>Ga0209606_1000531_pt1 | contig 56441 bp, 46 predicted proteins | sample AD_UKC057_MetaG_FD_184412 | JGI IMG/M metagenome (GOLD analysis project Ga0209606, IMG submission 184412) | Active sludge microbial communities of municipal wastewater-treating anaerobic digesters from USA - AD_UKC057_MetaG (SPAdes) (version 2) | ecosystem: Engineered > Bioreactor > Anaerobic >... | reverse complement strand
CCGGGCCGCCTCGAGATCCGACGACCGCAGGTTGACGTTGAAGGCGACCAGGACGCCCCGGGCCCCCACGGCCGCCGCCCCGCAGGCCGCCCGATACGCCGCCGGACCGGCATCCGGCCGCCCGTCCGGGCCGGCCAGCCTGTCCGGCAGTCCCCGGTAGCCGCCCCGCCTCAGGGCGGGAAGCTCCCGCCGGGACGCGTGCAGGGCGGCCTCTCCGTAGAAATAGACGGGCACGGCGTGCCGCTCGCCCAGAAGCCCGCCGAATTCCCGGGCCGCGCCCACCGCCGCCGCCATCGGGGTGTCCCCCAGCGGCACGAAGGGAACGACGTCGATCGCGCCGATGCAGGGATGGACGCCGTCATGCCGGCACATGTCGATCCGCTCCAGCGCGACGCCCGCCGCGGCAAGGGCCGCCGTCACCACGGTCTCCGGCGCCCCGAGAAACGTGAACACGCTGCGGTGATGGTCCGGGTCCCGGTGGACGTCGGCCAGCGTCACGCCGGCCACGGCCGCGACCGCCCCCGCAATCCGCTCGATCGTTTCGGCGTCCCGGCCCTCGCTGAAATTGGGGACGCACTCCAGCAGCTTCATGACGCGCCGTTACCCTCGAACAGGGCATCCACGAACTCCTCGCTGCGGAACCGCCTCAGGTCGTCGAGGCGCTCGCCGATGCCGATGTAGCGGATGGGGATCCCCAGCTCCTGGGCGATGCGGATGACGATCCCGCCCTTCGCCGTCCCGTCGAGCTTGGTCAGGACGATCCCCGTCACCCCGATCTCCTCGTTGAACATCTTCGCCTGGCTGATGGCGTTCTGGCCGGTCGTCGCGTCGATGACGAGCAGGACCTCGTGCGGCGCGCCGGGGAGCTCCCGCGCCATGATCCGCTTGACCTTCTTGAGCTCCTCCATGAGGTTCGTCTTCGTGTGGAGGCGCCCCGCCGTGTCGATGATGACGACGTCGGCCTTGCCCGCCTTCGCGGCGTGCAGGGCGTCGAAGACGATGGCCGCGGGGTCGGCGTTCATCTTCTGCTTGAGCAGGGGAACCCCGACCCGCTCGCCCCAGATTTCGAGCTGCTCGATCGCCGCCGCCCGGAACGTGTCCGCCGCGACGAGGAGGACCGGCATGCCTTGCTTCTTGAAGCGGGCGGCCATCTTGCCGATGGTCGTGGTCTTCCCGGTCCCGTTGACGCCGACGACCATGATCGTGTAGAGCTCGCCCACGGGAATCTGCATGGGCGCCTCGTTCTTCTTGAGGATCGCCAGCATGCTCTCCCGGAGCACCTGCCGGAGCCGCTCCGGCTTCTCGAGTTCCCGCCGCTTCACCCGCTCCTTCATGGTCTCGATGAGCTCATAGGTGAAGGACGGCCCCACGTCGGCGCCGATCAGCGCCGCCTCCAGCTCGTCGAAGAGGTCCTGGTCGATCTTCTTCTCGCCCAGGATGATGTCGTCGACATCGGTCACCAGGAGCTTGCGGGTCTTGGCCAGACCGTCCTTGAGCCGGTCGAAGAATCCTTTTTTGTAGATGTCGCCTGCCATCCCGAAACACCTCCGCGGCGGCGGCAATCCGCGCCGCGCCTTTCCCGTTCCCCGCACGGGGGGAATCGATCCTGTCGGGCCTTATAATCGTTTTGCCGGCGGAAGTAAAGGGCGGCGGGGGTCGATCAGGACTGCTGGAGGCTTACGGAGACGAGGGAGGAAACGCCCTGCTTGGCCATGGTGACGCCGTAGAGGCTCTCCGCCACCTCCATGGTCCGCTTGTTGTGGGTGATCATGAGCACCTGAGAATGCTCCGCGATCTCGCGGACCAGGCGGTTGAACAGCGCGATGTTGGCGTCGTCCAGGGCCGCGTCGACCTCGTCGAGGACCAGAAACGGCGTAGGCCGGTACAGGAGGATGGCGAAGATCAGGGCGATCGCCGCCAGCGACTTTTCGCCGCCGGACAGCAGGGTGACATTCTGCGTGCGTTTTCCCGGAATCTGGAGGTGGATGTCGACGCCCGTTTCCAGCAGGTCCGACTCGTCGGTCAGGCTGAGGCGGCCCTTGCCGCCGGGGAAGATCTTGCCGAACACCTCCTCGAAACGCGCGTTGACCGCCGTGAACGTCTCGGAGAACCGCTGGCGCGAAACCCGGTTGATCCGGGTGATCGTCGCCTGGAGGGTGTCGAGGGAGGTCTGCAGGTCGGCCGCCTGCGCGGCCAGGAATTCATGGCGTTCCTTGAGTTCGGCGTGCTCGTTCAGGGCGAGGAGGTTGACCTCTCCGAAGTTCTCCACGACCTGGCGGTTCTTTTCGAGCGCCTGGGCCAGCGCCTCGAGCTCGGAGGCCTCGAGCCGCCGGAACCCGGGCATCGCCTGGTCCAGGTCGCAGGCGTGCCGGGCCTGCATCCCCTGCCGCAGGTGGTCCATGTGCACGCCGATCTCCCGGTATTCCATCTCGAGATCGCCCGCCTCCTGAACGGCGCGCTCCAGGCGCTGCTTGGCCTCCCGCGCCTCCGCCTCCTTCTCCTTCAGGACCCGCTCCCGGTCCTGGAGGCGGTCCCTCAGTCCGGCCAGGGCCGCGTCCAGCTCCTGCTGCTGCCGGTACAGCGCGGTCAGGGCCTCCCTGTCGCTCACCGCCTGGCGGGCCAGCTCCTCCGCATGCCGGACGCCAGCCTCGAACTCCTTCTGCCGCGCGCCGATCTCCTCACCCATGGCGGCGCGGGTTTCCGCCATGCGGGCCAGGGCGCGCCGATCCGCCTCCCGCTTTTCCTCCAGAGACGCGAGGCGGACCTTCCGGTCCGTGAACACGGCCTCCTGCCGCGCGAGATCCGCCCGCAGGGCCTGCCAGCGCGCCTGCACGTCGGCGATGTCCGCGTTCAGATCGCCCTCGCCCTGCTCCAGTTCCCCGATCTCGCGGGTCGCCTCGGCGATCTTGCCCTGGATGTCCTGCTCTTCCGATTTCAACTGCTCCCGGCCCAGGGCGACCACCCGCAGCCGCTGCTCCAGACGCCTCTGCTCGTCGTCGAACCGCTCGATGTCCTTGCGGAGCGTGGTCGCCTGAAGCTCCTGCTGATGCAGCGCCGTCCGGAGCCGGCGGAGGGTTTCGTCCGCCTGCGCGAGCTCCGCGGCCGCCTGCCGCCGCTGATCCTCCGCCGCCGCCAGCCGCTCCCGCAGGCGCGCCACCTCGCCCTCGAGCTCGGAGATCTCCCGCTTGTTCCTGAGCAGGCTCTTCCCGTTCCCGTTCGTGCTCCCCCCGCTCAGCACGCCCTGGGGATGGATGATGTCCCCCTCCGGGGTCACGAAGGTGCCCGAGAAGCCGTTCCGCTCCCACAGCGACAGCCCTTCCGCCAGGGTGGGGATGAGCAGGACGTCCCCGAGCAGATGGTCGGCCACGCCCCGGAAATCCGGCGTGACCCGCACCGCATCGACCAGGCGCACCGTGTCCTCCAGATAGGGGGGCAGGTGGCCGTCCGGCGGGTGGTTGCGCACCTCCCGGGGGATAAAGCTTCCCCGGCCGAGGGCGTGATTCTTCAGGTAGTCGATGGCCTGGACGCCGTCGCGCTGGCTTTCCACCACGATGTACTGCAGACGCTCGCCCAGAACGGCCTCCACCGCCGCTTCATAGGGCTGCGGGACGTCCAGGTGGTCGGCGACGACGCCGAAGAAGGCGTCCGTGGGGGGCGGGTCCTTCTGCCGGCGGGCGGCGAGGAGGGACTGGGTCGCCTCGTTGCACCAGGCGTAGCCTTCCTGGAATTCCTTCAGGGAGGCGAGCCGCGCCGCCTTCCGGCCCAGCTCGTCCTTGAGGGCGCCGATGGCCTGCTCCACTTGCGGCAGTTCCCGGCGCAGACGCTCCTCCGCGGCGGCCGCCGTTCCGGATTCCTCCCGCAGCGAACGCTCCGCCGCCTCCTGGGCCGCGAGCGACGCCCGGAGCTCCGCGAGGGAGCGGCTGAGGACGCCCCGGCGCTCGTTCTGCTCCTCCTGCTCCCGGAGGTCCCGCTCGTCCCGCCGGCGAAGATCGTCGAGGCTGCGATTCAGGCCCAGGATGAGGTTCCGGCGCTTCGCCTTCTCCGAAGCGGCATCGACGAAGGCGATCTTGCGCTCGTCCAGCTCCTTCTCCAGGCGGTCGCCCTCCCGCCGCAGGTCCTCCACGGCCGTCTGCCCTTCCGCGACCGCGGCCCGCAGACCGCGGAGCGTTTCCTCCGCCTCGAGGATCGTCCGGCTCAGGTCCGCCTCCTCCCGTTCGAGCTCCTCGCGGCGCCGCTCGAGCTGGCCGATCGCCTCCCGGTGCTTCTCCTGCCGCGCGGCCGTGTCGGTCGTCCGGCCCCGGTTGAATTCCAGGCCCTGTTCCTTGATGCCGATCTCGTTGCGGAGCCGGTAGAGCGCCTCCTGCTGCCCGGCGAGGAGCTGCTCCGTTTCGAGGACCTCGGCCTTCAGCGCCTCGAGCGACGCCTCGATCGCCTGGAGGGACGTCCGGATGCCCTCCCCCCGCTGCCGGGCGCCGTTCCGCTCGCCTTCCAGGGTGTTCCGCTTCTCGATGAAATCGGCGTAGCTCTGCAGGGCGAGCGCCAGTTCCGCCTCGCGGACGTCCTTCTTCAGGGCCTTGTAGTGCTCGGCCCGCTTGGCCTGCCGGGAGACCGCGTTGAGCTGGCTCTTCACCTCGCGCAGGATGTCGTGGATGCGGAGCAGGTTCTGGCGGGTCGCCTCCATCTTGCGGATGGCCGCTTCCTTGCGGCTCCGGTATTTCGCGATGCCGGCCGCCTCCTCGATGAACTGCCTCCGGTCCTCCGGCTTCGCCTCGACCAGGGTCGCGACGCTGTTCTGCTCCACGATGGAATAGGTGCGGGCGCCGACCCCCGTGTCCAGGAAGAACTCCTTCACGTCCAGGAGCCGGCAGGTCATGTTGTTGAGGCCGTACTCGCTCTCCCCGTCCCGGTAAACGCGGCGGGAGATCATGACCTCGCGGAATTCGCCGTAGGGATCCGGGAAGGGGCGGTCGCCCGCCTCCATCGTCATGGACACCTCGGCCATGCCGACGGGGGCCGCCTCGTCGCTGCCGTTGAAGATCACGTCCTCGGTCTTCTTGCCGCGCAGGGCCTTCAGGCGCTGCTCGCCCATGACCCAGCGCAGGGCGTCGACGATGTTGCTCTTCCCGCAGCCGTTGGGGCCGACGATGGCGCTGATCCCGGGCGTAAGATCCAGGACGATCTTGTCGGCAAAAGACTTAAAGCCGAGGATTTCCAGACGCTTGAGCTTCACCGGACCCGCTTCTCCCCGTTTTTTGGGGGAAATGTAGCAAAAGAATCCGGCCTTGTAAAGGAAAAATACAACAAAATGTGGTCGGACGAAATCACCACCACAACATCTTGTGTCCTTCGCGAATTTTCTTGGCCGCCCCCGGGAGCCATGGTAAACATGTTTCGGCTTTTGAAAATCGTCGCCCCTTTGCGCGCCGGACCTTTTTCGGCCCGGCACCTCCCTGCTGCGCCGCAGATGGCGAAACGCGCGCTAACGCGCCAGAAACCGTCGTTTTTACGGGAACTCCCCCGTGGCGGCCGAGACCCGAACAATCCAAAAGGCGTGCAGGGTCGAAAAAGGTCCGGCGGACAGGCGGATGAGGCCACAACGATCTCGCGTCGCGAATGTCCGCGACGGGAAGGAAACGGGAGGGTCGGAATCTATGGAGGCGGAGGACTGGCGGGTCGTCACCGCGGCCGCGGGCCTGACGAACGCCCGGATCATCACGGGCCAGCTCGAAACGGAGGGCATACCGGCCCGCCTGCAGTACGAGGCGGCCGGCGCCATCTACGCCATCACCATCGACGGCCTCGGAGAGGTGAAGATCCTCGTCCCGGCCGGGGAGCTGGCGCGCGCCCGGGAGATTCTGGACCGGTCGTACGACGAGGCGGACCTGGCGGGAAACGGGGCCGGACCGGAGGCGGACGGCCCGTGAAAAGACGCCCGCGGGTGGGGTCCGGCCGCGGGGAGAGCGCGCCGCGTCGCCGGAGGCGGACGGCCTGTCTGTGAAAAGATGCCCCCAGTGGGACCCGGCCGCGGGGAGAGCGCACCGCGTCGCCGGAGGCGGACGGCCTATGAAAAGACGCCCGCGAGCGGCGTCCGGCAGCGGGGGCAGCGCGCCCCGTCCAGATCGACGCCCCGGATGGTGTAGCCGAAGCGGTCGATCAGGAGATGCCCGCAGTCATGGCAGAAGGTCTTCTCACCCTCGTCCCCGGGAAGGTTGCCGCTGTACACATACCTCAGCCCCTCCGCCCGGCCGACGTCCGCCGCGCGGCGGATGGCCTGCGGCGGCGTCTGGGGCGTGGTCCGCATCCGGAACTGCGGGTGAAACCGGCTGATGTGCCAAGGCGTCTCCGGCCCGAGGCCGTGGATGAAGCGGGCGATCTCGCGAAGCTCTTCCTCGCTCTCATTGAGCCCCGGAATCAGGAGGGTCGTCACCTCGACCCACACGCCCGCCGCCTTCAGCGCTCGGAGGCTGTCCAGAACCGGATGGAGGCGGGCGCCGCACTGCTCCCGGTAAAATTCATCCCGAAACGATTTCAGGTCCACGTTGGCGGCGAGCAGATAGGGGGCGACCGTTGCGACGGTCTCCGCGGTCATGTAGCCGTTCGTCACGAAGACATTCCCGATGCCCCGCCCATGGGCCAGCTTCGCGATGTCCAGGGCGTACTCGAAGAACACCGTCGGCTCCGTGTAGGTGTAGGCGATCGTCCGGCTGCCCGTCTCGGCGGCCGCGATGACGACCCGCTCCGGGGCGACCGGCCGGCCCAGGACGTCCCCCGCCTCCCGCGGCATCTGCGAGATGTCGTGGTTCTGGCAGAACGTGCAGCGGAAGTTGCACCCCACCGTCGCCACGGAAAAGGCGCGGGAGCCGGGATAGACGTGGAAGAGCGGCTTCTTTTCGATGGGATCGAGGTTCTCGGCGATCAGGTTGCCGTAGACCAGGGAATGCAGGACGCCGTCCCGGTTCTCCCGGACCCCGCAGATCCCCCGCCGGCCGGGGCGGATCCGGCAGCGGTGGGCGCAGAGGCCGCACCGGACCTCGCCGTCCGGCAGCCGTTCATACAGCAGGGCCTCCCGGCTCATCGGTTCATCGCTCCATCTCCCGCACCGCCCCGTGCACGGGGTTGTGCTGATTTGCCTTCATTTTGAACGGGTCCCGGATCGGGTCCTGAACCGCCCGGTAGCGGTAACGCATGGGAAAAGACAGGCCCATGAAGGCGCCGAAGGGATTCTTCACGGCCGGGAGCCGCTCTTCCAGCATCCCCGCCGCGGGGTACCAGGACGCGGGGAAGAGGATGACGCTTCCCCACGTGAGCGGCGTCGATCCCAGCCGGTCGCGGATCATCCCCGACAGTTCTCGCAGGCTCAGGAGGCGCGCCCGGCTGTAGACGGTGTCGCGGAGGCGGCCCTCCAGGCCGCGCTGCACGGCGAGCAGCGAATACGGGTTGAGCAGCCCCAGAAAGACGCGGTTGCGGCAGACGCGGATGGCCTCCGAGACGGCGAGGCCGGGATCTTCGGTAAATTCCAGGGCGGTGATCAGCACGACGTGATCGAACGCGTTGTCCGAAAAGGGGAGGTCTTCCGCGCGCCCCTCGTGGAGCTCCGCCCGGCTGCCCAGCTTTTCCCGCGCCCGCGCGATCATGAACGGCGAGGCGTCGAGGCCGGTGACCTCGCACCCCTTCTCGTGGAACATCCGCAGGTGCTCCCCCGTGCCGCACCCGACATCGAGGAGGCGTTCCCCCGGCCGCGGCGACATCATGGACAGGATGAAGGCCTTTTCCCGGGCGTCGATGCAGCGTCCGGACGGGGTCTGAAACCAGTCGTCGTAAGATCGGGACAGCGCCTCGTCGAAGATCATCTGCGTCCCCCCTCCCCCGCCAGCGCCTGAAGCGCGCGGCCTAGCCGCCGATGGCCGACATGTCCCGCTGCTGCGCGCACTTCTTGAATTGCGTCTGCCCGCAGGACAGCTCGTGCCGTGGGGGCTTTTTCGCGATCGCCCCCCGGATCAGCGCCTCCAGGTCCGCGTCGTTGCATCCGTCCCGCAGGGGGCGCTTCAGATCGACCTCGTCGTCCCTCAAAAGACAGGCCCGAAGGCAGCCGTCCGCCGTGAGTCTCAGGCGGTTGCAGGTTTCGCAGAAATGATGGGTGACGGGGCTGATGAAGCCGATTTCGCCCTGCCCGCCGGCGGCCCGGTAGACCCGGGCCGGCCCGGCCTCCGGATTTCTCCCGTCGCTCACGGGCTCGAGGGGATACCGTTCCTCGATCCGGTGCCGGATGACGTCGTTGGAGAGGAAATTGCCGTCATTTTCCGGCCCGGCCTGCCCCATGGGCATCAGCTCGATGAAGCGAATCTGATACGGCCGCTCCAGGGTCAGCGCCGCGAAATCGAACAGCTCGCTGTCGTTGAACCCCTTCATCGTCACCACGTTGATCTTGATCGGATCGAACCCGCATTCCCGGGCTGTCCGGATGCCCCGGATGACGGTCTCCAGGTCGCCCCCCCGCGTCATGTGGCGGTACTTTTCGGGATCGAGCGAATCGAGGCTGACGTTGATGCGCCTCAGGCCCGCCGCGTAGAGCGCCGGCGCCATGTCCTCGAGCAGGATGCCGTTGGTCGTCAACCCGATGTCGTGCAGCCCCTCGATCTTCCGGAGGTTCGCGATGAACTCCGCCAGGCCGCGCCGCACGAGCGGCTCCCCCCCCGTGATACGGACCTTGCCCATGCCCAGCCGGACCGCGATGCGGACGATGCGGATCATCTCCTCGTAGCGCAGGATGTCGTCGTGACCGATGAGCGACAGCCCCGCCTTGGGCATGCAGTACCGGCAGCGCAGGTTGCACCGGTCCGTCACGGAAACCCGCAGATAGTTGATGTCCCTGTTGTACCGGTCCCGCATCCCGCCTCCGCCCGTCCCGTCGCCGGGGTTCGCGCGCTTCGTTTTCGCGCGCCGTTTAAGTGTCTTCAATCCCGCCGGTTTTGTACCACAGTTGTCCCCGCCTGGCAAGCGGGGAAGCGTTCGGGCACGCCGGGCACGCACCTGTTGCGCACATACCGGCGGGCGAGGGACAGCCGGCGGGGAACACGCGCGGGAAAACCGACGGAGGATGGCGGCCCGGCACGCGGGGGAGCGCCCGGGCGACCCGGGTGCGCTGGCCTCCGGCGATCCGCGGACAGGGGCCGCTCGGGCGGCGGGGAACACGCGCGGGCGATCCGGCGCGCAGCGCGGTCCCGGGGCGAATGGCGCTTGACAGGGAACCGTTTGTCGTCTAAAACCAGGCCAGATCAAAGGAACGCGGCGATGACGCAGGTCGCCGCAGAGGATGAGACCCCATGGAAAAGATGCCCATTACCCGGGCCGGCTACGAAAAGCTGAAAAAGGACCTGGAAGCCGTCAAGAACGTGGACATCCCGCAGAACATCCGGGACATCGAGATCGCCCGCGGCCACGGCGATCTCTCCGAGAACGCCGAATACACCGCCGCCAAGGAGCGGCAGTCCTTCCTGCACGGCAAGATGCAGGAGCTGGAGACCAACCTCGCCCGCTCACGGGTGATCGATCTGGCGGGCATGACGTACGAGAAGGTGGTCTTCGGCGCCACCGTGACCATCGCCGACATCGACTCCGGGGAGGAGACCACCTACCAGCTCGTCGGGCCCTTCGAGTCGGACATCAACGCCAACCGGATCTCGGTCACCTCGCCCATCGGCCGGGCGCTGATCGGCAAGGTCGTCGGCGAAGAGGTGACGGTCCAGGCGCCGGGGGGCATCCGGAAGTTCGAGGTGGCGGACATCGCCGCACCCGCGGACGCCTGACGCATTTTTAATGCAGATCGCGGGATGCCTGAACCGTCCGGATCCCGGAGCGGCTCCGGATGAAGCCCCCTTCCGAGCGGCCGCGAACCAGGCCGGGGCATGAAGGCGGCCGGAAGGAACGACCGAACCGGCCGGGAACAGGGCCGGGGAGCGAAGGACAAAAAAACCGGGAATCCTTTGACGGGATTCCCGGTCGTTTTTTTAAGTCTGCCGGATCGCGGCTCAGGAGCGTTCGGCGACCTTGAGGCGGTTGATGGCCCGCATGAGGGCCGCGCGCATCACCTCGAAGTCGGCATCCTCCTTGGCGATCCGGGCCAGGTTGTTTTCCGCCAGGTCCTTGGCCCGCTGGGCCCGGTCCTTGTCGATCATGTCGGAGCGCTCGGCGCTTTCGACCAGCACCGTGACCTTGCCGGAGGTGACCTCCACATACCCCGTGTTCAGGGCGTAGAAGGATTTCTTGCCCTCCCGCGTCAGGTTCATCTCGCCGATTTCGATCGAGCTGAGGAGCGAGGCATGGCCCCGGAGCACCCCGAACTCGCCTTCCGTGCCGGGGAGGGTGACATCCTCCACCTTCTCATTGAAGACCATCTTCTCGGGGGTCACAATTTCGAGAATCAAATCGTCCGCCATCTGCGTTCCTCCGGTTACTCGCTCAACCTCTTGGCCTTTTCGATCACTTCCTCGATCCCGCCCACCATGTAGAAGGCCTGCTCGGGCAGATCGTCATGCTTGCCTTCCAGGATCTCCTTGAAGCCGCGCACCGTATCGGCGACGGAGACGAACTTGCCGTCCGTGCCCGTGAACTGCGCCGCCACGAAGAACGGCTGCGAGAGGAACCGCTGGATCTTCCGGGCCCGGCTGACCGTCAGCTTGTCCTCTTCGGAGAGCTCGTCCATGCCCAGAATGGCGATGATGTCCTGGAGGTCCTTGTACTTCTGCAGGGTCACCTGCACCTGGCGCGCCACCTGGTAGTGCTCGAGCCCGAGGACGTTGGGGTCGAGGATGCGCGAGGTGGAGTCGAGCGGGTCCACGGCGGGATAGATGCCCAGCTCGGCGATCGGCCGCGAGAGCACGACCGTTCCGTCCAGGTGGGCGAAGGTGGTGGCCGGCGCCGGGTCCGTCAGGTCGTCGGCGGGAACGTACACGCACTGGACGGCCGTGATGGAGCCCTTGGTCGTCGAGGTGATGCGCTCCTGAAGTTCGCCCAGGTCCGTCGCCAGGGTCGGCTGGTATCCGACGGCGGAGGGCATGCGGCCCAGCAGAGCGGACACTTCGGAACCGGCCTGCGTGAACCGGAAGATGTTGTCGACGAACAGGAGCACGTCCTGCCCTTCCTCATCGCGGAAGTATTCCGCGGCGGCCAGGGCCGTCAGCGACACGCGGGCGCGGGCGCCGGGCGGCTCCGTCATCTGGCCGTAGATCAGGGCGGCCTGCTTGATGACGCCGGACTGCTTCATTTCGAGGTACAGGTCGTTGCCCTCGCGGGTCCGCTCGCCCACGCCGGCGAACACGGAGATGCCGCCGTGGTGCATGGCGATGTTGTGGATCATCTCCATCATGACGACGGTCTTGCCGACGCCGGCGCCGCCGAACATCCCCATCTTGCCGCCCCGGGGGAACGGCACGAGGAGGTCGATGACCTTGACCCCCGTCTCCAGGACGTGCACGGAGGTGTCCTGCTCCAGGAAGGAAGGCGCCTCGCGATGGATCGGGGCCGTGTGCTTCACGTCGATCGGGCCCAGGCCGTCCACGGGCCGGCCGACCACGTTGAGGATCCGGCCGAGGCACTCGGGACCGACCGGCACGGTGATGGGCATCCCCATGTCCTTCGCCGGCATGCCCCGGACGAGACCGTCCGTGATGTCCATGGCGATGCAGCGGACCACGTTGTCGCCCAGATGCTGCGCCACCTCGACGATCAGGTTGTCCGGCTCGTCGTTGATCGCGGCGTTCGTGATCGTGATGCCGTTCATGATGCTGGGCAGCTTTCCCTCCTCGAACGCCACATCCACTACCGGTCCGATGACCTGCACGATTTTACCTATATTCATAATCATCTCCTTCGCTGATCTCTCTTCGCGTATTTTCGCCTTGTGACCGTCCCCGCTTTAGCCTTTGGCCAGGGCCTCCGTGCCGCCGACAATATCCATCAGTTCCGCCGTAATCGCCGACTGTCTCGCCTTGTTGTACTGCAGCGTCAAGCTCTGGATCAGCTCATCGCAGTTCCGGGTCGCGTTGTCCATGGCCGCCATCCGCGCGCCGTTTTCCCCGGCCGACGTCTCCAGAAGCGCCCGGAACAGGAGCACGTGCACGTACATCGGCAGCAGCCGGTCGAGGAGGACCTCGTCGGAGGGCTCATAGATGTACTCCACCCGCTTCTCCGGATCGATGTCCTCTTCCTGCCCGATGCTGGGCAGCGGGAAGAGCCGCACGACGACCGGCTTCTGGGTGGAGACGCTGACGAACTCGTTGTAGATCAGGTACAGCTCGTCGTATTCCTCGCCGATGAAGGGCGGGATCACGTCGTTGCTGATCTTGACCGCCAGGCTCATGTCGAACTTGCCGAACACGTCCGTCCGCTCGTTCATGGTGGACGCCTTCTTGCGGAAATAGTCGCGCCCCTTGCGCCCGACGGGAACCAGGGCCACTTCCTTCCCCTGGGCCAGCTTGTCCTTCAGGAAGCGCTCCGTCGCCTTGATCAGGTTGGTGTTGAATCCGCCGCAGAGCCCGCGGTCCGAGGTCATGCAGATGACGCGGATCTTCTTGGGATCCCGGACGGACAGCAGGGGGTGGTTCTTCGCGTCCACCCGGAGCGCCAGGCTGTTCAGCACGTCCATGAACTTCCCGGCGTAGGGACGGAAGCTCTCCATCCGGTTCTGCGCCGACTTGAATTTCGACGCCGCCACCATGTTCATGGCCTTGGTGATCTGCTTCGTCTTGTGGACGGCGCCTATTTTTCTTTTAATGTCCTTCAGTGCGGCCATTAAAACGTCTCCCTCTTACGGTCTCGGTTCAACCACGCTCGCGACGAACGCTTTTTTCATGCATTATTCCGCAACGAACACGGTGTCGAACTCGGTCAGGACGTCCTTCATCTTCTTTTCGAGATCCGGGCTGATGACCTGTTTCTCGTCGATCTCCTTGAGGACCTCCGGGTACTTGTTCTTGACGAACGACAGGAGCTGCGGCTCGTACGCCTCGAGCTTGTCGACGCCGTACTTGTCCAGGAACCCGCGCGTGCCGGAGAACAGGACCGTGACCTCCTCTCCGAGAGACATGGGCTGGAACTGGGGCTGCTTGAGCAGTTCGACGAGGCGGACGCCCCGGTCCAGCTGGGCCTGGGTCGCCTTGTCCAGGTCGCTCCCGAACTGGGCGAAGGCCGCCAGTTCGCGGAACTGGGCCAGGTCGAGTTTCAGCGTGCCGGCGACCTGCTTCATCGCCTTCACCTGCGCGGCGCCGCCGACCCGGGACACGGAAAGACCGACGTTGATCGCGGGACGGACGCCGGAGTAGAACAGGCCCGGCTCCAGGTAGACCTGGCCGTCGGTGATCGAGATCACGTTCGTCGGGATATAGGCGGACACGTCGCCGGCCTGGGTTTCGATGATGGGCAGGGCCGTCAGGGACCCGCCGCCCAGCTCCTCGCTCACGCGGGATGCCCGCTCGAGCAGCCGGGAGTGGTTGTAGAAGATGTCGCCGGGGAACGCCTCGCGTCCGGGGGGACGACGGAGCAGCAGGGAGATCTGCCGGTAGGCGACGGCCTGCTTGGAGAGGTCGTCGTAGATGATCAGGGCGTCCTGCTTGCGGTCGCGGAAGTATTCGCCGATGCTGCAGCCGGCGAAGGCGGAGATGTACTGAAGGGTCGCGGGGTCGCTGGCGCAGGCGGAGACGACGCAGGTGTAAGGCATGGCGCCGTGCTTGCGGAGGTTCTCCACCACCTGGGCCACGGTCGATTTCTTCTGGCCGATGGCGACGTAGATGCATTTGACGCCCGTGTCCTTCTGGCGGATGATGGCGTCGATGCAGATGGCCGTCTTGCCGATCTGGCGGTCGCCGATGACGAGCTCGCGCTGGCCGCGGCCGATGGGCGTCATGGCGTCGACGGCCTTGAGCCCCGTGTACATGGGCTGATTGACGGGCTGGCGCTGGATCACGCCGGGGGCGATCATTTCGATCCGGCGGTATTCCGTCGTCTCGATCGGGCCCTTGCCGTCGATCGGCGCGCCGGTCGCGTCGATGACCCGGCCGAGCAGGGCCTCGCCGACGGGCACCTGGGCGATCTTGCCGGTCCGCTTGACGATGTCGCCCTCCTTGATGTGGGTGACCTCGCCGAGAACGGCGACGCCGACGTTGTCCGCCTCGAGGTTCAGGACCATTCCCAGGATCCCGCCGGGGAACTCCAGAAGCTCCATGGCCATGGCGTTCTCCACCCCGTAGACGCGGGCGATGCCGTCGCCGACGGACAGGACGGTACCCGTTTCGCTGATGTCCAGCTTCTTTTCATATTCCTTGATCTGTTTGGAAATGATCTGACTGATTTCCTCTGCCCTGATGGTTTCCATGCGCTATATCTCCTCCCCTAAGAGATTCCTTATCTTGTTGAGCTGCGTCCGGATGCTGCCGTCGTAAATCGTGTCCCCGACCCGGACGACAATCCCCCCCACCAGGGAAGGATCGTCCAGGACGACCATCTCCACGTGCTTCCCCGTCATCGACTCGAGCCCGCTCTGCAGGCTCTGGACCATCTGGGGGGACAGCGGGAAGGCCGTCTTGACCTGGACCCGAACGTTTTTCAGGACCGCGTCCATGAGTTCCCGGTAACAATCCTCGATCTCGGGAAGGACGTTGATTCTCCGCTTGTCGACCAGCAGCTTGAGGAAATTGGCCGTGACGGGAGAGATATCCGTCTTCGCGAGGAGCGACGTGACCACGGCCTTCTTGTCGGCCTGGTCGAAGATGGGGTTGTCCAGGAATTCCCGGAGATTCTTGTTCATCTCCAGGAGGGATGAGAACTGGCGGAGCTCCTTGTAGTAGGGCTCGTACTTCTGTTCCTCACCCGCGATCTCGAAGAACGCCTTCGCGTACCGTTTGGCAATATTGCTGCTGATCAATTTTGTTTCACCACCTTGTCTATGTAGTCGCGCACCATGGTCTCGTGATCCTGAGGCGTGATCTGCTTCTTCAGAATCTCCTCAGCCAGTTCTACGGAAAGCTTGACCGCCTCCAGCCTCAGCTGGCTGCTCGCCTTGTTGAACTCCTGCTCCATGCGGGCCTGGGCGTCTTCCTTCATCTTCTCCGCCTGCTTGCGGGCGTCCTCGACGATCCTCGCCTTCTCGGCCTCGCCCTGCGAGCGGATCATCTCGGTGATGCCGTCGATCTCGTCGGTCGCCTTCTGGAGCCGCGCGTCGTAGTCGCGGAACTTCGCCTCCGCCTCCTCCTTCGCCCGCCGGGCGTCCTCGAGCGCCGTGTTGATGTCGCCGCGCCGCCCGACGAAGAACTCCTTCACCTTCTTGGCCAGCATCCACCACAAAAACCACGCCAGCACCGCGAAATTCAGCATGCGCCAGCCGAAATCCTTCCACACCGCCCAGGAGTCGTGGCCGCCCTCGGCCTCGCCGCCCGAGGCATAGACCACGGCCGCGGTCAGCAAAACAAACCCGATTGCCGTCAACAGGGAACGCGACACAAATCGACCGTGCCGACGCGCTGCAAGCCACCCTCTCATTGGACACTCCTTCCCAACACTTTTTCGGCAATCTCGACCGAGATCCGGCGCGACTGGTCGTGCAGGATCTGCCGGGCCTGGGAGACCTCCTGGTTCATCCTGGCCTGGAACGCCTCCACCAGCCCCGGGATCTCGCCCCGCACGGCGTCGATGATGCCCTTGGCCGTCGTGGCGCCTTCCTGGGTGATCTCCTGCTTCTTCTCCAGGGCCCCGGCCTTCGCCTGGCGGAGCTTCTCCTCGTAGGCGGCCATTTTCTGCTCGACCGTCTCGTTCAGCCGGCCGATTTCCGACTCCGAGTCGTCCAGCTGCTTTTTCCGCCGGCCGATGATCGCGAGGATCGGTTTATAGAGGAGAAGGTTGAGGATGAAAATCAGGGCCAGAAAGTTGATTATCTGGATCAGGAATGTATAGTCGAGACCGATCGTCACTGTTCATACCTCGCTTTGCAGGATCAGATTCCAAAAAAAACCGGGAGGAAAAAGTAATCCACCCGGCTTCTCATCGAATACGTTGTACGGAAAGCTCGCTCACCCTAACTTGAAAGAGGCTTTCTGGAGGCCTCTTGCCATCAACCCGATTCACAAACAACCTCGACGAACCGATTTCATGACCCGTCCGGCAGTGCGGCGCCTGACTTCCGGTCATATAGTGACTGCCGTTCAAGTCGGCGCACTACTAATCATAACTCACCCTGCTTGTCAAGCACTTTTTGCCCGCCCGAAGCGCGCCCGGCGCGAGGGATCATCCCGGCGAAAACACGATTGATTGACCCGCCCGGCGCATCCCCGATCAAAAGAAAAAAACGCGGAAATGCCCGCGGGCCGGACGCGGGGAAAACCGTCCGGCCCGTTCATGAATGCAGAATGAAGCGCCTCATGCTGATGTTCAGCATCAGGCCGATGCCGGTCAGGAGCACCACCATGGACGAGCCGCCGTAGCTGAAAAACGGCAGCGGGATGCCCACGACCGGGAGGAGGCCCGTGACCATCCCGATGTTGATGAAGACCTCCGAAAAGATCATGACCGTGATGCCGAACGCGATCAGCGTCCCGGAGAGGTCCCGGGCCCGCTGCGAAATCTTGAGCCCCCAGAGGATCAGGAACAAAAAGAGGATCAGGAGGACCAGCCCCCCCGCCAGTCCCCACTCCTCCGCGAAGACGGAAAAGACGAAATCCGTCTGCTGCTCCGGGAGGAACTTGAGCTGCGTCTGCGTCCCCTTCAGGAACCCCTTGCCGAAGAGGCCGCCGGAGCCGATCGCGATCATCGACTGGATGATGTGATATCCCGACCCCAGCGGGTCGCGCTCCGGGTTGAAGAAGGTCAGGAGGCGCTCCCTCTGGTAGTCGTGCAGGAAGAACCAGGCCAGGGGGATGAGGGCGATGCCGCCCGCGCCGAACCAGAGGACGGAGCGCCACCGGACCCCGGAAAAGACGACCATGGCGAGGAAGATGACGAGGAGGATCAGGGCCGTCCCCAGGTCCGGCTGCCGGAGGATCAGCAGGAACGGGACGAGCACCAGGATCAGGGGCGTCGCCAGCTCCCGCAGGCCATACCCCTGGAGGCTCCGGTGCCGGTCGAAATATCGCGCCAGGGCCAGGATGAGCGCCAGCTTCATCAGCTCCGAGGGCTGCAGCATGAAGCCCCCGAGGGCGATCCAGCGCTGCGACCCCCGGGTCGCGTAGCCGTAGAGCGCCACGACGACGAGCAGCACGACCGCCAGACCGTAGATGACGTAGGCGTAGCGGTGGATCAGGCGGTAATCGACGCTGAAGGCGATCACCATGATCGCGAGGCCCATCGCGATCCACTGGAGCTGCTTGAGGTAGAGGGGCGTCTGCCGGAGGCCCGAGAGGCTGTAGCCGGTGCTGAAGATGTTCATCAGGCCGATGCCGCTGATGACGAGCACGAGCCCGAGGAGCGTCCAGTCGAAGTTGAGGAGCAGTCTGCGGTCGATCTTCATGGGTTCGGCTCCGGGGGGGCGTTCGCGGCGGAACGGGGCGGCGCGGTGCTGTCGGCCGCGACGGCACCTGTACCGCGGGGCGACGGGGGCCTGTCGGCCGGGGAAACGACGGGGCGCGTCGCGGCGGCCGGGGGTGCGGTAACGGTGATGGCGCGGTTGTGTTCCGCCATTCTTTCGGGCGGAGAGGCGCCATGACGGATCTCCGCGGCTGCGCCTGCCTGGGACGTGCCGGAACGCGTCGCCGCCGCCGAGCCCGCCGGAACGGCGGCGGCAACGACCGGCCGCGGCGGGGCGGGCGGGGCGTTTTTGCGTGCAAAATAGGCGTCGATGATGCGCCGGGCGACCGGCGCGGCCGCCGCGCCGCCGTGGCCGCCGTGCTCGGCGATGACGGCGATGGCGATCTCCGGGGCCTTGTCCGGGGCGAAGCAGACGAACAGGGCGTGGTCGCCCCGGGCGACGGCCAGCTTGAGCCGCCGCGCCTTCTCGTCCTGCGGAAGCCCCACCACCTGCGAGGTGCCCGTCTTCCCGGACACGTCCGCCTCCCGGCGCCGCAGGACGTAGCCGGTGCCCCGGGGCTCGTTCACGACCCCCCACAGGCCCCGGTTGATCTGCTTCAGCGTCTCCGCCGAGATGGACGCCACGGACCGGCGCACGGGGGGAAACTGCTTGACCGGCTTGCCGTCCTGCGTCTCGATCCGCTTGACGAGGCGGGGCTGCCAGACGGTCCCGCCGTTGGCGAGGGCGGCGTAGGCATTCACGAGCTGGACGGGGGTGACTAGGTCGTAGCCCTGGCCGATGGCGATGGAGATCGTCTCCCCCGCCTGCCAGGGCTGCTTGAAGCGCTTCAGCTTCCATTCCCGGGTCGGGATGAGCCCCGCCTTTTCCCGGGGCAGGTCGAGGCCGGTCGCGGCCCCCAGGCCCAGTTCGCGCGCGTAGCGGGCCAGCGTGTCCACCCCGACGCGCCGGCCGACCTCGTAGAAGAACACGTCGCAGGACTCGACCAGCGCCCGGTGCAGGTTCACGCGGCCGTGCCCCTTTTTCTGCCAGCAGCGGAAGGTCCGGTTGCCCATGACGAAGCTGCCGTTGCAGTAGACGATGGTCTCGGGCGTGATCAGCTTCTCGCCCAGGGCGGCCGAGGCCACGACGGGCTTGTAGGTCGAGCCCGGGGGGTACTGCCCGGAGGCGGCGCGGTTCTCCATCGGGCGCAGCCGGTTGTCGGCGAGCTTCCGCCAGTCGGCGAGCGACACCTTCCCCGTAAACAGGTTCGGATCGAAGGAGGGCGTGCTCAGCATGGCCAGGATGGCGCCGTCCCGCGGGTCCATGACCACCACCGCCCCCGTCCGGCCCGCCATGGCGTCCCAGGCCGTCTTCTGCAGGTAGGAATCGATGTTGAGAACCACGTTGTACCCGGAGACGGGATCGATCCGCCCCAGCGAACGCACGCCCTTGCCGACCGCGTTGACCTCCACCTGCTCGAAGCCGTTCGTCCCTCGCAGGTACGGGTCCAGATACTTCTCGATGCCGAACTTGCCCACCATGTCCCCGGAGGCGTAGGCGGCGGGGTTGCGCTCCAGCTCATCGGGGCCGATCTCGCCGATGTAGCCGATCACGTGGGCCATGACCTCCCCGGCCAGGTACTGGCGGACCGGCGACACCTCGGTGATCAGCCCCGGCAGCTCCAGGGCGTGCGTCTCGGCCAGGGCGAGCTTCTCCCAGGCGACGTTCCGCTCCAGGCGTACGGGCTGGAAGGTCCGCTGCCGGCTTTTCGGGGGCACGTCCGGCGCGAACGCCAGGGAGCGCTTCCGGCACAGGGCGGCGAACTTGTCGACGGTTTCCCGGATGTCGCGCGAGCGGTCCGGGATGAACACGATATCGAACGAGGTCTGGTTGTCCACGAGCACCGTCCCGCTCGTGTCGAGGATCAGGCCGCGCAGGGCGGGGAGCTTCCGCATCCGCACGCTGTTGTTCTCCGAGCGCTGCCGCAGCTCCTCGCCCTTGATCACCTGCAGGTACCACATCCGGACGAACAGGATGGACAGGGCGATGAACACCACCGCGAAGAGCGCCTGGAAGCGCTGGCGAAACTCGCCGGGCTCGTGGCTGTTCAGGGGGTTGGCGTTCAGCGGCATGGTCTCGCGCTCATCGACAGGGTCCGGGGTTGCATCGGCATCGGTCAGGGTTCATATAAATGCTTCACGGCTCGCACATGGGGTCCAGGATCAGGGTTCATCGGCAGGGGCCGGGGCGCATCGGCGTCTCAGGGCTCATCGAGCTGGAGGAACGACCGGACACGGTCGAACACGGGAAAGACGGCGGGGCTCAGGATCCCGAGGACCAGCGCCTGGAGCACGAAGACGCGGAGCCGGTTTTCGAGCTCGACGCCGTGGATCAGCTCCGTCAGCCCCACCACGAGCAGGCCCTCCAGCAGCGTGCAGACGATGACGTAGGCCATGATCAGGCTCCCCTGCTTGACGTACACCCGGGCGGAGACCAGAGCCGAGAGCAGGAAGACGAGCGCGTAGGCCGTCATGTACAGCCCCGTGATCGCCCCGGTCAGGCAGTCGATGAAGAAGCCCATCAGAACGCTCAGCACCGCCCCGCGCACCAGGTCCATCCGGAAGCCCGCGTAGATCGCGAGCAGCAGCGACACCTCCACGCTCAGCTGCTGGAAGAAAACCAGGTTCAGAAACCCCTGCTGGAAAACGACGAGGAGGAAGGCGAGAAACGGGACGGTCAGGTAAAACAGCACGATCGCTACCTCCCGGTCAGCACGAGGACTTCCTCGAGCCGGGAGAAGTCGGCCGCCGGCGCGACATCGATCTTCTGGAACATGGCGGTCGTCCGCTCGACCCCGCGCACGACCCCGAGGAGCAGGCCCTTGGGGAAGACATCGGCCATCCCGGAGGTCACCACGGCGTCGCCGGCGCGGACCGGGGCCATCTTGCCGACATACTTCAACTGGCACCCCCGCCCTCCCCGGCCCTGGAGGATGCCCTGCACCCGGCTGGGCTGGAGCAGCGCGTCCACGTTGCTGCTCTCGTCGACGATCAGCAGGACGCGCGCGGCGTGCCAGGAGGCCTCCGTCACGCGGCCGACCACGCCCTCGGCGACGATCACCGCCTGCCCCGGCTTGATCCCGTGCGCCGACCCCCGGTCGATCACGAGCGTCCGGGCGGTCGCGCTCCGGACGTGCCCCGTGACCCGCGCCACCGTGCCCCGGTAGCCGTCGTGTGCCTTCAGGTCCATCAGCTTCTGCAGGCGCAGCGACTCCAGGTAGCCCTCCTGGGACTGGACGAGCTGGCGGGTCAGACTGGCGTTCTGCCGGCGCAGGCGGCCGACCTCCGCCTCCAGGCCGAACAGGAACAGGTAACGCCGCCAGGCCTTCTCCGCCGCGCGGATCGGCCGGCCCAGCAGGCTTTCGACGGGGGCGGCGCACTCCAGGACGATCTGCCGTAAGACGCCGGTCCGCTCGGGATGCCGGACGCTGAAGGAGATCACGACGAGACAGAGGATGGCCAGGAGGGTCACAACGATGGCGGTTCGGTATCGCTGAAAAAACATCATAGGCGTGTCGGGTGCCCCGGACCGGCGGAGGGCCGGATCCGGACGGCGGCCCCGCGGCAGGCAGGAACGGGCGGAGAATGTCCGGGCGCAGACGTCCTGTCGCGGCTACAGCTGGACCGTGATCTCCTTCAGGACGTCGAGCTCGTCCAGGGCCATGCCCGCCCCCTTGGCGACACAGGACAGGGGGTCGTCGGCCACGATGATGGGCAGCCCGGTTTCCTCCCGGAGCAGAACGTCGAGGTTGCGCAGCAGGGCGCCCCCGCCCGTCAGGACGATGCCGCGGTCGACGATGTCGCCCGCCAGCTCCGGAGGCGCGTTTTCCAGGGCGTCCTTGATGGCCTCCACGATCATGCTGACCGGTTCCGTGATCGCCTCGCGGACCTCCTCGGAGTTGATCTCGATGGTCTTCGGGATGCCCGAGATCAGGTCGCGGCCCTTGACGTCCACCTTGCGCAGCTCTTTGTCCGGGTAGGCGCAGCCGATGGTCGTCTTGATCATCTCGCCCGTCCGCTCCCCGACGAGCAGGCTGTACTTGCGCTTCAGATACTGGACGATCTCCTCGTCGATGCGGTCGCCGGCGATGCGGACCGATTTGGAATACACGACCCCCGCCAGGGAGATGACGGCCACCTCGGTCGTGCCGCCGCCGATGTCCACCACCATGGAGCTGATCGGCTCCTTGATGGGCAGGCCGGCGCCGATCGCCGCCGCCATGGGCTCCTCGATCAGGTAGATCTCGCGGGCGCCCGCCGATTCGACGGTCTCGCGGACGGCCCGCCGCTCCACCTGCGTGATGCCGGAGGGGATGGAGACGATGATCCGCGGCCGCACGAGGGTCCGCCGGTTGTGGACGCTCAGGATGAAGTGCCGGAGCATGGCCTCGGTCACGTCGAAGTCCGCGATCACGCCCTCGCGCATCGGCCGGATGGCAACGATGTTTCCCGGGGTGCGTCCCAGCATCTTCTTGGCCTCGGCGCCGACGGCCAGGACCTTCTTCTGCCCGCGGGCGTCCTTGTGGACCGCGACCACCGAGGGCTCGCTCAGGACGATCCCCTTGCCCTTGACGTAGACCAGCGTGTTGGCCGTCCCCAGGTCGATGGCCAGGTCATTGGAAAATTTCCCGAGAATGAAATCGAAAAGCAACGTCCCCTCCTCAATTGTGCCGCAAGAATTCCGCTGTTATCCCGCTTTTTCCCCCGATACCGGAGCGGGATGTGTATATCCCATTTCCGGCCCCTTGGCAATGCATTTTTCCAGAAATGATTTGCATTTTGGGGTCGACTGTACTACTAATGCCGCCCATCAAACGAGGAGTGGAACGCCATGCTCGAGCTGATGAGAAAGCATGCCCGCAACTGGCTCATGAAGGTCCTGCTGGGCATCATCATCATTGTCTTCATTTTTTATTTCGGATCCATGGGGGGCAAGCAGCAGGCCGAGACGATCGCCAAGATCGACGGGAAGATCATCGCCTACGTCGACCTGCAGAAGGAATACCAGAACCTGACCGAACTCTACCGCCAGCGCTTCGGGGGAAACCTGCCGGAGGAGCTCCTGGCCTCGCTGGACCTCAAGCAGAAGGCCTTCGACACCCTGCTCGACCAGGCCGTCATCATGGCCAAGGCGAAGGACATGGGCCTCGAGGTCACGGACGAAGAGGTGCGGGCGTCGATCATGGCCTATCCCGCCTTCCAGCGCAACGGCGCCTTCAACGACAGCCTCTACCGGCAGATGCTCCAGTACAACAAGGTGACGCCGGAGGAATTCGAGGCGATGCAGAAGAAGGGGCTGACGACGGTCAAGGTGGAGACCCTGATCCAGGAGGGGATCAAGGTCTCCGAGCGCGAGGTGTACGACCTGTACCGCGCGCAGACCGAAAAGATCAGCGTGAGCTACGTGCAGCTCGCGCCGGCGGACTTCGCCGGGCGCGTGCGGCCGACCCGCGCCGACCTGGAGGACTACCTCCGCGTGCACGGGGACCAGTTCCGCGTCCCGGAGCAGCTCCAGGTGAAGGTCCTCGCGTTCCGGGGGGCCGACTACGCGGGCCTCGTCAAGGTCACCGACGACGAGGTGGCCAGCGCCTACGAGAGCCGGAAGGAGAAGTTCACCCGGGCGGGCAAGACGGCGCCGCTCGCGGCGGTGCGCGAGGCCATCGCGGCCGAGCTGCGGCAGGTGGGCGGCATGTACCGGGCGTCTGACGAGGCGAAGAAGGCGCACGACACGATCTACCAGGAGGAGAACTTCGAGGGCTACGCCGGGCAGAACCGCCTGAAGGTCGCGACCACCGACTTCTTCCCGCTCAACCGGCCGCCGGCGGAGCTGGCCGGCATCAAGGACCTCGCCAAGAGCGTGTTCGCCCTGCGGAAGGGCGAGGTCAGCGGCCTCCTGTCGGACGAGCGGGGCTACTACCTGATCAAGGTCGAGGCCCGGAAGCCCGCCTACGTGCCGGAGCTCAAGGCGGTCGAGGCGGAGGTCGCGCGAGCCTTCACGGCGGCGGAGGCGAAGAGGCTCTGCCGGCAGGAGGCGGAGGAGATGCTCGGGCGCCTGAAGAAGGGCGAAGGCTTCGCCGCCCTGGCGGGCGCGAAGGGGCTTCCGGTCGCGGAGACCGGGTTCTTCATCCCGGGGACCGCCGTTCCCAAGCTGGGGCTTTCGCAGGAGCTGGCCGATGCCCTCTTCCAGATCTCCGAGAAGAAGCCCTACCCCGACGGCGTGGTCGAAATGGGCGAGCGGCTCGTCCTGGTCCGCTTCCAGGCGCGGCAGGCGGTGAGCGACGCCGAATTTGCGGGCAAGAAGGACGCCCTCCGGGGCGCGCTCCTGACCGCCAAGCGCACCGAGGCGGTCCGCTCATGGCTCAAGGATACCAAGCAGGCCATGATCAAGGCCGGCCGCCTCCAGATCACCAAAGACCTCAAAGACCTCTAAAAAAATAGGGACAGCGCCCATTTATTTAATTAGGGACAGCGCCCTATTTCTTTCGGGGGATTTCAGGGCGCACCCATTTAAAAAATAGGGACAGCGCCCTATTTTTCCCTCGTGCAAAATAAATGGGCGCTGTCCCTATTTATTCCTATTTATTTCCCCGCCCTCAGAAAAAGGGCGCTGTCCCTATTTTTCACGTGGCTTGGAACCAGGGTAGAACGATGAAATCTTCCCGTTCATAAAGGTTGTCTCCGCCGTGGATCAGCACACCGGGGCGGGCAACCTTCGGTCCCAGCTTCATAAAATAACGCAGACCCTCGAAGAAGGAAGCGCTTACCGTCTTTCCCGACTTGATCTCGATGGGTATCAGTTTTTTTCCGGTGTCGATGAGAACGTCCACTTCATGTCCCGTCCGATCGCGCCAGAAATAGAGCGGAGGCATCTCGCCCCGATGGGTAAAGGCCTTGAAGAGTTCGGAAACGACATACGTCTCAAAGACGGCCCCTCGCATGGCATGGTCCGTCAAATCGGCCGGCTCGCGGATGCGGAGCAGATAGCACAGCAGGCCGGTGTCGAGGAAATAGAGTTTCGCACTCTTGACGATTCTTTTTGAAAAATTGATAAAATGGGGCGGCAGCAAATGAATGATAAACCCCGCCTGGAGAATCGAAACCCACTGTCTTGCCGTGGTATGAGAAACGCCGCAATCGTTGGCGAGAGATGAAAGATTCAACAATTGCCCAGTGCGACCTGCGCACAACCTGACGAAGCGCTGAAATGTTTCGAGATTGCCAATGTTGGACACCTCCCGAACATCCCGTTCCACGTAGGTTTGATAATAAGCGGCCAGCCAGTCCTGGGGCGCCAGGCCCTGGTCATGAATGCGCGGGTAGAAGCCCCTGTACAGCATGGTTTCCAAATCGAAAGCCGGCATCGCGCTTCGGTCCGGCAGACCGTTCCACGACCAAGAGTCCCGCGACGACCGGTTCAGCAGCTCGTCCATGCTGAACGGCAAGAGATGGACGATGGCGGTGCGCCCCGCAAGGGTTTGGTTGACTTTTGCAGACAGGTAGAATTGCTGGGAGCCCGTGAGGATGAATCTGCCGCTCTCCACACCGGTATCCACGATTCCCTGCAAATAGGAAAGCAGGTCTGGCGCCCGCTGAATTTCATCGAGGATTACGCCCACGCCGCCTTCGAAGCGTTTCAGAAAACCCTTGGGGTCGGTCAGCGCGAATTCCCTTTCGTGGGGCTCCTCCAAACTGACATACTGATGGTTTGTGAACACCATCCTGGTAAGTGTGGTCTTGCCGGATTGCCGCGGACCCGTGACGGTCACCACAGGAAACTGTGCGGCAAGGGAAGATAGCTTTCGCGACAATGTACGCTGGATCATGGCGGAATGATACGCTTAAAACGATGCTTTGTCAAATTGAAAGTTCAAAATTCAATTAGCAAAAATAGGGCAAAAATAGGGACAGCGCCCTATTTCTTTCGGGGGAGTTCAGGGCACACCCATTTAAAAAAAATAGGGACAGCGCCCTATTTTTCCCTCATGCAAAATAAATGGGCGCTGTCCCTATTTATTCTATTTATTGGGAACCTTTTCCCCCCTGTTGGAAGTCCGCCAAGGCGAACACAAATAAATGGGCGCTGTCCCTATTTATTTTCTACGTCCTATTTGCCGACCCGTTCAAAAAAAGGGCGCTGTCCCTATTTATTTCCCCGCGCTCAGAAAATGGGCGCTGTCCCTATTTTTTCTTTGCGGGGGCGGCCGCGCGGACGGAGCGTCAGCGCGCGATTCAGGGATTGCCCGATCTGCCTGACAAAATCGTCGCCGCCACACGGATGGCCGCTCTTCGTCGCCCGGATGACGGATTCCGTGGCCTCCCGGTCCTCATCCGCGCCAAGGTATCGCCCCCAGTCCCCGATCGTCTCGCTCAGGAAGCACCGCGCCGCCAGAACCGGATCGTGGCCGCCCCGGACGTGCGCCCGCGCGCTCGACCAGAGATAATCCTGTGGATCCGCCGCCATGCCGCCCCGCACCGGGTTCATCTCCACGTAGCGCACCGCCGCGTACAGGTGCCGCTCGTCCAGGACGCACGAAAAGAAGCGCCCCTGCCACAGGTGGCCCGTTGCGTTGCGCTTGCGGTTGAAATACTGGGCGTAGAGCATGTGGACGGTGTTGAAGAGCCGGGCGAGCGACTCCTGCCGGCCGGGGACGGCGACCAGGTGGACGTGATTCGGCATCAGGCAGTAGGCCCAGATGTCGAGGCCGTACTTGGGGCAGAAGTCCGCAAGCAGCTCCAGGTACCTGGCGTAATCGCCCGCATCGGCGAAGACGGTCTGCCGGTAATTTCCCCGCTGCGTGATGTGGTGGGGATAACCAACCGCAATGGTTCGGGATACTCTCGGCATAGGCGCTCTCCCTGTTTTTGGGGGGTGGGGGAATTTCGGGACGCCCCCGGGTTAAAAAATGGGCGCTGTCCCTATTTTTCAGGGCGTAGGCAGTTGTGGAGTGGGTGTCGAAAAAATGGGCGCTGTCCCTATTTTTTTAGGGTTGGAAAAATGGGGGACATCGCCTTCTTTTCCTGGGCGGTGTCCCCATTTTTCGGCGGGATTGGCGCGGGGATGAACCGAGAAAAGGGCGCTGTCCCTATTTTTTATTGGGGGGTGTACTCGGGGACGATTTCTTGGAGTTTGGCTTTGATGGCGGGAATGTCGAAGGTGTCGGCGACGCGCAGGAGTTCGTCGAGCTGGGTGGGCAGGAGATCGCCGTTGCCGCACTCGTTCGCGTGCAGCACCATGATCTTTTCGTGGCGGGTGGGAACGATGCCTTCGCCTTCGGTGATCAGCTCCTCATACAGCTTCTCGCCCGGCCGCAGCCCGGTGAAGACAATCTCGATATCGATATCCGGCTCCAGGCCGTGGAATTTGATGACCTCCCGCGCCAGGTCCGCGATACGCACCGGCTCACCCATCTTCAGGATGAAGATCTCGCGCCCCTCGCCCATCGCGCCGGCCTGCAGGATGAGCTGGGCCGCCTCGGGGATGCTCATGAAGTAGCGGGTGATTTCCGGATGCGTCACGGTCACGGGGCCGCCCCGAGCGATCTGTTGCTGGAACAGGGGGATGACGGAGCCCGAGCTGCCGAGGACGTTGCCGAAGCGAACGGAAATGAAGCGTGTACTGCCTTGGGTGCCGCCCTCTGATCTTCCAGAAAATAGGGCGCTGTCCCTATTTATTTTGGCACCGGCAACGGCGGAAGCATTCCCCGAAAATAGGGCGCTGTCCCTATTTATTTCGTCCCCCGAAAATAGGGCGCTGTCCCTATTTTTTGAGCAGGCGGCGGCAGCCATCATCTCGCAGACGCGCTTCGTCGCCCCCATCACGTTCGTCGGGCGCACAGCCTTGTCGGTCGAGACCAGCACGAACTTGTCCACCCCGGTCTCCGTCGCGCACGCGATCAGGTTGCGCATCGCGAGCAGGTTGTTGTACACGGTCTCCCAAGGGTTCAGCTCCTGCAGGGGCACGTGCTTGTATGCGGCCGCGTGGAAAACGACGTCGGGCCGGAACTCCGCAAACATCCGCTGAGTCGGCCGCAGGTCGCCCAGGTCCACCAGGTAGGCCGCGACCTCCACCGCGGCCGCCGTGCCCGCGCGCGGCCCTGCACTCGCACCCGCGGCCTGGCCGCTCCTATCCCCTTTAGATCCAGAACCAGCGGCGCCTGTGCGCGCGCCTGCGCCTGCACTCGCCTTCGCACCCGTACTCGCGCCCGCCGTGCCCACACCCGCACTCGCCTTCGCACCCGCATCCACGCCCGACGGGGCCGCGTGCGCACCCGCGCCCGCCCCCTGGAACCGCGTCCGGCATTCCATCTCCACCTGGTACAGGTTGTACTCGCCCACGTCCGCCAGGGCCAGCGCCCCCGGCCGGAACCGCGCGATCTGCCGCACTAGCTCCGACCCGATCGACCCCCCTGCCCCGGTCACCAGCACCCGCTTCCCCAGGAGGTACTTCTTGATCTCGTCCTCCTCCAGCCGCACCTCCTCCCGGCCGATGAGGTCCTCCATCCCGACCTCCCGCACCATCTTCATCGACACGCGCCCGTCGATGACCTCCCCCAGCGGCGGCATCGTCTTGAAGGGCTTCCCCGTCCGCTCGCACGCCGCGACGATCCGCTTCATCTGCGCCCCCGTGGCCGACGGGCAGGCGATGAGGATCTCGTCGAAATCCACGTCGATCTTCTCGATCCGATCGACGGTCCCCAGCACAGGCACCCCGTGGATGGATTTCCCGACCTTCTCGGCGTTGTCGTCCAGCAGGCCCACCGCCTCCGCGCGGAGGTGCGGGTTCCCGATCAGCTCGCGCAGGATCTGCTCGCCCGCGGCGCCGGCGCCGATCAGCAGCATCCGTTTCCGGGGCCGCGCCTGCTTCCGGAGAAACGAAACAAGAAACGTCGTGTCCCGCAGCAGGTACAGGCGGATGGCGATGCGCACGCCGGCCACCAGGCACAGGGTCAGGACGAAATCCATGATGAAGACGGACCGCGAGAACCCCACGAACCCGTACAGGAACAGGATGAGCAGGATCAGGGTCACGGAGGACACCGCCACCGCCTTGACCACGTTCATGAAGTCGATCAGGCTGGTGTAGCGCCACATGCCGCGGTAGAGGTTGAACCCGTAGAAGAAGAAGATCTTCACCAGGACGACAAGCGGCAGCGTCGTCTTCATGGCGGACAGGAAGGGCGGCAGGATGTTCCCCTCGAAGCGCAGCAGGTGGGCGCCCACGTAGGCGCACATCACCAGGACGATGTCCAGCGCGAGGACGAGCCAGAATTTCCAGTTTCGTAAGGGTATTTTCATGCCGCGCTACTTATCACACAATGAAAAATAGGGACAGCGCCCTATTTTTTTGGACGCGAATTAATTAGGGACAGCGCCCTATTTTTCCTATTTTTTCATCCATTGAACAGGCGGTGGGAGGGGACGGCCCATATCTGAGGCTCGGCGATGCGCCGGAGCTCGTTGCCCCCATAGATGACCAACCCGCCGCGCCACCGCTTGCCAAGCGCGGCTGCGATTTCCTTCAAACCCGTCACATCCCTGGCCGCCAGAATCCCGCGTGATTTGATTTCCACCCCCACCACGCCGGCCGGCGACTCAAAAAGCACGTCCACCTCCAGCCCGGAGCGCGTCCGGTAGAAATAGAGCTCTCCCTCGCGGCCCAGGGTTTTCATCCACTTCACCCATTCGGCCACCACCATGGACTCATAGATCTCTCCCGTCACGGCTTCCCGCGTGCCCGTCAGGTGCCGGAGCAGGCCGATGTCCAGCCAGTACGTCTTGGGCGTTTTGACGACCGTGCTCGTCAGGTTGGCGTGGTAGGGCGGTAAAAGAAACGTCTGATAAGAAAGACGGAGATACTCGAGATAGCGCCGCGCCGTATCGACGCTGACCGCGGTGTCTCTGGCCAGTTCGGCATAATTGAGCAAACGACCGGAACGCAGCGCCGCCAGACGCTGAAACTTCCGGAAAGGCATCAGATCGTCGAGGCGGGCGAGATCCGCCACGTCCCGCTCCAGGTAGGTGTATTCGTAATCCTTCAGCCACTGCCGGCGTTCTTCGGGCGGCAGGGCGAGGAGCGCCGGCATGCCGCCCCATTGCAGCAGGTAATCCTGCGCGCGGCGGCGTGACGCATCCTCCTCCGCCAGCAAGAAGCCGGGCTGCTTTCCAAAGATGTCATCGCAGCCCCTATCGCTGAAAAGGTCGTCCACCAGGGGCGGCCCGGCGGGAGGGGTCGGCGAGTCGTTGAAAATTTCGGCCATCGTCAGTGGCCACAGTTCGAACAGCGAAACGCGACCGGCCAGTGTTTCCCTGATCCTTTTCAGGAGAAGAATCTGGCTGGAACCCAAGAGGACGGAAAAGGGAAGCGCGCCGTCGTCATAGGCGTATTTCACTTTTTCGAAGACAACCGGTTCCTTTTGCGCCTCATCCAGAACAGCCGGTCCGATATCGCGCGCCCAAAGGGGCGAAGCAATGCCGCGCACCGTTTCGCGATTTTCCGGCGCGTCCATGTTGATGTAACGCATATCCCCATAGCGATGCCTGGCCAGGGTGGTCTTGCCGGTCTGGCGCGCACCGGTCAGAAGAACGAGGCGCCGCTGATCGGAAGCAGGAAGTTTCTGTTCTAATATTCGATATAGCTGTATTTTATCGCTCATGGTCAGATATTTTACAGTATAATATCGGAAATGGCAACGGAAATCAAAAAATAGGGACAGCGCCCTATTTTGGGGGGGTGCGTGGGGTAGAAAAATGGGGGACATCGCCTTGTTTTCCTGGGCGGTGTCCCCATTTTTCCGGGCGTTGGCAGTTGCGGAGGGGGTGCCGGAAAATAGGGCGCTGTCCCTATTTTTGAAGGCGGGTGAGATTGTGGCGGAGGGTGCGACGCAGATGCTCAAGTCGACGAAGGGTGTAGTATTGCAGGGGATCGCGCCCGAGGTCCTTCATAAGGATCAGGCGCGCCCCGTTGCCATTCCCATGCAGGGGAAGGTCGATCTTCAGCATCTCCTCTTTCTGGATGTCCGTCAAGCGCCGGTAATAGCCCCGCGTCCAGACCCAGGCGGTTCCATCCTCCCCTTCGCGGATATCCTCGAAGATCTTCGTTGATGTCGCTGCGGGCGGCTTGGCCCCGATGCCTGGGTTGCCGCCACTGCCCGGCTTGGCCGCGCCGCCCGGATTGTCGCCGGTTCCGCCCTCCGAAAATAGGGCGCTGTCCCTATTTATTTGATCAGTTCCGTCGAAGGGAACGGCGGAGGAATTGCCAGAAAATAGGGCGCTGTCCCTATTTATTTTCGGGGAAGCGGCCCCCCCATTTTTCCGCCGATCTGGCTCGGCATAGGGAACGGCGGAGGGATTCCCCGAAAAATGGGCGCTGTCCCTATTTATTTCGGCCCTATTTTTCAGGTGAAGCTCGGCGCGGTCGAACCGCAGCATCTCCAGGGCGTCGCCGATGGTTGCCAGCATCTCCTCCAGGGTGTGCGCCTTGTTCGCCTCCATCTGCACGGCCAGGAAGGTCCGCCGCTCCCGGCTCAACCCCGCCATGTCCGTCATGTCCTTGAACCAGCCGTAGAACTTGTCGAAGGCCAGGTACTCCAGGTAGCCGGTCTTGCGCACCAGGATCAGCGCCCCGCCCCCGAGGAGGATCAGGATCAACCCCACCGCCTCGTTGCGCAGGTTGACGATCAGGATCGCCAGCAGGCACAGCGCCAGCGTCACGCCGTAGAGGATCAGGACCGCCTTCCGCGACGAAAGCCCCATCGCCAGCAGCCGATGATGGATGTGGCCCCGGTCGGGCTGGAACATCCGCCGTCCCTTCACCCACCGCCGCAGCGGCGCGAAGATCGTGTCGAACACCGGCACGCCGAGCGCCAGCAGGGGAATGAGCATCAGGGCGCCCACCTGGCTCTTCACCGATCCCACGATCGACAGCGCCGCGACCGCATAGCCCAGGAAGTAGCTCCCGCCGTCGCCCAGGAAGATGCTCGCCGGGTTGAAGTTGTAGCGCAGGAACCCCAGGACCGCCCCGCCCAGCGCCGCGAAATACATCGCGTTGAGGAAGTTTCCCGCCATGACCGACAGGATAACCATCAGCAGGCACGTGAAGAACACCACCCCGCCCGCCAGGCCGTCCAAGCCGTCGATCAGGTTCACCGCGTTGATGAACAGGAGAAACCAGAAGACCGTGACCGCATAGCTCAGGATGCCGAACTGGATGCCGTGCCAGTCGAGGAAGATGCCGCCGATTGAAACTCCGCCGGCAAAGGCGAGCGACGCCCCCGCGATCTGGAAAAGCAGCTTGACCCAGGGATTGAGCCGCCGGAAGTCGTCCCACAGGCCGCAGCCGAAAACGACCAGCGCCCCGTAGAAGCCGAAAGCCGTCCGATGGTCAAAGGTGAAGAGTTCGGAGACGTTAGTGACGAACAGGTTGGTCAACGACATCGTGGCAGTGAAGGCTAGAAACACCGCGACACCTCCGCTCCGGGGAATCGGCGTCGTGTGGACCTTCCGCTCCATCGGGACGTCCACCACCCCTAGGCGCACCCCCAGCCACTTTGCCGCCGGCGTCAACACCAGCGCAAATCCCAAGGCTATCAGGAAAAGGAAGAGAAGTGTTGTCATCTTTGAAGTTCCGCGATCTGGATATCGGCGAACCGTTGGGCCGCCCGACTGCCATGAAGTGGTGACTGCACAGGCTGTTTGTACGTTCTGTCGATACCGGTGCCGTAATCTTCGCTATATGGGGATACCATACATCAACTTGGACCGAATTGATGGGATAGGACAGAAAGCAATTGCAAGCATCATGAAGCCGACGAAGACTAGGCGATGCTTTTATTAATAAATGAGCATATTTGAGAATGAGGCGAGGGAATGCTTAGAAGACAAGGTTGATGGCGCATAGAACCTTGGATTGGCAAGGTATGCGCTGCAGGTACGATCCCGGAGTGGCGCTTGCGTGCCGTAAGATCTTGAATGACCTCAAAGTATAATCTGTAAAAATTAACCTCTTCCCAGACAGTAAGTCTCTCTTCGGTGGTGATATTTAAGCCGCCTCTTTGGTCGTCACCTGCTCTTTGACAGCCTTGCCAGTTTCCATGGTTTCGATCGGTCTCCTGCCCATGTTTCGGTATCCTCGATGTGGCCTTTCATAGTTGTAATGCTGCAGCCACTGATCCAGGGACTTCTGAAGCTTTTCCACGGAAGGATAAAACTCTTTCCTGAAGGCCTCCCTAAAAAACTCATCCAAGACGGTCCGGTTGAAACGCTCGACGAAGCCGTTGGTTCTGGGCCTGGCCACTTTGGTACGACGATGCTCGATGTCATAGAGCTCCAGGAAGATCTGATAGGGATGGATCATTGGCCGCCCACAGTACTCCCGGCCATTGTCCGTCAGAATGTGTTCAACCTTCAGCTCCTGTGCCTCGTAGAAGGGCAGCACCCGGTCGTAAAGCACATCCACCGCAGTCTCAGGCAGCTTCGAAGTGTAGAGCTTGCCGAAGGCAAACGAACCAAAGGTGTCCACCACCGCCTGCAGGTAAACCCTGCCGATGCCTTTCAAGGTGCCCACCATGAAGGTGTCCTGGCAAAGCAGGTATCCCGGATAGGGGCTCTCCACATGGCGCTCACGGAAGCAGGGATTGGCCTTCTCCAGAAGACGGATCTGTTCCTCCGTAAGCTCGACATTCCCCTTCTCCTCCTCCATGCGGAGCAGGCGCTTGTACCGGGTTTCCATCGATTCCTTGATCCAGAGATTCCTGACCGTGCTCGGAGATACATTCACGTTCTCCAAACGAAGCTGATCGGAGATCTTCATCGGACCCCAGGAGGGATGATTGAGAGAAAGAGCGATCACCTTCTCCCGGCACTCGGGAGGTGTTTCGTTGGGGAAACTCTTCGGGATCGGCGGCCGGTCGATCAGCCCATCGAACCCCCGCTCCTGGAACGCCCGCTTGTACTCGTAAAACTGGCTCCGGCATACACCGTGATGCCGGCAGGCCTCCGATACGTTCCGGATCCGTTCTGCTAATTGTAGCAATGTCAAACGCTTTTGTGCTATCTTCTTTTCGGCGGTCATGTCTTCCTCCTTCAGTAAAGTGTTTTGGGCAAAAACATCTTAACCGAAGTGAAGACTGACTGCCATTATTCTTAGCTAACTGTAGGGCGAGTCCTTAATTTTTACATATAATCGTAACAAATTTTCCGCCGGTGTCGAGAGATGGTAATCGGAAAGACAGCAATAATTTATTTAGGATTTGGGTCTTTTTTGATTATTAATTCAAGGCTCAATGTTACAATCACATTTGTGGGGGGAGATTCTTTGTTATTCTTGATCCACCAGAAGAAGAGTTTGATAAAGTGATGAAATTTTTTCCCAAGTATAATTTGTGAGAATCCTATGTTTCGACTTTCTACTTAACTCACGCTTTTCTTCTTCTGTCATTCGCTCAATCCTGTGGATAAGAGGTGGTAAATCTTCTATACTCTTAAAGTAAAAGCTAAACTCTCCAGCTACTTCTCGATTAAAGGGATTGTCATGGGCAATTACCACATTTCCGCAGCCTAATGCTTCGAGAAGAGATGGATTTGTACCGCCAACTGAATGTCCATGAATATAAGCTGTGGAATAATATCTGAGTGCAACAAGCTTAGCTTTATCATATATAGCACCAATGAAGCGAACATTTTCACTGGCACTTGATAAGAGACTTCTTGTGTAGGCGTTCTTACCATAATCAAGATTACCAACCATAATCAGGGGAAGAGGAGTTTTTGAAGACTTATAGCCTTTAATAATTTCAAGTACATGATTCTCCGGTTCCATTCGGCAGACGACAAGATAGTAATTGCTTGGCTGTATGTCCCATTCTTCTAGAATTGATACATCCGGTGCTTTATCTATGCAGGGTGCTCCGTAAGGTATAACGGTACATCTCGGACGGCGGCTATGTCTAGCAGACAGATGTTTCCGAATGGCCTCTGCATCTGCAATGATTCGTGATGCTGACCACAACGAGATCATTTCCATCAGCCTGAAATAAGATTTCGCTGCAAAACTCCACTTAGCCCTCGCCCACTCAATGCCATCAACATTTAACCATACTGTTGTTCCCCATATTCTAGGGATATAACAAAATGGGGCCGCACCATAACCCAACATATAAACGACATCAAACGCCTTGCGGGCGCGCCAGAGGCACCTCAAGTCGTACAGGATCGTTGTTAGGGGGCCATAGTTTGGTGCGGGGATATATACAAGTTTAACGCCCTTGTATCTTAGAAGACTGTTTTCTATCTGCTTTTGACAAAATACGGTAACATCAATACCCCTTGCCGCCAAACGTGTAGAGAGTTCTTCCGCAAATGTTTCGAATCCACCATATTGGGCGGGAATGCCCCTTGAACCAAGGATGGCGAGCTTTTTCATTACATTAAGATCTCATATTTCTTTATTTGAACAATCCGATGGTGAATAGATCGCTTTCGAACAATATATTGCTGCGATTTCTTCATCGTCTGAGACTGGCTGGCTGTTTGCCGAGAAGGTCTGAGTAGATAGAGATGATTCTTTCGTAATATTTCTGAGGATTAAGTTCTGTTTCTACCCAGGCACGGGCTTTGCGGCCCATTTCAACGGCCAGTAAAGGATTGTCCCAGAGCATTTTGATTTTTAGCCGTAGGTCGCATGAGTCCGCTGGTTTGAATAGAAGGCCATTGACGCCGTCGTCAATCCCATCGGGGATTCCTCCTATATTGGAACCAATGACTGCTTTCCCCATGGCAAAGGATTGGTAAATTGCCATAGGTGTTCCCTCATACCACTCGGATGGCACGATGACAAAACGTGCCTTTGATAGGATCGCTGTCAACTCTTCCTTCCACTTTGGCCCCCAAAATACGATGTTGTGTAGTCCCTTAAGTCTTACCCATTCAACAAGTTCCTTTTCCTGAGGCCCTGTCCCGACCATGGCTAATTTAATATTAGGGATTTCCTCCACCGCCCGGAATAATGTAAGTATTCCTTTTTCTCGTGTGAAGCGTCCGAAGTACAAACAATAATCGCCGTAATCATTATCGGGATGATAGGAATACACGTTGATAGGATGAGGCACGACTCGGATTTTTTGAGGATCATAACCAGCACGGATCAGCATCTGTTCCTTGTGGCGATTGCTCACCATATAGATATCAATTAGGTTATTGTAGACGCCCATCCATTTGTGAATATACATTCCTGCGCATAGCAGTGCCGATGAATAGAAGGAAGACTTGTGGCATCGTTCAAGAAGGATGTTATAAAAATGGCCCTCCACACATTTCTCACAAACCGTTTCCTTATTCGGATTGTAAAGTAGATAATTCGGACAGACGAGTTTGTGATCATTGACGCTCTTAACCACTGGCAGACCCTTAGCGCGGAGCGCATAAAGTACGGAAGGCGAAATCCAGTGGTCAATCACATGAACGTGCCCTATCTGGGGCTGTAGATCATCAATCAATCTTTCAACCCTTCGTCTCGCTTCCGGAGAATAAATAACTCCTTTTACCAGGTTAGTGATGTTGGCCATTACCTGCATCAGTCCGAGATTGTCATAACTTTCCATCCGATCGATAAAATAGGCTTCGTAGGGGCTTGGTCGGTTGTGCGGGTGATGAGTCGAGAAGACGATACATTCATGATCGAAATTCTCTAAAATATCGATGAGTTCAAAGAGTACCTGCTCGGTACCTCCGACACCGTAAAAACGATTATGCAACATTAAAACTTTCAATACGAATTCCTGAAAAAGGGGAGCTATAGGGGGCGCTATTTTGATAGCAATAGGTAAATATTCTCTTTGCTTGGAGTTAATGATGAAAGGTCAGATCCGCCTGCCGAAATCAATAATTCTCCCCCATTTTCCTGTCATAATATCGGACCGGATAATTCTTGCCGGGTTACCGGCTACAAGGGAGCGTGGAGGAATGTCTTTTGTTATGACACTCATAGCTCCCACAACGCAGTGGTTACCTATTTTGATTCCTGGTAATATAAAACTATTTGCACCGATGCAACAATTTTCACCAATGAAAGTATCTGCATTGTATATGCCGCGACAAAAATCGTGAGTAAGAATGACTGTCCCGTAAGCAATCAATGTTCCTTGTCCTATATGGATTCCCTTCGGATTCGTTCGGTCAAGTTTGATTCGAAGAGAAAGCCAAGCGTCGGAATGGATGTCCATGCCCCAGCACTTGGTATAATAAAACCACTTCATCTTCATCAGAAAATAGTGCGTGCCTGTTCTCGATACTGCAAGAATGCCATTTCGCAAGACATCTTTTAGTAGAAATTTAATCTTGTTTTGGATCATATAAACGACACCATCATTGGGTAGGAATAAAATCGTTACGGGGACAGTTCCAGAAATGCTCGCCGCTAACCCGGATAGTATTCTGAATTAATTGGTGTTTTCTCTCTGGCAGATTGTACCAGAGTGTGGCCAGCATGCCTAAAACGTTTTCTCCTGCGCCGGCTGCTTCACTACAACGGAATTTGATGTCGTCGGGGCTTGTAAAGGAAGAGCGAATGACAGGAAATCCTCTTTTTGAAAAGAAATCAACGGAGTTAAACTCATAACCGGGCATCTTAGAGTGATACCAGTCAAGGATAATAATACTCTTGGGGATAAGGTCAATAGCTTTATAAATGTTGGTCATAGGGCGTTTGTTTACAGATGATTCGTATCGTTCTTTAATTTCCAGCAACATATCATTCCAGATCATGATTCTAATGCCGCGGCTAGCAAAAAAACCATGAATCTGATTCACATGCTCCGCAAATATAACATCTCCGTGTGGTTCATTTTGCCAACGAAGTCCTTCGACCTCGTCACATCCAATTAAAAAAAAGGGTGGGTGGAAAATTTCTATTAGTTCATCATATAAACTGAATAGAATCTCATAAACTTGCGGTTTAGAAGTGTCCAGCGTTTTTCCGAACCATTGTCGATCTTTAGGCTTAACGTCTGCTTTGGGAACTAAGACCAGCTCTGGATGGGCATCCCTCAATAAAAGCTCCTGATGCCCAAATGAATTAATTGCAGGGATAGGAAGCATGCCCTTGTCCTTACAATACTGGACTAGTTCAGCCATCTGGTCCCGTGAGTATGCATTCTTATCTGAGATCTCAGGATGGGTTCTGTACTGATAACCCTTGTTTACTTCGAAAATAACGCTATTGAATTTAGCCTTGGCCGCCATATCAATTACTTCTTTTATATAGGCTATATCCACAACCGGCCACAATTGGAGGTGAAGCCCCCTAAAATTAAAGCTTGGCGCATCACAGATGGTCGTGCATGGGACAACAAGCCTTCCGTTACCGGGAGTTTCCTGGGAGATACGTTTTATTAACTGCATCAGGGTTATGGTGCCATTCCTCATTCCTTCTGGATCATTTGCTTTAATCGATATTTTTTCGGGTACTACAGTCAGAACGTATCCGCCGCTCTGCTCGTGGGCCTTGCACCGATCAAATTGATTTAATGTATCTGATTGACCGATCAATCCAATAAAAATTTGTTTTGACGCATTTTTATTCACAAGTAGGTTTCCCTTTTCAACAGAGCATCTTTTCCCGATTTTTCCCCCGATAACATCGGCAAGTTCCATGGCCAATCTTAATTCGGCTAGCCCCGCTTCTTTTGAGATGATAATTTTCACTTGATGATCCCAAAAGAAAGAACCGTTACCGGAAACAATTTGCTTGGGGAATGGAGTAAGTTTTTCATAGTACGACTCAGAGCTACTTTCGAAGGCCGTAAATGCAGGATAAACAGTAAGAAGAATGACAAACGCCAGAAAGGTTCCAATCGGCAGTATCTTTATTAGAACCGAAATGTTGGCATCATTTTTTTGCACGGGCAACCATTACTATCGCGGAGCAGTACCACCGATGTGGAAAAATACGTAAAAAAAACCGGACCATTTTGCCAATAAAGTTGAGTTCCCAGATATCGCCACCCTTTTTTCTCAGAAAAAACCAATCAGACCAAAGACCGATGTGGCGATTGGAAACGCTTAGGTCATAGTCATCTATGTCTGTTTCGATGACCTCAAAATGATTATCCTCGATATATTTTTTAAGTTCTTTTTCCGAATAGCGGTATTCCCAAAAATAATTCTTCTTGCCGCGCAATTTTCGCCAGAAAAAGTAAAGGTTCCTGAATGGGTGGGTTATCATCCAACGCACAACGGTGAGAACCGGAACCGAGATAAACGCCAATCCTCCGGGTTTGAGAACACGATGAGCTTCTGCTAGAGCCCGATCTGGACCTTGCTCAAAGTGTTCAAGAACACCCAGGGAAATGTAGGCATCGAATGAATTATCTGGGTAGCTTAAGGACACAACATCTCCGACTTCGATAGGAATAAGAGGCGAATATTTTTTTGCCTTTGCGACAACGCGCTCATCATTCTCGATACCTATCACTTCGTGTCCGCGCCGTTTGAACCAGACACACCAGGCACCGTACCCGCATCCCCCTTCGAGTAGCTTACCATTTGATCCCCCAAGATACTTTTGAAAAACATTTGTTATTGTTTGGTTTATAAAGCTTTCCAACTCTTTTTCAAGGGAGCGGCTTGACCACTGATCGATACTTTGTTCATGAGGAGCGCGAAAAGAAAGAAATGTATAACTCATGCACACCCCTCCGTAAAAAATCTGTTTATGAATGAATTTGCAAACATCCTAAATTAGGGCGCGGTAATAATTGATTCTTGCACTTAAGCTTTTTTTGGCATTAAGCAATTCATATGTTATAACGCGAGGAATGAAAGAAAGACCTAAATACAGCCAAGCAGTTATCATGGAAGGTTTTTCCCGGAGAAAATTTAGAAAAGCGATTCTTGCCTTATTTCGGGTACCGTACCTAAAATGGGCAGCTGCAAGATGATATCGATAGGATAGCTCAGGATCTAAGCCGATTTGCCTGATTTTGTCTTGATCTACATTGCTTCCCTTCAGATTGTCAATTTCCTTTGCATATATTTTAGCATATTCAGGGGCATCCATTTTTCTCCGCAATACGCTTAGCCGGCGGACCAAGTCGCAATAATGGGAAGCAGTGCCTTGCTTTCTAGAATAAATACTTTCATGGTGAAGCCGCCAACAAAATAGAGGTTCAGGCAACACAGCAAGATCGAAGCTTTCAAGCAGGCGAAACCATAGATCGTAATCTTGAGAATATATAATGTTCTCATCATAGGGGCCGACTTTATCAAGTGCCGATTTTCTGATCATGGTAGAGCCGTGAAGCATAAAACACCATTTGAAGAGTTCTTTATACATATCCTCCTTGTTTCTTGGAACCTTCAAGATTTCCGACCCGATGATTTGCCCTTCAGCGTCAATCCGGTAATAGGATGTGCCCACAGCACCGACGTTTTGATTGTGGAGTAGAAAATCCACCTGTGCGGCCAAACGAGTTGGAAGTGATACTTCATCGGCATCCATCCTGGCAATGAAATCGCCCTTCGCTTCTTTCAGACCACGATTGAGAGTTCTGGTCAAACCGATATTCTCATGTTGAAGATAAATAATTCTTTCATCATTGAAACTTTTGATAATTGCCTCTGAGCGATCTGTTGACCCGTCATTAATAATGATAAATTCAAAGTGAATGTACGTTTGTTTGAGGATGCTGGAGATAGCCTGTTCGAGGTACTTTTCTCCGTTGAAAACACCCATGATCACGCTAACGAATGGTGTTTGGGAAGATATTATTTTCAATTTATAAATCTCTCTAATTGTTTATTTTTATGCATTATACAATCAATAGTCAGAGCAAGACCCGGGAAAATCCAAAAGAAAGCATGCGTGAATGTACCTCCATTATGAAAAAAGATATCAATCATGTAGAGAACAATTCCAATAAAAAGACCGGCTGACACAACGGACATGTAACGATTCCCGCTAGCGTGATAATTTTTCCATAGGATCGATAATGTCTTTGCAATGACAATAATAAGCATAAAGAAGAAGAGGCTTCCGTAAGAAAGATACGCGTTCATATAATTGTTATGAACCGCTGATATATCCAAATTTACGAGGTAATCCTGAGACAAGCCCGCGCCCATGAAGTAGCGGCTAAAACCGGTTGCATCATCCGGTCCCACTCCTAGGATTGGATTGGCAATTATGGATGATAACCCAGCTATATACAGTCCAACACGGCCAGAAAGAGAGCTGTCTGTAAAAGATGTTAATCTTTCATAACTCAGATCTATAAGAAGAAAGATTGAAAGCGTGAGTACGAATAAAATAATGTAATAAATTGAGTATTTCAACGTCTTGCCCTTTTCGAAAATAATTTCTGATATGGGGAGAAGAAGGATAAGCGAGAGGATGACGGAACGTGTAACATTAATTGCCAATGCACCAGTCATGAAAAAAAGTAAAGGGAATATAAATCGTTTTTTTAATGTCGTTAAAATAAGTTCTCTATACTTAAAGAAAGCAAATAACAAACCATATATCAACAATGTATCATATCCGAAATCGATACTATGAGTAGAAAGCCCGAATGGACGATTATCTCGTAGATACTTTGGAAGTCCTTCGATCATTGAGTAATATTGTCCCAAGATACGGTAATGAACTTCATAGAACGCTTCACCATAAATTGCCTGTAGATAAGCAAAAACACAAGATACCAACGATCCTATGATAAGAGTTGTCACAATCAAGCGCAGTCGAATCTCATCTTGAATAGTATAAATAATCACAGGAATAACGGATACAAAGGAAAGCATGCGAAAGAAGTGATAGGAGGACTCAGAACTTTTCAGTGTCAGCGTCGGAAGAGCTGCGAATGGTAGTAAGAGAAGCAAGATCAGGAGTTTTTTGCCCTCAGGGCTGAAATCGACGTGTTGGCGAATTAATTCTGGCAAAACGGCAATGGCGATCAGTATCAGTATCGCAATTCGGGGGCTGTAGCCGGCAATCTTCATCGGTGCGAACCATAGGAACAGAAGACAAAAAGCCGCTAAACCCCAATGAGGACGTAGAAACACGATAATAACAAAAATAATTATGAGCGTAGAGACTATGGTCATATCAATTTCACAAGAGATAATCGATTATATATGCCATCCAAGCCCCGGGAGAGTTCGAAACTTCCATGAAGTGATCGTCTTGCCTGAGGCCTGTCTGCTTTCGATCAATGCTATTGCCAGAAGGCGAAAGTAAGTCGACCACATATCGCTTTCATCGATCTTGAAACGCATCTTCTGCCAACCTGCATGACTCATGAATTTATTTCTTTTTAAAGGACCACCAATAGCAGAACGCTTGAGAACATAGATGGACCTCACATCCAGATAGGGGATAAAGGGATTGATGGCGTGTATCCATTCCTTGATTCCGTAAGGTTTCCTTAGCGACCATGAGAATCCACCATCCGGTTTCTGACTTTTTCTGAGGGTCTGCTTTGCTTTTTCCAAGGCATGAAGGATGTCCAGCTCTCTATGATTGGTGAATCCATTAAGTATGATTAGAGAACCAACCGCATCCATATCTTCACACGCCCCGCCACCTCCCTTGGCCACAAACAGACCGTCGGACCGATTTTGCAGAGCCAGAATGCGATCTATCATTTGTACCGAATAACTAAGCGGTTTTTCGAAAAAGCCGTAAAAGGGCAAGAAGTGATACGCACCGGCCATTGCATTGAGGATATCGGCGCCATGGTCCGTCCCCCAAAATCCCGTCCGGGGATCTTGATGGCGGTCAAGATAATCTAAAATTAATTTCAAATTACGAAGGGATTCAGAATTTTTTCCCCTCAAATATTCATAGGAAAAAAAGAACATTAAAAACATGACTTCATTACTCATCATCCATGGGTTTGACAAATCTCTCTTATTTAGCCATGCGTGTAGGCTCCTCGCATTACGATAATGCGACAGGAAGGATAACGCATGATCTGGGTGCTGATCGATGGCATCCAACGCTGAGATACCGAACATCGTCATTTGCCACTCTAAATACTCCTGCGAATGAAGCCGATCCTCTAGTTCACACGGGTTTAACAAATGATCCTTGAATAATCCTGACTTTACATCCTGGCAGCTTCGCAAATAAGCAGCCCAGCTTTGCCGCTCAGCTACTGGGATTGAACTGAGTAAATCAACTAATTCGTAAATAAAAATGGCGAAACAGGAACTCAGGAATGTGGGAACACCCTGCGCTGTGAATCGATAAAAACCCACTTGCCCGGAACACCTCGTCAGTTCAAGCCATTGCTGGATTCCTACTCTTAAAGGAATTTCTACCTCGTTATTGATTGCCGTCATGCCGTGTGTGATGTAAAATAGAATCGAATAATTCGCACAATCGTTGAGTTAGCTTTTCCCGGTCGTAGTTGTTGATAAACTCTCGGTTTGGTTGAAAAATATAGTTAACTTTTGAATACGTTTTAATAAAAATTAAGAGATCCTTTTTAATTTGTTCGCTGTCTTCAGACGATGTAACCATGCCGAGCCGTGCATCTTCAATAATTTCCCTTGAAATTCCATCAGGGACGCATGCGAAGACAGGCTTGGACAAGGCCATATATTCGAATATCTTCCCTGTTGTGATGCTTTCGCTTCCATGCTGTTTCCCCACTATGAAAAGTAACGCGTCCGAGGCCATAGCCTCACTCAATGCATTTCGATGGGGTAAATAGCCGAGGACTTTAACCGTATCTCCAAGGTTATGGGACGAGAGAAAGTCCTTGTTTGCATTCGATCCTGGCTCGTCGTATTCACCCAGGAAAAAAACTTCCACCTTTTTTCTGAGATCCGGATTTTCGAGTAGAAGGTGCGATAATGCCTTAAGAAAAGGCCGTGGAGAGCGCTTCGCATAAAATTTACCAAAATAGAGCAACCGAAATTTACCCTTTTCCCTTTTGACCGGGTGGAGATCACCGAAATCATCATGATCAAATCCGTTAGGCAATACAAGAAATTTGTTTCGATCAACGTCGGGGAATTCTTGTTGCTGCTTTTGCTGAAGTGAGTCATTAACGTTAAGCACCTTGTCGGCAAGCTTGAGAACCTTCCGCTCCAATGCCTTCTCAATGCGGTAGCGCCACCTAATCCGCTCCCATTTCTCCATGAAATACCATTGAATCCACGGATCGCGATAATCGAGAACAAGAGGCTTTCCTGTCAATTTTTTTAGCAGGCTCCCTAAAACGAGCCCCGAATTGGGTGAGGTTGTAGCATAAATCAGATCAACTTTTTCTTCTCGGATAGCCCGAAGTCCTATTGGCAATGCGGTAGCGATCCAACCGGCCTGAGGGTCGGGGAAAGGGAAGGTGAGTGCTTTTAGTTTGTCTCTGAAGGTTATCTGTGCGGCCTGTGACAGGTTTGGGGAACCAGATGCATTCGAATTACCCAAGACAAGAAATCGTTTCAAAAAAGCTAGAATTAACTCCAGGGGCATATAAACATTGAAATTATTTGTCCTGAATATCTTGATCCCTTCCGGGATATCGTTCATCAGCGTTTCGTCGTGTGTTTCGAAGGGTGCTGCTGCTGAGAGCACAACTGGTTGATAATTGAATCGCTGCATGTACTTGACAAACTTCAGCACGCGTTGAACACCACCCCCAGCCATGGGAGGGAAATAATATGCAATGATCAGTACTTTCTTCATGGAACGAATTCTTCTTCTCAAAGTCCCACTGGCTTAGTTGTTCCAGACAAGGTCATCTTGACAGCAGCGATGACATCCAAAACGTCTTCGTCGCTTAATTTAGCTGAAAGAGGAAGGCTAACTGTCTGCCTGCCGATACGTGCGGCATGAGGAAAGTCGTGCAATCGCCAGCCGAAACAATCACGATAATAAGGATGTTCAGGGATACTCTGATAGTGAACGCCAACTCCAATTTTTTGGGCCGTCATGGCTTCTAGAAATGCATCTCGCTGGACACCCGTTTCGGCTTCGTCGATCATAATGGTGAACAGATGGTATGAATGACGAGTCTCCGGTTCAGGTGGGGGAGGAAGGATGATAGGCAAATGTGCAAAGGCGTCCATATAAAGGCCCCAAATTTCCTGTCGCCGTTTCCAGTTTGTCTCAATCCTCTGCAATTGATGCATTCCGATGGCGGCCTGCAAATCCATCATATTGTATTTGAAGCCGCATTCGATGACATGGTAATGTTTGTAGCCTTCATCGCTAAACCGTTTCCATGCATCTTTACTCATGCCATGCAAGGCCATGACCTTGATTCGTGAGATATCCTTGTCATCTTTTGCCAATACCATGCCTCCCTCACCCGTGACCAGGTTCTTGGTGGCATAGAAACTGAAGCAGCCAAAGTCGCCGAACGTGCCGACAGCTCTTCCTTTGTATTCCGTTTCAATGGAGTGCGCACAATCTTCTATGATCTTGAGATGGTGTGCCTGTGCGAGCTCACACAATGCATCCATGTTGCATGGTCGGCCGGCAAAATGGACCGGTAAGATTGCTTTCGTTTTAGGGGTTATTTTCCCCCTGACCTTTTCTGGGTCAATGTTTTGTGTAAGAGGATCTACATCAGCCAAAACGGGAATCGCGCCTGCATGGATGATGGCGTTTATGGTTGAACAGAACGTCATCGGTGTGGTGATGACTTCATCACCGGGTTTGATTCCAGCAACAAGAATGCTGAGGTGCAAGGCCGCTGTGCAAGAATTGACTGCTGCGGCGTAGGGTGCACGACGGTAGGCTTTAAATTCATTTTCGAAACGGGCCACCTTTGGGCCTGTTCCGAGCCATCCGGACTTCATGCTGTCCACAACCTCTTGGATCTCTGCATCCTCGATCGCTGGCGATCCGAAAATAAGAAAATTTTTTCTGCTCATCCGGATTGTCCTCCAAACAAAATCAGGATAAATTCAAAGATAAAAGTTCTCAACTACTTTCCGAACCGAGCCGAACCAAGCGCTTTGTCCACGAAGATACTCGATGGCGAATTTATAGAAATTCCACCAATGGGCATGAAGTATGGCGTGAGGATGCCACAAGAGCGTCAATACACCTCCCACCTGTTTGACATTCTTTGTGACCACATCGAGATACTCTGAGGCCATTTCTTCATCCAATCGCATTCCCTTGTCGGGGTGAAACAGTGCGCCGTCCTGGATGATCAAGGGAACCTCAACAATTTTTAAATCCGTTTCCGATTTTAAATCATATAGGTGCCAAGGATAACAGGTACCAAAACGAAACCCGATGTTATCATTAAACCCGAGAGTAGCGTCATATTTGAATCCCGCTGCATCCTGAATGCGCGGTGTGCAGCGGATATCATAGTGAAGGTAATGCTGCCGAACACTTACTATATCGTGCCCCAGAACGGATTCTAGTGTTTCCTTCTGCCGTTTCATTTCGTCCACGTTGTCGAAGGAATACCAGGAAGGATGCAGGCCGATCTCCCAGCCCCGGCGGTCGATCTCCCGGATCATTTCGGCCACCGTGCATTGTTGCCTGTCAAAGGTTACCCGATCCTCCATGTCGTACAGGCAGTCGGAAGGATGATGCTTGCCCACAGCCTTCCAGCCCGGCCAGAAGAAAAACGTCGACCGAGCCCCGAACTTCTCTTCGACTTCCAACCACCGCTCATAGCAGTGCAGCGGGTCCGGTGCAGCCCCCCTCTTAATCGCCCGCGCGTCATCTAATCCCCAGCCGACGAGTGACCGTATTTTTTTCAGTGGCGAAGAATTCTCCAAGAGGGACGCGTACCTGACCCGTGAGGACTCCTGAAATGAGCATCCGGACACCATATCCACATCATGGGTGAGGCAAACTGCAAAAGGCTTTCCGTTTGGCCAGACGGGTTTGGCGCCGCCACTGGCCAGATAATCTTCATCGACGACAGGGCGATAGAGCAGCCCGAGAGGATTCAGGACATTGAATGCAAAATCGGGAACAATCCGCTCCGACGAGAAATCTTTAGGCAGGCGTTCGGCTTCATAGTGGCCTTGGAGTAATATCCTATAATTAAGGCCATCTTTTGCACCCAATAGTGATGGTATGCTCATTGGTTCAATATCGCCTGTTTTATTAAATTTAATGCCTGTTTACATTTCATCAGTCTTGAATTTGTTTTTGAAACCGCGAAATAAGGCCGCTGCATACCGCCGCACGCGCGACGCACTTCCTCAACAGGCTCAATTATGCTTCCTTCGTAATCATAACAGTTCAGATTAAGATTTTCTTTTGTATACTTTATAGAATCGTATATTAGTAGAATTCCTGCCCCACTCTTTCTTAATTCTGGATCTTCGCCGACCATATGTACATAGGAAGATAATTCATCCCAAACTAGATATAAAGCAGAATGAATTCGGCCTTCGTTATCAATGGCAAAGAATATTTTTCGACAATTCCTCTCGCAAAGAACTTTATCTTTTTTTATTATGAAATCCAATGAATATGGAATCTTAAGCCCTTGGCGTTCGAAGGTTTTCTTATTGATGGCATAAAAATCTTCTATGCAGCCATCCTTGATGACGGAAACAATATTCCGTGACTTTTTGATTTTGTTGCGCATATTGTCTTTGAACCGAGAAAGAACTTCATTTAAGTCTCCCAAATTATCCACGGTATAAGTATAACGGGTTGTCTGTTGAAAGCCCTGCCAATAGAACGGTAGCCAATTAGTAACCCGGTAATTAAAATTCTGAATGAAATAATCATAATCCGGCAATCTCTCAATTATGTCCGAATATACCTCCTTTTCGAGACTTAGTTTATTTGCATATTTTTGGTTTAGAGGATACTTGATCCACGGGCCCAACGTTTGAGTGAGAGGAGGCATCGTAATGACATTCAATCCATTCACCCTTGTTTTATAATAGGGCATTGCACCGATTATATTACCATTTTTCTCGATTACGATAACATCCCATTCTCCCTGATTGCAGACAGCGTCAAGCCACCAATCTTTTGAAAAAATCGGAATACTTGGTTCCGTTTTACATAAATCACGATATAAATCTTTATCATTCATAAGAAAATCTCAGTTCGCTAAGCCATGCACGAAAAAATGCTTGCCGCTGAATCGTTTATGCAAGATGATTTTCCCGTCGCGGCAGGCAAGAAAAGTCTTACCTCTTTGCGAGTAAACCTTTCCAGGCTTGAAAGCCCTGTTGTGTTCAAATGTTTCATATTCGCCAATCTCCCATATCTGACCTTTGTTTCGCCCTTCCAAATTGGACAGAATATCCGTCCATTGGGCAGCACCGCGCAGAAAGTGCCAAATCCTTTGTATCGGCCATTTTTCCCAATCGATTAAACTGATCCACTCTGACGCAACGACATTACGTGCCCGTTTTGTTGGGCTTTCTTTTGGCTGTGGATGACGTGGCGCTTTTCCCGTGGATATGTCATTGATCGCCTTGAGCAAAAGCCTTGTCCCAACATCGAGGATAGCTTTCTCATATACTTCTTCAAAAGGTGCGCCCGGCAAAATATCAAATCGCTCTTGATAAATAATGTCGCCCGTGTCTTCGCCCGAATCGATATAATGAATGGTAACACCGTGATGAAGATCATGGTGATAGTACATCCAGAACCATGGATTTGGCCCCCGGTACTTCGGCAACAGGGCCGGATGAAGATTGATGGCGCCCTGCGGCGGAATGGAAAATACATTCTCTTTGAGCAATTGCGACATGGAAAAAATGGCGATCAAATCCGGATTGAGTGATTTTACCCACTCTTCAAGGGCTTTGTCGCTACCGGCGCTCATATAGTAGTAGGGGATCTGTTTTTCCGCCGCCAGCTCTTTCAGACTCGCAGGCCTTTTTCTCAATCGGAGGTACAGGCGGCGTACAAACTGTAGGGTTCGTTTTTCTTTGTTGCTATTTTTTCCTGAACGCGGGGCACATTCTATAATCCCGACGACACTGTGGCGCGATTGCAGCAGGGGCTGCACTATTGGAGAGATTCCCATTGTAATGATGATGATCTTAAGCGCTTTTTGATTTTGACCCCGGCTATCACAATAATTCTCTCTCTCTCTCTCTGCGAAACCGGCTTTGACTATGCCTTTAATGCTATTTTTGTTTTTTGCATTTGCCGAAATCAGTAGCGAGTGGCCATAGCTTTTAAAATCCTCCGCTATCTTTGACAAAACAGCCGGATAAATGTTAAGGCCCCGCGCCGTCGGTGCCGTTTCACAATAGTGGATAAAGGCTTCACCCGGCTGGAGCATTTTGGGGAGCAATGAATGCAGATGGACAGTCTGCGGCGAATGGACGACCCAGGATCGGTGGACGCATTTCCCGTTCAGATAGGCAAAATATCCCGTATCACCCCGGCGAAGAAAATTCTCAAAGATGGGTACATAGCGGGGGGGCTGGAAATCCAGGACATCGGCAACATTTGACGCAGAAACCCTCGCTATAACTGCCGGACATTCATTGCGGACATTTTTTTGGCGTTCAAAGAGAATCAAGGTTTCATTGACGTAAATAAGGTTTTTTATTACGTAATTGAGTTTTCCAAGCACCTTTTGCAAAAAGGTCAAGAAAATTAATATTGTATTCGTTTGTTTAGACATCCAGATGCTTTGCGCGGAATGAAGCAAACTTGTTTTTCTTTATGTATCCATAATACTCGTACTCATTTTTATATTCGACGCAGTCTTCTTTAATAATCTTCTTAATACATTTTGCGGGATTTCCCGCAATAACGCAGTAACCCTTCGGGAAAGATTCTGTAACAACCGCGCCGGCTGACACAACCGTGTGATCGCCCAACTCAACATCCGGCATGATCACCGCATTCATGCCAATCCAGCAATAACGGCCTATTTTAACGCTACCTTTGATATGTTTGCGATAATCGTAGATGTCGTGATTTGCGCTAATGATACCCACATTCGGAGCAATAATTGTGTAGTCTCCAATATGTATTTTCCCTATTCCTTGAATGTAGCATCCTGAAGATAAGCCTGGTGCCGTACCGATGCCAATAAGAATATTTGAGGGATTTGATATGACGCTGGAGTGGTGTGTCGGCCAGTATGCACTTCTGTTGAAACCCAGTATTTTCTGAATAAAACAGGTTCTTATTGTGATTGGTGCAGCTGTCCCTGCAGTTGGAAGCCATGCGCCAAATAAGCAGACATTAATAATATCTTTAACTAATTTCTTGATTATATATCTCACGCTATCAAAGTAGCTCCTTGCCATCAGGCTTTATACAGCGCATACAGCTTGTCTCGTTGTAAATAGTAATAACCCATAATAAGTAAAATTGCGGATAGCAGAATGAATATTGAGTTGTAATGAAATACATACTTTACAAGAATTAGACAAAAGCAAACCGGTAAGGAATAAAGCACATATTTCAGAGCATTAATCAGTATTTTTCTTCCATTCGCTTTGGCCAATTTGATATTCCAAGCTGTAACAAAGCCATAGGCAAGAATGCCTGTTGCTGAAAATAGACCTAAAGCTAAGTAAATGTTTTGATAAACCCCCCCGATATACAGGGATATAAATCTGGTTAATAAAATTAAAGAATGAACGGACAAGCCGGAACCTTGCCTTTCGAAAACAGAAAATAATGTGCTAAGAGGAGAAGAAATAAACCAGAAAAAGACCCAAGGGGAAAGGATCTGTGTGTATTTACCTGCATCAAGCCAACTTTGGCCAAATATGACGATGAAAACTTCTTCACCAACAAGCGCCAGAACGAGAACAGGCAACAAACTAATAAAAACAAGACTGTCCATCAACTTCTCAACAAGCTTACCATTAGCTCCCTTCTCACTTTTTCCATCACAAGCTTTTTGATAGAATACTTGAGATAGGGAGCCGGAAATAATTCCCAAAGGTGCCTTGATGATTGCTAGTGCTAATGCATAATATCCAACAATGGATATTGAGAAAAAAGATGAAAGCATCAAAGCAGGTAATTGCCAGGAAATACTGTTCATTAATCCTCCCCATACATCAAAGATGGGGAATTTTCGGAAACGTACGTATCCATCACCGATTGCACGCCAGCGGATATTCTCAAGAAATATTTTCTTGTCGTCCCGCCAAATCGGACCCCCTAGAATCGTCGTGGAAACAATGCTTCCCAGCACACCTGTGCAGATAAGAACACCACCGCTCACAAAACCGGCAAAGCCGGCAGTCAGTTTTGCAGCCTGCGCTGTCACTGACGAAACTACTTGTGCAATTGAGAGGCGGCCATAATGTTTAGTGCGTGTGTTCCAATAATTCAGCGCTAAAAAAATCCCTTGAATAAAAATTGCGACCGGTACAAGCCCAATATAACTTTTCAATTTGGGGGCTTTAAGTTGGCCAATGATTGTCTCACTGAAAAAACAAATGATTAGAATGGATATTACTGTCATGATTATGACGGATAAAAGACTTACGCAAAGAATGTTTGCCGCCTCTTCATGAGTTTCAGGAAGCATGATCGCAAGTTCATAACGCAGACAAACAACCACTCCGATGATGCCTGTCATTGATGAAAAAATGGCGGCCATGCCAAACGCCTCCGGAGCAAAAAGCCGTGTAACAACCGGCATGACCAGTATGCCGAGTGCTTGCGCCAATACCGTACCGGTCATAAGTTTCAAGACATTGCCGGAAAAGCTGTCTGATGGTTTTGTGAAGGAAGAAATTTTCACTGGCAAGATTTTTTGTTGTTTGAAATCATAAAGGTCTTAAGACTCATGTGACGAAGTATCTGCCAGCGAAGAAAAATCCGTGAATTTTTTCATGCATATCGGGCATGTTCGGTTGTTATCCAATTTTTCTCCACAGACGCACATCCAGCCGATTTGTTTTGCCGGATTACCCACCATCAGCGCATGGTCGGGAACATCTTTGGTCACAACAGCACCCGCGCCGATGAAGGCATAGCGGCCGATGGTGTGGCCGCAGACGATGGTGCAGTTGGCGCCCAAGGTGGCGCCGCGCTTGACGCGCGTGGGGCGGACCTGGTCCATCTTTCCGATTTCTGCGCGGGGGTTGAAGATGTTCGTGAAGACCATGGACGGGCCGCAGAAGACGCCGTCTTCCAGGGTGACGCCTTTATAGACGGAGACGTTATTCTGAATCTTGCAGCGGGCGCCGATGACGGCATCCGGGCCGATGACCACGTTCTGGCCGATGTTGCAGTTCTCGCCGATCTTGGAGCCGGAGAGGATGTGGGAGAAGTGCCAGATTTTGGTGCCTGGGCCGATCGAGACGTTGTCGTCGATGATGGCGGTGGGGTGGATGAAGACATCGTCATGAGATGATGTCGAAAAAATGGGACAGCTCCCATTTTTGCTATCGCAAAAAAAGGAGCCGTCCCTATTTTTCTCCCCAGTTATTTCTTTTTGCTCCAGGGATTGTTGACTGAGTTCCAGGATCTTCAGAACCTTTAAGCCTTCTTCGCCGGAGGTGAGGGGCGGGATGCCGTTTTGGATGGCGGTGAGGAAGGCCTCGCATTCGGCCTTCAGGGGCTCCTTCCAGATCGGGGCGATGTCGATGGGCTTGCTCTCTGCTTTATGGGGTTCGGGCAGGCCGTTTCGCCAGTCGATCGTATGTGGGTAATGGACCAGCTTTGTTTCGACGGGCTCCGTGTCGTCGAAGACGAGCATGCCGTTGCTGCCCACGATAACGAGTTTCTGCTCCTTGTAGGGATTGAGCCAGCTCACGAAGATGTGGGCGCCGATGCCCGAGGGGAACTTGAGGTTTGTCATGGTGACGTCGGCGATGCGGGCGTGGAGGAAGTTGCTGCCGACAGAATCGACGTAGGAGGGTTCCTCGCCGGTGAGGCCCAGGATGAGGGAGATGTCGTGCGGGGCGAAGGACCAGAGGATGTTCTCCTCGCGGCGGATCTTGCCGAGGGAGAGGCGGCGGGAGTAGATGTACTGGAGGCGGCCGATTTCGCCGGCCCGGATCATCTCCTTCAGGCGGATGACGGCGGCGTGGTAGTGCAGGATGTGGCCGACGAAGAGGGTTTTTTGTTTTTGGGCGGCCAGGCAGACCAGGGCCTCGCCGTCGGTGCGGGTGAGGGAAAGGGGCTTTTCCACGAAGACGTGCTTGCCGGCGTTGAGGGCCTGGGCGGCGAGTTCGTGGTGGAGGGCGGCGGGCGCGGCGATGACGACGCCGGTGATTGCGGGATCGGCCAGGACGTCGGCCGGGGCGGCGGTGACGGAGACGTCCGGGTAGGCCTTGGCCATGTCGTCGCGGACGGGCTGGGCGCCGTCGCAGATCGTTTTGAGGACGCCAAGCTGGTGGAAGTTGCGGACTAGGTTCTTGCCCCAGTAGCCCGCACCGATGACGGAGATGTGTTTTTCAGTCATGAAATCAATCCTTTATAATCTTCTTTATTCCTTGATGCGGTAGACAGGAGGATGTGCCTCCGTATCGGCGCGGTGGGCGGAAAGATCCGCGGCCACGGTGTCAAGTTTGGCAGCCACGGCGTCGAGTTTTTCCGCCACGGTATTTAGCTTCGCATCGTTCCGATCCACTTGCGCGGCCACGGTATTTAGCTTCGCATCGTTCCGATCCACTTGCGCGGCCACGGTGTCGAGTTTTGTCTTCACGCAGCCAATCTTGTCTACAAGCTCCGTCTTTACCTTGTCGATCTTTTCCGCGAGCATTTGGTGGCCCTCGACGACAAGGTCCAGTTTGTGCTGGAAAGCTTCACTTTGAATCCCCAACTGATGGCGGAATTCCCCCTTTATGTCGTCTTTGAACGTCGAAATCATATTCGATAACCGATCGGTATCCGTATTCGTCATGGCCGTCCTCCTTTCACGGAAAGTGTGTGGACGATTTTCTCCGCCGCCTGGCCGTCGCCGTAGAGAGGCGGATGGGCGGCGGGCGGTTTGAATGTGCGGACGGCGGTGATGATGCGGTTGCGATCCGCACCGGTCAGAACGTTCCAGCCGGATGCGACGGTTTCCACCCATTCGGTTTCGTCACGCAGGGTGAGGCAGGGAACCCCGAGCCAGTAGGCCTCTTTCTGCATGCCGCCGGAATCGGTGAGGAGGAGGCGCGCGGACTTTTCGAGGGCGATGATGTCGAAATAGCCGACGGGATCGATGAGGCGCACGTGGGGTGGCGGCCTATAGTTTTTTTCGTGCAAAAATTTGCGCGTGCGGGGATGCGCGGGGAAGACGACGGGCTCGTCGAGCGCCGCGAAGGCCGACAGGATGTCTGCCAGGCGCTGGGGGTCGTCCGTGTTTTCGGCGCGATGGACCGTGGCCAGGAGGTATCGCTTCGGCTTGAGCCCCAGGCGGGCCAGGATGTCCGATTGGGCGGACGCCTTTGTGGCGGCGAATTGCAGGGCATCGGCCATGACGTCGCCGGTGATGACGACGTTTTGAGAAAAAATAGGGACAGCTCCCATTTTTCCGTCATTTATCCCGATGCCCTCTGCGGCGAGGTTGTCCACGGCGACCTGGCTGGGGCAGAACAGCAGGGTGGAGAGCTGGTCCGCCACGATTCGGTTGATCTCTTCGGGCATGCGGCGGTTGAAGCTGCGCAGTCCCGCTTCCACGTGGGCGATGGGGATGTGGAGTTTCGCCGAGGCCAGGGCGCCGGCCAGCGTGGAATTGGTGTCGCCGTAGATCAGGACCCAGTCGGGCCTTTCGGCGAGGAGGACCTCCTCGATGGCGGCCAGCATCCGGCCGGTCTGGCTGCCGTGCGGGCCGGAGCCGACTTCGAGATTGTACTTCGGTTCGGGGATCTCCAACTCCCGGAAGAAGATAGCCGACATGCCGTCGTCGTAGTGCTGACCAGTGTGGATGAGGATTTCCTCATTTTTCCTAATGGCGCGGGAGACGGCTGCCGCTTTAATGAACTGCGGCCGCGCACCAATGATCGTAGCTATTTTCATGTTTTGGGGATCGGGGAAAATGGGTGCTGTCCCTAATTCTCCCTCATTTCTTCCAAGAAATCATGAAGACCACGCTGCCAAGGACGAATGTTTCTTTGAAATGTGTTCTTGAATATATCTTTAGATAAATAAGCATTTCGCGGTCTTTGAGCTTTTGCCGGATAATCCTCCGTGTTGATTTGTAAGATAGAGATTTTCTTATTTGTAAACTTTTTCTCTACTGCCAGGTCATAAATCTCTCGTGCAAAATCATACCAGGTGATGTTCCCCTCATTTGTAAAGTGGTAGATACCGTATGCTTCTGAGTTCATCATGACGATTCCGAGAATCGCTTCAGCCAAATCGGGGGCGTAGGTTGGGCTTCCCCATTGATCCCCTACAACCCGGATTTCGACCTTTTCCCGGAAAAAGCGGAGCATCGTGTGGACGAAATTGTTGCCATGTTTCCCATAAAGCCAGGCAGATCGAAGGATGAAATATTCATTTAAAGATTTCTGAATATTCTTCTCGCCCTCGTACTTACTCCCGCCGTAAACACTTATGGGGTTTGGTGAATCCTTTTCCACATATGCGCCTTCCTTTGTACCGTCAAAAACATAATCTGTTGAAATATGAATTAATTTTGCCTGTTTCTCTCCGGCAATTCGGGCGATATTGAGAGGACCGTCCGCATTGAGTTTAAACGCCAGATCTGGTTCATCCTCGGCTTTGTCGACGGCAGTGTAGGCGGCGCAGTTGATGATCCAATAGAGCTGTTTGTCTTCTGAGAATTGCCGGAGCGCTCTGCAATCGGTGATGTCGATCTCCCGATCGGTGGCAACATAGGGCAAACGATATTTGATGAGAAGACTTTCCACTTCCGTCCCCAGCATGCCCTTATTGCCGATAAGCCAGATCATTTGTTAGAGTAGTTCTTTCCTTACAATATGTTGTGACAATCTGAAGCGTTTTGCGGATAGCGGGCGGTTTGCCTTCACGAAAAACAGCCCTTTGTCTCGTATCATTGACGGTCACTCAGCAAACGAGCCCGTGTCGATCCACTCCTTCTTCAGGATGGTCCAGAAGTCCTCGGCCAGGCCTTTCAGGACGTACTCGTAGGGGAGCCAGCCGTAGCCGTCTTCGCCCCAGCCTGTGCCCCAGGAGTTCCGGATCAGGAGGGCGCCGGTCGTCTGCGCCTTGTTGTGCGTGTTTTTGATCTTCATCTTGTCGTCATACCCGACGGCCACGACGGCATGTCCGCCCTCGTTCTTCTCCTTCGGGGAGGGATAGGGGATCCGCCCGGTTTTGTCCGCCTGCTCGATGGAGTTGTAGACGGTGAAGCCGAACATGGCGGGGTGGCCCTTGGCGAGATAGGTTTTCAGTTTGTCGAGCAGCTTGGCGGGGGCCGTGTTCGGGGGATCGTGCCGGAAGTATTTGATGGTCTGGAAGTTGGCGGCGAAGGCGTAGGTGAAGGCGTTCGGCTCGCGGTCGAAGGCCTTTTCGTTGTCGGTGTAGGGCCAGTATTCCTCCGGGGGCACGCCGAAGAGGACCATGGCGCCGGTGGTGGTCCGCAGGTAGGCGCCGGTGTCGCCCTTGGCCTTCATCAGGTTGCGGGTGACCTTGTAGAGAAAGAGGCGCGAGGCGTCGGTGTGGCGGCCGAAGGCCTTGCGCTCGTAGTATTCGATGATGCCGACGCCGGCATGGGCGGTGCAGGAGCCGAGGGCGCCCTGGTCTTCGACGGGGGAGCACCAGGGGCGGAGATCGACGGCGGGCGGGAGGGGGGCGGCCTTGGCGGAGGCGCGGGCGGAGGCCGTGCGGCTGGTGGCGGCGCGTTTTCGGGATGCGGCGGAGGCGGCGGTTGCGGCCCGGCCCGATGTGGCGGCGGATTCGGGGTGCAGGAGATCTTGAATGGCTTCGGTGTCTTCCGTGTAGTCCCGGAAGTCGGGGTAATCGGGAAGCCAACCCATGCGGCGTTTCGGTGCGAAAGACATCATGGCGTTACCTCCTCGCATTTAATGAGGGAGACCTTTTCACAACT
>Ga0209606_1000529_pt1 | contig 56469 bp, 60 predicted proteins | sample AD_UKC057_MetaG_FD_184412 | JGI IMG/M metagenome (GOLD analysis project Ga0209606, IMG submission 184412) | Active sludge microbial communities of municipal wastewater-treating anaerobic digesters from USA - AD_UKC057_MetaG (SPAdes) (version 2) | ecosystem: Engineered > Bioreactor > Anaerobic >... | reverse complement strand
CGAGCTCGTTACCCCCATCGCCCTCGAGAAGGAGCTCCGCTTTGCCATCAGGGAAGGCGGCAAGACCGTAGGCGCAGGGGTCGTCACCGAGATCATGGAGTAAAGGGGGAGGGATGAGGCAACGAATCAGGATATGCCTGAAGGCCTTTGATCATAGATTGCTTGATCAATCGGTGAAGGAGATAGTAGACGCGGCGAAGAAGACGGGGGCGCAGGTGGTCGGCCCGGTACCATTGCCGACAAAGATACAAAAATACTGCGTATTAAGGTCCCCGCACATAGACAAAAAGTCGAGGGAGCAGTTCGAGATTAGGACGCACAAGAGGTTGATAGACATCGTCGAGCCGACGCAGCAGACAGTGGATGCCCTGATGAAGCTTGAACTGGCTGCCGGCGTGGACGTGGAGATAAAATCGTAGGAGCAGGTATGGCATTAGTGGACGTATTGAATGTTGAGGGAGCAAAGGTCGGGGAAGTTGAGGTCAGCGACGCGATCTTTAATTGTGAGGTAAAACCCCATCTTATTCACGATGTGGTAAAGATGCAGCTTGCGAACAGGCGGAGCGGTACGGCATCAGTGAAGACAAGGAAGGAAGTAAGGGGTGGGGGGAAAAAACCCTACAGGCAGAAAGGGACCGGCAGGGCGAGACAGGGCACCTCGCGGTCGCCGCTCATGCCAGGCGGCGGTTCCGTATTCGGCCCCAAACCGAAGGATTACCGTTATACGGTGTCGAGAAAGGCGCGAAGAAGCGCCCTGAGGTCAGCCCTTACGGTGCGGCATACGGGATCGAGCATGAAGGTACTTGATAAGCTTGAGCTTAAAGATATAAGCACGAAGAACTTCAACGGCATCGTGAAGACCCTGAGCCTGACAAAGCCTCTGTTCGTTATTGAAAGGAAGGACGAGATCGTTGAGAAATCGGCGAGAAACATCCCCTACGTGAAGATCCTCAAAAGCGAAGGATTGAATGTGTACGATATCATCAGGCATGACCAGCTTGTCCTGACAGTAGATGCGTTGCGCAAAATAGAAGAGGTATTGGCATCATGAACGAGTACGATATTATACGCCGGCCAATCATTACCGAGAAGAGCACCTTGTTGAAGGATAACGGGAACCAGTATGTGTTCGAGGTCCACCGGGGCGCCAACAAGATAGAGATCAAACATGCCGTTGAGAAGCTTTTCAAGGTAAAGGTCCTTTCTGTAAGTGTCAGCAACATAGAAGGCAAAAAGAAGAGGCTCGGCAGATTTGCCGGCAAGCGCTCTGACTGGAAAAAGGCGATCGTGAAGCTGAGTCCGAAAGATAAAATCTTGATATTTGAAGGTGCAGGTGCATAATGGGCGTAAAAGAATACAAACCTACCTCTGCCGGCAGAAGGTTTATGAGTGGTCTTACCTTCGAGGAGATCACCAAGAAGGAGCCTGAGAAGTCACTGCTGGTTTCCAAGAAAAAGACCGGCGGGAGAAACCATACCGGCAAGATCACCACCAGGCACATTGGCGGTGGACATAAGAAAAGATACCGGATCATCGATTTCAGGAGAGATAAGTTCGAGATCCCCGGCAAGGTTGAGGGCATAGAATATGATCCAAACAGGTCCGCAAATATTGCCCTTATCACATACGCGGACGGAGAGAAGCGGTATATCATCTCGCCGCTGGGGCTCAAGGCGGGTGATACGATCATTACGAGCACGAAACCTGATACGGAGATCAAGGAAGGCAACGCGCTCCCCCTGAAATTCATACCTCTTGGAACCTTTGTTCATAACGTGGAGATGAAGCCCGGCAAAGGCGGGCAGCTTGCGCGGAGCGCAGGGAACTACGCGCAGCTCGTTGCAAAGGAAGGCGATTACGGACATGTCAGGCTTCCTTCGGGCGGGGTCAGGCTGATCAACCTCGCGTGTATGGCGACCATAGGCCAGGTGGGAAACATTGACCATGAAAATATCACCATAGGCAAAGCAGGAAAGCCAAGGTGGCAGGGCACCAGACCAACGGTCCGTGGAACGGCGATGAACCCCGTTGACCATCCTCTCGGAGGCGGAGAAGGAAGATCTAAGGGCGGAAGACACCCCTGCTCTCCTTGGGGTCAGCTGTCAAAGGGCATGAAGACAAGGAAAAACAAGAGAACGAATAAGTTCATTATAAAGCTCAGAGGGTAGGAGGTTTTTGTGGCGAGATCTTTAAAGAAGGGACCGTTCTTAGAGGAGAGGCTGGTAAAGAAGGCCGAGGAGGCAAAATCTTCAAAGGGTTCGAAGGTAATCAAAACGTGGTCGCGGAGGTCAACGATCACCCCCGAATTCGTAGGGGTTACCTTTGCGGTTCATAACGGCAAGAAGTTTATCCCTGTCTTTGTTACCGAGGAGATGGTAGGGCATAAGCTTGGTGAGTTCTCGCCTACAAGGACGTTCCACAGCCATTCGGGCGACAGAAAAGCAAAAGTGGTCAAGAGGAAGGAATAGGGTCATGGAGATCACAGCAAGAACAAGGATGATCAGGATATCGCCGCGAAAGGTCAGGATCGTTGGGGACCTGATAAAGAAGAAGAATATCAACGAAGCCGTGGGGATGCTGACGTATATGCCGCAAAAGGCGTCGTTTATCCTGAAGAAGCTTCTCGACAGCGCCATAGCGAACGCGAAGCAGAAGAAATACGTCGATATCGACAACCTCTATGTTAAGAATGTTATCGTCGACGGTGGACCGGTGCTGAAAAGGTTCCTGCCGAGGGCGATGGGAAGGGCAACAAAGATCAGGAAGCGGATCAGCCATATTACGCTCGTATTAGACGAATCATAGATTTGGAGGCTAAATGGGTCAAAAGACACATCCTTTCGGTTTCAGGCTCGGGACGATCAAGACATGGGATTCCAAATGGTTTGCGTCAAAAAACTACGCGAAGTTCCTGCACGAAGACATAACGATCAAGAACTATCTGAAGAAAAAGCTCTACCAGGCAGGGATCTCGAAGATTGAGATAGAGCGGGCTGCCAACAAGGACAAGAGGGCAAAGATAAACATTTATACATCCCGCCCCGGACTCGTTATCGGGAGAAAAGGGGCCGAGGTCGAGAACCTGAAAAAGGAGCTCCAGCAGATCACCGACAAAGAGGTGATATTGAACATCACTGAGGTCAAAAGGCCTGAGGTCGATGCTCAGCTTGTGGCAGAGAATATTGCGTTGCAGATCGAGCGCCGCGTTTCTTTCAGAAGGGCAATGAAAAAGAACGTTACGCAAGCGCTCAAGTTCGGAGCCAAGGGGATCAAGGCAATGTGCGCCGGAAGGCTGGGCGGGGCCGAGATGTCGCGTACTGAGTGGTACCGGGAGGGAAGGGTGCCGCTGCAGACCATAAGGGCCGATATCGATTACGGTATTGCCGTTGCAAGCACAAAATACGGCGTTATCGGGATAAAGGTATGGATATTTAAGGGAGAAATATTTCAGGAGGCAAGATAATGCTTGCGCCAAAGAGGGTCAAGTATAGAAAACAGCAGAAAGGCAGAATGAAAGGCTTTGCCGCTAGAGGAAACAGCGTCGCCTTTGGAGACTACGGCCTGCAGGCGCAGGAGGCAGGCTGGGTAACATCGCGGCAGATCGAGGCGGCAAGGATAGCCCTTACGCGATATGTAAAAAGGGCGGGAAAGGTCTGGATCAGAGTCTTTCCTGACAAACCGATCACGAAAAAACCGGCTGAAACGAGAATGGGCAAGGGGAAAGGCCCCAGCGAAGGCTGGGTGGCGCCAGTAATACCCGGGAAGATCCTTTATGAGATCAAGGGCGTCCCCGAGGATAAGGCAAGAGAGGCTTTAAGAATAGCCTCATTTAAACTTCCCATTGCGACAAAGTTTGTAGCGAGAAGTGAGGAACAATGAAAGGCAGGGAACTAAGAGAGCTGACCAAGGAAGAGCTTTTAAAGAAGAAGAAAGACGCAAAGGAAGAGATGTTCAATCTGAGGTTTCAACATTCAACAGGACAACTGGACAATACTGCACGGCTGAAGCTTTTGAAAAGGGATGTGGCGAGAATAGAGACGATTTTGCGGGAAAAGACGCCAAAGGCATAATAAAGCGGTGAGCCGGCAAGCAAGCGGCTGAAAGCTATAATTCGAGGTTGGCATGGAAGCGAAACAAAACGCGAACAAGAAGAAGATGACCGGTATTGTTGTAAAAGATAAGATGGATAAGACCATCGTCGTTGAGGTAGAAAAGGTCTTCCAGCACCCAAAATACCATAAGTACCTGAAGAGAAAAAAACGCTATAAAGTACACGACGAGAAGAACCTTTGTAAGCTTGGCGATATGGTATCGATCATCGAGGCGAGACCGATCAGCAAGGATAAGCGGTGGCTTTTAAAGGAGATCCTAAAGAAAGAAGAACCTTTCTTAGCTCAGAAAGAGGTGGTTGGCGATGATACAGGCGAGATCTAAACTTGAAGTGGCAGACAACTCCGGCGCTAAAAAGCTCGGATGCATAAAGGTTCTTGGCGGATCGAGAAAGAGATACGGCACAGTGGGGGATATCATCGTGGCATCGGTAAAAGAGGTTATCCCCAGTTCGAAGGTAAAAAAAGGCGAAGTAGTAAAGGCGGTCATCGTGAGGACAAAAAAAGAGATCAGGAGGACTGACGGGTCATATGTAAAATTTGATGATAACTCTGCGGTTATTATCAATCAGTATAACGAACCCGTGGGAACGAGGATCTTCGGGCCCGTTGCGAGAGAGCTCCGGGCGAAAAAGTTCATGAAGATCGTTTCTCTTGCCCCAGAGGTTGTATGAGGGATACTATGGAAAAGCATTATCATGTTAAGAAGAACGACCAGGTGATGGTCACAAGCGGCAAAGATAAGGGCAAGACCGGCAAGGTATTGCGGATCATTAAGAAGAAGGACAGGCTGATCGTTGAAAAGGTGAACATGGTCAAGAGACACGTGAAGCCGAGCCAGAAGTCAAAGGGCGGCATTATGGAGAAGGAAAGCCCCATCCACCTGTCCAATGTGATGCTCTACTGTGAGAAGTGTTCGAAGCCGGTAAGGGTGGGTAAGCGCACCCTTGAGGATGGGAAGAAGGTACGTTTTTGCAAGAAGTGTGAAGAGGTCTTAGATAAGTAGGAGGCACTGTTGAAAACCGCGTATATGGAATTTTATGAAAAAGAGGTCAGATCGGCGCTGATGAGGAGATTCCAGTATAAGAATGTCATGGAAGTGCCGAAACTGGAAAAGATCACGGTAAATATCGGGCTCGGCGAGGCCCTGCAGAATATCAAGGTTCTTGACAGCGCAACGGGTGATATGAAGCTCATCACCGGGCAGAAACCTGTTATCACAAAGTCGAAAAAATCGATCGCCTCCTTCAAGTTAAGGGAAGGGATGTCGATCGGCTGCATGGTGACGCTCAGAAGAGAGAGGATGTACGAGTTCCTTCACAAGCTCGTCTATATCGTCCTTCCGCGGGTGAGGGATTTTAAGGGCGTTTCCCCTAAGTCCTTTGACGGGAGGGGCAACTATACCCTTGGCTTGAGAGAACAGATCATTTTCCCCGAGATAGAGTACGACAAGATAGACAAGGCGAGGGGGATGAACATCACCGTTGGGACGACGGCAAAGACGGACGAGGAAGGTTTTGAGCTTCTGAAGCTGATGGGAATGCCCTTCAGGAGTTGACGGAGGAGTGAATGGCAAAAAAATCAATGATGGAAAAGGCAAAGGCGGCACCGAAATATAAGGTCAGGATCCATAACAGGTGTACCATCTGCGGGAGACCCCGCGGCTACCTGCGTAAATTTCAGATGTGCAGGATATGCTTCAGGAACCACTCCCTGAAGGGTGAAATACCCGGCGTCATAAAATCAAGCTGGTGAGGGGGATTCATGGTTACAATAGATCCTATTGCTGATATGCTAACGAGGGTACGGAATGCCATCATAGCCCGTCACGAATCTGTCGACATACCGTATTCCAATATGAAATTTGCCATATCAAAGATACTGAAGGAAGAGGGCTATATAAAAAATTACAAGACCTTTGTCGATGAGGCCAGGAAGAAATTTCTCAAGGTATATATACATTACGACGAGAACAACAAAAGCGTTATTACGGGTTTACGGAGGATCAGCAAGCCGGGAAGAAGGCGGTATGTCGGCATGGCAGAGATCCCGCGATTAAGGAAACGGATAGGTCTTATTGTGATCTCCACTTCCAAGGGGATCATGACGGACAGGAGCGCAATAAAAAATAAGGTTGGAGGGGAACCCCTCCTTGTTGTTTGGTGAGGTGTGAAATGTCGAGGATAGGCAAAAAACCCGTTATCTTGCCTCAGGGCACAAGGCTGGAACTGCAGGATAACGAGATTGTCGTAACGGGGCCGAAAGGCTCATTGCGGAGACCCTTCCTGGAAGGGTTAACCATTAATATCGATGGAAGCACCGTGATGGTCCAGCGAACAAGCGAAGACAAAACGATAAAAGGTTTGCACGGACTTATGAGGACGCTCATCGAAAATATGGTGGATGGTGTTCACAAAGGATTTGAAAGAAAGCTGGAGATCGTCGGTATCGGCTACAGGTCGGAACTACAGGGCAACAACATCATCTTCTACCTCGGCTACTCTCATCCCATAACATTTCCCCTGCCGGCAGGGATCTCTGCACAGGTGGACAAGCAGACGCTCCTGACCATCAAGGGCATCGATAAGGAGCTTGTCGGCCAGACAGCGGCAAAGATAAGGGCGCTGAGAAAGCCTGACGTATACAAGAACAAAGGCGTTAAGTACGCTGATGAGAAATTGAGGAAGAAGGCCGGTAAGAGCGGCAAGTAAGAGGTGAGAGGATGCAGAGAAAAGAAAAGGTAGCGGCACGGGAAAAGAGAAAGAAGAGGATCCGTAAAACGATCTTTGGCACCGGCAGCAAGCCAAGATTATGCGTCTATAAGAGCTTAAAACAAATATACGCGCAGCTTGTCGATGATTCACAAGATAAGGTGATCACGGCTGCGTCAACATTGACAAAAGAGGTGGCGGCAACGATCAAGTACGGCGGTAATGTCGACGCTGCAAAGAAGGTTGGAGAGCATATCGGCAAGAAGGCAACGGGCATGGGTATCAGCCAGGTCGTCTTTGACCGGAACGGTTTTAAATATCATGGCAGGATAAAGGCTTTAGCCGATGGTGCGAGAGAGGCAGGCTTACAATTTTAATAGGAGGTCGTGTTGGTTGAGAGAAAGCGTGTAGAACCAGGTGAGCTTGAGCTACAGGACAGGTTGGTTTATATAAATCGTGTCGCAAAGGTTGTAAAGGGCGGCCGGAGGTTCAGCTTCAGCGCCATCGTCGTTGTCGGTGACGGCAACGGTCGTGTCGGGTTCGGGCTCGGTAAGGCCAACGAGGTCCCAGACGCGATCAGGAAGGCGGTAGAGCGGGCAAAGAAGAGCATCGTTGAGGTTCCCGTCAAGAAAGGGACGATCCCGCACGAAATAAAGGCAAAATACGGAACGAGCGAGGTATTCATGAAGCCGGCGAGCGAAGGGACCGGCGTTATTGCGGGAAGAGCCGTGCGCGCTGTCGTTGAGGTAGCCGGAATAACAAACATACTTACCAAATGTTACGGTTCAAGGAACTATCATAATGTGGTAAAGGCGACTATCAAAGGGCTTGCCACGTTAAAGTCGCCCGAAGTATCGTTGAAGCAGCGGGGCAAGACGAAGGGCGAGGAGGGATAACGTGAGTCACCTCAAGATAAAATGGACGAAAAGTTATATAAGTTGTACGCAGGACCAGCGCGACACAATACGGAGCCTCGGATTTAAAAGGCTTTATCAGGAGAGAACAGTCAAGAACACGCCCGAGATGCGGGGCATGGTGAAGAAGGTGATGCACCTTTTAACAATAGTGGAGGATGTCCGGTAAATGAAGCTAACAGACTTGAAGCCAAGCGAAGGATCAATAAAGAAGAGGAAAAGGGTCGGAAGGGGGACCGGTTCCGGCCACGGCACAACCGCAACATACGGAAACAAGGGACAGCGCTCCACAAGCGGGGGCACGAAGAAAAAGGGTTTTGAAGGCGGTCAGATGCCCCTCATGAGGAGAATTCCGAAAAGAGGTTTTAAAAACCCCTTCAGAAAGGAGTATTCCATCATCAAGGTAGGAGATCTTGCCGTATTCAAGGGACAGGAAAAGGTAGGCATGGAGGAGATACTGAGATCCGGGTTTATCAAGAAGATGAAGGACGGGATTAAGCTTCTTTCCGACGGCGAGATTGATTTCCCGATCAAAATTCAGGTGCACAAAGCCTCTGAGCGCGCCATCGAGAAGATAAAGGCCCAGGGCGGCGATGTGGAGGTACTGATTTAATGGGAGGTTTCCAGAACATCGGGAAAATCCCTGAGCTTAAGCGGAGGATAATAGCCACGCTCGCGCTCCTGGCGGTGTACAGGGTCGGCGTCCATATCCCCACGCCGGGGATAGACGGAACAGTGCTGGCTGGGATATTCGAGAGGGCACGGGGTACGCTCCTTGGGTTCTTCGACATGTTTGCTGGTGGCGGCCTCGAGAGGCTTTCCATATTTGCCCTCGGCATAATGCCTTACATCAGCGCCTCTATTATCTTGCAGCTTCTTACCGTTGTTGTGCCCACACTCGAGAAGCTTTCAAAAGAGGGAGAGGCGGGCAGGAGAAAGATAACCCAGTATACGCGGTACGGCACGGTCGTCATAAGCATCATCCAGGGCTTCGGCATCAGCGTAGGGCTTGAGCAGATGAGAGGCGCCGGAGGGGAGCTTGTTGTGTATAATCCCGGCTGGAGCTTCCGGCTCATGACAATGATAACCCTCACCGGCGGAACCGCTTTTATTATGTGGCTCGGCGAACAAATCACGGAAAAGGGTATAGGGAACGGTATATCGCTGATCATCTTTGCCGGCATTGTAGCGAGGATGCCGAACGCTGTTGCCAGCACGATGACCCTTGTCAACTCAGGCGAGATGAACTGGTTTGTGGTCATCCTGATCACCGCAATGATGCTTGCTGTGGTTGCCTTTATCATATTCATGGAGACGTCCCAGAGGAGGATACCTGTCCAGTATGCCAAGCGTGTTGTAGGCCGCAAGATGTACGGCGGCCAGGCGACGCATCTGCCGCTCAAGGTCAATACGGCAGGCGTAATCCCTCCCATATTTGCTTCATCGATCATCATGTTCCCTGCGACGATTGCAAATTTTATTCAGCACCCATATATGAAGAAATTTTCAGAGATGCTCACGCCGGGAACGTTTCTCCATGAGCTCCTGTATATCGGCTTTATTATCTTTTTCTGTTTCTTTTATACTGCCATCGTATTCAACCCCGACAATGTGGCGGACAATATGAAGAAATACGGCGGATATATACCGGGTATAAGGCCGGGCAAGAAGACTTCTGAGTTCATCGAGAAGGTGCTCTCCAGGGTAACCTTTATCGGTGCCGTATACGTATCTTTTGTATGTGTCCTGCCGACCTTGCTGGTGAGAAAATTCAATGTTCCTTTTTATTTTGGAGGTACGGCGCTGCTGATCGTGGTAGGCGTTGCCCTCGACACGATACAACAGATAGAGTCTCATCTTATCCTCAGACATTACGACGGGCTTGTAAAAAAATCGGCACGGATGAAGGGGAGAAGATGAAAATGATGCAGCTTTCAGCAGTCGGTTTTCAGAGCAGGGCTGATAGCTGACGGCAGCGGGTCAGTGCGTTTTGCAGGATGATTATTCTCAAGAGCAGGGATGAGATAGAGAAGATAAAGGTTGCCAGCAGGTATGCCATTGAAATACTTAGGTATCTCGGGCAGTTTATTAAAGAGGGTTTGAAGACCATAGAGCTTGAAAGATTATGCGAAGAGAAGATAGGGAAGATCGGAAGCATAGAATCGGCGTTTAAAGGATATAACGGCTATCCTTATTGCCTCTGTGTTTCGGTAAACGATGAGGTGGTACACGGTATGCCCGGAGAACGGATATTGAGGGATAGCGATATTGTGAGCCTTGATTTTGGCACCCGTTATGATGGTTTTTGCGGAGATGCCGCCATAACATATGGTGTCGGAAGGATTCAGAAAAGGACAGAGCAATTGCTCACCGTCACGGAAAGTGCACTCTATAGAGGGATAGACCAGGCGAGGGTGGGCAACAGGCTCCATGATATCTCCCATGCTATACAGTCCCATGCTGAAGGGGCCGGTTTCTCAGTTGTGCGTGAGTTTGTCGGTCATGGGATAGGGAGAAACCTCCACGAGGAACCGCAGATCCCTAACTACGGAGAAAAAGGGACGGGAACGCGCCTCAAGGTTGGTATGGTGCTTGCGATAGAGCCTATGGTGAACATGGGGAAAAGCGATGTTGTGATCAGAGAGAACGGATGGACCGCGGTGACGAAGGACGGGGCCCTCTCGGCCCACTTTGAGCATACCGTCGCCATAACAGAAAAAGGTACAGAGATACTGAGCGTACAATAGGGAATTATGCCAAAAGGTGAAGGAATAGAGATTGAAGGCACAGTGATCGAACCGTTGCCGAATGCTATGTTCAGGGTTGAGCTTCCCAACGGACATAAAGTGCTCGCCCATGTATCGGGAAAGATGCGCATGCACTACATCAAGATACTCAGGGGCGATAAGGTCGTGGTTGAGCTTTCACCGTACGACCTGACAAGAGGCAGGATCATATACAGGGTAAAATAGGAGGTTCTTATGAAGGTCCGACCTTCTGTGAAGAAGAGATGCGACAAATGCAAGATCATTAAGAGAAAAGGAATTGTACGAATTATCTGCGAAAATCCAAAACATAAGCAGAAGCAAGGTTAAGGAGGGGCAACGTGGCAAGAATTGCTGGTGTAGATATACCGCGGGACAAAAGGATAGAGATAGCCTTGACGTATATTTACGGTATAGGGAGGACCCTCTCAAACCGCATTCTCGGCGAGGCCGGTATTGATCCTAACAAGAGAACCAATGCCCTGACCGATGAAGAGATCGCAAAGATACGGGATATACTGGAGAGACATTACAAGGTAGAGGGCGATTTACGGAAAGATGTAAATATGAGCATCAAAAGGCTCATGGATATCGGCTGCTACAGGGGCTTGCGGCATAGAAGGGGACTGCCTGTCAGGGGACAGAGGACTCGGACGAACTCCAGGACACGGAAGGGTCCGCGCAAGACGTCGATGAAACGAAAATAATGAGGTGTGTAGATGGCGAAAACAAAAAAAACCGGTAAGAAGAAGGTAAAGAAGAATATCCCCGTCGGCGGAGTTTACATCCAGTCGAGTTTTAATAATACCATTATAACCATTACCGACCCTCAGGGGCACGTTGTCGCATGGTCGAGCGGGGGCGTTGTGGGCTTCAAGGGTTCGCGGAAAAGCACGCCTTTTGCCGCCCAGCTTGCCGCAGAGAACGCAGCAAAGAAGGCGATCGAGAACGGCATGAAGACCGTCGATGTATATATCAAAGGACCCGGGGCAGGGAGAGAAGCGGCGCTCAGGGCTCTCCAGAGCGCAGGTCTCAAGATCCATCTCATCCGGGATATAACACCGATACCACATAACGGGTGCAGGCCACCTAAAAGAAGAAGAGTGTAAGGAGGCAAGCTTTGTCAAGATATGTAGGACCATCATGCAGGTTATGCAGACGTGAAGGGATCAAACTTTTTCTCAAGGGAGAGAGATGTTATACAGAGAAGTGCGCGATCGAGAAGAGAAACTACCCGCCGGGTGTCCACGTTGAGACGAGAGGCAAGTTTCTTGAATATGGCTTGAGGTTAAGGGAAAAGCAGCGCCTGAGAAGGACCTATGGGCTCAGCGAAAAACAGTTCAAAAGATTTTTTGAAATGGCAGAGCGCAAGCAGGGTATAACGGGAACAAACTTCCTTATCTTGCTTGAGAGGCGGATCGACAACATGGTCTTCAGGCTCGGATTCGCAACTTCCCGGAAAGAAGCAAGGCAGCTTGTTTCGCACAGCCATATTTTAATCAACGGGAGAAAGGTGAGCACACCGTCGTTCCTTGTAAAGCCGGGGGATGAGATATCGGTAAAACACAAAGACTTGCCAAGCGTCAAGAATGCTCTTGAATCGGTAGTAAGAAGAGGGGTGCCGTCATGGATTGAACTGGACAAAGAGAACATGAAAGGCATGATCAAGCTTCTGCCTACACGCGAGGACATCACGATGCCCATTAAAGAGCAGCTTATCGTTGAATACTATTCAAGATAGTTTTGCCCCAAGGAGGGTAGATACCTATGTTTGAAAAAAACTGGCAGGAACTTATAAGACCTTCAAAGATCGAGATAGAGAAGAAGGAACATAACTATGTGAAATTTTCCACAGAACCTTTCGAGAGGGGGTATGGGATCACAATAGGCAACTCCCTGAGGAGAGTTCTTTTGTCATCCATTATGGGCGGCGCCATTACTTCTGTCTGGATAAACGGCGTGGAGCACGAGTTTTCCACAATCAGGGGGGCCAAGGAAGACGTAACGGAGATCATTCTGAACCTGAAAAAGGTTGTATTGAAGGTTACCGATGATAAGCCAAAATTATTAAAGATAGACATAAAGGGCAAAAAAGAGGTCAGGGCAGGGGATATCACCCACGACGGCGGGGTTGAAGTTATCAACCCGGACCTCCATATAGCCTATTTAAGCGATGATGCGCAGTTATATATTGAGATGAAGGCGCAGCTTGGGAGGGGATATCTGTCGTCTGAGATGAACGTCGATGAGAACGATCCTATCGGCACCATACCTATCGATGCCATCTTTTCTCCCATCAGGAAGGTAAGCTACAACGTGACGCAGGCAAGGGTCGGCAGAAGAACGGACTACGATAAGCTGACCATGGAGATCTGGACCGACGGGAGCGTGGATCCGCTGGACGCGCTTTCTTTTGCGGCAAAGATCATCAGGGAACAGATGAAGATCTTTATCAATTTCGAAGAGATAGAAGAGACGGATGTAGCTGAGGACAAGATGGTCGACAAGCATGACTTCAATGAAAACCTTTTCAGAAGCGTCGACGAGCTTGAGCTGTCCGTAAGGAGCGCGAACTGTTTGAAAAATGCCGACATTAAATACATCGGTGAGCTTGTCCAAAAGTCAGAGCAGGAGATCCTGATGACGAAAAATTTTGGCAGGAAATCGTTGAACGAGATCAAGGAGATCCTCTCCTGCATGGGGTTGCGTCTCGGTCTGAAGCTTGATAGTTTTCCACCCAGAGAAGACTTGGACAAGATGCTTCTTAAGAAAAAAGATCATATATAGAGGTCTACCATGAGGCACATGAACAGAGTTAAGACATTGAACAAAAAGAAGGGCCACAGAAGGGCAATGTTCCAAAACCTCGCGAATGCCCTTTTCCATCATGAAAGCATAAAAACTACCAGCCCGAAGGCCATGGAGCTTAAAAAGGTCGCGGACAGGCTCATAACCCTGGCAAAAAGGAAAGACTTGCACGCCATGAGGCTTGCCTTCGCGATCTTGAGGGACAAGGAGATTGTGCGGAAGCTTTTCACCGATATAGGTGAACGGTACATGACGGTGAGCGGCGGCTATACGCGTGTACTGAAGATCGGCAGCAGAAAGGGGGACAATGCCCCCATGGCCATCATTGAGCTTACTCATAAGAAAGAAAAAGAAGAAAAAAAGGACAAGGAAGAGAAAAAGAAGGCCAAGCCAAAGGCAGAAAAGAAGGATAAGCCGGTCAAGAAGGCAAAGGCGGCAAAAGAGAAGGCGGAAAAGGCTGAAGCGAAAGAGAAAAAGCCAAGAAAAAAAGCGGTTAAGAAAGAGGTTGCAGAAGAAACAAAAGAGTGATATCCCTATAGACAGTTTTTACTGGGAGATCGTTCAACGGCAGGACAACGGACTCTGACTCCGTGAATCAAGGTTCAAATCCTTGTCTCCCAGCCAATTTAAAAATCTCAAAAGGTCAGTCGATGCGACTGACCTTTTTTCTTTGTCCTTGCTCTTATATACGATTTTGACATACGGTTAACTAAAGACATGGTAACAACCCTTTCATGTTGGTTGGTTTATTTCCAAGGTTTTTGTAATTCAGCCCGGAGGCCATAATTTATCGTAGGTATTGACCGTGAATAGATCATTTATCCTCGCCGTTGCGATAACGTTGATCATCGTATTCCCGAGCGGGGATGCCTTCTCCGCTGAGAGGGGATCGGATACGGTTAAGCAGTGGAAGCGCCCGGAAAAACTGTTTGTTCTGGACCCTCAAAGGGCGGCACTTGTGGTCATCGATATGCAGAATTTCTCCTGTGCTCCGGAAGGAAGCGATCCCCTGCCCTGGATCAACAAGGTAATTACGAAGATAAACCGGCTGGCAGACTTCTGCCGTGGAAAGGGCATCCCTGTGATATGGGTCCGCCATAACATAACGTCTGCAGGAACGGCAGATGATGGGGGGCTCTATCCCCTTTTTTCACGACAAGGACCATACAAAGAGCGCAATGGATCTTGGAAAGGGTACAGAGATCTATGCCGGTATGCATTTTGACCCTTCGCGCGATCACGTGGTATTCAAGAACAGCTACAGTGCATTTCTATCGAGGCCGCCGGCGCTGCGTGAGAAGATCGACGCCCTGAAAAGAGGGCAGTTGATTTTCGCAGGGATTGCCGCGAACGTTTGCGTGGAGTCGACGGTGCGTGATGCCATGCAGCTCGACTACGAGGTTGTGGTGGTCTCTGACGGCACAACAACCATTGATGATGCCATGCTGGAAGGCACGCTGAAGAATACGCACCTTTTTTTCGGAGATCATATGGTTTATCTTCAGGCGAAGATCCGCCTTGATTTCCTTGAGGACGGCACCTTTAACGGAAAGGAGTATAAGAAGGGAGATCGTTTGGACTTTGCCTGCGCCGATTTCTACGAGCTCGACGAGCAGGGAAAGATACGATCAGGATGCGTCTATATAAAGTTCTTCAATGTATGATCTTTTACCGGGGCTCACAGTTTGCCCCTTTATTCTCTGAACAGCTTCAATCGCAGCGAGTTGCTCACAACGGAGATGGAGCTTACAACCATTGCAAGCGCCCCGAACATAGGCTCAAGGCGTATGCCGAAAAAGGGGTAGAGCGCGCCGAAGGCTATGGGTATGCCGATAATGTTGTAGATAAACGCCCAGAAAAGATTCTCCCTTATGACCCAAAGGGTCTTCTTTGATAATTTGATAAGGGTCACGAGCCGGGAGAGTTGGCCCTTCATGAGCACCACATCGGCGGACTCAATAGCAATGTCGGTGCCTTTGCCCATGGCGACGCCGACGTGAGCTGTTGCAAGGGACGGAGCATCGTTGATCCCGTCCCCCACCATCAACGTAATCCCCTTCTTTTTAAAATCTTCCACGATCTCCGCCTTCTTGTCAGGGAGGATGCGGGAGAAATAGGTATCGATGCCGACCTTCCCGCTGATCGTCCTCGCGCCTTCCTTGCTGTCGCCGGTGATCATCACTGCCTCTATGCCCATACCTTTCAGGTCTGCTACTACCTCCCGTGCCTCATCCCGAACCCTGTCGCTGAACGTGAGGATCCCCATGAGCTTCTCTTCATCCCATACGAGGACAGGCGATGTTCCCTGTCTTTCCTGTTCGTGGTATTGCTCGCGGATCGCGTCATCGAGCGTCTTTCCTGCATCCTCATAGAGAGCGATGTTGCCGACGCAATATTCCCTGCCGCCTATCCTTCCTTTGATGCCCTTGCCCACGATTGCTTCAAAATCATCAACTTTCACCGTTTCGATCGCCAGCTCCTCGGCCTTTTTCCTTAACGCCTCAGAGAAAGGGTGCTCGGACTGCTTCTCCAGGTTAAAGGCGACACGCATGATTTCTTTGTCCGTAAAGTTATTGAGAGGGATTACCTCGGAAAGCACGATCAAACCTTCTGTGAGCGTGCCTGTCTTATCGAACAGCACATATTGGACCTTGTTCGTCAATTCGAGGGACTCTGCATTCTTGATGAGGACACCCCTTTTTGCCCCCACGCCGGTGGACACCATGATCGCCGTCGGCGTAGCAAGGCCGAGGGCGCATGGGCATGCGATAATAAGGACGCTCACAAAGGAAAGGAGGGCGTTTGTGATCCTCGGGTCAGGGCCGACGATAAACCACACAAAGAATGCGGCAATGCTTATGAGGATAACGATCGGTACGAAGACCCCTGCAACCTTATCGGCGAGCCGCTGCACAGGCGCTTTCGTGAACTGGGCCTCTTCCACAAGGCGGATGACCTTGGCAAGGACGGTATCTTTCCCGATCCGTATCGTTTTAACGGTAACCGACCCCTTCCCGTTTATCGTTCCGCCGATGACCTCATCGCCGATGGTCTTGGCCACGGGCATGCTTTCGCCGGTTATCATCGATTCGTCAATGTAGGTCTTTCCCCCCGCCACTTCTCCATCGATGGGGATCTTCTCCCCGGGCCGGACGAGAACCAGGTCGCCGACCTCGAGGGAATCGGTAGGTACGCGCACCTCCTTGCCGTCCTTCAGCACGACGCACTCTTTGGGCGAGAGCTCGTAGAGCATCTTGATCGCGGTATAGGTCCTTGTCTTTGCCTTTGATTCAAAATATCTTCCGAGGAGTATGAGCGTGATGATCATGGCGCTGGAATCGAAATACGTCATGGGCATTACACCTGTTGCGGCAATTACATGGGGGAAAAAGGTTACGAAGGCGCTGTAAAAGAACGCGGCTGATGTGCCGACGGATATGAGGGTGTTCATGTCGGCAGTGAAATGTTTGAGATTTAAGAGGGTGGCGGCATGAAACCTCCGCCCGAAATAGAACTGCACGGGCATAGTAAGGAGGAGAAGGATGAAGTTGCTGTACGGCAACACCTCCCACATTGAGAAGACCATGATGACGGCGCTGAATAAGGCCGACCAAGTAAAATCCTTTTTTAATGCCCCCTCCTCTTTTTGGGCCCTGATCGTCACATCCGCCTCAATATCAACGTCATAGCCTATATCCCTGATAATGGAGATGATCTGTTTCAACTCAAGCTCCCTTTTGGGGATGATTACGGCCTTCTTCAAAGGGAAGTTGACGCGGGCCTCACCAATATCGTCTATTTTATTCAGTTCCTTCTCGATGCGCGCGGCACATGCCGCGCAGCTCATGCCGGTAATGGGTAATTCTATCTTTTCGGGCATACCACCTCCGATCGTCCGAAATTATATTTAAGTATAAGACTATCTTGCAGAAATAACAACGAGCTATCAGCGATCAGCAATCAGCTATCAGCCAAGAGCCGCCTTTCCTCATTCTCTGTTTGATTTCAAGCACTTTTTAGTGTAATGTAACAAAATCGGTAGAAATATGGAAAAGAACGCAACAAATACGGCGGCCCCGGGTGTTTTGGCCCCGCGCCTGCCTTTATCCGTCTACATGATCACCTTCAACAACAATGCAACGATCGGGAAGGCGTTGCAGAGCGTCTCCGGTTGGGCCGAAGAAGTTATTGTCGTTGATTCCCACAGCACCGACGGTGCAATCGATACGATCCAGAGGTACACCGATAAATTATATCAGTTCGATACAAAAGACCAGCGCGAGAAATACCAGTCAGCCCAGAATCTCTGCAGCAACCCCTGGGTGCTCTTTATCGACGCTGATGAGTGGCTTACAGAGGAATTTAAGAATGAGGTGGCGGGCATTATTTCCGGTGATACGCGGTACAGCGGCTTTATCGCACACAGGAGAAATATCTACCTTGGCAGGGAGATCAGGCATGGCGGATGGTATCCTGATTATGAGATACGGCTATATAGAAAGGACAGGGGGAGCTGGCAGGGCGGCATCCATGCAAAGGTTCATGTTGACGGAAAGATAGGGACGCTGAAAAGCCATTATATGCATACGCCATACGAAGACACGGCGCACCAGATCAGGACGATAGACCGTTATTCAGAGGCGTTTGCAGGTGACCTGTATAGATCAAACCGCCGTTTTCACCTTTTTAATATGATCGCAAGGCCGCTTTACCGTTTTTTCCGGGACTATATCTTCAAGATGGGATTTCTTGATGGCATACCGGGGCTTATCATCTGCGCGTCGACGATGTACTATGTCTTTATGAAGCATGCGAAACTATGGGAAATGGAGAGGAAACATGGGAGAGATAAAGGGGTTCAGGAATAAGGAAGTTATGATTACCGGGGGACTGGGGTTCATCGGCAGCAACCTAGCCATGGCCCTTGTCAGGCTTGGCGCCAGGGTGACGATCATCGATAACATGCTTCCAAGGCAGGGCGGGAACCTCTTCAATGTCAAGGGTATCGCCGGTAAGGTGAAGGTGAACTTTTCCGACGTGAGGAATGAGCTTTCAATGAACCATCTCGTGAAAGGAAAGGATTATATTTTTCACCTTGCCGGACAGGTAAACCATGTTGACAGTATGCGCAACCCGGTCCAGGACCTCGATATCAACTGCAAAGGCACGCTGGTCCTGCTTGAGGCGCTTCGCCGGCACAACATGGACGCGCGGGTCATCTTTGCGGGTACCCGGGGGGAATACGGGTCAAGTGTCACGCTGCCTGTCGATGAAGACCATCCGACAAACCCGAAGGGCATCTATGCGGTGACCAACCTTACGGCCGAGAAGATGGTCCTCGTTTATGACGATGTCTATAAGATCAAAGGCGTGTGCCTGCGGATCACAAACACCTTCGGTCCCCGCCACCAGATGATGCACGACGAGTACGGCGTCTTTAACTGGTTTATAAGGAAGGCGATGGATGACGAGGTCATCCCTGTCTTCGGCGACGGGCGCATCCTCAGGGATTTTCTCTATGTGGAGGACCTTGTCGGATGCATGTTGATGACGGCGACGACGGGCGTCTCCTATGGAAAGGTGTTTAATGTGGGCACAGGAGTGCCGGTCAGCTTCTACGATCTTGCAAAAACAATAGTCAGGATCACAGGGACAGGAAAGGTGAAATACACAGAATTTACCCAGGAGCGAAAAGAGGTAGAACCCGGAGATTACTACGCGGATATCAGCCGTATAAAAAAGATAGTAAAATGGGAGCCAACGACATCGCTTGATGAGGGTATCCGAAAGACCGTGGCGTTCTACAAGAAATATAAAAAGGAATACTGGCAATAAAGACCGTGAGGCATTGAGTGGAAAACAAAGGGGAATGAGATTATGATCGTAAAAATGTTTAACTTAGAGCGAGACCATGAGGAGATCAAAAAGGACCTGCTCAGGATCTTTGAGGGGGTTATGTCCGATGGCGAGTTCATACTCGGGAAAGAGGTAAGGGCCTTGGAGGAGGCCTTTGCGTCATACAACAAGGTAAGATATGCCATCGGGGTAAGCAACGGCACGGATGCGATACGTATCGGCGGCCTTGCCCTTGATCTGAAGGCGGGGGATAAGTTCGTGACGACCCCAAACACCTATGTCGCCTCGGCGATGGCGCTGTCGATACACGGGCTGATCCCGATCTTTTGCGACATTGAATATGAGACATACAACATGGACCCGGAGAGGCTGGAAGAGGTTTTAAAGAAGGAGGAGGGCGTAAAGCTTTGTATCCCCGTCCACCTTTACGGCCATCCCTGCAGGATGGACGAGATAATGAACATCTGCAATAGATACGGTGTGAAGATCATGGAAGATGCCTGCCAGGCCCACGGAGCATTGTACAAAGATAAGAAGGTGGGCAGTTTCGGCGATGTAGCTGCCTTTAGCTTCTATCCCACAAAGAACCTCGGCTGTTACGGGGACGGGGGCATCATTGTGACCAATTCCGAGGAGGCATACCGGAAGGCGATCATGCTCAGAAACTATGGTCAAACGGATAAGCATGTCCACACTATCGAGGGCTTCAACTCGAGGCTCGACGAGATTCAGGCAGCGTTCCTGAGGCACAAATTGGATCACCTTGACCACTGGAACGAGAAGAGGCGGCACAACGCCTGGTTTTACCGTAAAGAACTCGAGGACACGCCGCTTACTCTCCCCGCGGAGGCCCCCTGGGCGCGCCACGTATACCACCTTTACGTCGTGAGGTCAAAAGAGCGGGACAGCCTTCGTCAGCATTTAAGCGACAACGGCATCTCGACGCTGATCCATTACCCGACGCCCATACACCTCCAGGGCGCATACGCCGGACTTGGTTATAAGGAAGGGTCTTTTGCCAGGGCCGAAGAGGCAGCTAAAGAGATCATCTCCCTGCCCATGTATCCAACATTGAAGCAGGACGAGATACTCCACGTATGCAGGTGCATAGGGGATTTTTACGGTCTATGAAGATTCTTCAGTTATTCAGCGACTGGAAATGGACAGGGCCTGCAGAGCCGGTGCTCTCGCTTTGCGAGGCCTTAAGCGTCCAGGGTGTTGACGTGACGCTTGCATACCGGAAGACACCCCTTGAGTTTCGCGAACGGACCGTAGAAAAAGAGGTAAGGCAGCGGGCGATCCGGTGTTACGACGGACTGAGGCTGAACAGGTATTTCTCTTTTCGTGACTGGTTCCACGACATGCATCATCTGAAAGATTATGTCAGCAGGGAAAATATCGATATCATCCATACAAACCTTTCCCACGACCATTACGCGGCCGTCGTTTCCATGCTTTTTGCTGCTATGCGGCCCTTGATAGTACGGACAGACCACAAGAGGGACGGGATGCCGGACAACATCTTCATGTCCTGGGCGCTCAATCGGACGGACGGGATCGTAACGTACAGCGAAAAGTTGCGGAAACAGGACATAAAAAGATTCAATTTTCCCGTTGAAAGGGCGTCCGCTATCACGCCTGCGATAAAGATATACGAAGGTCCTGTAAAAGATATACGGGGTGAGCTCGGCATAAGGCCGGGCGAAAGGGTAATTGGCGTTATCGGGCGCCTCAAGCCCGACCGAGGGTACGACATCGTGCTCAAGGCATTCAAAAAGGTGAAAGACCGCCAGGACAAGGTCAGGCTCCTGATCATGGGCAGGAGCTCCCAGATAGAAGAGAGCATAAAGAGGCCGCTTGCAGAACTTGGCCTTGAGAAGGATGTGATCCTTGCGGGATACAGGGTAGAGGATTATTTTTCCGTTATTGCCGCCTTTGATATATTCGTTATGATGAGGGCGGGGAGTGACGGTTCCGCAAGGGCGCTGCGGGAGGTTATGGGCATTGGGAAACCGGCGATAGTCTCAGACGCAGGGATGCTGGAGGAGCTTGTCGATAACGGGGAGTCAGGCTTTGTAACGACCTGGGACGAGAACGACCTCTCGATAAAGATGGAAGACCTTCTGAAAGATGATGGAAAGAGAAAGGCTTTTGGGGCAAAGGCAGCGGAGAAGGCCAGGGAAAAATGGGATTACCGGGCGCAGGCCGGACAGTTGAAGGTCTTTTATGAAAAGCTTATGTATATGGGGAAAAGAAAATAGTCCCAGGGTCGCATGAACCCTCCTTATCTCATCATCTTTTTTTCATCACTTACCGTTCTTGCCTTTGAGATCACCCTTGTACGGTTATTTTCCATCAGATTTTCTTACCACTACGCGTCGCTGATCATAAGTATCTCAATGCTCGGCCTCGTTGCCGGCGGGATATGGGCCTATATGAGGAGCCGGAAAGAAACGATCTCACCCACTCACATACTCACACACTCTGTTTTCTCCCTCGCCCTTTCTTACCCACTTACCTTCATCATTTCATCGGTCATCCCTTTTGACCATTACAGGGCGCTTTGGGAAGACATACAGATCGTTTACCTTCTTTTTTTCGTATTTTCACTGTCTGTGCCGTTTTTCTTGTACGGCGTGATCCTTTCATCGGTCCTGCGTGTCTATTCGGGGTCGGCAAACAGAGTGTATGCTGCTGACCTTACAGGCGCTGCAGGCGGCATCGCGTGGGCAATGTTCCTGCTCAACCATACGGACGTTGAAAGTATTATTACGTCATGTGCTGCAATACTTTCCGTTCTCCTGTTTTTCAAGGTAAAGAAGAAGATCCTCGGAACCGTCTATGCGCTCTGCCCCCTGATCCTCTGTCTGCCTGTTCTGCTCGGGATCGTTGCCCTTGAAATATCCCCGTATAAAGGTCTTATGCAGGCCTTGAAGGATGACAACGCGCGGCGCATTCAGACCATCAACACATCCCACGCGAGGCTTGATATCTTCTCGAACCCGAGGATGAGGTCCGCCCCCGGGTTGTCCCTTGGATATGAAAGGCCCGTGCCCGAAGGGCTTGGCATTGCCGTTGACGGGGATATTGCAGGCGTTCTCCTGGATGAGAGGGGGATGAAGAACTATGCCTTTTTCGAGCATGTCCCCTCGGCCCTGCCTTTTATCCTGAAGGGTTCGCCGGTCGTCCTTGTCGCAGGGGTAAGGGGCAGCATTGACGTGCTCGCGCCGTATTACTTTGGGGCAAAGACGGTGTACAAGGCTGAGACCAATCTCTCGATGCTGAGGATGCTGCATGATAATTATGGAAGAGAGGGCCTCCACAGGAGGGACCTCCATAGGATCTCCGGCAGAAGGTTGCTGCAGGACCTGCCTGAAAAGGTCGATATCGTCTATCTATCGGGGACCGGTTTCTTTCCGGCAGGCACATTCGGCCTCACCGAGAATTACGACACGACCGTTGACGCCCTTCAATACTACCTTGCCAATATGCGCAGGGACGGAATGCTGTATATCCAGCTCTTTGTGTTGCCGCCGCCGCGATACGAGCTGCGGATCTTCAATAACATCATAGAGGCGCTGAATGGTCTTTCGCTGAGCGATCACGAAAGACGGCTCGTTGTTTTCAGGACATGGGATACGATGAACTTCCTCATAAAACCATCAGGGTTTACGATGAACGAAGATACAACAATAAAGAATTTTTCAGCCCTCAATCAGTTCGATATCGTCTATCCATCCCCGGCGAGAAAGGCGCGCATAGAGGGTCTCGATTATGGAGAGATCCTCGGCAGCCTGGCAGATACAAAGAAAAGAGAAAAGGTCGCAAGCGATCACACTTTTGATATTCGTCCCACAACAGACGACAGGCCCTTTTTCAATTATTTTATGAAGATCGGTAAGATAAAAGAGATCTATATGCTTTCCGGGAAAAAGTGGTCTTATTTCCTTCACGAAGGCATGGCGCTGCCTTTTCTTGTTGCGCTGCTTGCGCTCGTTGCGTCGGCGATCTTTACAGCGACATTTGTGCGGGCAAAGAGGCGGATCCATAAGGCTGGAAAGGGCTTATTCCCCGGTGTGTCCTATTTTGCCCTGATCGGTTTTGCATTCATGTTCGTCGAGGTATATTTTCTCCACACGCTGATACTGCCGCTCGGGTCCCCTGCCGAGGCCCTTTCCATCGTTCTGGTGACGCTGCTTCTGAGCGCCGGGGCCGGGAGCATGACGAGTGGTTTTGTAGCTGCGAAGCGATTGATGCCCTTCATGTACCTCCTGCCGCTCTTGTTGGTATGCTATGCCGTCCTTTTTCAGAAGGTCGTTCTCTCGGAGTGGAGTTTTCTTGCAATCGCTCCCATCGGGATGTTCCTCGGGTTTTTCTTTCCTTTCGGGATACGGACGTTGTCGAAAGAAGATCCTGCTGCGATCCCCCTTGCCTATGCGATGAACGGCGCGGCCTCCATTGTCAGTCCGGTCCTCGCGTCGCTTATCGCAGTGGAATACGGACTCACGGTACTCTTAATCCTTGCAGCGATTCTTTACACCGCAGTGTTGACAATGGTTTTTAGGGTCCACTCTTCAAATGTCAATTCTTTTGCGCAAGGCCGGCGATGACCCTTCCCCGCTTTATTACTTCTGCGCCTGGCCGGTCATAGGTACGAACGCGACGCTCCCCAGCTCTCGTATGGGAAAGCTGCCCTTCTCTTTTTTAACGAGGGTGAGGGTTTGAAAAAAGACTGTGCTGCCGAGGGGGATGATGAGGCGGCCGCCTTCTTTCAGCTGGGGGAGAAGCGGCGGCGGAATGTGGTTCGCAGAGGCGGTGACCATGATGACATCGAACGGCGCACGTTCTTCCCACCCGAAATAGCCGTCACCGTGTTTTACATGGACGTTGCCGTACCCCAACCCCTTTAGCCTCTCCCGTACGACTTCAAAGAGGCCCTTCTTGATCTCGATCGTAAAGACCTCGCCTGCGATCTCCGCGAGGATGGCAGCCTGGTAGCCTGAGCCGGTACCTATCTCGAGGACGCGCTCATTGCCTTTCAACGATACCGCCTCGGTCATGAGTGCAACCACGTATGGCTGTGATATCGTCTGACCCTCGCCTATGGGCAAGGGGTGGTCGTTGTAAGCCTTATCTATCTGGGTTTTGTCCACGAAAAGATGCCGCGGCACATTGAGCATCGCATCGAGCACCTTTTTATCTTTGACCCCGCGGGATTCGATATCCTTTTTCACCATCTTTTGTCTGCGCGCGGTGAATGCATCGGCAGCGTGGACGGCCCCGGTCAGGACGATAGACAATATTGTGATGTATACCAATACATGAGCGATCCGTTGCACCATACAGATAATTTATCACAGAAAGCGAACAAATAATATTCCGTTCTCATTTGCGGCTTTATTTATTCACTTAAGTATTGTAGATTTACAGCAGGAAATTTGCACCTGAGCTGAGCGTGAGCCTCCATGAAGATAGGCATAGCGGTATATAATTTCAATCCAAAAAAAGGCGGCGCCGAACGGTACGCTTATGACCTCGCCACGATCCTGAGCAGAAGGGGGCACGAGATAGTCCTTTTCTGCTCGCTGGGTATAGATATACCGGGCATAAACCTGGTAAGGTTCAACACTATGCCATTCCCGCGCTGGCTCAGGAACCTCTCGTTTGCGCTTAACCACAGAAAGTACGTGAAGCTTTTTAACCTTGATGTCATGCTGGGTTTCGGCAACACGCTTGAACTGGACGTATACCAGAGCCACGGCGGCGTACAGCGCATCTGGATGGAGAGGGAGATCGCCAGCTATGACGATCCGCGGGAGCGCTCAATGAAGGCGTTCCTTCTGCGGAGAAGCTTCAATCAGGCGATACAGAGATGGATAGCGGAGTTCCCTATCAGGAGCAAGCGATATTCGAGGATCGTTGCCATCTCCGATATGGTGAAAGGGCATATGGCCCAACATTTTCATCTTTCCGATGGCAGCATAGACGTTGTGTATAACGGCGTGAACACGGACCGCTTCAGGCCGGCGGCATCAACGCCCGATGGCCCCACGAGGATACTCTTTTCAGCAGGGAACTTCAGGCTGAAAGGACTTTCGCCGCTTCTGTCCGCGCTCGGCGAGGTTGCAAAAGAGACGAAAGACTTCCGCCTTATGGTTATGGGCAGGGGGAAAAAGAGAAGATATGTGGAGATGGTCAATGCATTGAACATAACCGACAACGTTGCCTTTCTCGGAGAATTATCAACGCCGGAAAATGTCTATCAGGACGCCCATATCCTTGCGCACCCTACCTTCTATGATGCCTGTTCGCTTACGACGATGGAGTCGATGGCATCCGGCCTTCCGACAATAACAACGAAATGGAACGGCGCGGCAACGCTTATCTCTGAAAATGAGGGCTATGTTATTGACGAGCCGCGGGATGTCAGCAGCCTTGCATCGGCAATAAAGGCACTCCTTGGCAGGGAGCGGATATGGTCCATGGGCGCAGCCGCCAGGTCGAAACTTGAGGATTTTACCATTGAAAAGAACGCGTTAGAGATGGAAAGGATATGCAAAGAGGCCGCCGAGATGAAAAGGCGACTCAAAAACCCGTAATTCGTGAATAGTAATCCGTAAATGAACGAATCCCAATATCAGCCGGGCGCTGTCAAAGATATGTCTTTATGAATTTTAGCAGATAGTCTAGCCTGGATAGCTTGCGGGGATCTGTCCTGACCCCTTGTCTGTAGCACTCCCTGGCCAGCCCTTTCTCGCCTGCCGCGTAGTACCTCCGGAAGAGCTCGATGTAACGGTTGGAGAGAAGGCTCCTGCGGAGGTGGTCGAGGGCGCCCCCGTAATAGGGGTCGTCGACAATGGCAGCGACAAAGCCTATGCCCTGTCTTTTGAGCTTTTCCACGTTATGGCGGAGGCTGTCGGGATGGCTGAAGGTGATCGCCGTGGGCGTGGAGAGAAAATAACCCTTCCTCCGAAAGAAGACCTTGGTGAAATAGACGATGTCCTCTCCGTTCGACAGGCGTGTGGGGAAAGAAAACATCTTCGCGACGTCGGTGCGCATGAGGACGGCGCAGGTGGCAAAGGAGATGCGCCTGCAGAGGAGGTCTTCGTACAGTCTTTCGGAAAAGAAGCTTTCCCCCGTCTCATCATGGCGATAGGGCGTCTCGTCGGGGGAATGTTTTGAAAGGGTGGAGCTGATGACGAAGTCGACGTCCTTGTTCTCTGTAAAGATCCGGACGCGTATTTCGATGGAGTCTGCCGTCAGAGAGTCGTCGGCGTCGAGAAAGGTGATAAAGCTGCCCCTCGCCTCCTCAAGCCCCCTGTTCCTCGCAGATGAAACCCCCTGATTGGCCTGACGGATATACCGGATGCCGTCACGGAACCCTTCAACGACCGCAGGGGTATTGTCTGTTGATCCATCGTCAACAACAATGATCTCGAGGTTCCTGTATGTCTGCTCAAGGCATGACGTGATCGCCGTCGGCAGATAGCCTGCATAGTTGTAAGTGGGGATGACGATCGATACGAGGGGGTTATTGTCGTATGCTTCCATAGGATGCGCGGCCAGCGTCGCCTCTGATATTATTGCGGCCATATTCGGCAGCTTGTCAAGGGTTTTGTTGGCATGGGGGGGTGCTTTTGCGATTGACTGGCCGGGGTTCTCCTGTTATATTAGGAAAATTTATATGTTACACTGTTCGCAGTCAGATAATCTATAGGGGTATTTTGTGAATATCTTAGGTCTTCATATATTCGGACACGACACCGGAGCGGCCATCATATCGGGGGGCCGCCTCTGGGCCATCGGCGAAGAGAGGCTCGACAGGAGGAAGCACTCGGGCTACTTCCCCCACCTCTCGGTGAGATATCTCCTTGGGGCTGCCGGACTGAAAGACATCAACGAGATAGACCTCATCGTGGGGGTCACACGGCACGACAAGGAAGGAAAGAACGTTACTGTCAGCTCGATCAGGGATGAGCTCGGCTATACGGGAAGGGTCCATACGGTCTCCCATCACGATGCCCACGCGGCAAGCGCCTTTTGCGCATCGCCTTTCGACGAGGCGGCCATAATGGTCGTTGACGGGCTGGGGAGCAGATCCTTCGAGATTGAGACCGGAAAGGAGGTCCCCTTCTCACTCCGGGGGCTGACGATCAAGGAGCAGAAAGACCGTGAAGAGGTGCAGTCATTCTACAGGGCACAGAGGAACGAGCTGACCATGATACGGAAGGACTGCACTGTGCCGAAATATATGAACGGGCTGGGCCTTGTCTATATGGGGACGTCGGTGTTCCTGAACTTCGGCGATTTCGGGTCAGGGAAGGTGATGGGGCTTGCACCTTACGGCGGACAACCCGGCAAAACAGTGGAGCCGGGATTCTTCGATGTTGTGGACGGAGTTGCGCTCACGAAGAGCGAGAAGAATTTTGTGCGCCACAACGACCTTTACCAGAAGCGGTTTTTCCCCGACCTGCCCCGCCGCGAGAACCAGAAGCTGCCCGACGATGTCTATACCGAGATCGCCTATGCCGTGCAGAAGGAGACCGAGGATGGGCTCATTGAGATAGCGCGCCATCTCTACCGGATAAGCCCGAGCAGGAACCTCTGCTACGCGGGCGGCGTCGGCCTGAACAGCGTGGCGAATAAAAAGATCATTGACAATACGCCCTTTGAGAACATCTTTATCCAGCCGGGCGCGTGCGACTCCGGTATAGCGCTCGGCTGCGCGCTCTACGGCGCGCACTTTGTTGAAAGGGAGGAGCCGGGGAAGTACCGGTTCAGGAACGCGTACCTCGGCAGGGATTACAGCGAGGAGGAGATCCTCGAAGCGCTGCGAAACACGCCCAACATACGGTTCGCAAAGGAAAAGGATATCGTAAAAAGGTCTGCCGCGCTTCTGGCCGAAGGGAAGATACTCGGCTGGCTGGAAGGCGGAAGCGAGATCGGCCCCCGCGCCCTGGGACACAGGAGCATCATCTGCGATCCGAGAAAGCCGGAGATGAAGGACATCCTGAACGAGAAGGTCAAGCACAGGGAAGGATTCCGCCCTTTCGCGCCTTCGGTCCTTCTGGAGCATGCATCTGAATATTTTGATCTCCATTGCGACAGCCCCTATATGCTCCTTATTGCCGCTGTCAAAGAGGAAAAACAGGGGATGGTCCCCGCCATTACCCATGTGGACGGCACGGCGCGGGTCCAGACGGTGACAAAGAACGACAACGGCAGGTATTATGATCTCATCAAGGAATTCTATGATATCACCAATGTTCCTGTCATACTGAACACCTCTTTTAATATAGCCGGCGAACCTATTGTGGAGACCCCGCGGGATGCCTTGAAATGTTTTATGTCCACCGAGATGGACTACCTGATCATTGAGGACTACTTCATTGAGGCCGCCGGCCCAAAGGAGCTTGTCAGGGGGCCTGTCGCAGATGAGAACAAGCTGAAGGCGGTCGACATCAGGGACGGGGGCTTAAAGAAGTGGCTTACGGGTTTTAAGAAGCGGTAGGCAATGGACAGCGCTCAACCCTCCTGAGGATCCTATGAAGAAGATCCTTTTTTTCACCCACAATATCTTCACGAAAGAGAACCCGCGGGGCTACAGGATCCATCAATATTTTCCCTACCTGGAACAGAGGGGCTTTTCAGTCACATTGCTGACTACAAAGGCGAGCCTTCCCGCGGTGCTCAGGGCCATTATGGAGTCGGACGTGACCTATGTCCAGAGGGTATTGCTCAACCCTTTCAAGCTGTCCCTCTTCAGAAAGCTCTCAAAAAGGATGGTCTACGATTTTGACGATGCGGTAATGTACGGAAACCGGGGCGGAAGCGCAACGCGACAGAAAAGATTTGAAGGCATGGCAAGGGCCTGCGACGCCCTGTTGTGCGGAAACCATTTTCTTGTCCGGGAGGCGCAAAAGTACAGAACTGACGGCGTCTATTATGTCCCCACGGTCGTCGACATCGGCGAATATCCGGTAAAGCGGCACGAACCGCACACGCCCTTTGTCATCGGCTGGATAGGAAGCAGCGCAACATTGAGATATCTCGGGGACATACGGGAATTGCTCGAATATTATGCCGGCCAGGACAACGTGCAGTGCAAGATAGTCGCCGACAGGCCCATGGAGGGGATGAAAGACGGGATGATCTTCGAGCGGTGGGATTACGACACTGAAAAGCGATCTATCCTGAGCTTCGATATGGGGATCATGCCGGTGAAGGATGATATCTGGTCCCTGGGGAAGTGCGGCCTTAAGCTCATCCAGTATATGGCGGCAGGGCTTCCGTCCGTTACGCACCCCGTCGGCGTTGCGCAGGACATGATCGTCGACGGGTTTAGCGGGTTTTTGAGGAAGGACGCCGAAGGATGGAAGGACGCCATCGACAGACTGCGGAAGGACGTTGAACTGAGGAGGAAGATGGGAGCGGTCTCGAGGAAGATGGTGGAAGAAAGCTACTCATTGAATGTCTGGGGACCAAGGGTCGCCGAGATCCTCGAGGGCCTTACAGGCTGAGAGCGCGATGAAGGAATTTCGTATAAAGGGCATGAGATGGTTCCTTGAAGACGAGGGGATGGCGGACGTACTGGAGAGACTACCCGAGTCGGCAGATACGCGGAGGCATTATACTGTCGTGCCCTATAAGGACGGAAAGATCTTTATAAAGACCTTTGTCGAGAAAGGGGCCATCGGTGCGCTGAGGAACAGGACCGTTCCCAGGGGCAGAAAGGAGTACGAGACAGGGAAACGGCTGGCCTCGATGTCGATCAGGACGCCGGAATGCCTCGGATACGGGATCGGCAGGAAGAGATCTTCCGTGATACTACACTGGATTGAGGGTGAAAGCTTCGTTCATATATTCCTGTGTCAAGGGCTTAGTAAAGACCTGATCTCAGGTCTTGCGGGTCTTCTCAGAAAACTGAAGGAGAACGGCGTCTGTCACAATGACCTCCATCTTGACAACGTGCTCGTATCCGGCGGCGAACTGTATCTGATCGATCTCCATAAGGCAACGATAAAAAGGGCGTTAAGCGATAACGACGAGCTTTCGAACCTCACCCACGCACTCACGATGATCTATAAGGACCTCGGAGAGGAAGAGAAAAGACGCTTCTTTGAATTGTATGGAAATACCGGGATACAGAGAGGCGTAGAAGAAGAGATCCGGCAATTACGGAGAAAATGGATCGAGAGCAAAAAGAGAAGGGCATTCCAGGAGACCTCCAAGATTATACGGAAAGGGGAGCGCCTTTATGTCGCAGGGATGGAAGACCACGGGAAAGGCGCATATGTCGGGACGCTCAAAAGCGATAAGAAGGTAAGGGTCGAGCGGTACAGCGACCATATCAGAAAGATCTACAAGGGGAAAAGGCGCCTGGAGCGCGCGTGGAAGAACCACATCGTCCTTCTGTACCTCAATGCAGGGATCATTCCCGAGGCCTACTATGTGAAATTGCCTTCGCTTTTCTCGGATGGATTCATCGCAATGGAAGACCTTGGGAGCCGGGGAAGGGAGCTCGACAGGTATCTTGACGGTTCTTATGATGGCTTCGATATGGCCCGGCGCCGCAGGTTCATTGAGGACTTCTCCGGATTTATAAAGAGGGTGACCGGTCTAAGCATCATGCACAGCGATATGAAGGGCTGCAATTTTTTCGTTGTCAACGATAATGATTTTTTCTTTCTCGACGTTGAGGACATCGTTTTTGATGCAGCAGATGAAGCGGCGCTGCAAAGGGCCCTTGTGCAGCTAAACAACACGATACCGAAAAGGATTTCCGCGAGGGACAGGCTGAGATTTTTTGCGCGGTTGGCGCGGTCCCTGAACGTTGACAGAAAGAGATTGCTTAAGAATGTCATCGGGGAGTCGCTCAAGGGCGAGATCGTCTATGAAGGGGTGGCGGGGCTCATGAGGGAGAAGTGGAACTCATAGCGAACCAGATGCCGGATACTTAGAGCCTTGTTATTTATAAAAAGAAGGCAGGGCGTCGAGGATGGTACCTCCGGCCCGCGTTGAACCGCTGACCAGTTGGAAGGTCCCTGGAGGCATCTCCCCTGTCTCCCAGGAAACGGCCAGGCCATGTTCTTCAAACCCCTTCATATTGTCCCGCCTGTGGCCGAGGAGGTGGGGGATGTCCTTTTTATTGAGAACCACCGTTGCCTTTCCCGACATCGATGCGCGCCCCGCAACCGCCAGAATGGCACGATAGAACCCGTGCGATCTCACCAGATAGCCGAATGCAGGATGGTAGTAGCCGGCGACGATCCTCTCTTTCAGGACCTCGTTGTCCGTGAGGCCCATCTTGACGACCTTGATTTTGAGCTGAAGGGCGTTAAGATAGATATAAAGCGCCCTTTCAAGGACTTCATTGAACGCAACGGGTATAAATCCTTTCTCTTCGTAGAGGCCGCAAAGGGGAGTTCCGCTTAAAATGGCAAGAGGGTATATCCTTATATAATGGGGATTCAGGCCGGTCATGTTTTCAACGGTCTCTCTGATATCGTCAAAGGTTTCATCGGGAAGGCCTACCATGAACTGTAGTGCAATCTGGAATCCCCTTTCCTTCAGGGCATGGTAGGCCCGCACGAGGTCCCTGGCGGTGTGTTTCCTGTTGAGCATTCCAAGGATGTGGTCGTTAAAGGATGGTATCCCGAGCTCGATGACGGTCACGCGGTGTTCTTTCAGGATGGCAACTAACTCTTCATTGAGGGGCACAGGTTTTGTGGAGATCCTGAAATTCGTGATCTTATCCCGGTAATCTTCAAAATGTCCGAACAGTCGCTTCAGGTACTCAGGACTTAAGCCGAATATATTTCCACCGAAGAGGCCTATCTCGTAAAGACCTTCCTTGTGCTGAAGGGATTGCTCTATCAATCGCCGGATGTCAATATCATTTTGGGAGGTGATGCACCCCTGATCGCAATAGATGCAACGGTCGCGACAGCCAAGATGAGTGAGAAAGATGGGGATGATCATAACGGATCGCTAATTCTACTCTTTGTTTCCGAATTGGTTCAGGAGCTCTCTCGCGGCATTTTGCTCCGCTTCTTTTTTGCTTTTTCCCTTACCTTTTGCGTGGAATTCCTTCCCGACATGTACAGACACGGTGAAGCCCTCCTTCATCTTTCTTGCAAATTTATACTTTGGAAGAAGCCCCCATTTTTTTTGGGAATATTCCTGAAGGATATTTTTCGGGTTTTTCTCAGTCAATTTTTCTTCGTTGAAATAAGGGAGGAAGAACTCCTTAATAACCTTGGTTGCCTTCCGCATGCCGCCATCAAGGTAGATGGCGCCGATGAGGGATTCGAGCATATTTGATAAGACCTTGGATTCTTCCGGCACGTGATCGCCGCCGTTGCCGTAGCTCATATGCTTCCACAGCTCGATTTTGTTCGCTATTTCCGTAAGGGTTTCCCGTTTTACAAGACTTGACCGGGCATTGCTGAGGAACCCCTCGTCCCTTTTCCGGTATTTTTTATACAGAAGAATGCTGATCACGCTGTTCAGAATGGCATCGCCGAGATATTCGAGCTTTTCGTTCTCTGATTGCCGGGATTCCTTTTTTTCGTTGAACCAGGAACTGTGTGTGATTGCCTCGTGGAGCAGATCTCTGTTCTTGAATATGTAATGAACCGTCTTTTCTAAGGAGGTGGGATGCATACCATGCAGGTGAGAGCGGGAAGCAAAGAGCAGAGAGGATGAAGTTGCTGTGTTTTCAAGCTCTCCGCTCTTTGCTCTTAAGCTCTATGCTATATTTTAAACGCCTCTTCTCTTCCTGAGTATAGCTTCCTTAGTTTTGGTTTTTCTATTTTGCCCGTCGGATTCCTGGGCACCTCGCCGAAGAAGATCTTTCTCGGCCTCTTGTACTTGGGAAGGCCTTCGCAAAACTTCAGAACCTCTTCTTCCGTCAACGTTTTGCCCGGCACAACGTCAACGATAACAGCAACGATCTCGCCGAGCCTCTCGTCGGGCAGACCGATCGCTGCAATGTCTTTTACATTCGGGTTCGTGTGTAAGTAATCCTCAACTTCAACAGGGAATACGTTCTCTCCGCCGGTGATGATGACATCCTTTTTCCGGTCAACGAGCCAGATGAATCCGTCCTCGTCCTCCCGGGCCATATCGCCGGTGTAGAGCCACCCGTTAACCAGCGTCTTTGCCGTTGCTTCAGGGTTTCTATAGTATTCTCTCATAACGCCGTCGCCTCGGACAAGAAGCTCTCCCGGGTCCCCCTTCTTTACATCTTTTCCGTTTTCATCAACGATGCGTGTCTCCCAGTTAAATCCAGGCCTGCCGATAGAGCCTATCTTGTGCTCGTTGCCTATGCCAAGGTGTACGCAGCCAGGGCCGGTCGATTCGCTGAGGCCGTAATTTGTGTCATACTGCATTTTGGGGAAGTATTTTTTCCAGTGCTGGATCAGCGCCGGTGGAACAGGCTGAGCCCCTATATGCATAAGTCGCCACTGATCAAGCTTGTAATTGGAGAGCTTCAGCTCCCCGCTGTCGATTTTCAGAAGTATATCCTGAGCCCAGGGGACAAGCAGCCAGACAATGGTTCCGCCTTCCTCGCTCACTGCTTCAAGCGTCCATTCCGGTGAGACGCCCTTCAGGAGCACGCTCTTTGCCCCTACGATGAAGCTCCCGAACCAGTGCATCTTTGCGCCGGTGTGGTAGAGCGGCGGGATAAGTATGAACACGTCCTTCTTTCCCTGCCAGTGGTGGGCGTTTTCTGTGATGCATGCGCAGACCATGTTCTTGTGGGTCAAAAGGATCGGTTTTGGCTGACCGGTAGTGCCGGATGTAAAATAGAGGCCGCAGGGGTCGGCAAAGGTGATCTCCACATCAAGAGGTGTCGCCTTCGCGGCGTCAACAAGCTTCCTGAACGATTCCGCATAGGCAGGGATGTTTTGTCCCACACAGATGTAGTGCTTTACTGTCGGAAGCTGGTCTTTTATTGCCTCTATCCTTTTTGCGAACTCTTCATCATAAACAACAACAGTTGGTTCAGCCACGTCGCAGCAATATTTCACATCCTCAGCGGTAAAGCGGAAGTTGAGCGGCACCACCCATGCGCCTGTCCTGATGATCCCGAAATATGCGACAAGCCAGTCGAGGGAATTCATCATGAAATGGATAACCTTATCGCCCCTTTTCACCCCCTTTGCAGTGAGGACGTTGGCAAACTGGTTTGCCTGGTCGTCAAACTGCTTCCAAGTGGTTTCTACCCTTTTCTTTTCAGCTGGCGTTCTCTCGACAAGCGCCACGTCGTTAGGGAACCTTCGTGCGTTTCTTGCGAGAATTTCGCCTATGTGGACATATGTGTCGCCCATAGTTATCCCTCCTCAATTATTAGGTAATTTTAGTGTTGACAAATAACACTGTTCAATTTATCATGCTAAAAATCGTAAAGCAATATAAAAAGACAAAGGGGTAAAAGGAGGGTGTTATGAATTTCGCAAGGTTTTCGGGGCTTAATGCCGGCAAATTCCCAACAAGAGAGTTCATCATCGAGAGCTATCCGTCAAAAAAGACGAGGCGCTGCCTCACATGGGAACAGTTCAACGACCAGGCAAACAAGATAGCCAATTACCTGATGAAGGACTGCGGGGTAAAGAAGGGTGATATCGTTGTACACCTTATGATGAACTCCATGGAATGGTACGCGAGCTATATAGCGGTGCTGAAAACGGGGGCAACCGTCACGCCGCTGAACTTCCGTTTCGCGAGCGCGGACATCAAATATGCCGCTGACGTGACAAAATGCAAGGCCTTCATGTTCGGCGAACAGTTCAATGCGAGGATGGAGCCGATCATGAAAGATATGGATTACTGCAAGCATTTCATCTGTCTCGGCAACACGGTGCCAGCCGGCGTAAAGTCCTATAACGAGATTGTTGAAAAAGGCGACACGTCGGAGGTCTGCGTTGAAACAGATGACGACGACATGGCAGAGCTTATGTTCACCTCAGGCACGACGGGCGCGCCGAAGCCCGTTTCTCATACCCACAAGACGCTCTTCTTCATCGGCATTGGCAACGCACTTACCTATAACGAAGGGTACAACAGCGTATATCTTGCGCCCCACCCGTACTATCACAGCGGCACGCTCTTCCTCTCCTTCCCGTGCTATATAGCGGCGGGAAAGGTCCTTATGCCAATGGAGCTGCAGCCGGAATTCTATCTCCAGTCAATGGCGGAAGAAAAATGCACAGGTGGCTGGAATACGGTCCCTACGTGGTCAGACGTGATCAACGCGATCAAATCAGGTCAGGTAGATATCAAAAAATATGATCTTTCAGCCCTTTTACACATCGAGATCGGCGCGCAGCCGGTTCCTTATATCCTTCTTGAGGATTCAAAGAAGATCTTCCCCAAGCTCCCCATCGCAAATATTTACGGCATCACCGAGGGCGGCGGCGGCGGTCTCACGAACTGCTACGATGAAGACATCATGAGAAAACCAGGCTCCATCGGAAAGGCGACAGCATTCATGGAGGCAAAGGTTGTAGACAGCGAAGGCAATGAGCTTCCTCCCGGCGGAGTCGGAGAGCTGCTCCTCAAGGGGCCGCGACTCATGAAGGAATACGCCTTCAACCCGGAGATGACAGCCAAGACGATCAAGGACGGCTGGCTATATACCGGCGACCTTGCATACAAAGACGAGGAAGGCTTCATCTTCTTTGCCGACAGGGCGAAAGACCTCATCATCAGGGGAGGCGAGAATATCTTTCCGGCCGAGATCGAGGATGCCCTGAGGAAACACCCCAAGGTCCAGGACGTGGCAGTGCTCGGTTACCCTCACCCGAGGCTTGTGGAGATCGTTATGGCGATCATTCAGCCAAAGGAAGGCGAGACGATTACCGATGACGAGATCATCAATTTCGTAAAGGAAAAGGGTCTTGCGAAATACAAATGGCCGGAAAAGATGGTATACACCGCCATCCCGCGAAACCCGGCAGGAAAGATCGAAAAGCCGAAGCTGAGAGACATCTATGTGAAGCCTGCGAAAGAGGCAATGGAAAAAGAGTTTAAGAAACAGTCGTAACCCGCGAAGACAATAATGACGAACATAAAAAACGCCCGCAATACCTGCGGGCGTTTTCGTTATCAAATAATAGTTGACTTAGCCGGTATCGTCGGATATTCTTAATATATAGACATATAAGGCAACCTGATGGGTTCGGAAACGCTACGTGCGTTTCTGAAGGGACTTGAAAAAGGATGGTCGGGCCGCCACCTGAGGATAATTCAGGAGACGGCCCGCATTTTTTTGTAACTCTGTGACAAGGGAGGTTAATATGGTGAAAAGAACAAGGTGTGTGTTGTTAGCGGTAATGGTTCTCCAGGCAGTTTTCTTCACAACCGCCGGCTACGGATTTAAAGCTGAGGACATTCAGAAATTAAACAGCACAAACAAATGTGAAAAGTGCGACCTGTCAAACGCTGACCTTTCCGGCCTGGATATGTATGGAGCACAATTGACGGGGGCCAATCTTACCGGAGCGAACCTGTCTGATGCGAGTTTCAACGATGCAAACCTGACGGAAGCAAACCTTACAGGGGCAAACATTAAAGGGGCAAACTTTTCAGGTGCGAAGCTGTCAAACGCCATATGGACAGACGGCAGAAAATGCGCATCGGGCTCAATGGGAAAATGCAAATAGTGGTTAATGAAGGTTGACCATGAGCTGATTTTAGATATGGCGAAAGGCATTCCTGACAGTCTCTTCCCTGACCGGCCTGGTCACCAGAGAGACAACAACGAACACGATAAATGAGATCGGCAGGGCGATGACCTGAGGGTCGATCATATTCCAGGGATGGTCCGCAAGAGTGTCCGGCCCGAATAAGAGCCTGCACAGGCCGAACGCCTTCGACTCGTGCTCATGGAAAAAGAGCATCCATAAGAGTGATATAAAAAAGCCGCCGACAATGCTGGCCTTTGCCGCTGTCTTTGTCCCTTTCTTCCAATAGAGCCCGAAGAGATACGCAGGTATGAATGTGGCGCCGCAGAGGCTGAAGAAGAAGGCTGTGGCAACGGCGATAACACTTTCAGGAAGGATCAGCCCTATGAAGAGCGTCGAGAATATACTGAACACGATCCCTACGCGAGTCACGATCGTGATCTCGGCAACAGATTTGCCTTTGAGGAGGGCCTGCTCGAAGATATCCCTGGAGAGGGACGTGCCGAGCGCGTGGAACTGGCTGCTGTTAGCGCTCATGGCAGCAGACATCATGGTGACGAGGAAAAGGGCAACAAACCACTGTGGAAAGAACCGATCGATATAAAACGGTATGATTTTGTCGATGTTGCCCTGCACGGCCGTAATCGGCAGTTCGGTATAGGTGCTGTAGAAGATCACGTTGGTCAGCGCCCCGACAGCAAAGGCAATGCCGGTGGTAAGGAGTATAAAGACCGCGGTAAAGGGGATAGACCGGTTGATCTCCCTGTCTGACTTGAGGGTCATGAAGCGGACATTCAATTGAGGCTGGCCTATGACCCCGATGCCGACCCCCATGATCATCGTGGTAATGATGTACCACCAGAGCGGTGATGCTCCCGCAGGCATTGACGTGAATCCCCGATGCCCCGCTTCTTTCAGGTATTGAGGGACCAGGGGCGTCAATTTCGTAAGGGCTTCGTGGGCGCTTACGATCCCTCCTGCCGTATGGTAGGTGTAGATGCCTATGGCAATCATGACGACGATCATGATAATGCCCTGAAATACAGAGGTATAGAGAACACCCTTTAAGCCGCCCCAGATGACGTAGCAGGCTGTTATAAGGAGGAAGGCAAGAAAGGCTGTCGAAAAGGGCACATTCAGGTAAACCTCAATAAAACGGGAGATGCCTATAAGGACTGCTGCTGCGTAAATGGGCATGAAGATGAGGATCACGAGGCCGGAAAATCCCTGGACAAACCGTGATTCATATCGCCTGCCGAGAAGTTCCGGAAATGTGTGTGCGTCGAGCGCCTTGCCCATCTTGCGGGTTCTTTTTCCGAAGATCACAAAAGCAACCCAGATGCCGACCATGATATTGAGGACGGTCAGCCAGGAGAGACTGAACCCGTAAAGGGCGCTGACACCGCCAAATCCGATGATCGCCGATGTGCTTATATACGTGGCGCCGTAGCTTAACCCCATCGTTACGGGATGGACCTGTCTGCCGGCGAGCATATAGTCGGATACGCTTGTGGTGCGACGGTACCCAAGGTAGCTCAGATAAACCGTTATAACGAGATATACGAGCGTGAACGTTACAAGGTAGAGCATAACATTACGGAAGCTTCTCTATCAGATCGATCTCTTCTCTTTCCCAGCGCAGATCTTCCCGGTAATCCCCGTCTTTTTCCATTGTTCCCTCGTGCCAGCTTATGATCCCGTAAATGACGCAGAAGAGGGCGGCGATAAAGGAGAGAATAAACCCTGCGAATATCCATGGATCAGGAAACCCAAGCATGATCTTATTTCATTAGCACGGGGGTTTTTTTATTGTCAAGCTAAATAACATGTTTACATTTTACAGGTGGCCGATCCCGTCCTCCTTGTTGTCTTCTTTCATCTTTTTTTCGAGGTATTCCCTGGCGATGTCTTTTCCTCCCAGGCCGCAGGCTATAGCCAGGGCCAGGATCACCCCGCCGAAGGTTATGGCAAAGGCGATAATGACGGTATCTTTGCCTATGCCCAGTTGTTCCAGCGCCATTGTGCAGGACAATATGAAGACCGTAAACTTGACAAACTTGCTGAGCAGTCCGGAATATTTAATGCCGGCGTTTACCGATGCGATCAGGACGGCCCTCCTGAAAAAATTGCTCAGAAGGTACCCTATTATCAGAATGAATGCAGCGATGAACATATTGGGGACATAAAGGAAAAATCTATCCAGCAGGTGCTCTACCGTGGGAATCCTGAGGTTTTGCATGGCAACGACCAGAAAGGTGAGCATAATGATCCACTCTATTATTTTGGAGATAAGAACAGATAGGGGATCTTTGATGCCGCTTTTTGAGAGGGCTTCGACGATGCCTGACCTTTCGGAAAACCTGTCAAGCTTTATGGTCTTGAAGAATTTCTGAAAGATTGCCCTGATGATAACGGCGAGGACTACCCCGGCGATAAGCAGAAGTATCGATGTAAAAAAGTTTGGAAGAAAATAAAGCAGTTTTTCATAGCACTTTTCGAAGGGCTCAACAATAATTCTCTGAAAAATATTCATATTCCGTACCCCCTTTCATTCATCCCAGCGCTTAATAAGGAAGTCCTTCTTTTTTTCGAACATCAAACGCAGATTTTCGATCTTATCCTCGACCGATCGGGAGTCGCTGTCCCACGTCTCCATGACGAACGAGGCTGTCCTTCCTATATAGAGCGGCGTCAATGATTTTAAAAGATGCTCCCTGTTCATTATCCTTTTATGTGCTGCGAGGATAAAGCTGTAGATTGTCTCGACCCAGATCTCATCTGGTATCCTGAATGTCTTTTTTCTGCTGCCCGTCAATTTTGTAAAAAAACCATAGAGCTCTTTTGGCATAAACTCCTTCCAGAAAATGCCAAGTTCTTTGATGCCGAGCGAAAAGCGGTCTATCATCCTTTCCAAGTTCACGCTGATCGGCTCGAGGCCGACGTCGTACTGGAAGCCAAGAGTGGGAACAGGCTCAGAGGATTGTACAGACTGCCATGCGGCAGAATAGGTTTCCATAAGATCGAACGCTGCGCTCACCACCTGGTAGAGCATTGCGCTCAGGTCTGCGCCAGGATCTTTTGCGTCGTGTATCTTTGCGCCAAGGTATGATTGACAGACAGGAAAATTGTTCGCGATGGCAGTGGTTGTCATCCATATATCTATGCCGTACCGCGCAACATCTGTTTCCCACACATCTTTGGAAAGGTAAAAACCGGCAAGCCTTCCTGAAAAGCCGAAGTCGCCGCCTATGGGTTGCCTGATGCGCTTGCCGTAGAGGGCGCTCGTTAAAGGGTAGATTATGCTGTTTGTGATGGTGCCGTCGTACTTATGCCTCTGGTAAAGAGGGGCGACATAATCAAACCCTCCCTCAAGAACGGGCTTGATAAGGAGTTCGACCCATTCAGGCGTTATGCTTCTGAGGTCAGAGTCAACAACGGCGCAGGCCTTTGCCTTGACGGTTGCGGCAATCTCAAAGATTGCCCTGAACGCGCTCCCCTTGCCGGGAATCCCTTGGTATGGGGTTACTATCTTAAAAAAAGGCTCTGTCTTCTGTGTTACGAAGATCGTTGCAAGGTCGTCGACGGTTGTCTTATGGACGATCTCTGTAGTCCCGTCAGTCGATCCGCCGTCCGAATTAATGAGAAGCGCCTTCTTGTCACGGAAGTATTTTGCGAGGCCTGCCTGTACGGCCTTCACGACGTGACCGATCGTACGGGCGTTGTTATAGCTTGGGATCCCTACGAGGATGTCTGCCTCACCTATTTCCATGGTTTGTTGTTTTATCGGGTTGTTCATTGTGTTATCGTCCATTCACCATTCCCTATTGCATCATTACCTTACTTTATCCAGGAGGGCAACCGGATAATTGACGAAAAGATCCCCGACATAGAGCGCCTTTGACTGCTCGTGGTTGCGTACGGGCACGATCTCATCGGTAAAGATGTTGCGATACTCTGCCCCTTCCCTCTCAAATGGTACTGCAACAAAGGTATCGCCCCATAGGGTTTTTCCGAAAGGCAGATCGGTGTGACGCGGGATGATTCTGGAAAGAAATCTCGGCACGACGGTTATTGCCATTGCCTCGGTTCCCTGCCTGGCAAATGAGCAGATGTTTTCCCACCTCTCGCCGTCGGTTATCAACGGAATGTATTTGCCGGCCTCAAAGAGGCGCCTGTTGTGCATCCGGTAATTAAGGGCTTTGTACATAAGGTACATTTTTATCATGCCGTCGCTTCTTTTATCGGTCAGGTGGCGTGCAATAGAAGCAGCCTCACGGTTCTTTTCATATTCTTTAATTATTTCTAGGGTTTCGATCCTTTTTTTATAATCAACGGGCCTTCTGTTGTCAGGGTCGACAAGCGTAAAATTCCACAATTCGGTCCCCTGGTAAAAATCGGGAACGCCAGGTGATGTGATCTTGAGAAGCGTCTGGGAGAGCGAGTTATAGATGCCGTAATCAGAGATCATTCGATGGAACACAAGGAAATCTTCAAGGAATATATTGTCTGCTGAATTCGTCATGATGCCGTCGATGAAAACATTCGTTGCATCTTCATATGCCGTATCCGGGTTTATCCAGCTCGTATGCTCCTTCCCCTCCCTTAAGGCCTTCTGCATATAGTCTTTTATCCTTTGCTTCAGCGTTTCATATTCCTCTGTGCCGGCAGCATCCTCTATGGGCCATATGCCCAGCATGGTCTGGTATAAAAGGTATTCTTCGTTGAGGTCCGGCACAGGACGGCCATCGACAACGATCTTTTTCTTTTTGTTGTACCTGTTCCACTTCGTAAGGCATCCGTTCCATATATCGGGGAGTTCCGAGAGCACATTGATGCGCGCACGGAGATCCTCGCTTCTTTTACAGTCATGGGTAGATGTTGTGATGAGCGCGTAAGGCCATAATTTGATTCGCTCTATGTTCTGGCCGTGGAATGTCTTAAGCAGCGTGCCGAACCTGTCCGGGCTTCCTCCGACCTCATTCAGAGAGACAAGCCGGTTGAATATATAGAATGCCGTGTCCTCGACGCCCTTTGCCATTACGGGGCCTGTAATCTGCTGGAACCTCATCGTAAAGTCAAGCCACTCCGATTTGTTGTCCTCGCTGAAACTGGAAGGAAACCTCAGCAAAAGTACGTCCCTGATAAAGTCAAAGATCGACATGTTGAGCGCCGGGTTCTTCTTTTTTGCCTTTGTTACAGCAAGGTCTATGTAGTGAGCATCTCTTTCGCTGATCTCACTGGAGACAACATATGTCCTGTAAACCGGGAAGAACGCGATAATTTCTATCAGTGCCTTTATCAAGCTGTTCAGTGTAAAATCCCGCGTATGCCTTTCCCTTTCCGAGAGATTGTTAAGACGGTGGGCAAGCATGTTCACTTCGCTTGACATCGCTGCCTGCATTACTAATTTTTTCTTTTCATACACAGTATCCTGAAAGCTCATCCCGGTCTTTGTAAACCTCTTATAGATCCTGTCAAACGTCTTTCCGTTGTTTGTATCAACAAAGACCCCGTTCACAGAATTAAGGAATACGTAGCCCGTTGTGCTGAAGATCGGCCACTCTTCGGGCATGGTCTCCCCTTTGATAAGTATCTTTTCACCAACGATATAGAACGGCTTATAGCCGGGATCAGAGATGAGCGCCTCCTCATACCTGCCGGTGATCTCTTTATCTGCTTCGGATTTCAGGTAACCGGGGGGAAGCTGCGCCTCTTTTCTCAACTTTTCCATGTACGCCCGCCTCAACTGAGCAAAACATTCACGCTGAAGGCGGTAAAAGTATTCCAATGGATTGTACAGCCCGTCTGGGTGGTCAACCCGCAGACCCGTTACCTTGCCGTCCCTGATCAAGGCAAAGATCAGCTTATGGGTCTCTCTGAACACATCTTCTTTCTGCATGTTCAGGGCGCCAAGGTTGTTTATGTCGAAGAACCTCCTGTAGTTTATTTCCTCTGCGGCAACACGCCAGTGGGAAAACCGGTATATTTGTTCTCTCAAAAGGTTGTCGAGAAGGTCAAAGCTTTTCGATTCCCCCTTGACGCCATTGAATATCTTCACGTTTTCATCGATAAAGTCCCTGATCTCGCTGCATTTTCTGTAAAGCCGCCCGATGCGCCTCTTGACGATCTCCTTTTCTCTCCGCCTTTCCTTGACCTTTTCCAGATCAGTTTCCGTATAAGACGGCAGATGGTTCAGCGCGTTAATAATGCTTAGCAGTTCAGTGTAGTAGGGGTTATCTTCGCCAAGCGTATTCCGCAATATATCCACGCGGTGATTGAGGATGTAAATATAGGTTTCCGGTATTATCGGAAATTTATGGTCATAGTATTGTATGAAAAAAGAGCCTGCCGAAAACATTAATATCAACTCCTGATTTTCCAGGACCTTTCCGTATTGTTCACCAAGGGAAGGGAGGAGGATCTTGTTGGCAAGCTCTTTCTTGACTGGGTTCCAGTCGATGTCAAAAAAATGCACGTAAGGCGAACTCGGTCCGTTTTCCAGGATGTCAACCCACCATTTGTTCTCGAAGCTTGCTATGCACATATGATTCGGAACTATGTCAAGAACCTGCCCCATTTGCCTGTTTTTCAGTTCGACAATGAGTTCGTCGTATTCTTTTTCAGTGCCGATCTCGGGGTTAAGGGCATTTGGATCAACAATGTCGTACCCATGCCGGCTCCCGCGGTGCGCCTTTAAATAGGGCGATGAGTATATGTCGCTGATACCCAGATCGTTGAGGTACCCTATGATCTTTTTGGCATCGCTGAATGTGAAAGAGGCATTGAACTGTAGTCGATATGTCGCTGCCGGGATCCTCGGAGCAAGGTATTTTTCTTTATCCACTTTCACACCTCAACGTTTATCGAAGTACCATGCCTGTATTAAAGTATATCAATTCCCCCAATTGCCTGAAGCGGTCTGTCCAAACTCCGGCATCCTTATCGCCGCTTTCCGCCCTCAAAGAAAGCTCCCTGAATGACCCTCTGGCGATCCTGTAATATATATTCTGTATTGTCCAGTAATTTATATTGGCCGGGATAGACCTCAACAGCCCTATAGCGCTCTGTATCCTCAAAAGAAGCGAAAGGTTCTCGGGATCGCCGGAAAGCTCCATCATGAACCTTTCTGTCTTCCGCCTCAAAATGAGTTCAGCATCAGTAAGGTCGAAGGAAACCCTCCATTTTTGTATGTCTTTTATTATTGCATCGATCTTCTCGATGTCAATGTCGTCTTTTTGAAACTCTTTTTTAAACGATGAAAGGAGGGCATGCCCTGCCGCGGTCTGAAATATCTTTGGCACGGGCATTCCGGTTTCCTGTAAAAAGCCCATCAGTGTACGGTCATTATCAAAGATTTTTTGATAGATCTTCTCGTAGCCTTCGATCGTTTCGCGCAATATTACCTGCAGCACTTCTCTTTGCTTATCCAGAAAGAGGTGCACCAGTGAATAGTTATGCATCCCGAAGTGTGTATCCATAAGGTGGATGATCTTCGCTATGTCGCCATGTTCAAAGGCGTCCGTGATCTCCCGTTTCATTGTGTTGTAAGGATGATCGCCAAGAAACAACCTCACGCCTCCGTGAAAAATGTGGCCTCCAAGGTGCACCGTGCAATAGCTGATATCCTCCGCATCGCCTGTTATCTTTGATGCGACAGTAATCTTCCCGACATCGAGCCTTGTATCGCCGGATCGAATCGATTCCCGATCCTTTCTCTGCACAGTATAGCTGAATACATCGGTGTCATCGGCGTATTCCTCTATCACCGAGCTTACCGCATAGTGACCTGCAACCTTTTTAAGGTCAACCATGGCAGGTTTCACAAATCTTGCGTAAATTGCGGCGCCATCCCCGTACCCTTTGATGTTGCTTTTTGCCTCTTCCAGTCTTTTTACGAATGGCTGCTCTATATCGGCCCCGGATATTTCTACGGCGAGCTGTATTGCCCTGGCTGCGTATTTGAGTATCTGTATCGTCTCGATCCCGGAAAGCTCGTCGAAGAACCATCCGCAGCTTGTGTACATGAGCATGGAATGCCTTTGCATTTCGAGCAGTTTAAGGACGGCTGTTTCATCGTCGCGGTTAAGGCTGCGCCTTTTGTGCCTCTCGATAAATCGATTGAGATAATCACGGGAACGATCCAGCACTACCCCGACATAATCGTTACGGGCTTCCCATGGATCTTTCAGATATTTTTTAGCGTTCTCTTCGTAAATCACAAAAAGGTCGTCCCTCAACCGGTCGAGCGCTTCACGCAACGGCGCCCTCCACGACTGATTCCATTCAGGGTATCCACCCGAATTGCATCCGCAGTCGCTTTTCCATCTTTCTATGCCGTGGTAGCAGCTCCACGATGTATTTTCAAAGATCTGTACCTCGTGGGAAGGAGAATGACTCGCGAGGTATTCCCCGTAGTTGGTGCATCTCGCGAGCCCGTTCTTCTCAATGTGCTCCAGCGCGTATGTAAGGGCCATCTCGCCAAATGTATGATGGTGTCCGTAGGTTTCGCCATCTGTTGCGATGTTGAGGATCTGCGGCCATTTCCTGATGTCGGAAAAACCGGTGAGCAGGCGGTCGGCGAAGGATTCGCCGCTGTCGAGCAGCTTCTCGAAGGCAACCGCCCGGGATATAGGGCCGTCATAAAAAAATATATTGATCGTGCGGCCCGACGCAAGCCTCAGAAGGTATGCCCTCGTCGGATCTATCTGTGCGTTGCCGACATCTTTCCATTTGCCCGCGCCCCTCTTCCTTACCCTGGAAGCCTGGTGAGGAGCAAGGATAATGAAGAGAATCCCCTGTTCCGCAAGGATATCCAATGTCTCCAGATCAACCGCTGTCTCTGCCAGCCACATGCCTTCGGGAAACCGCTTGAATCTGTATTCAAAATCTTTTATACCCCATATGACCTGAGTTCTCTTGTCCCGTGCGTGGGCCAGGGGCATGATCATATGGTTGTATACCTGGGCGATCGCATTTCCGTGACCTGACATTCTTTTTAAACTTTCCCGGTCCGATTCAAGAATTGAGTTGTATACTTCTGGGGATTTTTGTTCCATCCATGAGAGAAGCGTGGGGCCGAAATTAAAACTTATTTTGGAATAATTGCTCACGATCTCCATAACACGCTTATCACCGTCGAGAATACGGGATGCGGAATTAGGCGCATAACATTCGGCGTTTATCCTCTCGTTCCAGTCGTGGAAAGGATAGGCAGTATCCTGGAGCTCGATCGCTTCAAGCCAGGGATTTTCCCTCGGGGGCTGATAAAAGTGGCAGTGAATGCATATATATCGATCCATAATCCTCCGGTTCTTATGCTCTCCGATAGACGGCCACGCTCCATGGGTTGAGCGAAACGGACGCGCTGCCGTCGCATGACTCTATGACCCGGTCCGCTGCCTCCGGGGCGTCGCCACCCCACTCTGAAGAAGAAGAGTCAAGCATTTTTCTCCATGTGCCCTGTCGCAGGCGCGCCGAAACAGATGCCACCCGATCGTTAAGATTATAAAAACAGATGACCTCGTCTTCGCCTGCAGACCGCCGCACGGAAAGGCATCTGTTTTCTGTAAACCCGTCTATCTCTTTTTTTGAGATACTCCGGAGGGAATGCGTTGTCTTGCGCAGGTTGACCAGATGCCTGTAAAATGCGTGGAGTATCTTGTGCGTCCCCTGCTGGTGGAGAGCGATATCAATCCTGGAGGCAAAAAAGGTTCCTTCTTCCTGAGGATCGGCGATTGGCCCATCCCATCCGAAGGAAGAAAATTCTTCCATCCTCCCTCTTTTTACCGCTTCGATGAGGGCCGCATCGGAGTGGTGCACAAAATAATTGAACGGCGCCGTTTCCCCGTATTCCTCCCCCATAAACAAAAGCGGGATAAAGGGCGACAGGATCACTGCGGCGGCCGCAAGCTTAAGCTTCTCCAGTGAGTGTTGTCGGCTGAGCCTGTCTCCGTGCTTCCGGTTGCCTACCTGGTCATGGTTCTGAGAGAACACGACAAACTGTTCCGGCGGCCTTCTCTTCGGGGAATTGCCGTGTCTGCACTTTCTGTACCTGGAATACTGGCCTGAATAGACAAAACCCTCGCGATACGCCTTGATCAGGTGGGAGAACTTTCCGAAGTCCTGGTAATACCCGTTCGATTCCCCTGTAATAAGCGTATGGAGGGCGTGGTGGAAGTCGTCGTTCCACTGTGCATCGACCCCGTAACCACCGATAACAGAGGGGTTGATCACCCGCACATCACTGAGGTCACTTTCCGCCATCACGTATATCTTTCTTCCGAGCTCGGTTGCCTTGTGATGTACTGCCTGTGACAGTTCTTTGAGGATATGGGTGGCGCTCAGATCATATATACCGTGTATTGCGTCTATCCTGAGGGCATCGAAATGGTACTGTGAAACCCAGTAGAGTGCATTGGTGATAAAGTAGTGGCGCACTTCATCGCTGTATGGGCCGTCAAAATTTATCGCATCTCCCCAGGGAGTCCTGTACCTGTCGGTGAAATAGGGACCGAAATCGCGGAGATAATTTCCCTCAGGTCCCAGATGGTTGTAGACTACGTCGAGGATGACCGCAATGCCGGCCTTGTGGCATTCATTTACCAGCACTTTCAGCTTGTCAGGCCCTCCGTAGGAATTTTGAGGCGCAAAAGGGTAGACCCCGTCATACCCCCAATTCCTTTCGCCGGGAAATTGTGCGACAGGCATGATCTCTATCGCGGTTATACCGAGATCAGTGAGGTAAGGGAGGTGGGAAAGGATCGCTTCGAAGGTGCCTTCGCGGGTGAAAGCGCCGACATGAAGTTCGTATATTATGTAATCATGAAGCGGTATGCCCTTCCAGTCCTGGTCTTCCCAGACGAATGAACCGTGGTCAATTAAACGGGATGGGCCATGTACGCCTTGCGGCTGAAAATGAGATGCAGGATCGGGCCTGTCGATCATATTGTTGATCCTGTAATAATAGAGGGCCCCCGGGAACGTATTTTCAGCAATGGCTTCCCAGTAACCCCTTTGATCTTTCTTCATCGGCACCAACCCTGTCTCTGAACCAAGTATCATTACGGAAATTTCCTGCGCAAGGGGAGCCCAGACAATAAAACCAGCCTTACCTTGTCCCCGGTAATAAGGACCGATCATATCACCGGCAATCACGGTTCGTCTTGCTTAAATCTAGTTTTCACGTGATCAAATGTGGCCTTCAGGTCTTCCAATACCTTCTCCATACCCAATGCAATATCCTCCCACGCGCCTTCGCCTTTGCCCCTCAGCTCCTCCAGCCTTTTTGCGGCTGTCTCTTTCTTCTGGTTCAGGCTCTCAATCTGCCTGGCGTACTCAACCCCGGCATCTGCTTTCACCTTTTCAGCCTTTGACATGAGCACATCGATCTGCGAGTTCCACTCTTTTAACTGAGCGGCAAGCCTTTCAATGTATGCCTCTCTTTTGTCTTTGTCCATCGACAACCTCCTTATTGCGTTATAAGCATACAATATTATAGCATACAAAAGATTTGCCATGATCTTCAGGCATAGGAGATATTTACAGGCCAACGATATGCGGGGCATATTCCCGCATAAAGGCATCTTTGGTCATAAGCGTTTCAGAATATGAACAAACCACCATCTTACTATAATGAAAAGACCGACGATTTTCTGTTAAACAGGCTACAATCCGGATGTTTAAAGGCAGTTTTAAAGTTTTTCCAGAGTAGATCCGTCCTTGATTGACAGGCTGCGAAAGTCGGATTTTGTGATCATGGGATAGACAATGCAGTTCGTGCCTATCTTTGTGCCGTCAGGGATCGTTGCCCGTTTTCCTATGAGGGTTATGCCGGAATTAAGCTGTTCCGGGAATTCGTAATTTGCAGCCTCCGCGTTGCCGGTACCAATGATGCAACCTTTTCCTATTGTCACGCGCTTATCGATGATGCATTTGCTGACCGATGTGCCGGACTTTATGACGGTATCATGCATGATGATCGAATCATTTATCGAAACCCTTTTTTCTACTATTACACCCGGAGAAAGAACTGAGCGCCGAACCTGGCCCTTGATAACGCAGCCTGGCGAGACGGCCGAATTGGATACCTCTGCTTCATCATGAATGCGGATGGGCTGACGGTCATAAGGAGGACCTTCGGCGACAACATTTGTTTTCGTTCCCCACGCTTCAGGTTTAAGGTCCGATTCGGGATCAAGGAGGTCCATGTTGGCATCCCAGTATGCCTGAATGGTTCCTACATCCTTCCAGTAACCCTTAAAGTCATAAGCGTATACGTTTTTTTCCTCCATGGCCTTGGGAATGATGTGATGGCCGAAGTCCTCTTCTTTTGTCCTTCGCAGCATCGTTACAAGGTAGTCCCTGTCGAAGACATAGATGCCCATTGAGGCAAGATTGGACCTTGCCTTTTTTGGTTTTTCTTCCCAATCGATGATCCTGTGTTTATTGTCAACAATGCCGATGCCGAAATTCTGTGTTTCTTCGCGGGGTACCCGGATCATGCCTATCGTAACCTTTGCGCTGAAGCTTCGATGAAACTCGACCAGGGGGCGGTAATCCATTGCGTAGACGTGATCTCCTGAGAGGACAAGGACGTCGGTGCAATTCCCGGCAGAAGTAATAAAATCCAGATTCTGTCTCACGGCATCGGCAGTTCCCCGATACCAGTCCCAATCCTTTTCGCCTGTTTTGGGGGGCAGGATATTCACGCTCCTGGTGCGTCCCGACATATCCCAGGAAGAGCCGTCGCCGATATGGTCCATCATGGAAAGGGGCTTGTACTGTGTCAGCACAGCAACCCTTGTAAGACCTGAGTTCGCTATGTTGCTCAACGTAAAATCGATGATCCTGTACTGCCCTCCGAAGGGGACTGCGGGTTTTGCCCTGAGGCGCACCAGGATGTTCAGCCGGCTGCCAACGCCGCCGGCAAGCAGGATCGTAAGGGTTCTTCTCATTTGATGATATCTCCCGGCTTATAATGGCCCCCGGTGAAATGTGCAGGGCCGAGGTTGGGGAATACCGTTACACCCTGGGGTATTGCAACACCTTCCGGTATATGTGCACCCCGCCCGATAAGGCAGAGCCTCCCGTCGCGGGCATTGCCCACGGCAACATTCCTTTCCGCGTGAACCTCATTGTCAATGATGGTCTTCATGATCCTGGCCTTCTTTCCTATTTTTGTGTCGAAACAGAGTATCGAGTCTTCTACTACCGCGCCATCGCCGATCTCAACACCTGGAAAAAGTATAGAATTCGTTACCGTACCCTCTACGCGGCACCCTGAATAAAGGAGGGAATTCCTGACCACGGCGGAGCTGCCTATAAATGCGGGCTGCCTGTCCTGGATGTCCCGGTGGGCAAGGTTTGTAACAACTGCCCAGGCATCTATGTTCAGTTTTGGCTTGCTCCCCAGCAGGTCCATGTTTGTCTGCCAGTATTCCTGCGGTGTGCGCGTATACCCCCAGTACCCGGAATGTTTGAAGCCATATACGTTGCGGTTTTTCAACAATGCCGGGATAATATCCCTGCCGAACTCATGTGAGTTTGTCCGCGCGTTCTCTTCGAGGGCTTCCATAAGGATCCAGGGCCTGAAGACATATATGGTAAGGGACGCCCAGTCAAAGGCGGGCCTATCGGGTTTTTCAACATACTGCATCAGCCTCCCGCCGCGGGGTTCTTCATTTGCTATCATACCGAGGCCGAAACGGTGGGCGCCTTCGCGGGGGACCTTCGTGAAGGCTACGGTAAGGTCGGCATTTTTTTCCCGATGAAATTCAACAATGCTCCGGTAATCCATTTTGTAAACATGGTCCCCCGATAGTATGAGGACGAGATCAGGATTATTAAGCCTTATAAAATCAAGATTCTGGTAGACCGCATCGGCAGTCCCCCGGTACCAGTCTGATGCGCCTTCCCTCTTGAAGGGCGGTAGAACCGTCGCAAACCGCTTCCTGCCTACCATGTCCCATGGCGCTCCGTTTGCGATATGCTCCATCAGGTGAAAGGGCCTGTATTGGGAAAATATCCCCACGCGCCCTATGCCGGAATGCATAAGGTTGCTCATGGGAAAATCAATGATACGGTATAGTCCGCCAAAGGGCAGAATAGATTTCGGCCGATAAAGGGTAAACACGCCCAGTTCATCTACCCTGCCGCCGGCAAGAATCAAAGCGAGGACATCTTTCATGACGAAAAACCTCTCTATTGCCGAAGACTATTGATACAATACTAAACGTTCGCAGCAGTTGATACTTCTATTATTAATTATACCACTCGGCGTCAACGTATCCATAGGTAATCTTTGTGGATCCATCCGGTATCATTATCACCGTCGATTATCTTGATCCAGTTGCCTTTTCTATTAAGTATCCTTGCAGAATAATACTTTTCCATTGGTGTATCGAACCTTTTTTGATAGCCGGTGTCTGGCCCTTTCCTCACGTTCACTTTTTCGGTGTTTACAACGATACACCGGTATTGAGTCGTTACAAGATTCCTGTGTATCCACAGCACCGTATTGTCAAGGTCCTTGACTGCATACCAGTTGCCCGACAGGGACACGCCGACCTTTTCAAGGGGCATATATTTATATACCGTCCAGCCTATCTCATAGTTTGTCCCTGGCCCTGTACGGAGGTTTGCCTTTGGCACCTTTACGCAGAGGGCGTAAAGAGAACTGCTGCACACTATCGTTAAGAACAATGCTGCAATGAGAGTGGGACCGGTTCTCACGATGTCCCCCTTGAGAAAATTTGTCACACTTTATGTGCGCCCTAGAACTCTATAGTGCTTTTACCCTTATTCTCCATGATGTACCAAACGGAAAGGTAGTCCCGTATCTGTCTTGTAATAAGAAAGTTTTTCCTGACAAATTCCCTGGCCCTTTTCCCCATTCCCCCAGCCATCTCGGGCGCATTGAGGAGCTGCCTGATTCTGAAGGCAGTCCCTTCGATGGAGTGTACGAGAAAACCTGTTACCCCGTGAACTATCTGCAGGGGAATGCCGCCCACCGCTCCGCCTATCACCGGCCTTCCTTTCCACATTGCCTCTGCTACCGTAAGGCCAAAACCTTCCTTCAGGGATTTCTGTAGGACGACGAAGGCCATGCGCTGCAAGGCGTTGATGTCCCTATCGCTGAACGGCGGCAGGAGGAGTATGTGTATATCGGGGTCGTTGGCTGCAAACTCTTTCACCTCGCTCAGCACTGCTGCCCCCTCAGGGTCATCGGTGGCGGGGCTGCCGGCAAGTACAAGAATGCAGTCATTGTATCTCTTCACCATCCTGTATGACTTTATAACGCCCAGCGGGTCTTTGAACCTGTCGAATCTCGACACCTGGAGTATAATAGGCCTGTCAATTGGTATGCCCAATCTTTTTGCGGTCTCATTTATTTCATCATCAGAAAGTTCCCTGTTTTTTTCGCTGAGGGGGTCAATGGAGGGTGGAATGATAAACTCGTCAATATTCATTGCCCGGGCGAACCTTGCAACGGAAAATATTATCGCGTCATACTGCAATGCGTATCGCCCGAGGGCTTTATATACATCTTTAAACGGGTTCGATATATCGATATGACATCGCCAGATCCAGACGCCCTTTTTTCTAAACTCCACAAGGGGGCCCGGTTGAGGGTCATGGATGATCACGGCATCGGCATCAAGATCGATATTCGCCGCGTTTTGCCGGTTGATCTCGAAGTGGTGCTGCCACATTGCGTCAGTGATAGTCTCCTTGTTGCCCTGAAGGGCATTATGAACCTTTTTCGTCATTTCGAAAAATTGTTCATCACCGTTGATTACCTCCCACCGCGCATTGATGCCAAGACCCTGGAGAATCGGTACCATCCTTTGCAGTATCTCCGCTACTCCGCCCCCTTCACGAGTGGAATTAACATGAAGAAAAGACCTTCCACCAAGGACCTTGGTAAGTCTCTGGAGGAGCTGCAGGTCGCCTTTAGGAGAGATGCCGGCATACTGGCTGATCATTCTTCCACCCCCATGACCTGTATATCCCTTCTTAACTCCATTTCTATTTGTTCGGTAATGTGCCTCCTGATATCTTCTATATTGTGCATAAAGGGGTCGATCGCCCGGATCCTTCCCGCTAATTCTTTCTTTTGCAGAGATTCTTCGATCCACTTGGAAAAGTCGTCAATCCCATTGCCCACTCGCATTCTTGCCTCATAGAAATGGTAGTAGATGGAGCCAACGTCGACAAATTTTATTGCCATGAGAAATTCTGCAAGGTTTTTTACCCTTATCCCGATGGGAAAGATGAGCGTTATTGTTTCATTGAAGAAGAACTCGTCCCTTGGCATTGCCTCCCTGGGCTCAGGAAAGCTTTCTATGTAGTTCCCTATGACAGACAGCAGCTCTTTCCTTAGATCGCCGATGTTGTCGTATTCATAAGGATCAATGTTGGACAACTGCTCTGCCAGGGATCTTTCCTCAAGGCTTTCGCCTGCCCAATGGGCAAAATCATTGGTGTATTCGAGGATGTGCTCTTTCAGGAAGTATTGGTAGGTATGGTGGAATATGCAGTCATCTGAGACCTGGGCTATACAATCTCTCAGCGCATTAAGGTTCCCTGCCTTTTTCCCCGTTGATTTTAGTATGCTTATGCACTGCTTAAATTCGAATCCTTCCATTATATTTCCCAACGCTTTTCCTCCCTCACACAGAACGTCCTCTTTACATACCCTTTTCCGCCAGTGATGCCCTTCGTACATGCGCAGGGTGATTTGAAACCGGTATGGATGCGAGGATCTGGTTCAGCTTCCCGGCGATATCCATGAATTCCTGGACCCGCTCCTCTGGAACAGCCTTCCCGTAAGGCTGTTTTAAGCTGAGGGGGTTGACGTATCTGCCTCCCGCCCTCATTTCATAATGCAGATGAGGCCCCGTCGCAAGCCCGGTTTTGCCGACATAGCCGACAAGCTGCCCCTGGTTTACCCTGGCGCCTTTTTTTATACCTTTCGCTATCCGCGATAAATGGCCGTAGTATGTTCTATAGCCGTTGCTATGTTTAAGGATCACAAGGTTGCCGTAAGCACCCCTGCGACCGGCATAAGTCACCGCCCCATCGCCTGTTGCGGAGACAGGGGTTCCGTGAGACGCCGCATAATCTACCCCATGGTGGGGCCTGTGTGTTTTTAATATGGGATGAAAACGTCTTTTTGAAAAATAGGAGCTTATCCTCTTGAAGCTAAGGGGGGCCTTAAGAAAAGCCTTTTTCACGGACCTTCCATGGGCGTCGTAATATCCGGCTGCCCCGCCGCCTTCAAACCTGTATGCATGATATGAAGTCCCGCCATTGATAAACTCAACAGCAAGTATCCTGCCATATCTTTTGAATTCCCCGTCGAGGTAAAGACCCTCTGCGATTATCCTGAAAGTATCCCCATTTTGGATGTCGGTAGTAAAGTCTATATCCCAGGAGAATATGTCCGATACCTCCATGGCCAGCAAAGCGCTTTCTCTGTCTTCCCCGATAGATGCAAGAAGGTTGTCCCTTATTATGCCGCCTATGTGATGGACGCACTTCTCGTAATCGATCGGCACCTTTTCCGTGTAGAAACCGGATTCGGAACGAAAAACATTCAGCAAGGTGTCATCGTCTATTTCGTAGACAAAGGCGTTTATCTGATTATCATCATCTATCGTCAGCCTGTAAGGGCGCCCAGCGGACAATTTACCTAAGTCGTGAATCCCGGCGGATGAATCCTTGATCTGAAAAAGTTCCTTTGGTTCAAGTTTATACCTTTTGAAAATGGCAAAAAGGGTATCGCCATCCCGCACCGAGCCCTGTATCTGCCTGTATGGCTCGGGTACGCGCCTGACCTTTTCCCGCTCTTTTGTTGCATTGAAATGCAACCCCAGGGCAAACAAAACAACGAGCAGAAAGACGGTCGCTGCAAACGCCTTCTTCATGCGGCTGTCCCCTCATGCATTAAAAACATTCCATCCCATACGGCAGAAGGTTGATCGTGCCGTATCCTACGCATTATCCTCGTCCACGGCCTCTTTGATCCTGTCGGTTATATCCGGTATCGCCGCTATCACCCTGTCCCAGCTTGCGATCAACGGGACGCCGAGGGGGTCTTTCATGATAACCTCGGCGGCCTTCCTGATGCCTCCGGTAAAGGTGTCAACAGCGAGGCTTTCCTCGTGGCGGTCAAAATAAAGGCCGTTGATAGACGCGTCGTCCTCATATCTTTTCAGCATATCCTGAGCCGTCCTTACATATGTTGCCACCAGCGTCTTAAAAAAACCATCTGAAAATACTATTCCTTCCGACGCCAGCGTCCTGAAAACTGATTTGGAGATGTCTATGCACATCTTATGAAGGCCCTTGCTCGCATCTTCCGGGGAGAGCGTCTGGTGCTTATGCTCGTAATTGTCGGAGATGTCCACCTGACAGACACGGTTTATTGATGTATTGCGGTAAACCTCGGCAAGGGTCCCGACCTCGAGGCCCCAATCCCCAGGAATCCTGTTCATTCTCGCGAGGTTGATGTCCATTGAAAATTCCCCGGCAAGGATATAGCGGAAACTATCAAAAAACACCAGAAGCGGATGGTAGCCGATTAGCTTCTCAAGCGCCCTGATGAGGGGCGTCACGAGGAGCCTTGTCGCCCTCCCGTGCATTTTGTCGGTTACCCTTGTGTAAAAGCCTTTACAGAAATCATAATCAAGGCTGGGGTTTGTTACCGGGTAACAGAGCCTTGCAAGGAGATCCCTGCTGTATGTAACAATATCACAGTCGTGAAGCGCAACTGCATTGAATTCCCGCCGCGAGAGGATATATCCGTATGCCATCCATACAGACCTGCCCTTTCCCTCTAAGCCCGTTGGGAGGTCTTCTGCCTCGATTGCCTTGTATATCCTTTTCATTTTCTTTCCGCTGTTCCAAATGACCTTTGTTTTTTGCGGCAAGGTAGAAAAAAAATCTTTCGCGTTGCGAAACTCGCTTTCTGATGCAGGGCCGAGGGTGACCACCACTTCCTTGATATACCGGACTTGCCTCAGTTCGCCGACGATCTTCTTTAGTGCCTCCCCGCTCAGTTCGCTGTATAGTGACGGCAGGACGAGGGCGATAGGTCTTTCCTGGGCATACCTGTTCAGCTTTGATTCGATGGACTCGAGCTTTTCTTTTCCCAGCCGGTGCAATGTTGCAATAACGCCCGTTTGATAGAAATCAGCCATATTCCACCTCCTGAAGTATGTGGCTTTTACAGTATATAGTATTTCTTTTTCCATGTCCGTTAAATGCTTTACATTTTTTCACAATCTCTTATAATAGACAAGAACACACGCTGTATAAAAAATGTATCGAATCTTATCTTTTTTACCACATTACGGAAAGGGCAAGGGGGCTGGGTGAAACGTGTTTTGATATTTACAGACCTTGACGGAACGCTTCTGGATTCATCATATTCGTTTCACGAGGCCATGCCTGCCCTCGATCTGATCAGGCAGCGGGGAATCCCCCTCATTATCTGTTCAAGCAAGACAAGGACAGAGATCGAACATTACAGGGAACGTCTGGACAACAAGCACCCCTTTATCTCAGAGAACGGCGGTGGGATCTTTCTCCCGGAGGGATATTTCGATCTCGAG
>Ga0209606_1000526_pt1 | contig 56583 bp, 39 predicted proteins | sample AD_UKC057_MetaG_FD_184412 | JGI IMG/M metagenome (GOLD analysis project Ga0209606, IMG submission 184412) | Active sludge microbial communities of municipal wastewater-treating anaerobic digesters from USA - AD_UKC057_MetaG (SPAdes) (version 2) | ecosystem: Engineered > Bioreactor > Anaerobic >... | reverse complement strand
GAAAATTCTATACAGTTTCCAGCCGCGGGATTTGATATAGTTCTCGACCTGTTCCTGCTGAATGTCGAGCGACAGCCCGTCAACCTGCGTCGGCGTGCTCACTCTGCAGTATCCCGCCGCAACGATTGCCTTCTCGCTCATTTGCGCTCCCGAAAGACCGATTTCATGCCATGAATAGTAATGGATTCTGTAATATTAATCAAGCTGTCTGTGGAATAAATAAGCTTTATAATAAAGCCAATAATCGTTAGCAGCTTCGTCTATACATACTCGCGACGAAACGTTTCAAAAGTTTTCCCTTAATACGCCCTATAAAACCAAAACAAAAAAACGGGGCGCGGTTGCCGCGCCCCGTTCGGAGTCTATTCGTAGAAAGCCCCGGCTCACAGGTCGTAGTAGAGGTCGAACTCGGCGGGGTGGGGGCGTGATTTGACGATACGCAACTCGTCCCGTTTCAGGGTCGTCCACGCGGACACGATTTCCTCCGGGAAGACGCCGCCGCGAGTCAGGAAGGCGCTGTCTTTTTCGAGAGCTTCGAGAGTATCTTCGAGAGAAGAGGGGGCGGTTCGTATCTTCGCCTTCTCCTCGTCGGAGAGGGTGTAGTTGTTGAAGTCGAACGGGCCGTAGCCTTCGGCTGTGGGGTCCATTTTGTCCAGCACGCCGTCGAGGCCGGCCATGAGCTGGGCGGCGATGGCGAGGTAGGGGTTGCACAAGCCGTCCGGCAGCCGGTATTCGACGCGCTGGTCCGTCTCGTTTTTCGAGTAGGAGGGGATGCGGATGGCGGAACTGCGGTTGGACTCGCCGAAAAAGAGGCTCATCGGGGCGGCCATGCCGACGCCGAACCTGCGATACGAGTTGGTGCTGGGGTTGGTGAGCGCCATGAGGGCGGGTGTGTGCCGGAAGAGGCCGCCGAGGTAGCTAAGCGCCATTCCGCTTAGTTTCGCGTATCCGTCATCCGAATAGAAGAGCGATTTGCCGTCCTTCTCCAAGTACTGGTGGAAATGCATTCCGTTGCCGGGAGTGTCGAACAGCGGTTTGGGCATGAAGGTGACGGTCTTGCCCGCTTGGCGGGCGGTGTTGGCGACCATGTATTTCATGACCATAACGCTGTCTGCGGCGCGCAGCAGAGGCTCGAAGTAAGGTTCGATTTCCATCTGGCCGGGGCCGCCGAGTTCGTGGTGGTGGTATTTGACGCGGTATCCGGCGTTCTCGATGCGGCGGACCATCTCTGTGCGCAAGTTGAACAGCCTGTCGCGGGGCGCGTCTGCTTGGCCGCAGCCGGAGGCTCCAAGCTTTGAGCCGAGCTGAGGCCATTTGTCGTTGTCCGCGTTCCAGAATCCCCACTCGCAGTCCACGCTGTAGAACGACTTGTTGATGAATGAGCCGTAGCGGACTTCGTCGAACACGTGGAATTCGAGTTCGGGAAGCCACAGAGAGCGGGCGTTGATGCCGCTGTCGAGGATGTATTTTTCCGCGGCGCGGGCGATGCGGCGCGGGTCGCGCTCGTAGGGCTGTCCGTCCGGCAGCAGGATGTCGCAGATGACGCTGAGGGTCTTGGCATCGTAGAACGGGTCTATGAAGGCGGTGGACGGGTCGGGGACGACTTTCATGTCGCCCTGAGTTATCTGCCTGTAGCCCTGATAGGGGGAGAGGCTGATGCCCGTGCCGTCGGTGAACACTTTTTCGCTGATGTGGCGCGTCGAGTACGTCATGTGATGCCATCTGCCGGGAAGGTCGATGACCTTCAGGTCGAGCATCTCGATGTCCGCGTCTCTGACGAACTTCATCAGGTCTTCGTGGTTTTTGAACATGGGCTTGCTCCTTTTATGAAATGGAATTCGCAATCACGAATTCCGAACTGTATAATACTAAGCCATTTCGCGAAGTGAATAAATGTCCTGTCAGTCTTTTTCTATGATCCTGATGTCGGCGTCGGCAATTTCGTAAAGCTTAAAAACCAGAGAATCTATGCGGCTGTCGGTCGCTGTCGCAAGGCGTTCGACTCGGATTATTTCGTCCGGGGTTTTTGAGTTGATAATTTTTATTCGCAGGTCGAGCATTGTTTTGACGAGCGACACTATCGTATCGTGAGCCTTTTTGTCCTCATCGTTGTTGAAATTGATTTGCCGCACCGGAAGCTTCTCAAGGAACTGCGTCCAGAACCTGATGTAACCGCCGCGAAGAGAAGTTCCGATGGATTTTAAATGGTGAAATAGAAGCTTTGAATTAAGAAGCCCCAGCAAATACAACGGCGATAATGATTCGTCTTTTAAAATAATCCCATAGCCGGTTTTGAAAAAAGAAGCGGAGGTGTCAAATGTGAAAGAGGGCTCATCGTTGTAGTCTGGAACAACGATTTTTGTTTTGTCAAACAAGGGCATGCTTTTTGGATAGCCGAAAGCGTGCCACGGTTTGCCTTTGAATTTCCCGTTTTCTCTTTTTTGAAGATTCTTTTTGTTTCTTTTCAGATAATCCCAAGCGAGGGGATATTCGGATGTCAATTCCTGTTCAGAGTAAAGGCGGCAACCAGTCTCGTTGATTTCATAAGGACACACCAAGCGCGAATCAGTGACAAGAGGGTCATACCTCCTGATCTGCCGTCCGAAAAGGAATGGTTTTGTCAAATCCCGTTCTATCTTAACATTTTCATTTAGAGATCTTGAGAATCCCGACACATGCTTTTTTTGTTCTTTGCAGTTTTCGAGGACGAATATGTCGTCTGCGCTGGTTTGCGTGCCGACAAATATATTGGCGATATCGCCTAGCTTGACAGGCATTTTGCTCAATTTATTAAACAACCGTTTTCCATCGCCGACTATGAAATTCCACTCGGCGTCCGATATTTTGTCAGCGCGAATCAACCCGTTGCGCGTCTTTCCTGTTTCCGACCATTCGACTATGTCGTCGACCACGTTAAATCTCATTGACGATGTTCCTGTTTTTTCAAGAAAAAGCAGGCAGGTGTAGGTGGTTGAGCCGTTGAAAACTTGCTGATCTCCGAAATGAATCACCTCGGATAGGTGCTTTCCATCGGCTAGTATTCCGCGAAGAGGCGCGCCATATCGAGAATTGAAAAACTTGTGAGGAAGTATGTATCCTAATCGTCCTTTGGGGTTTAGCAGACTCAGTCCCTTTTCCACAAAGACCGCGTAGATGTCGAAGTTTCCCGAACCGGCTGAACGGTAGGTTTTTTTATAATGCTCTACCTCAAACGGAGCCCATTCTTTCATTGCCTGAATGCGAACATAAGGCGGATTGCCAATCACGCAATCGAAGCCGCCCGATTTCATTATCCGGCCAAATCCATAAACCGGGTCGTTCCAATCAAAAACATTAATGCGGTAAATTTCTTCCTCGTTGAAAAGGCTCAATTGTCCGTTGCAATAAAAATCTGGGCCGATCAGCGAATTGCCGCATTTGATGTTGCCGGCAAGATCGGGCAATGCGCGTTCTCGCCACATAGCAAGCTGAGCGCGCAAAGTCTCAAAACTCTCGTCTTCTAGAACCTTCAACAAAAGAGAAAGCTTCGTCACCTCGACAGCTTGCGCGTCTATGTCCACCCCATAGATGTTGTTAAGAAGAATCCTTTTTTTTTCCGAGGACGATAGTCGCCATTCATTTTTTCTCGCTTCATAGATAGCCTGCCGTGAGCCGGCTTTTTTTCTTGTCGCGGTTGATGGGGAAGACGGAATCTTGCCGGTTGTCTCTTTTTTTTCAAGGTACCATTTCAGGTGATAATCTAAAAGAAACTGGTATGCTCCCAACAGGAATGATCCCGATCCGCATGCGGGATCAAGTATGCGAAGCTTGCTGATTTCAGCCGGAGATTTTCGTTCGCATAACTTTCCGAGCGACTTGGCGACAATGTGGTTGACGATATATTGAGGAGTGTAATAAACGCCGCCAGCCTTGCGGACTTCTGGTTTTTCCTCAACAATAGCTCGCTGCTTGCCTTCGTCTATTCGAATCACTTTTCCCAAGAATCGCTCATAAACATTGCCGAGAATTTCCGCAGGGATGACTCCGAACTCGTAGGGCGATTCAGGATAGTAAAGGCGAGAAATGATATGTTTCAATGGAGCGTCTCGAATGTCCAGCTTCGGAGTCAGGTTGTCCGGCTCTCCGGGTCTGCCGGGTTCGATTCGAAAATGAAATAATCCCGAATTGAATTTATCATCGGCTTTCTCAAAGATTTCGAGAAGTCTAGGATATATGCGAGGTCCGGCGCAGAGAGCTTGCAATTGACCGTGCAACTCTATATTTCTATCTTCGCACATCCGTAAAAAAACAATTCGGTCAATAGTCGTTTGTACCGCATAATTCAGGTCGCGCGCGCCCAATTCAGGATTGCGCGCAGCAATTTCATCGGCAAGAAGATCGCGCCATTCTTCAATTTCGCTAAGAAACTCGGCATCCACTTCGGATGTGCCGCGCCTTCCGTTAACGGCGACCGCGTATTTGTCGAATGAACCTTTCAGAACGGACTCGCGCGCAAACACTCCGGCAATATCATCCCATTTGCTCACATAGTCTTTATAGGTGAAATAGGAGATTCTAGCTTTAGACGCTTTATCTGAGGCATGTGGGCGGAGTCGACCGTCATAAATGGAGAGTTCTTCAAAATTGGTCAAAATTGATATGGGCAGCTTGCTGCTCCAAGCATAGCGGCGCAGTTGGTGCGCGGCGGCGGCGTCTTCTTTTATGTTCAATCCGGGTCGTTTGGCTTCGAGAAAAAATTTTCTCATGCCGCCGACGCGAAAACAATAATCGGGAACTTTTGAGCCGCCGCCGGAAGATATTGGTTCTTCATGGACGACATCGCGATATATATGAGCGTAGCCGGACTCGTTGTCAACGTCCCATCCAAGCTCTTTCCAAAATGGATTGATGAACTCGACGCGCAACTCGGTCTCGTTGTATGAAGAGCTTCTGTAAACGTCGATGTTACGCTCGAAGCGCTCGACGATTTCAATGATTTTATCAGGCGTCATAACGCAATAATATGCGCCGCGTCGCATTTGTCAAATCGCGCGCGGCTCAGGTGGCCATGAAGCCGCCGTCGACGACCATCTCGGCTCCGGTCATGAATTTCGACTCGTCGCTGGCGAGGAAAAGGGCGGCGTTGGCGATGTCTTCCGGCTCGCCGAATATGCCGAGCGGGATGCAGTCGAGAACGGCTTTGAGCCACGCGTCGTTCTTCATGTATTTGTGTTGCATGGGCGTGTTGACCATGCCGGGATGAATTATGTTGCAACGGATTTTGTCTTTGGCGAACTGGATGGCGATGGATTTTGTGAGGATGATGAGAGCGCCCTTGGAGGCGTTATAGGCGTCCTGCGGGATGGATGAGCCGGTGAGGGCGGAGATGGAGCCGATGTTGATGATGGAGCCGCCTCCGGCTTTCTTCATTTCGGGTATGCCGTGCCTGCATGTGTAAACCGCGCCCATGAGGCAGATGTCGGTGATTCGTTTCCAGTTTTCCATGTCGATGTTGACGAGGGAGACGTCTTTGTCTTTCCAGAGGACGCCCGCGTTGTTGTAAATGACGTTGAGTTTGCCGAAAGCTTTCACGCCGGCTTTGACGATGGCGGCGCAGTCTGCTTCCTTGCCGACGTCGCAGCGTTTGAAGATGGCGTCGCCGCCGCTTTTTTTGATGAGGGAGACAGTTTCCTTGCCGGCTTTTTCATCGACGTCGCCGACGATGATTTTAGCTCCTTCGCGGGCGAAAACCTGAGCGGCCGCGCGGCCTTGTCCCATGCCCGCTCCGGTGATCAGAGCGACTTTGCCTTTGAGTCTTTTCATTTCCATATCCTCCGCCGGCTTCAGCCGGTTGATATCGCGGTCGCGCGAGGCGCCGCGTTTTTTTCCATTGTCTCGCGCCCCCCTTCGGGAGCGGGGCGCGCAGCCGCCGACTCAGGCCATCTCGAAATATCTGCGCCTCTCCCAGTCGGTGACGTATTCGTTGAACCGGTCTACTTCCCACTGGGCGATTTTTACGTAGTGGTCGATGACGCCGTCGCCGAAGATTTCGCGGGCCGGTTTGCTGGCGTTCAAGTTGCGCGCGGCCTCGGAGAGAGTGCGGGCCAGCGGCGGCAGGGATTTTTCCTTGTAGGAGTCGCCGGTTATGAACGGGCCGACGGGTTCGAGTTTGTGTTTGACGCCGTAGAGTCCGGAGCCGAGGCAGGCGGCGAGCGCCAGCGGGCCGCAGGCGTCCGAGCCGGGCACGCGGTTCTCGATGCGGAACCCGTTGCCGTGTCCGCAGTAGCGGAATGTCACCGTGCGGTTGTCTCCGCCCCAGCCGACGTTCCACGGCGCGAACGATTCGGGCACATATCTTTTGTACGAGTTGATGAGGGGCGCGTAGAAATACTGCATGTCGGGCGCGAGCCTCATCATGCCGCCGAGGAAGTGTCTCATGGTGTCTGACATGTTGTGCTCTTTCTTGGGGTTCCAGAACATGTTTTTCTTGGCGGCTTTATCCCACAGGCTTACGTGGATGTGCATGCCGGAGCCGGAGTCGTCCGTCTTGTGTTTTGCCATGAAAGTGGCCATGACGCTGTTGAGGGCGGCGATTTCCTTTATGCCCTGTTTGAGGAGCATGTGGCGGTCTCCGGCTTCGAGGGCGGTGGAGTATTTGATGGCAAGCTCAACCTGCCCGCGCCCCCATTCGGCCTTCGAGCTTTCCACTTCGAGGCCGAGTTCGTTGAGGTTGTTGCGCATCGCTCCGATGAGCCACTCGTCCATCGAGCCTCGGAACACGGAGTAGTCTGAGTAATATTTCGAGAACGGCTCTACGTCGCGGTAATCTTTTTCGCGGGCCGAATCGATGGAGTCTTTGAAAAGGAAGAATTCAAGTTCGGAGGCCATGAACGGGGTGAAGCCCATTTTTTCGGCGGCTTCGTGCTGGCGGCGGAGGATGGTTCGCGGGGCTATCTCGACGAGCGAGCCGTCTTCGTATGTCGAGTCGCAGATGACGATGGCGGTCTTGTCGAACCACGGGTAAATGCGGAGCGTGCTGAAGTCCGGCGCGGCTTTCATGTCCTGATAGCCGGTGTGCCAGCCTGTGAATTCGAGGCCGGGGATGAGTATGAGGTCCATGTCCCAGCCGAAGTTGCAGGCGCAGGTGTTGGTGGAGCCGTCCGCGCTTTCCAAGAAGAACGAAGCTGTGACTCTCTTGCCGTACAGCCGGCCCTGCATGTCGATGCCGCAGACGATCACGGTGTCGATGGCTCCCTCGGCCGCTCTCTTTTTGAGTTCCTTCAGGTCGATTCTGCCTTTCGCTGCCATGGATGGGATCCCCTTCCTTTTTTTTGCGCGCCGACTGCGGGGCGGAGAATCACTTGCCGCCGATCGCGCGCGCCCCTCTTGTGTCTATGTTGCAGATATGTATTTTAGATTCCAGCCCGTTATTTTTAAATGCCCGCTTCATTGCCTCGCCGATGCGGTCGAGAGGCAGGCCCTTGCGGGCGACAGCGAAGATGGAAGCGCCTCCGCCGCTGATGGAGCAGCCGAGAGCGCCCGCGCCGAGCGCGGCGGCCTTCACGTCGTCGAACCCGGGTATCAGTTTTCTGCGGGCCGGCTCCACTATCCTATCGTCTATGCAGCTTCCGAAAAGGGCCGCGTCCTTTTTCGCGAACGCTGCCACAATGAGCGCGGTGTTCGCCATGTTCGAGACGAAATCCTTCATCGGGACAGTCTTCGGGAGGACGGCGCGGGATTTTTTTGTCGGCATCGGGAACTCCGGGGTGGCCAGAATGATTGCGGCGTCCGGGATTCCGCCGAGGCGGGCGAGTTTGAACTTTCCGTCGGAGAAGGAGCTGACGACGCAGCCGCCGAACAGGGCGGCGGCGGTGTTGTCGGCGAAGAATCCGCCGCTGACGGCGGCCTCCGCCTCGGTGCATGCCAGAAGCAGCTCGTCTTTCGGAAGTTTATCGCCGAACAGCAAATTAGCCGCGACGCCGCCCGCGACCGCGCCGGCCGCGCTGCTGCCGAGGCCGGAAGGGAAAGGCACGCCTTTTTCGACGACGATGTTCATGCCGCCCTTTGCGCCGAGGCGTTCGAGGACTTTCGCGGCGGCGATGGACGAGGTGTTTTTCGCCGGGTCCACCGGGAGCTTGCCGCCGTCGCCTTTGATGTCGATTATGGAAACGCCGGGGGAGCGCCGCCGCCGCGCCTCCACCACGTCGCCGAGGTTAGTCACTGCCAAGCCGAGAACGTCGAATCCGGGGCCGATGTTGCCTATCGAGGCGGGCGCGTAAACTCTCACTGTCTGCATGATGTCAATCCTCTCCGCCCGCGCGCCGCGCGGGTCAGGCGTCAGCCGCCCGCGGCTATGGCGGCGAAATTTCTCATTACCGCCGCGCCTTCCGCGGCGGCGAAGTCGGCGTCGGACACTACCGCCCAATCCGGGTCGAACTCGTCGACTCCCGGCCCGACTTCGGGATGGAATTGAACTCCGTACACCGGCGCTCCCCGCATCTTCATCGCCTGAACCGGGCAGTCGCCGGTCGAAGCGATGATGTCGAAACCCGGCGGCGGAGCGGAGACCATCACCTCGTGCGCGACAAGCTGCCGCGTAGTCGGGCCGAGGCCGTAGAACAACGGGTCGTCGGGGGCCGAGATGCGGACTTCGCGCGAGGCGACAGTGTGCTCGTCGCGTCTTGCAAGGGCGCCGCCGAGCGCGGACGCCAGAACCTCATGCCCGAAGCATATCGCCAGAGCGGGCAGTCCGGCGTCGGCGAACCCGCGCGCGAACTCTTCAAGCCCGCGAATCCACAGGTCGGAGTCCAGAGGCGAATGGAGCGAGCCGCCGATAATCGCGGCGCGCGCGCCTTGCTCCCGCAGCCACGTGGGAACGTCCGCCGGGAACTCGCCGGACATCGCGCGGAGCCTCGGAGCGCTCCAGCCTTCGGGGGCGAACGCCGCCATCCGTTCATAGTAGAAATCGGCGAGCGCGCCTTCGAGGCAATCGACTATCAGAATCGAGTTTTCGCTCACTGCGGCTCCGGGACCGGGAAGAGAAGGGCCGGAGTTTCGCCCGCCTTCCCGCAAGAATGGAATTGTAGCACAATGGTGACGCCATATTCAACGCGCGCGCGGAGAGCGGCGCGGGAAGTTTTCAACCCGAATCCTTCATTAGGATTCGGGAGCGATTGTTCAGAGCGGATGAAACGCAGAACGCAAGGCGCATTTTTGCAGCGAATAGAACATAGGGTTCATGAACAAAAAAAATGCGGCGGCAACGAAGCAGTTCGCCGCTATGAAAATCGCCCCGGTTCGTCGGCTCTATCGACGAATCCGGGTTCAAATAATGGCGCGGGCTTTTCTCAGGCCGGCGATCTCGTCGTCGCCCAAACCGAGCCAGTCGCGGAGAATCTCGTCCGTGTGTTCGCCGAGGCGAGGGCAGGCGGAGCGTATGTCCGGCGGGCATCCGCTCAATTTCACCGGGTCGCCGGGGACCGCTATATCGCCCAGAACGGGGTCGGTCGCGACAGCATGCATGGCGCGCGCGGCAAGTTGCGGGTCGGTGTTGACCTGATGGAAATTGAGCACGGGCGCGCACGGGATGCCGCTCTTTTCAAGGATGGAAACGACCTCGGAGACGCCGCGCTCGGCCACCCACGGAGCGATCATTGCTATGCCTTCGGCGGCGTTTCTGATGCGGGCGACAAAGTTGTTGAAACGGCTGTCCGTCAGCGCGTCCGGCCTGCCGATTGCGCGCATGAAGTCCGCCCACTGCCGCTCGGTGAGCGCCACTATAACCACGTGGCCGTCTTTTGCTTTATAGCTATACCAGAAGGGAAGCGGGTTGTCGTCGTCCGTGAGCAGGTTGCTCATGGAGCGCCCGATGAGCTTCTCGATGTCTCCCAAGACGGGAGAAAGCGCGTTTTCGCTCAGCGCGGAGAAGTTCTGGAAGTACATGACATCCTGCATCGATATGTCGACGAACATGCCCTCGCCCGTTCGCTCGCGGCAGAACAGGGCTTCGACCGCGCCGAGGGCGGCGTACGCCCCGCTCACGAGGTCGCCGAAGTAAACCTTCGGGGTGCGGTCTTCCATTTTGTACGCGCTCATTATCCCGGCGGTGGCTTGAGACACGATATCGAACGCCAGCCTGTCCGCATGAGGGCCTGTCGCCCCGAAGCCGGAGATGGAGACGTACACGAGCCGGGGGTTGGACGCCTTGAGAGTGTCGTAGTCGAGGCCGATTTTTTTCATCAGGCCGGGCGCGAAGTTCTCCACGAGCACGTCAGCCTTGTCGGCCAGCCTGCGCACGGTTTCAAGCCCGAGGGGCTTCTTCATGTCGATGGCGGCCCCGCGCTTGTTCTGGTGCAGCACGCTCAGCATCCGCTCCGAGCGCATGAACCCGGCGAGCAGGCGCATCGTCTCGCCCTGCGGCGGCTCTATTTTCACAACGTCCGCGCCCTTCATCGCCAGAAGCTGGGAGCAGCGCGGCCCGCTCAGAAACTGAGACAGGTCCAGAATCTTCACGCCTTCGAGGACATTAGTAGCCATAAAGCAACCCCTTCCCGGCGGCGGAGCCTCCCGCCGCGCCCGACGCGATTCGGGGCTATTATATCATTGCGCGGGGGAGCGTGTGCTATAATGACGCGTGAAAAGGGGGCCGCCGGGCCTCCTGAAAAAGAAAGCGGCGGAGGCTAGCGCGATGAGGTTTAAAGGAAAAGTTGCCGCAGTGACGGGAGCCGGGCGGGGCATCGGCAGACAGATAGCTCTGGAGTTCGCGCGAGAGGGAGCCGCGCTCGCGGTGGCGGCCACGCGGGAGGGCACCATCATGCCCGCCGCGGATGAGATGCGCGCGCTCGGCGCTCATGTCCTGCCGCTCGTCGCGGATGTCTCCAAAGAGGAAGACGTCGAGAAATTCGTCGCGGCGGCCTACGAGAAATTCGGCAGGGTGGACATATTGGTGAACAACGCAGGAATGAGCAGGGACAACCTTTTCCTGCGGATGAAGGCGGCGGACTTCGACGAGGTCGTGGCGGTGAACCTGCGCGGCACGTTTCTGTGCATGAGGCATTTCTCCCGCAGGATGATGAAAGACCGCGCGGGCAGGATAATCAACATGTCGTCCGTCGCGGGCGAGGCGGGCAACGAGGGACAGGCGAACTACGCGGCTGCGAAAGCGGGAGTGATAGCCCTCACCAAATCCGCCGCCCGCGAGCTTGCCCGATACGGCATAACCGTCAACGCGCTTTCGCCCGGCCTAATCGACACGGATATGCTCTCCGGCATAGAAGCCCCCGTGATGGAAACTCTGAAAAAGAACATCCCGCTCGGAAGGCTCGGCTCGGCGTCGGACGTCGCGGCGGCGGCCCTCTTCCTCGCCTCCGACGACGCCTCTTACATAACCGGACAGACCATCAGGATAGACGGCGGCCTGTATATCTGACCGAGATTTTTCATGCTAATGCTTAAATGAATTTTTCTGCAAGTTTGCGGGGCAACCGTTTTTGCAAAAACCGGTTTCCCCGCGCCCCTTCCGAAAAAACTCTTGGACGCCGATTTTGAAGAACTTCGTTCTAAGCAAAATCGGCGCTTATTGCTGAACCGGTCGAACTCGATCGCATACGAAACAGCAAGCAACCCATAGCGTTGTCGCAGGGCGGGAAACAGCGGGTTATTTTTCTTTTTCCACTTGGAGGATGGAGAGGAAGGCTTCCTGAGGGACTTCGACGTTGCCGATGTTCTTCATGCGTTTTTTGCCCTCTTTCTGGCGTTCGAGGAGTTTGCGTTTGCGGGTGATGTCGCCGCCGTAGCATTTCGCGGTGACGTTTTTGCGGATTGCGTTGATGGTTTCGCGGGCGACTATGCGGTTGCCGATGGCGGCTTGAATCGGGATGACGAACATATGTCTGGGAATAAGCTCGCGCAGCCGTTCGACTATGCGGCGGCCTTTGTAGTACGCGTTGTCCCGGTGGACTATCATGCTGAGCGAGTCCACGCTTTTCTCCCCGATTAGGATGTTGAGCCGCACGAGGTCGGATTCAATGAAGGAGTCGAACTCGTAATCGAGAGAGGCGTAGCCGCGGGAGCAGGATTTCAGCTTGTCGTAGAAGTCGAATATCACTTCGCTAAGCGGCATCAGGTACACCATCTTGACCCGGTTTTCGCTTATGTAGTCCATGGAGACGAAGCGACCGCGTTTGTCTTTCGCAAGCTCCATGACCGGGCCGATGAATTCCTCCGGACACATTACGACGGAGCGGACGAAAGGCTCTTCGACTTTTTCCACTTTCAGGCTTTCAGGAAACTCGCTCGGATTCTTAATCTCTATCATCTTGTCGCCGGTCATGTGGATTCTGTAGATGACCGTCGGCGCGGTGGCGACGAGATTTATTCCGTATTCTCTTTCGAGCCGTTCCTGAACTATTTCCATGTGGAACATGCCGAGGAATCCACACCTGAAGCCGAAGCCGAGCACGGACGAGGATTCAGGCTCGAACTCCAGAGACGAGTCGTTGAGGGAGAGCCGTTCGAGCGCGTCGCGCAGGTCCTCGTAGTTCTCTGCCTCGGAGGCGAAGAATCCGCAGTACACCATGGACTTGAGTTTGCGGTATCCGGGGAGCAGGTCTTCCGCGGGGTCGGAGGCGAGCGTGACGGTGTCGCCGACGCTTAGTTCCTTGATGTTTTTTATGTTTGCGATGACGTAGCCGACCTCGCCGGGGCCGAGGGTTTGAAGCGGGGTCATGTCGGGAGCGAACACGCCGATTTCGACAGCTTCTGACTCGCGGTTGGAGGCCATGAAGCGGACTTTGTCTCCTTTGTTGATGGAGCCGGAAAAAAGGCGGACGTATGCGATTGCGCCTCGGTAGGTGTCGTAGTGGGAATCGAAGACTAGGGCGCGGGCCGGGCCGGCGTCCACCTTGGGGGGCGGGACGCGATCGATTATGGCGTCCATCAGTTCTTTTATGCCCGTGCCTTCTTTGGCGCTGACCTCGACCGCTTCCGAGCCGTCTATGCCGAGCACCATCTCTATCTCGTCCCTGACCCTGTCCGGGTCGGCGGTGGGGAGGTCGATTTTGTTTATAACGGGGATGATGACAAGGCCGGTGTCGCGCGCCAGATAGAAGTGGGCGAGCGTCTGCGCCTCGATGCCTTGCGCGGCGTCCACGAGCAGAAGCGCGCCTTCGCAGGCGGCCAGACTGCGCGAGACTTCGTATGAGAAATCCACGTGGCCGGGAGTGTCGATGAGGTTCAGCGCGAACTCCCGCCCGTCCGCCGCGCGGATGTGCCGGATGCGGACCGCCTGAAGCTTCACGGTTACTCCGCGCTCGCGCTCGACGTCGAGCTTGTCCAGATACTGCGGCCTGAAGTCTCGGTCGGGAACAGTGCCGGTTATCTGCAGAATCCTGTCGGCCAGCGTGGATTTGCCGTGGTCTATGTGGGCGATTATGGAGAAGTTTCTTATGTTGTCAACCAGCATGAATACCCTGCTATCTCAACCCTGTTTGCGCCTGAATCTTTTGAGCGTCATGCCGGTCATGTCGTCAATTTCGGCCACTTTCAGGAATTTTCCCGCTGCGATGAAGACCGCGCCGCATGCTGCCAGCGAAGCGATGGTTTGCGCCGCCGGGTCAAGCCCGGAGGTGGCGGACATAGCCGCCCAACATGCCGCCGCCGCCGCCGCCGTCGCCGCTCCGACCCGCGCGAACGATTTCAGAACTCCGCGCGTGTCGAACCCCGGCGCCTTCCTGTTAAGGATAGCGAGCAGAGCCGCGAAATTAAAGAGCGCCGCAAGAGAAACTCCCAGCGCCACCCCGCCGAACGTCAGCCCCGCGAGCGCTTTTCCGAGGTAAAAGAACGGCGAAATCTTGAATACCCACATGCTCCATCCCATAGGGATAGTCCATGAAAAGAGGTCAATGGAGAAAGCGCCGAGGCCGACAAGGCCGAGGCTGAACGGGATGGTGATTACGGCGACGCTGAAGAGGCCGACGAAGAGGGGCGTTCGGGTGTCGTTGAGCGAGTAGTATCCTCTGCTGATGACCTGAATGGCTGTGTGGGCGGGAAGCCCGACGGAGTAGAACGAGAGAGCGAACGCGGTTGCCAGACAGTCATCTACTGAGAACTGTCCTCCGCCGAACAGCACGCGGGAGATGGGCGCTCCGGCTATGATGAAGACGGCCATCGAGGGAAGGGAGAACGCGAAGGTGGCGCTGATGCCGCGCGCGAGGGTGGACTTGAACTCGTCCATGCGCCCGCTTCCTGCCTGTTGCGCGAGAGTGGGGAATATCGCCATCGAGATGGCGCTTCCGAAAATCCCCAGAGGAAGCATGAGAAGCCTGACGCTGCCCTGAAGGGCGGTGACCGCGCCTTCGCCCATGAACGAGCCGAACGTCACGGGCAGTATCAGCAGGTTTATCTGGGAGATAGACATGCCGAGCATGGCGGGCAGGAACAGCTTGAGCACGATTTTCACATTTGGGTCGCCCCGGCCCATAACCGGCCTGTATCTAACCCCTTTTTTGACCGCCACCGGCAGTTGCACCGCCACCATGCCGATTGTCCCCGCGAGCACGCCGTACGCAAGCCCCTTTATGCCGTATATGGAGCCGAGGAACACAGCGGCGGAAATTATGCCGATGTTGTGCAGGCACCACGAAATGGTCGGGGCAACGAAGTGCTGGTGCGCATGCAGAACTCCGCTAAGGATGGCGGACATCCCGGTGAACACCACCATCGGGAACAACATCCGCATAATCTCGTAGCAGAGCTTGTGGGTTTCCGGCGAACTGTTGAATCCGGGAACGATGGCGCGGGTCAACTGCGGAGCGAATGCCATTCCGAGAGCGATGCTCGGGAGAATGACCGCAAGTGAAATATTGACGATGGCGCTGAACAGCCGCCAAGCTTCTTCCTTGTTTTCCTTTTCCAGCAGCCGGGTGAACACCGGGATGAAGGCGGCGGTGAGCGCGCCGCCAGATTCGAGGATGTATATCAGGTCCGGGACGGCGAACGCGCCGAGAAACGCGTCCGTCTCCGGGCCGCGCCCGAAATAGTAGAATATCGTTTTATATCTGACATAGCCGAGCAGGCGGCTGACAATCATCCCCGCCATCACTATGAGCGCCGCTCGTTTGACTTTCCCGTTCAATGCGTTCCTTTCATTCGGCGCGCCTTGGGCGCTCGCGACCTGTGTCTAACCCGTTTAGAACCTAACCGGCGAAGAACGCGGGGCCGGCAAGCTGTCGGCTGTTTTCAACAGGCTCTATAATACAATCCTATATTCGCGGTTTTTTCAATACGCGCAAGAAAGGAAAATAGCGCGCGGACGGCGCAGAAAGCGGCGGGCCGGAATGTGACAAGAGTCGCGCCGGGGCAAACTTGACGAAACATCCGAGGAAATGTACCATTTGAGGTATGAATAAAACATCCTTGAGAAAAGCGGCGTCGGGAGCGTTGGCGTGCGCGGCGGCTGCGGTTCTGCTGACATCGGCTGCGGTTCTGTTCGCCGGGCAGATCAAGGAGGGCGGGCCGTACAAGATAATGTCGGACTCGCTGACGTCCGGCGGGTCGGCGGGGGTTGTGGAGGATTCGACGTACAGAGTTCTGTACAGCGTGGGGCAGTCGGCGGGGGCGGGCACACAGACCGGCGGGGGCGGGATTTCGCTCGAAGGCGGTTTCGTGTCGGGCATCGAGGCGGCGTTTATACTGGACAACGCGATAGCGGAGATTGAGGCTCCGGCGGGACATTCGGGCGGGCCTCAGGACGCTGTCCCCGGCGCGAGGATAACCTACAGGCTCGAATTTGAGAACAGGGGCGAGGCGGCCATCAATGCGGTGGTTTCCACGGACGGCCCTCTGCCCTCCGAACTGGAGTTCGACAGGTTCGCCACCGGCTCGCTGAAACTGGTCCTCAATAATGTTGAAACCATTCAAGACCCGGCAGTCGGGGTCGATTCCTGCGACGTCGTGGCGGAGGAAATCGTGTGCGAGATAGCCGATATTGCCGCCGGAGCGACGGGCGCGGTGGTATTCAGAGCAGTAATCAAGTAACCGAACGGCGTGACGCCAATCACAGTTAATATATATATATAATTATTTACCCGCTAAACCATTAATGCTAGAATAGAGAAAGTCAGTCTTATTATGCTTATGCGAAACAAAAGAGCCGCAATAATGGCGATGTGCGCGGCGCTCCTCTGCGGGGCGGCCTTTGCGCAGCCTACGCCCGGCGGGACGATTATCACGACGACAGGAAAAATCAGCGCGGACAACGCGAGCATACACGCGGATAATCTAGCGTACACCACGGCGCAGGCGGCCACTTCGGTCGTGTCGATATACGGCGTTCAGCTTGACTATGAAACGCCCGACCTGAACGCGCCCGCCGGAACAACGGCTGATTACACGTTCTCATTCGAGAACTACTCGAACGACGCGGCGGCGGACTCGATAAGGGTGGAGTTGGGCGCGAGGAGTTACGGCGCGGGCGCGGGGACGACCGCCCAGTGGTCGGCGCAGATAGACGACAACGAGCCGTTCGTGTCAGGTCTGACGTGGGCCAACAGCGGGACGGCGGACGCTGCGGCGGGGGGCGACTATGTGACGGCGGCCCTCGGCGCGTCGCAGAGGGCGACTTACACGATACGGATAACGAGCGCGCCCGACGCGACGGACGGAGCGACGATGACCGCGTCTCTGCAGATACAGACATTGTCTTCGCCCGTGTCGATGTACGTCGGCTATAACGGAAACGGATACGGAGGTCTGGCGATGGCGCAGAGGACGGCGGGGCTGCCCGGAACCGCCGAACTGATAACCACCACGGTGAACGGAGCGACGATATCGGTGGTGAAGGCGGCGGCGGTGACGTCGCCCGCGCAGTATCAGGCTCTCGGCGGCGGCGCGGCGGCGGCCGTGCCGGGCGCGAGGATAACATATACGATAACATACGGCAACGCCGGGGCGTCGCCCGCGCTCGGCGTCTCGATTGTGGACTCTCTGCCGGCTCAGACTACTTACAGGCCCGGCACGATAACGACATCCAAGTTCGGGGCGATGACGGACGCGGCGGACGCTGACGAATGCGAATATAACGGCGTCGCGCGCACAATCACCTGCGACATAGGCGACATCGCCGCCGGAGAGACTGGCCGGACGATTCAATATGAGGCGTCGATAGACTGACGCGCATGGAACGGAAGAGATGATTTTAAGCAGGATCAGAAAACAGACGACAAGCCCCGCTGCGGCGGTTCTTGTGGCGGCGCTATGCGCCTCAATGGTTGTTTTCAGCTCGCCTGCGGCGTTTGCGGCGATGCCGACGCCCGCCGGAACGGCGATAAACCATCCTGTCGCCCGGATATACACCGTGAGCCTGCCGGGCGGAGAAGCGGAATCGAACGCGCCCGCGCCGTCAACTGTTCAGCCGATATACGGATTTATGGATAACCCGTTCGCGCCGACTGCCGTGCCGCTGAAGATAGAAGGCGGCCAGCCCGCGGAATACACTTTCTCGGTCGTCAACAACGGGAACATTGCCGGCGAGGTGCGGGTAAACGTCAGCGCGATGAGCAACGCCGCGATGTATCCCGGAGTGACGTGGAGCGTGGAAGTGGACGACGCCTCGCCGTTCGTGTCCGGGTTGTCGTGGAGAAACAGCGGAACGAGCGTGGCGAGCATGGCCGGGGACACGGCGACATCCGGGATAAGCGTGGCTCCCGGAAGCGGGGCGACATTCACGATGAGGGTAAACGGCGCGGGGGCGACGCACGGGGCCACCGCCGCTTTTTCGATAACGCTGGAAACGATAGGGCCGACCCCGGGACTTCCCGGAGGGGCATACGATTCGGAATACAACTCTCTTAGCTATGCCGGACCGGCGTCGGTTTCCAGCGGGGACATGGTGAACACCTTGCCGCCGTCGCTGACGATAACGTCGCCGATGGAAGGGCAAGAGACGTCCGCCGGGCTGCTGGCGTTTCAAGGAGTGACCGCCCCCGGAGTGACGGCGACGGTGAACGTGATGGGGCCGCTGCCGGGACAACAGTACGTCGAGAGCGTGCCGGTCGGCCCGTCGGGCAGCTTCAACAAGAATGTTCTTCTGTTCGCCGGAGCAAATCAGGTGCAGATTACGGCGATGGACTGGATGAGCAACACGGCGGCACAAACGTTGACGGTCCACAACGACGAGCAAGCCCCCGTTGTGACGATATCGATGAGCGACAACGTGGTGGGGCCGAACGTGGCCGTGCAGGGCAGGGCGTATGATACGCTCAACCACATGCAGAGCTACACGCTCGAATACGGAGCGGGAACAACTCCGACGGTGTGGAGGACGATAACGACGGGGACAAGCGCGATAGGTTCGGCGTCCGCAAACGGCACGCTTGCGACGTGGGACACCACCGGACTTTCGGGTGTTTACACCCTGAGACTAACGGCGGCGGACCGCGCGCCGTTCAACACGACCAGCGAGGTCAGGCGGACGATAAGCCTGACCAACTTGACTGCGCTGACAGGGACGATTCCGGCGGGGACATGGACGATGGTTGCGCTTCCCGGAACGCCTACCGAAAGCGATCCGAGGACTTTCCTCGGCGGCGGACGCTACGAAGTTCAAAGGTGGGACCCCACAGCTCCGACCGATCCCGACCTGCTGAAATACAAGATAAACAATATCTCCATCAGCGACGCGGGCATGGGTTTCTGGGTGAAGCCTTACGACGCGCCGATAAGCTATTCCGTGAACGCATACACGACAAACACTTCCGCAACGGTCGAGATGCAAATCCGACAGGGATGGAACCAGATAGGCTCGCCGTTCAAGCAGCGCGGAACAAGTCTGGACAATTACGAGTGGGGCCGGGTTCAGGTGATGATAAACAAGGGAGCGCCCGGACAGGAAACGAAAACGATGGCGGACGCGATAACCGCCGGATGGATAGACAGCAGAATATACGAATACTCGCAGAGCGGATATGTGGGGCGGGGGCCTGAGGACGGGCTTGTCCCGAACATGGGGTATTTCATCCAGACCTTCAGGGACTGCCACCTGTTGTTCGACCCCGGAGCGGGGCTTCCGATGGGGCTGGCCCGCATAGTGAGACCGGCGTACGAGTGGAAGATGAGGCTGGCCGCCGAGGCGGAAGGATTGACGGACGCGGACAACGTGGCGGCGGTTCTGCTCGGAGCAGCGGACGGGTTCGACCCCGCCGACTCCGGAGAGCCGCCGGTGGTGAAGCCGTACGTCGCGCTTTCGTTCCGCGGAGAGAGCGACCCGGCGGACGGACAGGACGCAAGGCTGGCTATGGACGTCAGGCCGAACCTAGTGGTCAACCAGACGAAGACATGGAACTTCGTCGTGGAGATAAGCGACCCCGGCAGGAACGTCGCCCTAACCGTCCCCGAAGTGGAAAACCTGCCGGACAACTACACGTTCACCATCAAGGACGAATTGACCGGGGCGGAGTTCGACCCGAAACTTCAGAACACATACAGTTATTTTGAGACCGGGAGCGCCAGACAGTTCACGCTGACGGCCCGGAAGATGGCGGATCTGGCGGCGGCGCGGCTGACGAAGCGGTTCCCGCGCGGCTGGACGATGTTCTCGGTGCCGCTTGAGCCGGATCCGACGGACGTCCGATTCCAACTCGCCGATCACATCCGCGACGTGCAGGTGTTCCAGTATTTCGACCGGGAGTTCTACGACCCCGACCACGAGCAGAAGGTGGACATACAGGCGGGAATCGGGTATTGGGCGTACCTCGAAGACGAGAGAGACATAGAGTTTACCGGCAAGAAGCTCGAAGAGGGCGCGGCGGTGGAGATACCGCTGACGCAGGGATGGAACCTGATAGGAAACCCGTATGAGTCGGTCGAGGTGGACGGAGAGAGGATGCGGTTCGAGAGGAGCGGGGAAAGCGCGAGCGCGGAAGAGGCGGTGGAGCGCGGCTGGATCGCGCCATTCATATTCGAGTTCAACAATGTCACCGGAGGGTATGAGCGACACCAGATCGGAGTTCCATTAAGCCCGTGGAAGGGATACGCGATCAAGGCCGCGGAGGCATGCAGCTTAATAATACAACCATAAGAGAAGCCATCGCGAAAAAACCACGAGCGAAGAGACGGTCCATTCTCAAAGCGGCGGCGCTGGCGGCGGCGATAGCGCTGGCGGCGCTCGCGGCAGGGGAGTCCCGGGCGCAGGTTTCCGCGCCTGAGCCGAAGATTGTCGTCAACGGCATGACGCTGCCCACGGACGAGACTCCTATTGTGAGGAGCCTGACTCTTTTCGCGCCGCTGGACGAGAGCGTTCTGGACGCGCTCGGCGCGACTCTCGCGCTGTCGCCTTGCGGCGACAGGGAGTGTTTGACATTGACCGCTATGGGAAGAGACGTCACATTCGAAATCGGCGGGGTGTTCGCGACTTACGCCGGAAAAAGGGTCGCCGCGGACGCCGCGGCGTTCCGGGACTCCGGCATCGTTTACGTGCCCGCAAAAACGCTCTTCGAGGCGCTGGGACTGAACGTCAACTGGGACGAGCCTTCGGGCGTTCTCTCCGCCGACGTGACTATTATCTCCACGCCCCCTTCGGAAAGGCTGGCGGCCCTCCTTCAAGTTTCGGAGCCTGAACCCGAACCTGAACCGGCGGCGGAGGAATTCAAGACCACCGTTCCGTTCCTTGCATACACATACGAAAACCAGACGCGCATCCTCTCGGCGTACGTGTCGGGAGACAAGACGCTGAGCTATCACGACGACAAGGAAGAGGCATACAACAACCTGAATATACGGTTCGTCGGATTAATGAAAAACGGATATGACTTCACGGGCGTCATGAGGACATCGCAGACATCCGACCCGTCGTTGAAACAGGGCGAGTTGAAAAGGCTCGAACTGGGATTTTCAAAGAACAAAATAAAAATATCGGCATACGACGTTGAACCGAAGTTCGGTCGCTACATGTTCAGGAGCTATCCGATACAGGGGCTGGACTACAAACGGGTGGGCAACCGGTTCACGCTGATGGGGGCCGTAGGAAAAGTGTCGAAGAAGATGAGGTCGTCCGAATATTCCAGATACGTGGCCGGGGCGAGGGTGGAAAAGACTGTGGACGCGCCGCGCGCGTTGAAGGCGCTCCAGCCTGTGGCGCTCGGAGCGGGCGTAGTCCGCGTGCGCGACACAGGCGCTAGGCCCGGCTATCTGAAACAGGACAACGTCGCCGTCGCCGTAGACGCCGCGACGCAATACCGGGACTGGAAGATAAACGCGGACTTCGCCGTCAGCGACAACGATTTCATAGGCGTCTCGTCGAGCGGGTCAACGGCGAGGTCCATCGAACTTGACCGAACCACAAAGAAATCAAGCTGGAAGACGACGCACGAGAGGACTGGGTCGGACTTCTATTCGGAAACGTCTTATTTCACGCGGGGGCGCAACGAAACATCCACGATGTACAACACGCGGATAGGCTCGAACGCGGTGGGCGGAGCCGGAGTGAGAATCAGGAACCACGCCGGAAGACAGACCTACATCTATCCTTCGAGCTTGAAGTTCAGTCCGCTGAAAAGCCGGAGCAGAATGAACGTGACTGTAAGGCGCAACTTCGAGAAAACCATTAGAGACCAGATGCGGATACAGGACACGCGCGAGATAAGGATAGTCGACAAACTGGGCACAAGCAGAGTGGACGCCTCGTTCGAGCGAAGAAAAAGGAAAACGACGACCGACCTGTCGTTCAGACAGAAACATTCGGTGTCCGTGAGGACGAATATCAGCGAGAAGCTCAGCGCGGAAACGCGGACCCAGCGCGAGAGGTGGTATCTCGACAGACAGTCGGTGACAAGACAATCGGACTTGAGCTTCAACTATGAAATAGCTCCGTGGGTGGAACTAACGACCGGCGTAGGGCGCTACTACAACACGCCCGCCAACGCGAGAAGCACGTTTAAGCTCGGCTTCCACAAAGTGGACATCATAAACGATTGGGAAGTAAGGGTTCAGTGCCAGAGGCACAACTACAGGGACTACGACGCGACGGCTTTCGAACTGACGTACAGTTTTTTCAGATAGACGGAACGCGCCCGGAGAGCCGGGCGAAAACAATGAGAGGAGGGGACATCCGAACAAATCGCATCGAAAGGGAAAGGCGCGCAATGAGCGCGCAAAAATTCGGCAGGGAAAAGGAGGCAACAACATGAATATCAGGACAGTATTGGCATGGGCGGCGGCGATAGCTCTTACGGCGGCTCTGGCGATGACATATACGGCGGGGTATGCGCAGAAACAGAGAGTGGCGTCCATCGCGAACGTGAAGGGAACAGTGAGCGTGAAACAGTCCGGGCAGAAAGACTGGGCTCCGGCTGCTGTGAGAATGGAGCTTAAAGAAGGCGACGAGCTTAAAACGGACGCCGGCTCGACGGCTATCATCCGCATGGACGATGGCACGATGGTAAAGGTCGGCCCGCTGGCGACGATGAAGATGGACAAGCTCGACAAGACCGGAGCCGCGAGCAAGACCAACATCGACATGGGATCCGGCAAGACATGGAGCCGGGTGAACAAGCTCAACGAGCAGTCCGATTTCAGCATAAAGACCCCGACCGCGGTGGCAGGCGTGCGCGGCACGTTCTTCTCCTCGGAAGTGGCCCAGACTTCGGACAGCACGTTCGACGTTTTCGAGGGAGCGGTCGCTGTTTCCAGCTTGACCAATCCCGATCAGGCGGTTATGGTCGGCGCAAGTCAGCGCTCGACGGTAGCCCCGAATCAGGATCCGTCGGCCCCGTCGGCCATCCCGGCGAACGAGTATGACGCCGGGCGCTCCGGGTTCTCCGAAGAGGAGTTCGCGGCGGCCACATACGACCTGCAGATTTCTGTTTCCCCGCAGGTTGTCGAGCCGGGCAAGAATGCCACAGTCAACGTTCAGCTCTTCAGAAACAACTCCCCGTTCAGAGGGGAAGTCAACGTGAAACTCAATCTTTCCGGCTCAGCCACTTTCGTGAGCAACGGGTCGCCGGAGATATCCGCGACGACGGACTCGAACGGAGCTCTCTCTCTGGAGATCACCTCGACGTCGACGGAGACTGTCACTGTGTCCGCGCAGTTGACGATAAAGGTTAAGAAGTAAGGTTTTTACTGGGACGGCGGGCGGTTCGAAAGAGTTCGGGCCGCCCGCGCAAACCCGGTTTTATTTCGATGCGATAACGTAAACTTGAGACGATGTCGCGGGCCGAGCGGCCGGGCGGCGCGAGTTGCGCGGTTGTTTTGTGCGGGTGTCCCTTTTCCATAGGCGGCGGAAGATGACGAAGAACAGATTTTTCATGTGTGTTTTTGTGAGCGCGGCTGTGATATTCCTCACGTCCGGGGTTTCGGCCCAGCAACTGCCGGACCCGGTTTTGGCCTCGGTTAACGGAGAGGCGCGGCTTCTCAAACCCGGCATGGCGCTGTGGGAAAAGGCCGTCGCGGGCGCGGCAGTGGCTCCCGGAACCCGCGTTCGCGCGGGCGAAAGATCCTCCGTCCTGATTAACTTCCACGAGGGCGGCTTCGTCAAAATCTCCCCGCTCGCGTCCATCGCCTACGAAGTCATGGCGGAATCCGACGGAAAACCCAGCAGGGTTCTTTCTGTGGAAACCGGCGGTCTGTGGATAAGCGTTCAGCCGGCGGAGTTGCTGGAACGCTATATCATCGAAACTCCCGGCGGGGCGGCGGACACCCGCGAAGGGGCTTTCTTCATCGAGGCGAACCCGGCGGACAAAAGCTCGTGCGTGGACGTGTTCTCCGGAGCGATGACAGTGCGCTCGGCGTCGGCCCCCATGAATCCTTCCGCCATCCAGCAGAATACCCGCGCTCTTTTCAAGCAAGACCAGCCGGAGCCTGAAACCGCAGAGATGCGCTCCGCCTTCGACGTCTCCAACGACGCTTATTCGTGCAGAGAAAAAAAAGTGGCTCAGGCGACCATCAAAGCCGGGCTGACGACGGTCGAAGCGATCGAGACCGATGACGGATATACGCTCATCGTGATATCCTCCTCCGGCTCGGCTTCATTTTCAGGCGGAGAAGCGGCGGCGCAGGCTCAGCAGGCCACTGTCATAGAAGGCTCTTCCAGCGATTCGGAAGAATACATTACAATCAGCTTAACCTCCAACTCTACAGTGGCGTTTCTGCGGTGTCTCGAACCCGGACAGTCATGCGCGTCGGACGACGAATGCTGCGGCGTCTGCGACAACGGGACCTGCAAGGAAGTCAAAGACGAGAAGAGCATTGTGGATGAAACGGGCCTGCTGGTGTTTTCGGCGGAGCCTCAGGCGGAAGCGGCGTATTATGAGACAATCGTGATAACGCGCACAACGACGGCGGCGTTCAAAGTGACGCAATGCGAGACGCCTCCTGTCATAAGCGAAGTCGCGGCGGGCGGGGCGGCGGCGTCGGAAGGCGCGGCGATGACCATCGAAAGCGCCGAATGCTCGGCGTCCGCTCAGAAAATTGTAACTTGGAAGGTTTCCGCCGAATGCGGTTACGTCGCTTCTTCGGCTGTAAAAGTGGGGACGGAAACGAAAACTTTCAGCGCTCTAGCCGAAGGCCAGACAGGCTCCCAGCAGGTGACCCTCAACCTTGCGGACGCCGAGCCTAAGACGGTGGAGATTTCGGCGACGGACAGCTTCGGCAACAAAACAACATTTACATTCACATCGCAACTGCAATTGCACGAAAGCATGACGACCCCGCCGACGATAAAAGATGTGACATACGGCGGAAGGGCCGCGCAGCAAGGCGCGGCGCTTAACGCGACCATCTCTGGCTGCGACTCGCAACTGTTCGCCATCGCCGGAAAAGCCACGGCGCGCTGCGGCTCTGTAAGCTCGGTGTCCATCACCCAGAACGGAACTCCGTTAAGGGCGACCGGAACTTCGGACTGGAGCGCGTCTCACTCGGTTTCATCTCAAGGCGGCTCCGCGTCTTTCCGCATAACCGCAAAGGACTCCAATGGCAACGAAAGCGAGCCTTACGACTTCGATCTCGAATATACGGTAGAGCAGGACCCGCTGGCTCCGCCGACTCTCACAGACGTCGTGTTCGACGGCGCAACGGTTTCTTCCGGCGACTCACGCGAGATAACGCTGACCAACTGCGCGAGCCGCTCTTATTCCATATCAGGAAAAGCCTCCACGCCGTGCGGGACTATAACCGGCGTGAGCGCGACTCGGAACGGGACGCCGCTGACGGTGACGGGGACATCCTCATGGTCCGCATCCTTTAACATGGACGCCACTCAGGCGACTGATGAGCCGGTAAGGCTTTCAGTCAAAGCGGCGAACTCGGCGGGGGTGGAAAGCGAACCTTTCGAAGTTGAAATATCATTTGAAAAAGATATAGCGCCGCCGTCGGCCTCGCTGCTGTCAGTCTGCCGAGTCCCGGCGACGGACGTGTACGAGCCTGTCAAAATTTATAGAAACGATCTCGAAAGCGGCAAGATAGCGATCCGGGGCGCGGCCACAGCAGGAGCATGTTCACTGGCGCGCGTCGAGGTCTCGCTGGACGACGGGGCCTCTTGGCGTCCGGCCGAGGGAACTTCCTCTTGGAGCCTCGCCTTCAACCCGTCTTCGGAATCGTACCTTGCCCAAGCGCGCGCGGTGGACGCCGCAGGCAATCTCTCCGACGAGGCTTTCCAGTCGCTCGAAATCCAATACTCCCCTCTCACTAGAGAAGAGGAATTGCTCGACATCTTCCGCAGGCTTATCCAAGCTTATATCGATAAAAATTCGTCAGGATTCATGGAGCTGACTTCCGACACTTTCACGTCGGACTATCAGGGTGTCGAGGACTCCAGTTCCCTAGAAGCCTCGCTTGACAACAAATTCATAGCTGAATCTTCTATCTATCTGAGATATCAGGTTTCTGCGACGACTGTTTCAGGGGACAACGGACAGGTCTCATTTAACTGGGACGCTAACAGCTCTACGACCGGATACGCGCAGAGCGCGGTGTTCTTTTTCAGCCGCGAGGAAGAGGGCTGGCGGTTCGTTAAAGTTCAGGACCCCAACACGTTTCTCAGATACACCAGCGTCGCCGCGTATGTGGTTATTTCAGCGGACAGCGCGATTCTCACCGCCGACGACGAGGATGAAACAGTCGTCTATGCGACAGTCCGGGACTCGGCGTTCAACCTTATCAAAGACGGAACGACGGTGACGTTCTCGACGACGCTCGGCTGGATAGAGACGACGGCTCTCACGGAAGGCGGCAGGGCGGAGGTCAGGTTCGAGGCGGGCACGATTCCCGGAACTGCCACAGTCAGGGCCGTCAGCGGCTCTGTCTCCGCGACCCCGTTCTCAATAACCTTGAAGCAGGCAGTCGCGCCGCCGCCTCCGGGCTTCTGATGCATGTTGACACCCGACCGGTTATCCGGGCTTGAACCCGGAACCGCCGCAAAAGACATCTACGAGGAAATGACACTTTCCAAACGAAAACATAAAAGCGCAAACCATCGGCAAAGGAACCCGGCAAAAGTTGCCGCGCTGGCGTTTGCCGCGTTCATTGCAGCTTCAGCCATTTCCGGCTGCGGCGGAGGAGGGGGCGGCGGCGGAGTCGCGCCTGTTCCCACTCCGACTTCAGCCCCAACGCAGAGCAACTGGTCGCCGGCAAAAAACGGTTTCCACAACTCAGGCTCTTTCAACTTGACTTTCAACACCAATATATCCGCCTCATGCCGGTGGGCTTTGACGGATTCGGCGTATTCGGCGATGTCTTCCAACTGTTCCGGCTCCGGAACAACTTCGCAGTCATGCTCCGTGTCCGGCCTCTCGGACGGCGCGAGGGTGATATACCTCGCGTGCTCCGGCTCCGGCGGCGCGGACACCGCAACGACGAATACTCATGTCCCCCTGACCATCGACACAGTCCCGCCTGCCATCCAGATAACCGCCCCGGATAACGGCTCCTCGTGGTTTACCTCCCAGCCGCCTTCGGTCGTGTCGGTGTCATATTCGGATGACCGCTCAGGAGCTAACCCCGCCGACCTCGAAGTGAAATTCACGCTTATGGAAAGAGAATTAAGCATAACGGACTTGTTCGGGCGGGATGCTGTAGCAAACGCGGCGACATCAAGGACGGACGCGGGCAACAACAACCCGCTGTACCGGACGTCCGTTACACGATTTGATTCGACCGGCTTCGACATTCCTGACCGCGTTTGGACAATCGACAGATGCGGCGGCGGTTCGAACCTGCGGGCATCTGTCACGGGGTCGGATTTCCCGGTTCTTTTCTGGGATACTCTCTGTTCTTATATATGGGCGGTTCCGGCGGCGGACGCCGAAGCGGTTAAGATATCCGCGCCGGGGGCGGTGACTGCGGCGGCGGCAGCTCCTGAACGGAACCTAATCTTTGCGGCAGTGTCAGGCTCGGCGACGCTCAGGATATACAACGCCGCAACCGGCGCGGCGGCGGGGACAGTAGTTCTGCCAGACGAGCCGACCGCGCTTTCCTATAATCCCGCGAACAGCCGTCTTTACATCGCCTATGACAGCCGCCTCGAAATCGGCGTTTACAGCCCCGCCTCCGGGACGCTGCTTTCACCGATTCCTGTCAGCGCGACACCGATACATCTGAGGGCTTGGCCCACAACAGCCGGCGATGTTGTGTACACCGCGTGGAACGTTGTTTACAGGCTGTTCAGAGTCGGGGCGGCGGGAGCGGAACTGGCCGCCGCAGACATTGGCCCGCAGTCGCCGCGCGGGTTGGCGCTGGCGACCGCCTCGAACAAGGCTTTCGCCCCGCGCCGCGCCGAGGGCGACGTCCGCTCCGTGAACGTGTCCACCGGCGCCGCGACCACCATATCGACCGGTTCCCTGCCGTCGGCCATTTTCGACGCGGACAGCGAAGTCGTCGTCATAAACGCGGGAGACGAAACGGCGTCAGCGATCAACGCCGCCACAGGCGCGGTGACGCGCACGGTTCCTCTTTCCGCTCCCGCTTCCGGCGGCGCTAGGGCGGGCGGACGCAACTTCCTCGTCGAGGACTTGTGGCAGATTTCTTCCAGCGCTGAACTCGTAATCGAAGCCTCTATCAGAGACCGCGCCGGAAACCTGTCGTCCGCGTCTATCTCAATAACCGTCAGGCCGGAAACCCCCGGAGCCGGCCGAGAAGCCGTCGCGGCAACCCCGTCAAGAAAAACAGAATAGAAAACAGACTCTCTTTTCCATCGACTGCAACACGGTTATTGACCCCGTCATTTTTCGGGTTTTTCAAGTTCACGCGCGTGAATTTATTGACACTGTATATGTAATAAAATAGAATACTGAAACTTGCCCGGAAGCGTTTTTCCGGGCCTGCAAAGGAGCCGCCTCGTTTTGTTCATAACCATAGCAGAAAGAATAAACGCCACAAGGAAAAACATCCGCGAGGCTATAGAGAAGAGAGACGCCGAAGCGATAAAAGCGGAGGCAATCGCGCAGGCGTCCGCAGGCGCGTCGCTTATCGACGTGAACGGCGGCACTAGGCCGGACGAGGAAAGGGCGAACCTCGACTGGCTGATTGATATCGTGGCGGGCGCGACGGACAAACCTCTGTGCGTCGATTCGGCGAACCCGTCTCTGCTCGAAGAAGCCGCGGCGAAAATCTCGTCCAAACGAAGCGGCCCGCCGCCGGAAAACGGACTCGAACCCGACGGCTCTCCGTGGCTGCTGCTCAATTCCCTGTCCGCCGAAAAAGACAAATACGACGGAGTCCTGCCGGTGGCGGTCAAACACAATGCTTCGGTGGTGGCGCTGCTGATGGACGACTCCGGAATGCCGGAAGACGCGGCGAAAAGGATCGATACGGGCAGGGCGCTTGTGAAACGGCTGGTCTCCGACGGCGTTCCGCAAGAGCGGATTTTCGCCGACCCGCTGATAATGCCCGCTGGAGTAAACCCGGCGCTCGCGGCGGGGATACTCAAGGCGGTCCGCGCGTTGAGGGACGAGTTTCCGGGCATTCACATCACGTGCGGGCTGACGAATGTTTCCCACGGTCTTCCCGCCCGGCATCTGCTGAACAGGACATATCTGGCGATGCTTATCGCCTCCGGTTTGGACTCGGCGATAATGGACCCGACGGACGTAAAACTGAGGTCGGCTCTCCGCGCGGCGCTGGCTTTGACCGACAAGGACCCGTTCTGTTCGGCCTACATCAGGGACTATAGAAAAAACCTGCTCGATGCATAGAAAACACGCGCTTTCACTTACATGGTTTGCGGCATATCTGGCGGCGGCGGCCGGGCTTTCCATCGCGCCCGGACTGGGCTTCTGGCAGAGCGCGGCGCTGCTGGCTCCGCCTGTGGCTCTCCTTATCGGGCTTTCTTGGGCCGCTCCCAGCCCCGACTTCTCCTCCGACGACTCTTCCCCCGCCGAGCCTATCGAGGACCTCTCGAACCCGTCCCGTAAAGTCATCTGGCTGAACGGCCCGTGGGAGTTCAGGATAGAGCGGGAAAAAAGGTGGCGGCGGCTCGACGTTCCGAAACCTTGGAACTCCGTGCCCGGCCTGAAATATTACACCGGAAAAGCCAGATACCGGCGCATCGCGCGCGTTCCTTCCGAATGGTCCTTCGGCAGCCTTTTTCTCCGCTTCCGCGGCGCAAACTACTTCACTCAGGTTTACATCGACGGCAAACTTGTGGGAACGCACACGGGCGGCTTCACGCCCTTCGAGTTCGATGTGGCCGACTTCTTCGCCGACGGCGGCGACCACGAGATTGAGATCGCGGTGGACAACTCGTTGAGCAGGTCCACTGTGCCTAACGTGGTAGGCTGGAGCAACGACGGGGGCCTTCTTCGCGAGGTCTATCTCGAAACCCGCGCCCCTATACACATAGACGACATCTATATCTATTCCGAGCCGGACCTCAAGGGCCGCGCCGATATCGCTTTCATCGCGAAGATACACAACCCGAAACTTGAGCCGAGGAACTATTCCATACAGGTATATTCGCCGCAGGGCGCGGTGATACACGAGCACGTCGTCGAAGGCTGGACGATGCAGACGCTGCAGCACAGGTTCCGCGCCCAGTTCGTGTCCCTGTGGGAGCCGGACAACCCGGCGCTGTACAGATGCCGGGTGAGCGTGGCGGAGCCGGGCGGCGACGAGCTGAACTTTAAATTCGGAGTGCGGAGCTTCGAGGCGGGGCCGGACGGATTGTTGCTGAATGGAAAATCGATAAGGCTTCGCGGAGCTTCCGTCCTAAGCGACTCCCCGGCGCGCGGGGCGTCCCTGTCCGCGGACGCGCTGAAGAAAGACCTCGAAGCGGTCAAGTCCGCCGGGTTCAACGCCGTGCGGTTCGGCCCCATGCCGGCGCACAGGAAGGCGCTGGAGCTTTGCGACAGGATGGGGCTGTTAGTCCTTCAGGAGATACCCGTGTGGAGGACGCTGGCGCTCGACCTGAGCGATCCCGGCTACCAACAGGCCGCCGAGACACAGTTGCGCGAGATGGTGTTGCGCGACCGCAACCGGGCCTGCCTTCTGGCGTGGGGGCTGGCCGCCAGAATTGAGAGCGACACCAGCGAGGCCCGCTGGTTCGTCGAACGCATGGCCGCCATAGCCCGCGGCCTCGACGCCCGCCCGGTTTATATCTCCACCTCCGACCCCTCGCGCGAAACCTGCGCCGACATCGTGGACTTTCTGGCGGTCGAACCCGACGTGAAATCCCCCGAACGCGTGGAAGCCGCCGTAGACGCGGCGGCGGCCCTCAATATCCCCCGCGTCGTGTTTCTCCCCGGCGCGGCCGCGTTCCGCTCCGCAGGCTCCCGCCAAGCCGGCGCTCCCGGCACTGAGGAAAATCAGGCCGTTGCCATTCTCGACTTGGTCGAAAGGCTCGACGCCAACGAGCGCGACAGCGGCTGGGTTGTCTCCACCCTGAACGACCACCGAGACCCCGGCATCTTTTACGGCTCGGACCCCTTCATGCGACGCACAGGGCTGATGACCATCGAAAGGCGGGAAAAACTCGCCTTCGGCGCTCTGGCGACGTATATTAAGGAAAACGTCAGACCTGAAATCCCCGTAGCCCGCCTGCGCACCCCCATCACCACCATCTCAAAAAGCTTCGCTCTGCTGTGGATAGCCTTCTCCGCTTTGTTTCTGGCGCTGAACCCGTCCGTCATTTCCAAACTCGCTTACGATCCCAAAGGCTTCGTGTCGGCCTATCCCTCGCCGACTCTTGCAGTGTTCTACGCGACGCTTTTCACCGCCCTTAGCTGGGCGGTGCTGTTCAACCGTTTCTTCAGAAGCGCGCCGCGCGTCCTGCTCGGCTCCATCGACATGCCCTTCCTCATCCTCATTTCCCGCGTCTTCAGAAACGAGTTCACGCTGTTCTTGATCACTTACGCGTCGTTGATATGGTTCTGGTTCTTCAACACCACGCTGCTAAGCTTCTTCATGCCCGGCGCGGAGTTTTATTCCCTGCTGGCGCTAACGGCAGCCGTGAGCCTTCCCGATATAACATTCGCGCTCGCCGCATTCTTCCGAGTGTCGCTGCCGGTCTCATTCCTGCTGTTCAACGCGTGGAAGATATTCGTGTGTCTGATGGCGCTGGGCGTGTCGGGAACCATCCTGTTCGTTCTTGCCGGCCCGGCCGCCGTGATCGGTGTGCTCGCCATCCTTATAGAACGCAAATTCCACATATTCAAATACCTGCGCGAAATCGCCCGCTGAGCAGAAGGTTCGATATTTAATACAGCGCCTAAGCGGACAGATGGGCGACTATATGTAAGCATTGTTAAACATGCTTTGCGCTTCCGGCGCATTCTTTTTTTTCTTCTTTTTTGCTACAAAAAAACATGTTGACATATTATTGTATATATAATATATTAATTCAGATATGAATAGGCAAGTATATGCAAACGCGACCTGTTTGGCATCGATAATACACTTTTTTATTTGTAGAAACCAATTCGGCATGCCAAGCAACTGAAAAGGCGAATACGGGGCGCAAGCCCCCTGCAGTTGAATTTACGGAGGAATGGCAATGGCCAAAAGCGGAAGCGAGAAAGAAACGCAATACACGGCAAAACAGATACAGGTGCTTGAAGGTCTGGAGGCGGTGCGCAGGAGGCCGGCGATGTACATCGGCAGCACGAGCGCGCGCGGACTTCATCACCTTGTGTACGAAGCGGTCGACAACTGCATAGACGAGGCGATGGCCGGTTACTGCGAGAATGTTACCATAGCTCTCAACGAAGACGGCAGCGTTACGGTGATAGACGACGGGCGAGGAATCCCGGTTGACCTGCATCCGCAGGTGAAGCGGCCCGCGCTCGAGGTGGTCATGACCAAGCTGCACGCGGGCGGCAAGTTCGGCGGCGGCGGCTACAAGGTCAGCGGCGGCCTCCACGGCGTCGGCATATCCGTCGTCAACGCTCTCAGCGAGTGGTGCGAGGTAGAGGTCGGCAGGGACGGAAAAAGATATATGCAGCGCTACGAGCGCGGCAGCATCGCCCACGACCTCAAGGTGCTCGGCCCGACAGAGACAAGAGGAACCAAGGTTACTTTCCTTCCGGACGCGGATATTTTCCCGGACAGGGATTTTTCCTTCGAGGTGCTCTCCAAGCGTCTGCGCGAGTTGGCATACCTCAACAGGGGCCTGCGCATCTTATTCGAAGACAAGCGCCCCGACAGGAAGAATAAGGCCGAATACAAGTACGACGGGGGCATCGAGGAATTCGTTCTCATGCTCAATAAGAACAAGGAGACGGTGGGGCGGCGGCCTTTCTACTCGATTAAAGAGAAGAATGACATCGTGGTGGAGATCGCCCTTCAGTATTTCGACGGCTTCACGGAGAATATCCTTTCGTTCTGCAACAACATCAACACCATCGAAGGCGGCACGCACCTTGTGGGGTTCAAGGCCGGGCTGACCCGCTCTCTGAACGACTACGGCAGGAAGTTCAAGCTGCTCAAGGAAGGCGAGAAACTTTCCGGCGAAGACGTGCGCGAAGGGTGCGCGGCGGTCGTGAGCGTTAAGATAAAGGACCCGCAGTTTGAGGGGCAGACGAAGACTCAGCTCGGCAACAGCGACGTCAAGGGCGTGGTCGAGTCGATATTCGTCGAGGAGTTCGGGACGTTCCTGCAGGAGAACCCGGCGGTGGCCAGACAGGTGGTGCAGGTCGGGCTGAGAGCGTCGAGGGCGAGGGAGGCCGCAAGGAAGGCTCGCGACCTCACCCGCCGCAAGGGCGCGCTCGACGGCGGCTCTCTGCCCGGCAAACTCGCCGACTGCTCCGAGCGCGACCCGGCGAAATCAGAACTGTTCATTGTCGAGGGAGACAGCGCCGGCGGCAGCGCCAAACAGGGCAGGGACAGGCGTTTCCAAGCAATACTCCCCCTGCGCGGCAAAATCATCAACGTCGAAAAAGCCCGGCTCGACAAAAGCCTCGGCAACGAGGAAATCCGCACCCTCATCACTGCCATCGGCACGGGCATCGGCGACGAGTTCGACATCTCCCGCCTGCGCTACAACAAGATAATAATCATGACCGACGCCGACGTTGACGGCGCTCACATCATGACCCTGCTGCTCACGTTCTTCTTCAGATACATGCCCGACCTGATGAAGGCCGGAAACGTGTACGTGGCGTGCCCCCCTCTCTATCAGGTCAAGAAGGGCCAGCAGGCCGTCTACGCGTACACCGACGAGGAAAAGGATAAAATCACTCAGGAGATGGGCGACAAGCTTTCGATACAGAGATACAAAGGCCTCGGCGAAATGGACCCGGACCAGTTGTGGGAAACCACTATGGACATGGAAAACCGCAAACTCTATCAGGTGACGGTGGAGAACATACTCGAAGCCGAGCAGATATTCACAGTGCTGATGGGAAGCCAAGTGGAGCCGAGGCGGGAGTTCATCGAAGCCAACGCGAGAATGGTTCAGAATTTGGACGTGTGACGACGCGCCGCCGCCGGCGGAGCGATGAAAAACAGCGAACCGAACTGAAAGGATAAATCCGAGAGATGACCAAGAAGAGAGAAGAATACGAAGACAGCTCGACAGTGGTGGACGCGCCGGTTGAAGAGCAAATGAAGACTGCGTACATCAACTACGCCATGAGCGTCATAGTGGGGCGCGCGCTGCCCGACGTCAAAGACGGGCTGAAACCCGTGCACCGCAGGATACTGTACACCATGAGCGACCTCGGACTGACTCCGGGCGCAAAGCACAGGAAATCGGCGAAGATCGTCGGCGACGTCATGGGCCGCTTCCATCCCCACGGCGACTCGGCCATATACGACGCCCTCGTCAGGATGGCTCAGGACTTCAACATGCGCCACACGCTCGTCAACGGCCACGGCAACTTCGGCTCCATCGATGGCGACAACGCGGCGGCATACAGGTACACCGAAGCCCGGCTCGACAAGCTTGCAATGGAACTGCTGACGGATATCAAGATGAACACCGTCGACTTCGTGGACAACTACGAAGGCACGGAGAAAGAGCCGCTGGCGCTTCCGGCCAGATACCCGAACCTGCTGGTGAACGGCTCGTCGGGCATCGCCGTCGGCATGGCCACCAGCATCCCTCCCCACAACCTGCAGGAAGTGGTGGACGCCACCATAGCGGTCGTCGAGGAGCCGGAGATCGAGCCTGAGAAACTCATAAAGATGATCAAAGGCCCGGACTTCCCGACCTATGGCGAGATTGTCGGCAAACAGGGGATCAAGGACGCGTACCTGACCGGCAGGGGCAAGGTCACTCTGAGAGGCAAAATCGAGCCGGAGGAAACAAAGACGGGCAAGCAGCGCCTCGTCATCACCGAGATTCCATACATGGTGAACAAAAGCAACATGATCGAGGGGCTGGCGGATCTCGTGCGCGGCAAGAAAATCGAAGGCATATCCGATATCCGCGACGAATCCGACCGGGGCGGCATCCGCGTAATAATCGAGCTGAAAAAAGACGCCAACCCGTACGTCATTCAGAACCTTATAATGAAGCACACGCAGATGCAGACGACGTTCAGCATAATCATGCTGGCGCTCGTGAACAACGAGCCGAAGACGCTGGCTCTGAAAGAGATGCTCGAATATTTCATCGAGCACAGGCGGGACGTCGTGCGCCGCCGCACCCAGTTCGAGCTGGACAAGGCGAAGGCCCGCGCCCACATCCTCGAAGGCCTTCGCATCGCGCTCCAGAACATCGACGAGGTCATCGCCATAATCAAGAAGAGCAAGGATGTGGCGACGGCCCGCGAGACCCTCATGAAACGCTTCGAGCTTTCTGAGATTCAGGCGCAGGCCATACTCGACCTGCGGCTGCAGAAACTCACCAGCCTCGAACAGAAAGCCATACTTGACGAGTACGCCGAACTGATCAAAAAAATCGCGGAGCTTGAGGACATACTTGCCAATCCAAGAAAAGTCGACGCCATCATCGTCAAGGAACTGACGGAGATAAAGGAGAAATACGGAGAGAAGAGGCGCACCCGGATAGTGGTCGGCGGAGCAGAGATAGACATCGAGGACCTCATCCAGCGCGAGGACGTCGTCATCACCGTCACGCGAGACGGCTGGGTCAAACGGCTGCCGGTCGACACCTACCGCACGCAGGGCCGGGGCGGGCGCGGCGTCATCGGCCTCACCAAGAAATCCGAGGACATCGTCAAACATCTCTTCGTCACCTGCAGTCACGACATCATCCTGTTCTTCTCGAACAGGGGCCAAATATACCGGATGAAGGCGTACCAGCTTCCTCAGGCGAGCCGCACCGCGAAGGGCATCCCGCTGGTCAACCTCCTGCAACTCGCTCCTGCGGAAAGAATCACCGCCGTCATCCCGATCAAAGAGTTCGACGACGAGCATTATCTGATGATGATCACCAAGGACGGCCTTGTGAAAAAGACCAAGCTTAGCGAATACGACACCCAGCGCAAGGGCGGCATCAAGGCGATAACGCTCAGGCAGGGCGACGAGTTGCGATATGTCATCATATCGAACGGAGAGCGCGAGGTCGTGATTGGCACTAGGAAGGGCCTCAGCATAAGGTTCAAGGAGTCCGACGTCAGGGCGATGGGCAGAGGCGCGGCGGGCGTGCGCGGCATCATGCTCAACCGCAGCGACGAGGTCGTCGGCGCGAGCATAGTGGACGACGACAAAGCCATGCTGGCAGTCTGCGAAAACGGCTACGGCAAACGCACGCTCTTGAAATACTACAGAGGCCAGAACAGGGGCGGAAAAGGCATCCTTAACATAAAGGTGAGCGAACGCAACGGCGATGTCGTGGGCATCGCGGTCGCGGGCGTGGAAGACGAACTGATGATGATATCCGAAAAAGGCATCATCATCCGCGTGCCCGTCAGAACCATCTCCGCCACAATCGGCCGCAGCACTCAGGGCGTCCGCCTCATGCGCATGGACGAAAGCGACAAAGTCGTCGCCTTCGAGGTCTTCAAAGAGGAGGACTACGACGACACCGTCGCCTCCGTCAACGCATGCGCGCCTGAACCCGGCGACGAAGTGGAAGACACGGAAGAATAACCCAAGCTGTTTGAAAAAAAGAGAAACTTTCATTGAAAGTTTCTCTTTTGTTTTTTAAATGCTTTTGTGTTCATAAAGGGAAAACTTTTGAAAAAGTTTTTCCTTAAAATCCCTTTCAAAACTTTTCATGCTGGCGCCAAAGGCGGAGCTTCGCCTCCGCCTTTGGCGCGTGTCAATGAAAAGATTCTGGAAAAGGTTTTCAGTGGAATCTTGCACATAAACGATTTCACATCATGCGTTGCGTAACCGCAACCGCAGGAGCGACCCTTGCGGTCGCCCGAAATGTTAAAAGGGCGGGGGCAAGCCCCGCCCCTACGATTACGATTTTACATAGGGCGTCGGGAGAAGAAGCGCGTCAGCGATTCTCTCCCGACGACCATTGAAACGTTTTGAAGAGATTCAAAGAGAAACTTTTCAAAAGTATCTCTTTGGCTTTTTTCTTTTTTCTTTTCCTTTTTTTCTATTTTCTTTCTTTCCCCTTTCCCCTTTTTCCCCTTTTTCAGCCTTGTTTAGACTGGCTGTGTTCGAGAGCGCTTTTGACGAAGGAGGCGAAAAGCGGATGCGGGCGAGTGGGCCGCGATTTGAATTCGGGATGGAACTGCGCGGCCACGAAGTAGCGCAGGGCGGGCAGTTCGATTATCTCCACCAAGTTGCCGTCCGGCGACAGGCCGGAGAAAGACATCCCTTTGGCCTGCATTTGTTTTCGGTATTTGTTGTTGAACTCGTACCTGTGGCGGTGGCGCTCGTCGACGGTTTTTTTCTTGTACGCGGCGGCCGCGGCGGTCTTAGGTTCGAGGTGGCAGGGATAGACTCCCAACCGCATTGTTCCGCCCTTGTCGGCGACGTTTTTCTGGTCGAGCATGAGGTCGATCACCGGGTGCGGCGTTTCGGGGTCGAACTCCGAGCTGTTGGCTTTTTTCAAGCCGCAGACGTTGCGGGCGAACTCGATGACGGCGCTCTGCATGCCGAGGCAGATGCCGAGGAACGGGATATTGTTTTCGCGCGCGTAAGTGATGGCGCGGATTTTTCCCTCAATGCCTCTGTAGCCGAAACCGCCGGGGACGAGTATGCCGTCGAGTTTTTCGAGCGCGCGTTTGCCGCGTCCCTTTTCAAGCTCCGAAGCGTCGATGAGTTGGGAGTTGACTGTGGCGCCCGCGGCGATTCCTCCGTGCTTGATAGCTTCGAGGATGCTCATGTAGGAGTCGCGCACCTCGATGTATTTGCCGATGACGCCGATGCGGACTTCGCCGACGGGGTTTTTGAGGCGTTTGAGCATGGAAGTCCATTCGGAGAGGTCGGGAGCGGGGGCCACCAGTCCCAGCCTGCTGATTATCAAATCGGCCACGCCCGCGCTCTCGAACGTCATCGGAATATCGTAAATTTCCGGCGTGTCGGGAGCCGGGATGACGCATTCTTTCGGCACGTCGCAGAACAGCGATATCTTCGCCTTGACGTCGTCTTTGATAGGCTGTTTAGTGCGGCACACGATGAGGTCGGGCTGGATGCCGACGGCGCGAAGCTCCTTGACAGTGTGCTGGGTCAGCTTGGTCTTGAGTTCTCCGGCGGCTCCGAGGTAGGGCACTAGAGTGAGGTGGACGTTGATGCAGTTGTCGCGACCGGCTTCGTTGCGGAACTGCCTGATGGCTTCGAGGTAGGGCTGGCTTTCGATGTCTCCCACCGTGCCGCCTATCTCGACGATGAGGATTTCGCATCGCGACTCCCGCGCCGCAATCTTTATCCGGTTCTTTATCTCATTGGTGATGTGGGGGATGACCTGCACGCAGCCGCCTAGAAATTCTCCTGCCCGTTCTTTCCGTATGACGGCGTCGTATATCTGGCCCGTGGTCACGTTGTTGTGCTTAGCGAGGTCGATGTCGATGAACCTTTCGTAGTGGCCGAGGTCGAGGTCGGTTTCAGCCCCGTCGTCGGTGACGTACACCTCGCCGTGCTGGTACGGGTTCATCGTGCCCGCGTCGACGTTCAGGTAGGGATCGATCTTAATGACGCTCACTTTGATGTCGCGGCTTTTGAGCAGCCTTCCGATTGAAGATGATGTGATGCCTTTTCCGAGGGAGGATACGTTTCCTCCTGTGATGAAGATGTAGCGTGTCATAGCTGTTCGCCTCTTTCTGTGGGATTTGGATGGAATGAAAAGCGGTTGTCCGCGCGCAGGCTCAGGGCCGGGCCGGCTGCGGTTGTTTTTTTCGAAGGGTTATTTTTGCGGAGGGGGTGGCGGGACAGTCCGGCCGCGACTGACGCCGGATGCCTGTGGAATGAAAGCTCAGCTTTCTTTTCCCGCCTCATGGTTTTCCCGCAAAAGCGCCGCTCCGCCGTCTTTCAGGCAGTCGAGCGACGCAAGCTCTCTCAAGTCGTTGATGATGAAGTCAGGTTTCAAAACATCCGGCAGGGCCAGAGCCTGCGCCGGGGAGGCGACGCCTGTCAGGACAAGGCACGAAAGCGTCCCCGCGTTTCGGGCGGTCGCCATGTCCGTCGAAGGTCTGTCGCCGATAAGCAAAGTTTCTTCCGGGGCGGCTCCGGCGTCGGCCATCAGCGCGCGTATGCCCGCCGGGTTCGGCTTGCCTGTCACGACAGGCTCCCGCCCGGCTGCGGCCGCCAGCGCCGCGACTATGCTCCCGCCTCCGGGCAGCAGTTTTCCTCCCGGCATCGGGTACGTCGCGTCCAGATTCGTCGCGATGAATTCCGCTCCCGCCAGCAGAGCTTCAAGACCGTTGGCGAGTTTCTCGTAGTTGAATTCCCTGTCGAAGCCGACGACGACATAGTCGGCGGTTTCAAGTTCGCCCGGGCCGACGACGCGGAATTCCGGGCCAAGCTCCTCGTAGAGGCCTTCCTCGCCGATGACGAACACGCGCGCGCCCCCCGGCGAGCGTTCGAGCAGCAGCCGGCGGGCGGCGGACGCGGACGACATCATCTCGTCCTCCGACGCCTGAAAACCCATGTCTTGAAGCTTGTCCGCGTAGAAAGCCCGCGTTCGGGATGAGTTGTTAGTGAGGAACCTTACCGTGAAGCCTCGTCTGCGGAGCGCGTTGACGGACTCGACGGCGAAGGGGACGGGTTCGTCGCCCGTGTACAGGACGCCGTCGAGGTCGAATATCAACAGTTTAACCATATAATCTTGGCGCGTCCGATGCGCGCCCCTTGTCCCGGTTCCTTCAGATTATCTTTCCGAGGTTCGCCGAGTTCCAGTCTTTCATGAAAGAATCTATCCCTTTGTCCGTCAGCGGGTGCTTGAACAGCGACATCAGCGTCGAGTAGGGCACGGTGGCGATATGCGCGCGGCATCGGATTGACTCGATGACATGCGGCAGGCCCCGGATGCTGGCCGCGATTATCTCGCTGTCGAACATGAAGTTGTCCACCATGCTGACGCAGTCGGCGACGAGTTCCATGCCGTCCTGCCCGATGTCGTCGATCCTGCCGATGAACGGGCTGATGAAAGCCGCCCCGGCTTTGGCGGCGATGAGCGCCTGCGGAAGCGAGAATATCAGCGTGGCGTTCACGCTTATGCCTTCCTGCGCCAGCGCTTTAGTGGCTTTCATCCCGGCGGGCGTCATCGGTATCTTCACCACCACGTTCTCCGCCCAAGACGCCACTTCGCGCGCCTCTTTCATCATGCCCTCGTAGTCCAGCGCCACCACTTCCGCGCTTACAGGGCCTTTCACCACCGCGCATATCTCTTCTATCCTCTGCCTGAACCCCGCTTTTTCCCTTGCGATCAGCGTCGGGTTCGTCGTCACCCCGTCGAGTTGTCCGAGGTCGTTTATTTCCTTTATCTGTTCAATGTTTGCCGTGTCCAAGAAAAATTTCATGCGTCCTCCCCGTCCGGAATCTCCGGTTTCAGCCAGTTGTTTTCGGATGACGGAAAAAGTTTCCGCGCAAATGAAAAGTCCCCTCTGCGGGGACTGTGTCCGACCGGATTTTTCTGTGTTCAAATCTCCCGGTTTCTTTTAATTATATCATCGCGACCCCGGAAGTCAATTGCGACGCAGGCATAATCCGCGTTTCTCGCCGGCGCGCGCGGTCTGTCATATCGTATTGAACACAATTGTTATGGACTATATACTACAAAACATATTGCAGCGGACACAGAGCCGCGCGCGGGCGGGGACACTCAAGGGATGTTGGAAAGTTTTGCGGATGGTTTTTTCCGGCACGTGACGGACGCGCCGTTGCTCGCGTTCGCGGCGGCGTTCGCGGCGGGCCTGCTGACAAGCCTGACGCCGTGCGTGTATCCCATGATACCCATAACGGCGGCGTATCTGGGCGGCAGAGGCGCGCGCGGGTCGTTCCGGCGCAGCGTCGGGCTTTCCGCGTGCTACATTCTCGGCCTCGCCCTGATGTATTCGGCGCTGGGCGCGGCGGCGGCCTTGTCCGGCGTTATCTTCGGAAGCTGGGCGGGCAACCCGTATCTTAATCTTTTCATAGCGGTCTTTTTCGTCCTGCTCGGATTGAGCATGCTGGACGTGTTTTCGCTGCCCATGCCGGGATTTATGGCGAAGCTTTCAGCGGGCGGGGGCGCGGGGGGATACGCCGGGGCGTTTATGGTGGGCGTGGTGTCCAGCCTTGTTTCAACGCCATGCACGGCCCCAGTCGTGATGGCGATTCTTACTCTGGTAGCCACGACCGGCAACGTCGCGTACGGGGCGTCTCTGCTGTTCGTGTTCGCGCTGGGGATGGGCCTGCTGCTGGCGGTTGTAGGGGCGAGCGCCGGAGCGCTCGCCGCGCTTCCCAAGTCGGGCCGCTGGATGCTCGCCGTCAAATGGCTCTTCGGCGTCGCTCTTATCGCCGCCGGAATCTGGTTCGGATATAAAGCGGCTGTCATGCTTTTTTAGGGCCGCGCTCGGGCGCGGACATAATATTCTCCGGGGGAAATATATGAAATTGCGAGCAAGGGAGTTGAAGGCCGTCGGCGCGCTCGCTCTGGCCGTCTGTCTATGCGGCGGCTGTCCGGCCAAGTTCGACAGCCAAGGCGTTTCCAAGCTGGACACCTCCGCCGTTTTTCTCGACCTTGAAGGAAACAAGGTATCTCTGTCGGAATTCTCAGCGGGCGCTCCGATGCTGGTCACTTTCTTCGCGAGCTGGTGTTCCGTCTGCGCCACCGAGGTTCCTGAAATCAACCGGATTTACTCTGAATACGAGGACGAGGGGCTGGCGGTTTTCGGGGTGAACGTCGGAGACCCGCCGGGCGCGCGCGACAAGTTCCTCAGCAATAACGGGGTGGAATATCCTATCCTTCACGACCCCGACGGCTCCACCGCCCACAAGATAGCCAAACTCTACGGTCTTCCCCTGAATATACTCGCAGACGCGGATGGAAACGTGATTTATTACGACCCCGCGCCTCCGCCGGACGCCGTGATTCAGAACATACTGAAAAACCACTATAAGAGGTGACCCCGTGACCGCAGGAAAAAAAACAGCCGCCTTCGCTGTGTTCTTCTTCATCGCCGCGCTTCTGGTGGCCGCCCCGATGTTCGCAGGCAAAAACACCGCTGACACTGCGCACGCTCCCGCTGCTCCCGACCAGTTTGAATTGCCTGAGCTTGACGGCAGGCCGGTGTTTCTGAACTTCTATTCTGAAGACTGTAAAATTTGCGCGATAATCAAACCCGACTTGGAAAAGCTCGAAGCCGAGTTCGGAGACAGGATACAGTTCGCGCATATCGACGCCAACGACCCTCGGTCGGAGGCGCTCGTCGAGTTCTTCGATGTGACCGCGCTGCCCGCCCTGTTCTGGGTCAATGCGGACGGAGAGCCTTTCGATTCTCAGACGGGCATGATAAACGCGGCGGCTCTTCGCAACTCGTTTGAGGGCGTCCTGTTCCAGCGCGGCAAATCGCCTCAGGGAATGCCCCAGATGCCGCCTCACGGGATGCCGTCCGGCGACATGCCGCCCGATGGCATGCCTCAGATGCCTCCGCAGGGAATGCCTCCGGCGTCTGACTGATCGCCCGCAAGGAGACGTTATGAAATTGCCATCCGCAAACTTTGCTTTCGCCATTATGCTAGCGGTCACTTCCCTGCTTTTCACAGGATGCCGGGGACGCGGCGCTGATTTTCCGCCTCCTGAAAAGCCGTTGCCGAACGCGCCGGCCGCATCAGTCGCGGACGCTTGCGGGGTCGCTGTTCCGGAGGTCTTCAGCGAGCTTTCTTTCGAAACGCTCGTATACCGCAAAGAAAAAAAAGACGATGTTCTGAGGTCGGTTAATGAATTGATGGGACTTATTGAAAGCAGGGCGGACGCAGAGTGGGGCGGCGTGTTCGATTTTGCGGACGCCACAGGCGCATCGAAAAGAAAGATACTGATTGAAAGCGCGCTTGCCGCCAAGGTTCTGGCGGACGCTTCGGCGGCGACAGGAAGCCCGGAGCGGGCGGCGGCCGCGGCGGCGGCGGACTATGCCGTCGCTTTTCTTGCCGACCCGCAAGGCGGGTTCTACGCCGCGCAGGAATCCGGCCTGATGGGGCCGGATGGCGAGATGTCGGGCGAAGAGTTCTACAAGCTCCCGGACTCCGCCCGAAGAAAAATCGGGATGCCCGCGCGGGACAAAACGATGCGCGTCGCGGATAACGCCGCCGCAGCCGCCGCGCTGCTCCGCGCGTCCGATGTTCTGTCCCGCCCGGCGGTTGAGACCGCCGCCCTCGCCGCCGTGGAAAAAATCCTCAGCGACGCTTGGAGCGACGACTTCGGGGCCGCGCGGGTAATACCGCCCCAAGGCGAAAAGTCGGATTTCTCCGAATCGAGACTTGCAGACAACGCGCTGCTCGCCCGCGCTCTCATCGAGGCCTATCAAACCACGGGCGAGACGAGGTTCCTCGACAAGGCCGAGGCGGTCGCCGCGCTTATCCATAAAAACTTCAGGCGCGCGGACGCGCCAGAGTTCTCTCTGTACGAAGGCGCGGCCTCAAGCGGCGGCGGCGCGACCGCGTGTTCCTCAGATTCGTTCTCGAATCTCGTTGTCGTTTCCGTCCTCTCAGACTTATATTTGCTGACGGACAATGAAGACTACAAGACGCGCGCCGACGCGTTGGTCGCAACTATGAAAGCAATGTCTTCCACCGAACTTTTTTCGGCGCTCGGCAGGGAGACTCTATTCAGGATGGAGCACAAGCCTTTGATGATGGTGGTGGTAGGCTCGAAGAAAGACCCCGCCACCGCCGCGATGCGCTCGTCCGCTCTAAAATTCTTCGAGCCTCTCAAGCTCGTCATGACGGTGGACCCGGAGCTTGACGCCGCGATTCTGGAGCGGCTCCCTTATTCCGCGCGCCCGAAGCCGACTCTTTTCGCCTGCGTGGACACCGCTTGCTCGTTCCCGGTGGACGACCCGGCGGAGACGGAGCCTAAAATGCGCGTTTTCGTCGATCGGCACATGTTTGCCGAACCGCAACCCGGAAAGCTAGCCTTCTGACCGTCCGCTCCGGAGGCCCCGGTTTTGTGCTATAATGTCTCTCTTGAAGCGTAACGGAGGTGGCTGATGACCGCCCTTGTCAAAACTGACGGAATAAGAAAAGAACTTGCGGCCATGCTCGGACCGCTTGCGGAGCAGACTATCGAGGCCGCGCGCTCGGCGGGAAAGACCCTTGACGCCGCCGTCCTCTTCGGCAGCGCCGCCGGGCCTTCATACGTGCCCGGCAAATCAGACGTGAACATCTTCATGGTTTTCGACATAGTGGATGTCGCGCTGCTCAACGCGCTCCGCCCGGTGTTCGACCGCTGGATGAAGAAACTCCGCGCCAGACCGGTCGTGACCGACCGCGCTTTCATCTCCGGCTCGGCGGACGTCTTCCCTATGGAATTCCTCGAATGGAAAGAGAGGAGCGTCGCGTTCTACGGCGAGAATCCCGCGGGAAAAATCCCCATCTCGCTCGAAAACCTGCGCTTGCAGATCGAGGAAAATCTGCGCGGCAAAAGGCTTCGACTTATTCAGGCTTCTCTGGAAATCGGTTCGAAACCCGCAAAGTTCCAGCCGTTTCTTGAAAGCACCCTCTCCACGTTCGCCACAATATTCAGAAACATTCTGCGGTTGGCAGGCTCTCCGGCTGCGGGCGCGGGGGACCCGGACTCGGTCATCGCTGGCGTCGAGAGCCTCGCCGGATTCAAGCTCTCCGCCTTCCGCGAACTTGCGGCCATGAAAAAATCAAAAACAAAGGCTCCCGCAGGAAAACTTGAGACCGTGTTTCAGTCTTACCTGACTGAGTTGGACTCTCTGACGGAATTCGTCGATAAAATGGAAGTGGGCGGATGAAGGCCGCGAGAATGCAACGAGCCGCCGCGACGGCGGTTCTGGCGATAGCGCTGACGGTTCTATGCGCCTCCGCGTTCGCGCAGGACAGGCCGTCCGGCTATGTCAACGATTTCGCGGGCGTGATGGACCCCGCCGCTCGCTCCCGCCTCGACAACATGCTCGCCGCGCTCGACCAAAGGACTTCCGCTCAGATTGCGGTCGCCGTGGTTGACACCATAGGCGATTCCTATATCGAGGAATACGCGGTCAAGATGTTCGAGCGGTGGGGCGTCGGGCAAAAGGGCGAAGACAACGGGGTCCTGCTTGTCGTCGCAATGAGCGAGAGAAAAATCAGAATCGAAGTCGGCTACGGGCTGGAAGGCGCGGTGACGGACGCCGAATCGAAATTCATTATCGACGAGATAATCGCGCCGCCGTTCAAGCAGGGAGACTATTCAGGCGGAATAAGCGCCGGTGTCGAGGCGCTCGCCGCCATCGTTCTGGAAGAATACGGCATTGCCCCTGAAGAGTTCGACCTGAACGCGGCTCCCGCGAGCGGGCCGGGCAGCGGGCTGCCTCAGAAGTTCAGTCTCCTACAGATGATCTTTATGGGCGTGGTGGGCGTTTTTCTTCTCATCTTGTTCATCACCAATCCGAGCCTTTTCTTAATGCTGCTGTTGTCCGGAGCAGGCAGGGGCGGCGGCTGGTCGAGCGGCGGCAGGGGCGGTTTCGGGGGCGGCTTCGGCGGTTTCGGGGGCGGCATGAGCGGCGGCGGCGGAGCCTCCGGCGGATGGTAGCCCGCTCGTCTCTATCTCCATTCCTTGCGGCATTCTCCATGTGTCCGTTATAATGTCCCGGCGCGGGGCGGCCCGCAAAGCGTTGCTGACTACTACTAAACAAGGATGACGATATGAACAAAGAGAAAATTTCCGACCTCAAAACGAGAATTGCTCAGTTGAAGGTGGCCCGCGAAGACCTCCGGGAGCCGCTGGATTTCTACTCGAAAATACTCGACGCGTACGATAGCTGCGACGCGTCGGATTTCGGCGAGCCGTTCGCTCCCCCTGCGGCTGCGGCTAAAGGCCCTTATCCTTTCATCGCGCTCGGAGAGACCGAGCTTGACTGGAACGCCGCCGCGCCTCTCTTCCGCTCCCTCTGCAAGACGTTCATCGAAAACGTCGAAGCGGAAGAGGACGTAGAGCGCGCGGCTGAAACTGCCGACGAGGACATCGCGGGCGTCATCAGAAACGCGTTCCGCGTGTTCATCTCCGCCGGAGCCGGAGTTTCCGCCGAACCGACGGAGGAAGTGACGCCGCAGCTTGCGTTCATCTCGTTTCTTGCGATGAGGCCGTTCGTGGACGCCTACGTCGCGGGAGCGCGCGCGCTGCTCGACAACGAGGACGGCGTTTACGAAGCCGTATGCCCGGTGTGCGGAGGAATCGCCGCAATGTCCGCGCTCGTCCGCGAGGAAGGCCACAGGCATCTCGTCTGCTCCGCGTGCGAGACCTCGTGGCTGTACAAACGCACCAGATGCCACCTGTGCGGCAACGAAGAGCCTCGGACGCTCGGATACATTATGGCCGAAGGCCCCGGCGTGGAGGACTGCTACACGGCGGCCACATGCGAGAAATGCAAACAGTACCACAGGATGCTCGACACGCGCAAAAAGAAGTTCGAGCTGGACATTGCCCTTGAAGCCATCGCCGCCGCGCATCTTGAAATACTCGCCCAGCGCGAAGGCTACTCCCCGGCTCCCGGCTGGCGCGGCCTCGACAACTCGAACTGACCCCGCCCGCAACCACGGCGGCGGCAGGTTCCGGCATAAGAAAGAACAATTGGATTGAGCGACACGGACGAACAAAAACAGTTTTCCGCAAAATATGAAATCTTTCGGTTTCTGGCGAGGACAGCGTTGCTGTTTGTCTATCTCCTGATACGCGTCCTTCCGCTTAAAGTCCATAAAACGCTCGCAAACGCGGTCGGCCTAGCGCTCCACAAGCTTGTTCCCCGCAATCGCAAACTGGTGGTCAACCACCTCGAAATGGCTTACGGCGACGAACTGTCCCCGGACGAAATCCAAGATATCGCTTTGCGCTGCAACCGGCACATGGCGATGAACATTTTTGAATTCATCCGTTTTCCGTCTATGAGCGCAAAGGAAATTCTGAAGCGGGTGACTTTCGAGGGCGAGGAAAATATCAAAGAAGCTCTTGCGCTGAACAAAGGCGTGATAGCGCTTTCAGGGCATTACGGAAACTGGGAGCTTCTGGGCGCGGCGCTCGTCGCGCGCGGCTACTCGTTGACAGTCGTGCGGCGCGACCAGAACGACGGCCTCATCAACGATGTGATTCAAAAACAAAGAGAGAAAAAAGGCATTAAGACAGTTCCGAGGGACAAGCCGATATTCAAGCAGATTATATCCCTGCTGAACAGCAACGAAATCGTAGCTCTCATAGCCGACCAGAACGCTGCGGAAGGCGTTTTTGTGGACTTTTTCGGACGCCCCGCCTCGACCTTCAAAGGCCCGGCCCTGTTCAGCTCCATAACCGGCGCTCCGATAATCCCCATCTTCATTGTCAGGGAAGACTATATGAAACACCGCGTCGTTTTCAGGCCCGCCATCGGGATTCAACCCACCGGCGACAGAGACCGCGACGCCTTGGCGGTCACACAGGCATGCGCAATGGAAATTGAGCGCGTCATAAGGCTTCGCCCCGAACAGTGGATGTGGCAGCACAAACGCTGGAAAACACAGCAACAGCCGACATAACCCCGAATCCGCAACCTCTGAAAAGTACCTTCCCGGGCGACACCCAAAGCTGCGCTCGCGGCGACGCGCTTCCCCCGTTTCTCAATCACAGAAGACCACCGACGACGCTATCCTGTTGCCATAAGGATGGAATGCCGACTCACGCCCCGCAAAGTCCGCCCGCCTCTACATCTCGAACTGCAACTCGCTCTTGAAGTTTATTTCAAATCAAGAAACTCTTTGACGATGTTGTTGAAAGTTTCGGGTTGTTCTTCCTGAGGGCAGTGTCCGCATTTGGGGATGATGACGAGTTTTGAGCCGGGCAGCTTGCGCGCGAAAACGGAAGCTATGGCGGAGCTTATCAGTCGGTCTTTCTCGCCCCAGACTATCAGAACCGGGGCTTTCACTCGGGAGAAATCGTCGTCCGTAAAGGCCGTGATATTGTTAATCGTTGCGGCGGCGGAGTCCATCTGGCCAACCGTCCGGAACGGCAGCATGTACATCTGGGCTTTTTCAGATGATGCGACGGATTTGTCGTGGAAAATCATTCGTTTGAGGATGAATTTGACAGTGGCCGGGTTGTTGAGGCTGGACATGAGACTGTTCACGCCGGGGGTGGAGATGAGTTTGAAGCCCCAGAAGTGGTCGCTTTTCACGCCCGCGCTGTCGACGAGGACAATTTTATCCACTCGGTCGGGGTAGTCCGCGGCGAACTGGACAGCCACGCCGCCGCCCATTGAGTTGCCGATCAGCGTCGCTCGCCGAACGCCTTTCTTGTCCAGCAACTGTAGCATGGAAGAGGCGAACAAGGGATAACCGTAGTCCGCGTCGGCAGGTTTATCGCTGAAGCCGAATCCGGGCAGGTCTGGGACGATGACGCGGCGGTTCTTCGAGAGTTCCGGGACGTTGCCCTCCCATGTGTAGCCCCAAGCGGCGAAGCCGTGTATCAGCAGCAGGGCAGGCTCCCCTTTGCCAGTCTCTTGGACGCGCAGGGTCAGGCCGTTGTCGAGCGCCACGAATTCGCCGAATGGCGCGGCTTCGCGCGGCTGAAGTTTTTCAGTTTTATGGACTAGCGGGAATATGAGCGCGAACAGCAGTAGCGCCAGCGCTGCGGCGGCGCATATCTTGACTGTTTTCTTCGCTTTTGCCAAGAAACCGCCGGAGTTGGATTTTTTGCCCTTCTTTTTTTTCGCCGCCATCTTTGTTGGTCGCCTCTTTCAGGATTTCCCCCGCGAGGTCCGGCTGAAATGTCCGCCGGAGGAACGAGGAGGTAGCGCGCCGCGCGCGCCGTTTCGCCTATTCTACGCTCCAAGCCCGGAAAGCGCGACGATGTGGAAAATAAAAAGCGCGGCGAGCGCGTACGCTATCCAATGGAGTTTCCGCCACCCGCCCGACACGATCATCAGGAAAGCGTATGAGATGAAGCCGAAAGCGATGCCGTCGGCGATGCTCATCGTGAGCGGGATTCCGGCGATGATAAGGAATGACGGGATAGACTCGCGGTAGTCGTCCCAGTTGACGCGCACGGCTCCGCCGCACATCATGACGCCCACAAGAATGAGGACTGGCGCGGTGATGGCGGAACAGCCGGTGACCATGCGCATGAGCGGCTCGATGAACATGGCAAGAAGGAAGAGGACGCCGACAACCGCGGCGGTAAGTCCGGTGCGGCCGCCGTGCTGGATGCCCGCCGCGCTCTCCACATAGCTGGTGACGGTGGAGGTTCCGGCGAGCGCGCCCGCGACAGTCGCCACGGAGTCCGCGACGAGCGCCCGCCCTATCCTCGGCATGTTGCCCTTTTCGTCCATCAGGTTGGCCTGTCTGGCTACCCCGACGAACGTGCCCACCGAGTCGAAAAAGTCCATTATCACGAAGACGGCTATGATCGCGCCGAGGCCGACCTTGAGCGCGCCGAGTATGTCCAGCTTGAACGCGACGTTCCCCAACGCGGCGAAATCGGGAACGCTGAACGCGCCGGAGAAACTTGTTTTCCCGAGCAGGAGGGCGGTCGCCGCCGCCGCCGCTATCCCCGCGATAAGCCCGCCGCTCATTCGGCGCGCGAGGAACAACCCCGCGACCGCCAGCCCGACCAACGCTATGGCCGCGTCGGGCGTCGTCATGTCCCCCATCTTCACTAGCGCTCCCGGCGAGGGATGTTTGACTATGAACCCCGCGCTCGAAAGCCCGATGGTGGCTATCAGCAGGCCGATGCCGACAGCGATGGCGCTTTTTAGCGAATCCGGAATAGAGTTCACCACAGCTTCGCGTATCCGCAACATGGATATGATTGTGCAGATGACTCCGGAAATAAAGATGACTCCGAGCGCGGCCTGCCAACTCACTTCCGTTCCGACCGAGATGAAACCCGCCACAATGAGGCCGTAGAAAAAGTTTTCGCCCATCCCGGGGGCCAGCGCTATGGGGTAGTTGGCGACAAACGCCATGAAGAAACAGGCGAACGCGGATGCTATGCATGTCGCCAGCATCACCCCGGTTTTGTCCATGAATTCAACGCCGGGCGGTTTGCCGGGGCCGAGGAACTCTCCGCTCAGCACTGCGGGCTGAACGAAAATTATGTAAGCCATAGTGAAAAAAGTCGTCAGTCCCGCGACAATTTCCACTCCGGCCCTCGTGTTGTTTTGATTGAGCTTGAAAATCCGGTCTAGCATGGCGTCGGCCTCCTTGAGGACGGCCCGCGCCGGGAACCGCGCGAGTAGCGGCTTCCGCCGCGGCGTCTCCATTCTAGTCCTCTGAAAACTCCGGGTCAAGCCGCGCCCGCTGTCGGCCAATTTGCTTATGGCTTTGAGTCGCGTATATAATTAGATGTCTTAGGCGAATTTGAAGGGCAAGCATTGCTCTTATAGAATGAATGAAGAAAATCGGCGCTTATTATACGGCAGCCGGTTTTAAGAACTACCGATGAGGGTTTATGAAATATAAGGTTCCAAATGAAAACGATTTTCTCATGATGGTGATGGAGAAGACAGAATACTCTCCCAACAAATGTGCTTATAGGAATGATGAGAGGGGCTTGAGGCTGTATAACGCGAATTGTATCGAACTCATGGATAGGGCATGCAAAAAGTATCCGGAGGGCGCAATAGATATGATTTTTGCGGATCCTCCATACTTTCTTTCAAATGGCGGAATCACATGTCATGCGGGCAAGATGGTGAAAGTTGACAAAGGGCAATGGGATAAATCTAATGGGCCTGAAATCAATCATGAGTTTAACAAAGAGTGGCTTTCGAGATGCCAGAGGATGTTGAAACCAAATGGGACAATTTGGGTTTCGGGCACTCACCATGTAATACACTCGGTAGGTTTTGCGATGCAGCAGTTGGGAATGAAGATACTGAATGAGATAGCTTGGGAAAAGCCAAATCCTCCGCCTAATCTTTCATGCCGTTACTTCACACATTCTACGGAAACGCTTATTTGGGCGGCAAAGAATGAAAAGGCGAAGCATGTTTTTAATTACGACGCAATGCGCGAGATGAATAATGGAAAACAAATGAAAACTGTTTGGACTATGGCTGCTCCAAACGGAAGCGAGAAAGGATTCGGAAAGCATCCGACACAGAAACCGACGCAACTTTTAGAACGGATAATATTAGCAAGCACGAAAGAAGGCGACTGGGTGTTTGATCCGTTTGCGGGAAGCTCCACTACAGGAGTGGCATGTGTAAAAATGCAGAGGAAGTTTATCGGCTGTGAATTAGAAAAAGAATATATAGACTTGTCGATCAAGCGTTTGGAAAAAGCAGTGAATGAAGTTGATTCCACTCTGAATTTTGAAGAGGTAATGGGATGAAAACAGGCGGGACGGGCGGCGCGAAAACCCTGACCGGGCTCAAGTTTGAGAGTAAAGTGGATTTTCAAACTTTGCTTGGAAACGTACCCGGCTACAGCATCGCAAAAATAACCGGCAAAGCGGGGGCAGGCGTTTTCTTCAAGGGAAAACTTGTTGCAAGATGCTTTAAAAAGCATGATTTCTATAGATTTTTAGAAGAGTCGGAAATCAAATGGAAAAACATGTTGTCAAAAAGACTGTTGCCAGACGACGCGATGTTGGTAATTGTCCGGGAAACGTTATTTATTATTGAGGTTAAATATCAGCAAGTAGCCGGATCGGTTGACGAGAAATTGCAGACATGTGATTTTAAGAGAAAGCAATACCTTAAACTTGTTTCCCCTTTAGGGTTGAAAGTCGAATATGTATATGTGCTTAACGACTGGTTCAGAAAACCTGAATATAAGGATGTTTTAGACTATATCAACAGCGTTAATTGTCATTACAAGTTTAACGAGCTACCTCTAGCGTGGCTTGGGTTGCCAATTTAAACCGACTGTGAAACATAGTGAACTCGGTTCAATCTTCACTATTCTGATTATCCAAATTTATTAATACCGCGACAAGCGAAGGATTGTCAGCTTGTTGTGACGGTGGCATGGGTGCTTATGATGAAGCAGAGCGCTTTTACCAGAATTGTAGCGGGAGTCGCAGGCGCATTATAGCGAAATATCCAAGAAGCATAGTAGACGATAAGCGATTAAGCCACACGCTAAAAAGGAAAATTGTGCTAGGGTCGCTCAAGCCGTGGAAAAGGATGATCAATCGGCAGAAACGGACAACCTGATTATTTCAGCGGCGAGGGCGGACGCGGCGTCGGCCGCCGGGACGCGGGCGGCGTATTCGCCTCCAACATAAAGCGCGGCGGTTTTTCCTCTTCCGAGTATGATAGCGGCGTCGGCCCCCTCGCTTTCTCCGGGGCCGTTCACTTCGCAACCCATCACCGCGGCTTTAAGCGGAGCGGTCACGCGGGATGTCGCGCGCGCGACTTCGGCCGCGATCTTTCCCACTTCCGCGCGCGTTCTCGAACATCCCGGACATGAAACGACCTCGACTCCCCTGCGTCGCAGTCCGAGCGAGCGGAGTATCTCCCACGCCGCGCGCGTTTCAGCCTCCGGCGGCGCGGACAACGACACTCGCACTGTGTCCCCGATCCCCTCCGACAGCAGAACTCCTATCCCGACGGCGGACCTGACGGCTCCCGCGAAGCGGTCTCCGGCCTCCGTCACCCCGATGTGCAACGGGACGTCCGAGCGGCTCGCCATCAGCCTGTTCGCCTCGATTGTTTCAAGCGGGTCGCTGGATTTGAGCGACACTTTATACTCCGTCAGTTTCGCTTTCTCCGCCGATTCCATAAAGATGAGAGCGGATTCAACGAGCTTTTCCGGAGCGGAGAGGCGGAAGTTTTTCTTGATGGGAGGATACAGCGAGCCGGAGTTGACGCCGATGCGGACGGAGCGGCCGAGGTTGCGCGCCGCCGCGGCGACCCGCCTGAATTCTCCGCGCCCGCCGATGTTGCCGGGGTTTACTCTCACACAGTCCGCGCCCGCTTCAAGCGCTCCTATGGCGATGTCCGCGCTGAAGTGGACATCGGCGACGACGGGAATAGGGGAGGCCGCCATAATCACCGCGAACGCTCCGAGCTCCCCAACTCCGGGAACCGCCACGCGCGCTATCTCGCAACCGGCCTCGGCCATGCGCCTTATCTGCGCCGCCGTGGCCCTGACGTCTTCCGTCTGAGTTTTCGTCATTGACTGAACGGCAACAGGCGCTCCCCCGCCCACCGGGACGTTCCCCACCATTATCCTTCGCGTTTTTTTCATTCGCGGTTCATTTCTTTCCGAGCAGGCGTTTGATGCGTTTCGCCTTCACGCGCCGCCTTCCGCTTTTCGCGCTGAGTCTAGCCAGCGCCGGAGCGGCGAGCGCCAGAGCGTTTGCCGCCGCCCATATCAGCCAGTTCAGCGGCGGGAACGTTTTTCGCTTGTAATGCTTGCTGTGGAATGTCCACATGGTTCTATAAAACTCGCGTTTGGCGAATCCGGGCGCGCTCGCCGCGCAAACCCCTTTTTCGTGCGTCGCCTCCGCTCCCGGATAGTAATAAACCTTCATCCCCGCCGCCTTCGCGCGGCAGCAGAAATCTATGTCTTCCGCATACAGAAAATAATCCTCGTCGAGCCCGCCGAGGCTGTCGAACGCCGAGCGGCGGATCATCATGAACGAGCCTGACACCGCGTCCACCTCGGATATTTCGTTCTCGTCGAGATATGTCATGTTGTATCCGGCGAGCAGTTTGCTGCGGGGAAACACGAAGCTAAGGCCGGAAAGCCTGCAGAAGGCGACCCACGGCGATGGGAACCCGCGCCTGCACGCCAGTTGCAGCTCCCCGTCGCTCTCAAGCACTTTCCCCCCGGCGACCCCCGCGTCCGGCCGCTCCTCCATGAACGTCTCCAGCGCTCGCAACGCTCCTTCGGCAATGACCGCGTCCGGGTTCAGCAACAGGATGTAATCCGAGACCGCCGCCGCCGCTCCCTGATTCACAGCGCGCGCAAACCCGCGATTGTCCATGTTAGCTATCGCTGTGATTTTCCCCGCCAGTGGAGCCAGCCGTTCGAGACTGTCGTCCCTAGACGCGTTGTCGACCACCACAAGAGAGTCGGCAGGCCCCATTTGAGGCAGCGCGGAATCCGCCATGCGTCTCAGGCGCTCCCCGGAATTGTAATTTACTGTCACTATACAAACGCTCATGTCCGCCCGCCCGCGCCCTCTTTCTCGCTCTTACATTTCCCCGCCCGGTCAAATCTCAAACAAAGCTTATCTTTGAAAGCTTGCGCCTAAACAATTATCGCCGCGCGTTTCGCAGCATGTCAACAACCGCCATTCGTCACGCCTTCACCCGCCCCCCCTTTTCGCTTCCCGTTTCCCCCCATATCGTCTCCTTCGGGTTGAAAACACGGCGTCGCGGCGCTAAAGTGCGTTGTCGGGCGCTCGCTGTCCCTCCGCGCCAAAGGAGACTCATCATGATTCTGGGAATCGTAGGCTGGGAAAATTCCGGCAAAACCACCGTCTTCAACGCCCTCACCGGCGCCGCCGCTCAGACCGCCTCTTTCTCCGGCTCCTCCGGCGAGGCCAACATGGCCGTCGTCAAAGTCCCAGACCCCAGACTCGACTTCCTATCCGATAAATTCAAACCGAAAAAGAAAACTCACGTCGAACTTAAAGTCATGGACTTCGCCCCCTTCCGCAAAGGTCAAGGCGAAAAGGGCTTCCCAGCCAAGCACATCGCCTCCCTCCGCTCCTGCGACGCCCTCCTGTTCGTTGCGCGCGGCTTCGACGACGAATCGGTCCCGAACCCGGAAGACACCGTCAACCCAGCCCGCGACATCGAATCCCTCATGCTCGAACTCGCCTTCGCAGACCTCGAAGTCGTCGAGCGCCGCCTCTCCCGCATCGACGAGTCTTTCTCAAAATCATCCAAAGACGAAAGAAAAAAACTCGAACGCGAAAAAGAATTCCTCCTCGAAGTCAAAACCGCCCTCGAAGAAAACGGCGCGTTCGCCGTCGACGGCGCCGACGAAGAGCGCCTTTCCATCGTTCGCAACTACGGCCTCCTCACTCTCAAACCCATCATCGCCGCCGTCAACGTCGGCGACGACTCGGCGGGCGACGCCGCCGAAGCCGACCGCGTCCGCTCAGCTCTCCCTGCGCCCGCCCCACCCGTAATCGCCCTAGCCGGAAAACTCGAAATGGAAATCGCCGGACTGGACGACTCCGAACGCGCCGAATTCATGTCCGGCCTCGGCATCTCCGAACCCGCCCGCGACCGCATCCTTCGCCTCGCTTGGGACCGCCTCGGCCTCATCGTCTTTTTCACCGTCGGCGACGACGAATGCCGCGCTTGGGCCATACGCCGCGGCGACAACGCCGTCACCGCCGCCGAAAAAATCCATTCCGACATCGCCCGCGGCTTCATCCGCGCAGAAACCACCGCTTTCGACGACTTCGTAGCCGCCGGCGGCTTTCAAGGCGCCAAAGACGCCGGTCGCTTCCGCCTCGAAGGCAAAACCTACATCGTTCACGACGGCGACATCCTCCAATTCAGATTCAACGTCTAACCTCCCTCCGCTTCCCCTTCACCCTTCTCGCCTCCAATCCTTTTCTTTGCCGCCATTCCCTTTTTCTTTTCTTGCCGTCATTCCCGCGAAAGCGGGAACCCATTTTACCCAACCCGCAAAAGCATTCATTATCCCCCGGAGTTGCCCGAAAAAAGGACAGGCAGCGCGCAACCCAGCGATGCCTGTACCCGCTTTTCGCCACTCAGAAAACCCACCCTTCCGGGTGCCACCCACAACCCTGTTGTGGGTGTTGCGTCGTCGCATTCCCCCCACTCCCAAAACCACGCCCCATTCAACAAAAAGCATTTACATTGAAACGCGCGCGCATTCCGCGCGCTTTGGAGTGTGACAATTCATTGTCGCTTTGCCCTTCCGGGAATTCATTCCCGCCTCCCCTGCTAGCCATAAACACCCATTCCCACCCCCATCCAAAAATAAAAACACAGACCTGCCTCCTCGCTTGACCCTTCGCTTTTCCAAATCCTCATCCAAAAATACCGACATTTCATATTGCAAAATACTCCCGTTCGATATACCATGATGACATAACGCAAAAGACAACATCGCAACAAAAAAAACAAGTCAAGGAGAACAAGAATTAAGCCGAGCCAGACTGTTGAAGAACCAGCATCTATTCCGGGTGGCATGCTCAAACTTCGTCTGAGCGTGTTGTAATCAACGCGAAAGGCCGCATTCAACATGGCGATCTGTGTCAAACCAAGACTATACATGGATTTAACTGCTGTTAAGATATGAAAAAAGCGTCAGGGAGAAAAAGAATGACAACCTCCGCTAGAAAGCAAATATCTGTCAATAAGCTCGGACTAACCCCAATGTTATGAGACGGTGAGATTATGGAAGCATCAGAAAACAAGCGTAAAAGAAGAAATAAAAATATTGCTATTCTATTTATGATGATGTATATCTTTATTATTGCAATTGACCCCGACAACATCATTAATATTAAATATTTGCCAATATATATTATCGTATTATTCCTGTTGCATGTTGGGTTGAAGACAATTGAATATGAAAAAGCAAGAAAACTGTTAGGCAGCGCGATGATATCTAAGGACAAAACGAAAGTATATAACCATCTAAACAAAATTGACGATGTGTATTTGGTCGACATATTGGATAGCGGCACTTTAAAGAAGGAAATGGTTGTTGAAA
>Ga0209606_1000525_pt1 | contig 56603 bp, 39 predicted proteins | sample AD_UKC057_MetaG_FD_184412 | JGI IMG/M metagenome (GOLD analysis project Ga0209606, IMG submission 184412) | Active sludge microbial communities of municipal wastewater-treating anaerobic digesters from USA - AD_UKC057_MetaG (SPAdes) (version 2) | ecosystem: Engineered > Bioreactor > Anaerobic >... | reverse complement strand
AATTGCCGGCTGAAAACCGGCATTAAAAGTAATTAGGTTATTATGAAGAAATTTAAACTGAACAAGGAAAGCCGGATCGGGTTGACCGTCATTATCGCCATCGCCTTGTTTGTTTGGGGATTGAATTACCTGAAGGGCATCAATCTGCTCAAACAAGCCCGGCGGTATTATGTTGTATACAATCAAATTGACGGCCTGGTTACCTCGGCACCGGTGATGCTGGACGGTTTTCAGGTAGGACTGGTTAAAAGCATTGATTATCAGTATAACTCTCCCGGTCATATTTTGGTTGAGCTAAACCTCGAAAAACAACTCAACTTGCCCGTGGGCACTAAGGCGGTTTTGGAGCCTGCCCTGGTGGGCAACCCCAACATCAGCCTGATTCTGGGTCCGGGTCCTCGGTTGCTGGCCGTAGGTGATACCTTGACGGCCGACCGCAAGGCCGACCTGATGATTATGCTGGAAGAAGAGCTTATACCGGGCATAAAAGATTTGATTCAACGAGCAGGCAGAGTCGTTTCCCAACTCGAAGCTCAACTGGACGAAGGAGGCGACCTAAACAAGAGCCTGGCTTCGGTGCGCAAGACGAGCGAAAGGTTGGCCTCCGCATCAGCCAGTCTTGATTTGTTGCTGGCCAACGAAATTCCCTCTACTATCGGAAACATCAATTCCCTGAGCAGTAATTTCAATGCCTTAGGCCGGGAACTCAGAACTGTTGATTTTGCCGGCATCAGCCATCGCGTCGACAGCACCTTGCTGATATTACAAGACGTTAGTCTGCGCCTGACCAGGCCGGACAACAGCCTGGGCTTATTACTGAACGATACAGAATTGTACTTTAACTTAAACAAAACAGCCTCAAGCGCTAACGAACTCCTGCTGGATTTAAGAGAGCGACCGAAACGTTATGTTCATTTTTCGCTCTTTGGTTCCAAAAAATAGCAGGATACAGAAAAATCAGGTGTAGAAAAAAAAGAATTTTAAGCCTGTCAAAAAACAGCCCCAATGTTTTATAAGGAATTTTCGGACTGTTTTCAGAATTAAATAGCAGGTTTTAAAACTTAATGTAAAAATAATACTGGTCTGTTATCCCCTTTGCCCTAAAGCGATTGGAGGTTTTACTGCCAATTTAACAAATAAAGCTGTCAAAATTACAAAGCCCTATTTATAAGATTGTTGTGATTTAAATTTTTACACAAGAATCTGATTATCAAACTATTACTCTTAACCGATTAAAACTAAAACAGATACAAATCTGCAAAACTTTTGAACAAAATCTTCATTTGTTTTATTCGTTTTTTCTTCAAAAATTTGCAGGACGATTCAAGCTAAACTCAGAGGAATAATTATGGACTTTATTTTAAACCATGAAGAATTGTGGAGCAAATGCCTCGACATAGTGAGGGATATTGTTCCTGAATCTAATTTTTCTACATGGCTGCTCCCCATCGTTCCTCTTAAATATCAAAACGAGGATTTGCTCGTAGAAGTCCCCACACATTTCTTTTTTGAGCACATCGAAAGTCATTTTTCGGATGTAATCGGTAAAAGCTTACAACGTATTACAGGCAAACCTACCCGGTTGCTGTACAAAATCAAATTGTCGGACAATTATATCGATATCACCCCCGATCAGCGACCCAATAAAGAAAAGGCCATCCAAAATCTGCCGGCCAACAGAAAGACCTCACTGGTAAGTCCTTTTGAGCAATTGTTACCTAACAGACTGGATCCTCAACTAAACTCGGGTTTTCATTTTGGAAATTTCATTGCCGGCAACAGCAATAAACTTTCGCGTACGGCAGGCGTTTCAATAGCCGAAAGCCCGGGCAAAACCATTTTCAATCCGCTATTTGTTTATGGTAAGTCCGGCGTGGGGAAAACCCATCTTTTGCATGCTATAGGCAATCACGCGCTCTATAAAAATCCCGAGCTGAGAGTGCTTTATGTTTCCTCACATTTGTTTCAGGTGCAGTATTCACAGGCTTATCTCAACAACAGCATCAACGACTTTATCCATTTTTACCAGAGCATCGACTTACTGTTGATAGACGATATTCATGAGTTGTCGGGTAAACAGGGAACGCAAAATGTGTTTTTCCATATTTTCAACCACCTGCATCAAAACAGCAAGCAACTGGTGCTGACTTGCGACAGGGCACCCAAGGATATACAGGGAGTGGAAGATCGCTTACTGACCAGGTTTAAGTGGGGGCTTACGGCCGAAATCACCCAGCCCGATTACCAATTGCGACTGGATATTCTCAAAAGTAAAATCCAACGGGACGGTTTGGTATTTCCGGAAGAAGTGATAGAATATATTGCCCATCATGCCAAAGACAATATCCGTGACCTGGAAGGCATCGTAGTGTCGTTGATGGCTCATTCCATCATTATTGGTAAAAACGTTGATTTGGAGCTCTGCAAACAGGTAGTGGACAATTCCATTCAGGTAAAAGAACGCCCCATTTCGGTGGAACTCATAGAAAATGAGGTGTGCAAATACTACAATTTGGAACCCCAACTGATACAAACCCGCTCCAAAAAGCAGGAGGTGGCTCACGCCCGGCAGATTGCCATGTATCTGTCCAAAAAGTACACCGACAGCTCCTACGCTCGAATAGGCGAGCTGCTGGGCAAGCGCAATCACGCTACCGTGATTCATGCCTGCAAAACAGTAAACAACTGGATAGAGACCGATAAAGGTTTACGCAGCGATATTCAAAAAATCGAAAAGATTTTGTTACGGTAAATATCCGAGAATTTCCCGGTCTAAAGCAAACTTCAGGAATTAATCTTAAAGCAGGGCTTCAACAGAAGCCCTGCTTTTTTACTGCCCGGACCAGTGTATCGGAGAAATGTTCGTTGTCTTTTTTCGTATAACGGATTTCGGCAAATACCTGAGCCAGGTTTTCTTTATGATTGATTTCAACAAAATGCCGGTTTTCGGGCAATTGTTCTTTGGCCAGGTGCAAACGATCGATGTCGGCGGGCGTATAATCGCGGTAGGTTTCGGAATGAACGACAGCCTCCTGTGGAAGACGTTCGCATTGTTTGGGAGGTTCAAGAGGATAGCCTACACTGACGGTGGTGACCGGAAAAACCAAAGGCGGAAGTTCCAGGAGTTCGATTATTTCTTTGGCCAGATAGGTGGTTGTGCCCAAATAACAAATACCCAGGCCTTTTTCCTCGGCAGCTACACAAAAAGTCTGGGCTACGATGACAGCATCAATGGAAGCGTAGCTAAGGGCCTGAACATTATTAAAACCTGCCTGGGCATTACGCTGTGCACACCATTTGCTAAACCGGTTGAAATCGGCACAAAAGGTCAAAACCACCGGTGCATTGATCACCTGGGGCTGATTGAAATGGCAGGCTGCAAGGGCTTTTTTGCGTTCGGGATCGCGGCTCACCACGATGCTGTAGGCTTGCATATTGCCGGTATTGGAAGAACGGCAGGCGATTTCCAGTAATTCATCCAACAGCTCCGGGCTGATATCTTGTTGGGAATAAGCACGCACAGTGGCTCTCTTTTTCATCGAATCCATAGAATTATAATTTAGGTTGTGGTTTTTTTCTTTGCAAAGATAGGGTTTAAAAAAAATCTTCCCAATTATTTTTTTTGTCAACTTGGCTAATTCTATTTTTGTTGAAAATTTTCATTTTTAGTCATTCTCTCATTTATTTCACTTTTTTATTGTTCACATTATCTGATACTTATAAGTTTTTGGTTTATTATTTGTAAGAATTAATAATATCTTTACGTTGATTTTTTTTTTCACTTGATTATTTGAACTAATATTGCAATTCCAATAGAACAAACCCCAGACTTTTGCAGAGAAATTAAAATTTTCAACAATTTATATAACCACTTTTTATCATGGAAAAAAAAATCTACACACGGGAGGAGGCTTTTGATGCCTCGCTTGGGTATTTCCAAGGCGATGAACTGGCTGCCAGAGTCTGGGTAAACAAATACGCCATAAAAGATTCCTTTGGCAATTTGTACGAAAAATCTCCTGAAGATATGCATTGGCGCCTGGCCAATGAAATTGCCCGGATCGAAAACACCTATCCCAATCCTCTTTCGGCTAAGGAACTTTTCGACCTTTTCGATCGTTTCCGTTACATTATTCCTCAAGGCAGCCCCATGACCGGCATCGGAAATGAATTTCAGGTAGCCTCGCTGTCCAACTGTTTTGTAATTGGTATCGACGGAGAAGCCGATTCATACGGAGCTGTCATCAAAATTGACGAAGAGCAGGTTCAGCTGATGAAAAGACGCGGCGGAGTCGGCCACGATCTTTCGCACATTCGCCCCAAAGGCACGCCTGTGAAAAATTCCGCGCTGACCTCCACAGGAATCGTGCCTTTTATGGAGCGTTATTCCAACTCAACCCGCGAAGTAGCCCAAGACGGCAGGCGTGGCGCCCTGATGCTGACGGTATCCATTAAACATCCCGACTCAGAATCCTTCATTGACGCTAAAATGACCGAAGGCAAAGTGACCGGAGCCAATGTCTCGGTTAAACTGACGGATGAATTTATGCGAGCCGCCACAGAAAACCTCCCTTTTGTGCAACAATACCCCGTTAACGCATCCGACCCGGATATTACCAAAGAAATCAACGCCAAAGCTTTGTGGAAAAAAATTGTTCACAACGCCTGGAGATCGGCCGAGCCCGGGGTACTGTTTTGGGATACTATATTGAACGAGTCGGTACCCGATTGTTATGCCGATTTGGGATTCCGTACGGTTTCCACCAATCCCTGCGGTGAAATTCCTCTTTGCCCCTACGACAGTTGCCGCCTGTTAGCTATCAACCTGTATTCCTATGTAAATAAACCTTTTACAACAGAAGCAAGTTTTGATTATGAACTTTTCAAAAAACACGTGGCGCTGGCTCAACGCATCATTGACGATATCATCGATCTGGAAATGGAAAAAATCGACAGGATACTCGAAAAGATCGATTCCGATCCCGAAGACCCCGAAATTAAACGCGCAGAACGCATACTCTGGGAAAAGATCAAAGCCAAAACAGCCCAAGGCCGCCGAACCGGTGTGGGTACTACCGCCGAAGGCGATATGCTGGCGGCTCTGAATCTGCGTTACGGCACTGAAGAGGCCTCCGATTTTTCCGAAAAAATTCATCGCCTGGTGGCCATCGAAGCTTATCGTTCTTCTATAAACCTTGCCAAAGAACGCGGAGCTTTCAGTATATATAATTATGAACGTGAAGAAAACAATCCCTATATAAAACGACTGTTCAACGAAGCTCCCGAGCTTAAAGAAGATATGAAAACCTATGGCAGGCGCAATATTGCTTGTCTGACCATTGCTCCTACCGGAACCACCAGCCTGATGACTCAAACCACTTCGGGCGTAGAACCGGCTTTCAGTCTCATCTATAAACGCCGCCGCAAAATCAACCCCAACGATCCCGGAGCACGGGTAGACTTTAAAGACGAAAACGGAGATTGCTTCGAAGAATACATTGTTTTCCACCATAAGTTCGTCACCTGGATGGAAGCTCAGGGTTACCCCACGGCCAAGAACTATACACAGGAAGAACTGGATGAAATGATAGCCAAATCGCCCTATTATAAAGCCACTTCCAAAGATGTCGACTGGATGCAGAAAGTCAAGATGCAGGGACGTATACAAAAATGGGTGGACCATTCCATCAGTGTGACCATAAACCTGCCCGCCGATGTCAGCGAAGAATTGGTCAACCAACTCTATATAGAAGCCTGGCGCTCGGGCTGTAAGGGCTGCACCGTTTACCGCGACGGTTCCCGTTCGGGTGTACTGCTCGATGCCTCAGAAAAAAAGGACAAAGGAAGACTGATTTGCTTCCCGGAACTTACGCCTAAGCGCCCCCGGGAATTGATTGCCGACGTACTCCGTTTTCAGAACAACAAAGAGAAATGGATTGCCTTTATCGGTATGCAAAACGGACGTCCTTACGAAATCTTTACCGGTATCGAAGACGACGACGAAGGCATAGCTTTACCCAAAAACGTCACTAAAGGAAAGATTATCAAAAACTTTGACGACCATGGGGTGAAACGCTATGACTTTCAGTTTAGCAATCGCCGGGGTTACAAAACCACCGTTGAGGGTTTGTCGGATAAATTTAATCCGGAATACTGGAACTATGCCAAGTTGATTTCCGGCGTATTACGTTACGGCATGCCCATCGATCAAGTAATAAAACTAGTGGGCAGTCTGGAACTCGACAGCAAATCTATAAATACCTGGAAAAACGGAGTGGAACGTGCCCTGAAAAATTATTTACCCGATGGTTCCGAAGTACAAGGAGAAAAATGTCCCAAATGCGGGAATACTCTTGTTTACCAGGAGAAATGCGCCCATTGCGTCAATTGCGATTTTTCGCGTTGCGCATAGTGGTCTTTGCAATCGGCTAATAAAAAAACGGCTGAAACTTATAGGTTCAGCCGTTTTTTATTTATCGCAACAATACTTTATTCAGCAGGAGCATCTTTTCTAAACATTTCGCAGGTCCCGTTGAATAGAGCATTGGGCTCCACTATCAGGGTGGAAATTTTGATTTCGCCTTGAACTACGGCTGTAGCTCTGAGAGTCAGTATTTCCGATGCTTGTATTTTACCATCTACCTGCCCTACAATCTCTGCATTAATACACGCCATCCTGCCCTTAACATATCCTTGCCGGCCAACAACGACTTTACCCTGACAAACTATATCTCCGTCAATGTTGCCATCTATGCGAAAATCTTTTTCTGCAACGATACTCCCGGTTATTTGAGTTCCCGGGGCAATAGCATTATGTATAACTCCATTGCTGACAGTCTTGTCTCTTGACATAAAAGTTAATTTAATTGTGTGAAGCCGTTTTGATTGTGTGCAAATATAGTATTAAATATCTAATTTGTCCGTTGTGCTGAGCCAAATTATAAAAAATCGTACTTTTGCCGTATTAATCAAGACTCTTTCAAAGCCTCATTATGGATTACCTGCTACTGAACGAAATGAAATTTTTTGCCTTTCATGGCGTAAACGAACAAGAACGCATAGTGGGCAATACTTATTTGGTCAGCCTCAAGCTTGGCCTGGACATGAGCAAAGCCTGCCAAAGCGACCAACTTGAAGACACACTCAATTATGCCAGTGTTTACAAACAGGTAGCCGCTGTTATGAAAATCCCTTGCAATCTCATAGAACATCTGGCCGAAAAGATCTGCCTTCAACTACGTAATACCTTCCCCGAAATTCAATACATCGAAATCCGTCTTAAAAAATGCCATCCGCCTATTGTGGGCATGATGCAAAGTGCAGAAATAATTCTCGAACGCTGATTGATTTTTTTCCTCTTTTTCATTGTAATTGTCCAAATTATTGTATTTTTGCCGCTCTTTTTTCTAAAGAATGGACAAATCCGTTTTAATTGGATTAGAGAAATTATTACAATCCAACTCAGTTGGATCTTACATTTTGAACCATTATTGTAAAAATGAAAAACAAGTACAGACATCTAATTGAACAATCGTTTGAGTTTCCAAACGAGGAATTTTCGTTGGTCGAAGACGAACTGCAATGGTTTAACATACCCTTGATGGATATCATCAAACAATATGGTACACCTCTGAGAATCTTTTACTTACCTAAAATAGGCCAAAATATTCAAAGGGCAAAGAGAATGTTCAACGTAGCTATGGCAAAGGCTGACTATGAGGGCGATTACCATTATTGCTACTGTACAAAAAGCTCCCATTTTTCGTTTATCCTGGAAGAAGCTCTAAAACAAAAAATTCATATAGAAACATCCTCGGCTTTTGATATAAATATTATAGAAGCTTTGTACGAAGAAGGAAAAATCGACAAAGACAAATTCATTCTTTGCAACGGATTTAAACGTCCCCAATATATCGAAAACATCCAATCTCTTATAAAAAATGGCTTCGAGAACACCATTTCCATACTCGACAACAAATTTGAACTGGACTTATTGAACGAGAACCTTGACAGGGATTTTAAGATTGGTATCCGTATTGCTTCGGAAGAAGAACCCAAGTTCGATTTTTACACATCCCGTCTAGGCATCCGCTACAACGATATTATTCCCTATTATCTGAACAATATCAGACAACACCAGCATGTGCATTTAAAGATGTTGCACTTCTTTATCAACACAGGTATCAAGGATACCGCCTATTACTGGAACGAATTGACCAAGGCGGTTGAACTCTATTGTGAATTGAAACAATACTGCCCAGAACTGGACAGCATTAATATCGGAGGTGGATTTCCTATTCAGGTACATCTGGATTTCAATTTCGAGTACGAATACATGGCCGAAGAAATAATTGCGCAAATCAAGAATATTTGTACCCACAATAAGGTAAAAGAACCGGATGTGTTCACCGAATTCGGCTCCTTCACTGTAGGTGAAAGTGGCGCCATGCTTTATTCCATAGTCAACCAAAAACAACAAAACGACCGGGAGTTGTGGAACATGATCGACAGTTCCTTTATTACCACCCTACCCGACACCTGGGCCATTAACCAACGTTTTATCCAACTGGCCATCAACAACTGGGATTCGGAATACCAACGGGTTCACCTGGGCGGGCTCACCTGCGACAGCGAAGACTTCTACAACTCGGAAGCCCACTCCAACGCCGTTTTTTTACCTAAAATACTCCCGGACAGAGAGCAATACATCGGCTTTTTTCATTGCGGAGCATATCAAGAATCGCTGGGAGGTTACGGAGGAATACAACACTGTCTGATTCCGGCACCCAAGATGGTTTTGATCGATCTTGACGAAGAGGGCAACTACACCACCAAATTGTTTGCCAAGGAACAGAGTTATAAGTCAATGCTCAAGATTCTGGGCTATTGAAATACATTATTGCCCAGTTTGACATTCAGCTCGTTAAACCCTTAATTGTTCCGATTAGCCTTATTTGCCCGGATTAAAATTCAACTGGCTGTAGCGTTTTTTAGCTCTTAGAAAATAATCAAACACTATGCATCCCCGGTAGATTTCGGGGATGTTTTTTTCTGTGCCCGTGTTCAGGTTTTTTCGGTCTTGTTTAAATCCGGGACGCAGTTTCCAAAAGGCCAAACGTCCGCGAAATACCGCCAGAGCACTTTTGGGACATCCTTTGAGCAGAAAATTCAGAGCCGCCACATAATCCAGCACCAGGCGCAAAACCATTACTCCGAACAAGCGGCTCTTAGGAAGGTTTTTATAGAGCATCAATAAATTGTTGCGAAAATTCAGAAAGGTTTTGTGGGCATTATCCTTGTTCAGGGTGCCTCCACCCAGGTGATAGATCACACTCTGAGGCAGGCAAACCAGGCGGCGGCCTCTTTTACGCAGACGCCAACAAAGATCGATTTCTTCCATATGGGCAAAGAAACGTCCGTCGAGGCATCCGGCTGCAAAAAAGTCTTCACGCCGTATACACAGGCAGGCTCCGCTGGTCCAGAACACATCGCAAATGCTGTCGTATTGCCCCTGATCGGGCTCCAGGTAATCCTGGATACGTCCCCGGCAAAAAGGATAGCCCAAAGTGTCGATAAAACCTCCGCAGGCTCCTGCATGTTCGAAATAACCGGGCTGTCTCAGGTTTAGTATTTTGGGCTGACAAGCAGCTACACCGGGATGTTGATCCAGGTAATCTATCATCGGGGGCAACCAGTTTGGGGTAACTTTTGCATCGGAATTAAGCAGAACCAAGTATTCGCTCTCGAGGCCGGCAAGGGCCCGGTTATAGCCTTCGGCAAAACCGTAATTCCGATCTAAACAAAGAAGCTGAATACCGGGATAGGTGGTTTGCAGCCATTCTACAGAAGCATCCGTCGAGGCGTTGTCTGCCACCATCAAAGACACATCGGGATAAGAGGTATGTTCTATCAGCACCGGCAGATACTGTTCCATCAAGGCTTTGCCGTTCCAATTGAGAATAACTACCGTGGTTTTGATATTGACCCCGGTCTTAGTCTTAGTTTTAGTTCCGGTGCCGCCGTTAGCGTTTTCGTTGGTGACGGCTTTAGTGTTGTTGGTCTCCATATTGCTTATATTTCCGGGCCCCACTTTGCGTTAGATTTATACCTAATGCCGGCTGAGCCTGCTGTCGGTTCCTCGGACTCACGAATCTGTCCGGCTTCCGGTTTTTCGGCCTGATTCCGTTTGTGTTTCCAGCGCCTGTGGGTCCATAACCAAAAGGCAGGATTACGCAAAATGCTTTCTTCCATCAGACGGCTGTACTTTTCCGTAATTTCGTTGTCGGCTGTCTCCCGGGCCCGGTCTGTTATTAGCTTAAACTCCATGCTGTAATAACCTCGTTTTATCACCCTGACATCACCATAAACCACTGCAGCACCACTGCTTTTGGCCAGGCGTTCCACCCCCGTGAGCACAGAAGTGTCCTGATTCAAAAACCTGGTCCAATAGTGTAAATTGGTTTTGGAAGGGCTTTGGTCGGCTATCATTCCAAATACGGCAGCCTGCCCTTGCTGCCTGAGCAAAACCATTTTTCGTAAAACAGCCTGTTTTTCCAAGAGTTCGGCATCGAAACGGTCTCTGATTTTAAACATCAGGCGATCGAAGGCCTTGCTGGTCAAAGGTCTGTAAACATTGATCAGATGGATACCGGGGTAATGAAGTGTTAGGAAGGTCTGATATTCCCAATTGCCGTAATGACCCAAGTAAACCAATACGGATTGTCCCCGGTCTAGGTATTTTTCGAGCAATTCGCCGTTAATAAAAGAAGTGCGCCTTTTGGCTTCTTCGGTAGAAATTCCTGCCAGGTAGATGGTTTCTACTATTACCGAACAAAAATGCCTGTAAAAATCTTTTTCTATGCCGCGCCGTTCTTTATCGCTTTTGTCCGGGAAACTGGCAGCCAAATTGTTACGGACCACCTTTTTTCGGTACCCTGCCAGGTAATAAACCAGGGGATACAAAATCATATCCGAAAGCAAATAAAGCATGTTTAGCGGCAAGAAAGCCAGCAAGCGACAAAATCCGTATAAGAACACATAGCCCATAGCAGGTGATTATACTATAATCACAAAGGTAGTGGATTTTTTTAAGGTAAAAGTTTTTCCTGTCGGGAAATCAAGACAGCCCACATGGAATCGGTACAGCCTGCAGAGCCGAGCGATCTGCATTGAAATCACCGAGAGTCAAAGGAATGCTGCGATTTTCCCAATCGCTGCGCCAAGGTGCTTCCACGCGTACGTAGTTTTCGGTAAAACCATGAATAAGGTTGTTCTTTTTGGCTTTTTCAAACAATACGACTGCCTGCTCGCCGCGGCGCTCACCATAAAATTTCAGTCTTTTTGTTTCGGATAGACTATGTAGTATCTCGCTGCGCCTTTTTAGCTCAAAGCTACTCACCTTCGGCTGTATCTTTAAAGCTTGCGTTCCGGGCCGTTCCGAGTAGCTGAATACATGAAGTTGGCTAATATCGAGGCTTTCGAGAAAGCTTCTGCTCTCTTCGAAACGTTCTTGTGTTTCGCCCCTCATGCCCACGATTACATCCACACCAATGAAAGCCCCGGGCATACTTTGACGAATTTCAGCTACTCTGGAAGCAAAATGTTCCCTGTCGTATCGCCGGTGCATCAGACGAAGCATCTCATTGCTGCCTGCCTGCAGGGGCAAATGAAAATGAGGCACAAAGCGGGCGGAGGCAGCCACAAACTCAATGATCTCGTCGCTGAGCAGATCGGGTTCCAGCGAAGAAATCCGGAAACGTTCAATGCCCTCGACTCCATCCAGAGCCCGCAGTAAGTCTATGAGTTTTTCGCCGCTGCTCTTACCGAAATCTCCTATGTTTACACCGGTCAAAACGATTTCGCGACCGCCTTCGGCAGCCACTTCGTGGGCCTGCCGGACGGCTTCTTCGATGCCGATATTGCGACTTCGGCCTCTGGCAAAAGGAATGGTGCAGTAGGTACAAAAATAATCGCAACCGTCCTGCACTTTCAGAAAATAACGGGTGCGGTCTCCTCGGGCGCAGGCCGGAAAAAAACGATGAATCCCCGAGTTGGGGCCCGAAAACACCTCGGCTTTTTCTAATTTACTGCTCCGAAGGTATTGCAGAATATCCATCTTTTCATCTGTGCCCAGCACCAGATCCACACCCGGAATAGCTGCGAGTTCGGCCGCTCTGAGCTGAGCATAGCAACCGATGACCACAACAAAGGCTTTGGGGTATTTGCGAATGAGCCTGTGAATATTCTGCCGGCATTTTTGTTCGGCCGTTCCGGTTACCGCACAGGTGTTTATAACGCAGATATCCGGCTCCCGTCCGGCTTTTACCGGCTGATAACCTACTTGTTGCATTTTTTTACCCAAGCCCGCGCTTTCGGCAAAATTCAATTTGCAGCCCAGGGTATAAAACAAATAAGTGGGAGATGGTGTTGTTACTTGATTGGTCATAAACAAACAGGATAAGCGGGATTGGTTTTACACTTATGCTATGAACCTGGGGTATTTCTTCGATATTACAAGCGACGAAAGAGATCGGGATTAAGAGGCGAAGTTTTCGAGACAGTTACAAAACGGAAACAGCTGCAGAGCGAGAACAATTGCAGATAGGAAACAGTTGCATAATAATAAAAAGAGGGTGTCTCAAAAAATTGAGACGCCCTCCTGTCTGTATATTTTGCAGAATTACTCAGCGACTACCTCAAAGCTGATTTCCACCTGAACTTCGCGGTGGAGCTTGACAGTGGCTTTGTATTCTCCAACTTCCTTAACTGCCTCCTTGAGCAAAATGCTCTTGCGGTCTACCTCCAGGCCTTGTTGTTCGAGCGCCTCGGCTATTTGAATCGGGCCCACCGAACCAAAAATTTTTCCCGTGCTGCTCACTTTGGCACCTATGCTCAGGTGCAAGCCCTCGAATTTGGAAACCATATCCTGAGCATCCGCTTTCATTTTTTCCAATTTGTGGGCGCGTTGCTTAAGGTCTTCGGCCAGCACTTTTTTGGCCGACTCCGTAGCCATTACAGCCAAACCGTTTGGAATGAGGTAATTACGTCCATATCCGTCTTTTACCTTAACAATATCGTCTTTGTAGCCGAGATTGATTACATCTTCTTTTAAAATAACTTCCATGTCGATTCCTCCTTTTACTTCATCAAGTCGGTTACGTAAGGCAAGAGCGCCAGGTGGCGGGCACGTTTTACAGCCTGGGCTACTTTGCGCTGATATTTCAGCGAAGTGCCGGTAAGACGGCGGGGCAAGATCTTTCCCTGTTCGTTGAGAAACTTTTTAAGGAATTCGGGATCCTTGTAGTCTATAAACTTGATACCGCTCTTTTTGAAACGGCAATATTTCTTTTTCTTGGTGTCCACCGTGGGAGGAACCAGATAACGGATTTCTGAGCTATTCTGTGCCATAGTTTAATTCTCCTTTTTAGCTTGTTTCAAACTTCTTCTTTTTTCTGCGTATTGAGCAAAGAATTTATCCTGCTTCAATATCAGGAAGCGAAGGACTGATTCGTCACGCCGGAAATTGACCTCCAATTTAGCCACCACTTCCGGATTGGCCTTAAATTCGAACATCTGATAAAAACCGGTGGACTTTTTATCAATGGGATATTCCAGTTTGCGCAGTCCCCAGTTTTCTTCATTCACAATCTCAGCACCCTCTGCAACGAGAAGGTTTTTGAATTTTTCTACCGCTTCCTTCATCTGAGGCTCAGACAAAACGGGAGTTAAAATGAAAACGGTTTCGTAATTGTTCATAAGAAAATTTATAATTGTTTTTATACTAACTCTTTTGCTGGAATAGTGTTTTCACAAAAAGAGCGGCGCAAAGGTAGTAAGATTATTTTTTCTGACAAAATCTGTTTTAAAAAAAATCAGGATGTAAAAAAAGCCGAACTATAATCGATATTTGAATAAAAAGTGTAACTTTGCGCACATTAGTAGCAAGAACAATTCATTCAATTAGATTACGATGAAAAAGATATTAATCCTTTTGCTCAAGAACCTCGGCATTATTATTGTTCTCGCAGGCACCGTTGTACTTGCCGCCACCCAATTCAAGGGCATTCTCACCAATACCTGGCTTTTAGTGGCTGCAGGCCTGTTTGTGCTTGGATTAATCACACAAATCTTCATTAACAAGAGAGTGGAGTAAACACAACACTGATAATGTGTTGAGGAGGAAAAACGTTTGGCTTTTCTTCCTTTTTTTGTTGGCAGTCCTCAGACCTTAACATCGAGCCGGCAGATGTCCGGCAAAATCTATATCCCATGAAAGCAACAAGCTCTTTGCGGAAGTCACTTTTTGCATACATAATTGCTTTCTTTTTGACCCCGGCAGAGTTTTCTTTATCGGCCAATTCCCGGGTAAAACCTTTTGTAACCTACAATCACTACAGCAGCGATGATGAGTTTTTGCAAGGTAGCATCACTTATTTGTTGCAAGATCGTCGCGGATTGATTTGGGTGAGTTCGTTCAACGGACTAAACAAATACGACGGTTATCAATGGACCAAATACAAATCGCGTCCCGGCGAAAAATCTCTGCTGAATACCAACCGTATCAACTATTTATGGGAAAACAGCAGCGGTAACTTTTGGTGCGAAGCAGGCAACCAAATTTATCTGTTCGATGTCGAAAAAGAAGAATTTACCAATCTGCAAACAGTCTTTGAACAAAAATACCTCAGAAATGTAACTATTGAGAGCATTTTTCCCCTCGGCAACGGAGTGAGCTATATGATCAGCGAGGTGGGAGAATGCTTTCGAATTGTGGATTCCGATCCTCTGAACAAGTGCCGGGAGATAGCAATCAAAGCTTCAGCTTCGAAGGACGTTTTTCTGGTGTTTTTAGATCCTCAGGGTTTTGAGTGGATTTTTACCAAAGGTGGCACTTACCGTTACGACACGGATCAGCTTGTAAGCAAAATACCTTTTCGCTTTCCTGCCGTAACCGAGGACGAATTATGGCTTACTTCTGCCGATGGCAGACAAATGGGGATCTATTCCTATCAAAACGCCAATATTACCTATTTGGATTTTATCCCATTCAACGGTTACGTCTATAAACAGCATTTTAAAGACAGTTTAATCTATACGGCTACCGGGGCAGGTTTCTATCTCACATCGATCGCCGACAGGCAAACGCTTTGTCTGAGTAAAGAAATACTGCAAACTTTTTTTGTCGACAGCCGAGGCTGCGTCTGGGGCCTTACTACCGGTAAAGAGATTATTGTAATTAACACAAAATCCGATTCCGGTGAAACAGCTGAATGCCAAATAGTAAAACTTCCGACGGACCATCACTTTTCCGATCCCCGCGTGAGTTTTTACGAAGACGGGAGCGGACGCATATGGGCTATTTTCTACGACACAAACGACATTTTGTATTACAACGAAGGTACCGGGCGATTTGAAAGGCCCATCAGCCCTGAAGGGATGATAACTAATACGCAAGGAGTCGCTATAGATAAACAAGGCAATCTGTGGTACCGGACCAACAGGCACATAGATATGCTTACTTTGCACAACCAGCCTTTCGAAGTAATCAACTCTTTTCCCGGAGAAGAAGTGCGCTCCATGCTCAAAGATTCCAAGGACCGCTACTGGTTCGGTCTGAGAGAAAACAGGGTGCTTTGCTTTCGGAAGAATCGACTTGTACATGAGATTCCAATCGAGGGCACTGCGTATTGCCTTTATGAAGATTCATATCAACGTATTTGGATAGGCAGCAAACCGGGCGGTTTGTACTGTCTGGAATTTACCGAGGGTTCGGACAATTACAGGCTTAGCCGCTACCAACACGACGACAACGACCCCAAGAGCCTGAGTCACAACGATGTGTACAGTATTTTGGAAGACAGCCGGGGACATCTGTGGATAGGAACTTTTGGAGGAGGTATCAATCTGTTCAAACAAGGTATTTTCCATCATCAAAACAATCATCTGGGCTACGACAGTGAATTGCCCGAAGCCGTCCGTTTCATTTGCGAAATCAGGCCGGGACTTATGTTGATAGGGGCCAGAAACGGATTGTTCTCGTTCAACAATTTGTTTGATCACCCGGAAAACATTCGCATGTTTCGCAATACAAGACGGTCTCTGGATATCAACAGCCTGCCCGACAACGATGTCATGAGCATTTTGGTTACAAGGGACAGCTCCATTTATCTGACCACCAGCAGCGGAGGAATATGCCGTATACTCTCCGCAACCGATGATCTGCTCTCGGACAGGATCCGTTTTGAATCGATAACCAAAGAAGACGGCCTTGCCAGCGATGTCGCCTACTCAATAATAGAAGATTCCCAAAACGACTTATGGATTACCGGCGGCCGGGCACTTTCGCGACTGCAACGCCACGAAGTTTCCGATAATTCCGGCCTGCAAAGCCCCGGAATTATTACTATTTACGACAGGACTTCCTTTCCTTCCGAGGTGATATTTTCCGAAGGCCATCCCCTTACAGTGGGAAACATTATGATTTTCGGTACCATGAACGGTATCGTTACCATACGTTCTTCGCAGGTTTTAAAAGACATTTATACTCCCCCTTTGATTGTCAGCAGCAAATCACAAGACCTTAAATCCAAGCATCAGGCCAGAGCGGCAAGCATACGTTTTGCCGCCCTGGATTACCACGATAAACTACACCTCAAATACGCATACAAGTTGGACGGGGTGGACAAAGACTGGAATATCACAACCGAGAATACCGTTACTTACATCAATTTACCGCCCGGCAACAGTTTATTCCACGTAAAATCGACCAATGCCGACGGCATTTGGACCGACAATGAACAAACTATGCTCATTTACGTTAGGCCGCTTTTTCATGAGACGCTGCCGGGCCGTCTTATCCTAATTTCGGCCGTCTTACTATTTATTGCATTGGTTGTTTACTACTTCCAGCGTATGTACCGGCTGCGCCACCGCTTGATCCTTGAACAGGAAAGCACCGATACCAAACTTCGTTTTTTTACAGACATCAGCCACGAACTGCGGACTCCGCTCACCCTGATAGACGGCCCCGTGGCAGAAGTTTTGGAGGATAAGCAGTTGTCCGAACAATCGCGTTACTATCTCGAAGTAGTCCAGAAGAATGTACGCAGATTGCTGAACCTGGTGAATCAAATACTGGATTTCCGCAAACTTCAGCACAACAAAATAACTTTATTGATCGAGCCATTGGATGTAAAAGTCCTCTTGTCCCGTATTATGGAAAATTTTGCTGAATTGGCCAATCATCATCGCATCCTTTTCAATTTAAATTGTCCAAACGATTTGCCGGTAATATGGGCAGACAGGGATAAGATGGAAAAAATATTTTTCAATCTTCTATCCAACGCATTCAAATATTCCAACGACGGAGGTGCAATAAGCATAAATGTTTCAAAGCTGAACAACAGCTTTAATGGGGATATTGAACCTTCGGTAGTGATATCGATCACCGACCAAGGTAAGGGCATCAAACGGGAAGACGTGGAGCAATTGTTCAGCCGTTTCGAAACCGTAATACAAGACAATTTGTTCAGGCCCTCGTCAGGCATCGGACTTTCGCTGGTAAAGCAATTCGTCGATCTCCATCACGCCAGCATCGGTGTAGATAGCCAACCGGGAAAAGGCAGCACCTTCAGCGTAACTTTCCGCGGAGGGAAAAAACATTTCGAAAACGACAAGAATGTTGAATTTTACGCCGGCAACCTTAGTGAAAACATCCAGCAGGAACAACCGGCAGAATCGCATCAGGAGGACAAAGCCGAAGAAGAACGCTCCAAAATCCTTGTGGTAGAAGACAACGAGGAATTGCGCCATTTTATCTGCCGTATCCTTGCCGCCGATTATCGGGTAGTATGCGCCAACGACGGCGAGGAAGGTTTGCGCATGGGTAAAATGGAATGGCCCGATTTAATCATTACCGACATCATGATGCCCAAAATGGACGGTTTTGAAATGATCCGGCACATCAAGGCCGATGCCGATATTTATGCGGTCCCCCTGATTGTCCTGACGGCCAAAGGCGAAATGGACGACCGCATACACGGAGTAGAATTGGGAGTGGATGATTACGTACTTAAACCCTTCAGCGCCTCCTATTTAAAAGCACGTGTCAAGGCCTTGCTTGAACAAAGACGCCAATTACAAAAGCATTTTCTGGAAATACTGAGCCAGGGAGGCAATGCGCTGGCTCGCCGTGCCATTGAACCTAACATGCCGGTCATTACTCCGGCCGACGAACTGTTTATTCAGGAAGCCCTGGCCTTTATGGAAAAAAACATGGATAATGCGGAACTCACCATCGATCAGTTTGCCGACGCCCTGAATATGGGCCGCACCGTCTTTTACAACAAACTGAAGACCACGCTGGGTCTTACGCCTATAGATTTTGTGCAGGAAATGCGCATTAAAAGGGCAGTTCAATTGATGAAATCAAGCGATTATACCATTGCGGAAATAGCCTATCAAACCGGCTTCAACGATCCCAAATACTTCAGCCGCAGTTTCAAAAAACACCTCGGATCAAGTCCTTCGGAATACATCAGATCCATCCGGAAATAACCAAAGGAGGGCGCCTCAACAATAAGACGCCCTCCTCACACTCCATTCTTTAAACCATTCACCTAACCGCTTTCAACACGCAGGTTCCCGTGTTTGCAGTAACCTTAGCAATAACAAAACGAACGGAACCCAAATCAAGTCTTACATTTTCTTCTATTTCGTATTGGCCGGCTTTACTACCGTCGATAGCATACAATTCAACTCTTGCTTTTCCGCAAAAGCCGCTTGCCAAAAGCCTGCTACCGTCGAAAACGACATTCAGCGCGCCAGCCGTTTCAGTCTGAATGCCGTTTACAAAAGGGGGGTCTGAAACCTGTCCGAGCGTTCCGTACATATTAACGGCACGTACACGATACCCGGAAACATCTCCCTCAAAAGTCAGGGATGTTTCAGTTGTGAATGTCAGAAAATCCCCATTGTACAGAACTTCGTAACAGATGGCCTGAGGCTCCGCTGTCCAGTAAAGACGGTTTTCGCTGTAATACAAAAGTGGTGCAGGAAGCTCTGTAGTAATATTGTCCGGCTTCCAGCCGTCCGTTCCGCTCAGCACCGTACGAACCGTCAGAGCATCGGCTTCTTCCTTGCTCAGTACAGCCTGGGCAATACAGGTTTCCGTGGGATTATTCCTGTCGCTGCCTGTCCAGTAATAGGTATTGCGCGAAGCCAGACTTACGGGATTACCCATATGATCTATGGTATTGTATTCCGCAAAAACGACCGGTAAGCCTCCCATATGATCAATCCAACCGGCTGGAGACAGGTTGATGTCTTTCGACAAGCTTGTATTGATAAAAGAAGTTCGCGGCCTGTTATGCCAGGGACGGCCCCAATAATTATTTGTACGAGCCGTACCCGGCTTGCTCGAAACCACGTTGCAATCACGAAAAACATAACCGTATTTAACTCCTGCACCATGAGAAGGAGCAACAACAACCGAGCCGTTACGACAAAGAGCAATGGTACAACTGTCGAAAACACAATTGCCCGAAGCATAAATAAAGTCGACAGCTCCTTCAATGTAGCTGCGAAAAGCGTAATGACGGTGTTCGTCACGACCCGTCTGCCAGGTATCCTGATAACTCTTTAAAACGGCATTGAACATGGTAAAGCGATCGGCATAACTTCCCAAAGCCAGCGCCTGAGGACCTGCCTGATTGTCGTAACCCCAGGAATTGATTACGGTAATATTATGCAAATAAAAATCGGAAGAATTGGCCACCAACACCGGCCCCTGGCCCTCTGCCTCGGGGAATAATGAATTATTGCGTTCATGCCCGCCATAGGAGGTGATGGAGAACTTCAACACCGTCCTCTCCTTATCTTCTCCCACCAGACAAATATTCGGCTGACTTGTGGAAGTGCGTACCAACTCTTCGTAAACCCCGTTTCTGACAAAAATCAGCCAGGGTTCCGTACGGTTGTTAGGGGCTGCTTTAACCGCCTGACGAATACTGGTATAATCTCCGGATCCGTCTTTAGCCACCACAGCATCGAATACTTTTGCCTTGGGGCTGCAGGTGGTGAAAGAATAGCTGCCGCCCGTCAAGGGCCTGTTGTCAACTTTAGACAAAAAGGCCCCGTCGCGGACAAGCATTGTATAGGTAGTGGCAAACTGTAACTGTCCCGGTTTGAAAATGGCCATTCCGCCTGCTATACTGGCCGGAGCAATGTATTCACCGTTCAGGAAACAACTGTCCGGTCCCTGAATCAATCCAACGGCACTTTGAAGTATTATTTGGGCATTCACGGGTACCTCTTTCTGTCCGTCCACCGGAATTTTGGGGAAAACCTCCCCGGCGGCATATAAATTGCCGGCAAGCAACAAGGCCGACATTATCGCAACCGGAAAGCAAATAAGAGCCGTTTTGATCACCCTGTTTATTTTTCTATTCAACATCATTGGTTTCCGTTTACGGTTCAACAAACAAAAGAACTCTTCACTCTGCGAGGTCAGTTGATTTTTTTGAATTTAATTATTTAACCAGGTATTTCTTTCCGTTGATAATATAAATACCGGGACGATCGGCGCTCTTAAGGCGACGTCCCATCAGGTCGAAGATCATATCTTCCTGCTCTTCCCTTACCGGAGCCACTACAGCATTAGGGTCGTAATCGGCCAAAAGGAAGATATTAGCCACATATACACCATAAACATCGAAGATACGGTTGGTATCGTATCCACTGGTGACATCGGGAATCAAACGGATATAGATGAGTTCCTTGGCTGCCGTATTGGGAAGCTCTACCTCGAAATCCTGCCAGCCGCCGGTGGTAGTAACCGTGTCGACAGTTTCCCACGAAGTATTATCGTACGAATATTGAACAAAATAATCGTAATGTCCCATATAAGTACGTTTGATGGAGAAGCAATATTTAATGTCGCTCATGTAGCCCCTGGTACAAACAGCCGTTTGCCAATAGAAACCCTGGTCTGTATAATACTTGCTTGAATCCATGGCGCCATCACTGGTTTTATATTCGGTGCCATCGCCGGAATCGGTCAGACGCAGCCAGGTGACGGCAGCGGTATAAGTATCGGTACGATTCCACCAAGTCTTAGTCCAGGGGGCACCGGGATACAGGGTATAATACATATCCAAAGTGGGGACATGAGCTGTATCCTGGTAATTGCGGCTCAGGAAGTCGGCCCGACGTTGTTGGTTTGCTGCGCTTCGTTGTGTATCAAAGTCCCACCCGCAAATGAAATCTTTCTGAACAAATTCCAGTATAATCGTATAATCTTTTCCCATAACGATGGAGAATTCCGGTGCATAAAATTGCTCCGACATATCGTCCGTATATCCCATTACAAATTCGGTAATCAAATTGGTCTTAGAAGTAATAACCAGTTCGGTGCCTTCTTCGTAATATTCATAAGCTCCGTCTTTACCTGTTTCGGAAACCACATAAGAACCTCCTCCCGTGCAGGTAATGTTTAGTCTAAACAAAGTTATAGCTTCAAAAACGGCGTATACATATTTATCGCCGGTCATTTCGAAAGAATAGCTGGTTTCTTCGCTCAGGGTTGCATTGTTTTCATCCACCCATTTCACAAACTTGAAACCGTAGTTTTTGACAGCCGTCAAAGTTACGTTTTCGCCTTCGGGTATTTTCCCGCCTGGACCGCTGATGGTTCCGGCCAGAGAGTCAACGCCGGCGGCCAGACCGTGAGTGAGATTGTAAAGTTGACCGGCATCTTTCAACCATTTCTGAGCTCCCAGTACGCCACCCGTAGTCGATTTGTTTTCGACCGGAGTCACACCTTTATATAAAGAGAAATTACCGTTGGCCGGATCGGCAAACAGAGCGGCAGCAGAAGGAATTTCCAGGTCGGCTAAGGAATAGTTGTTTTCCATAGAAACATCTCCAAGTTCTTCTGCCAAAGTAGGAATTACCCATCCGTGAATTAAATTATTCTTGATGGTGACGTCCCAATAACCGGCAGAAATAGAGAACAATTTACCTCCGACCTTGCCGTCAGGGCAAATAATGATGTTGTCGGTAAAAACCAGTTTTGAGTCTTCACCGTTGAATTTATTGGTTACCTGGCAAAAATAACGATTGGCATCACGACAACCCTGATAAAGAGTGTTGTGTGTGAAAATAAATTCGTGGCTCTTGCCGTCGTAGGTTCCTCTGGGATTGTAGAATGATTCTACTCCGTCGTTCTGATAGAAGGTACATTCATTCATGATCCACTTGTAAATGGGGGTGGCGTGATAGGAAAAGTTCCAGTTACCCGTGTTGTTATTGTAGAATGTACAGCCTTCAAATTCAACTAATTCTACAGCTGAAGAGGTTTGGTCTCCACTCAGATATAAAGTGCAGCGATTGATATTCCGAATCGTACAATTCTTCATAGAAATAGCCCTAATAATGCCCACGGGAGCAAAATTGAGCAGATAGCTGGCGCCGTCGCCGATGGTGATATTTTCAAGATGGAGTCCCGAACCGTCGCCAACTCCCTCACCCCTGATTTCTCCGGTCAGGAAAACTTCGCAGGTATCGGGAGCTAAAATGGTGATGGCTTTGCCAACAGGGAAATTTTGATTGGCATAAGTGCCGCTGTACAATAGCAGTGTGTCGCCGTCGGCCGTTGCCGCGTATTTGGTAGCATAATTGGACACGCTGTCCACGACAATTACATTGGCTGAAGCCATAAAAGCAAGCAGCAATGAACAAAACAAAAGAGTAAATTTTTTCATAGTCGGTTAATTTAATAGGTTTAGTAGTCAATTACCACCAAAAATAAAGCATCGAAATTTTCTCTTAGTGGACTATTTGTTGAGATAGGTGTACTTTTTAAACAAAAAATATCCTCCTATTCCGCAAAAAAGTACACCCCAAGGCCACTTAAGCAAGGTATTTTTGTTTCGATTAAAATAAATCCGATACTAATGAATAAATATTTATTGCTGATTTTGCATTTATGCTTCTGCGCATCGAATTTCTCGTTGATGGCCGACACTATTCCCGCTTTTCCCGGGGCTGAAGGCCACGGACGTTTTACCACCGGCGGACGAGGAGGCCTTGTGTATCATGTTACCAGCTTAGAAGACGATCCTGTAAATCCCAAGTTCGGCACCTTGCGCTATTTTCTGAATAAAACCGAAAAACGAACCATAGTTTTTGATGTGTCCGGCACCATCTTTTTGAAAGATGCCCTCAATATCAATGCAGGCAACTTAACCATTGCCGGACAGACAGCACCGGGTGACGGTATTTGCCTGGCCGGTTATCCGGTTCACGTCAATTCGAGTAACATTATTATTCGTTTTCTGCGTTTCCGCATGGGCGACCTCGATCCCAACAACGAAGACGATGCTTTGGGAGGAAGAGGCATCAAAAACATCGTAATAGACCACTGCTCCTGCTCCTGGAGCGTAGATGAATGTGTTTCTTTCTACGGGAACGAGAATCTCACGCTGCAATGGTGTATTATCAGTGAGAGCCTGCGTCATTCCAATCACGAAAAGGGCAATCACGGTTACGGAGGCATCTGGGGAGGAGCCAACACTTCGTTTCATCACAACCTGCTTGCCCATCACAGCAGCCGCACACCCCGGCTGGGCGCGGCAGACAATACGGACGGGCGCGACAACGTAGACCTTAGAAATAACGTTATTTACAATTACGGTCTGGTAGTAGGCTGTTACGGAGCCGAAGGCATGGATGCCAACATCATTAATTGTTATTACAAACCGGGGCCTTCCACCAAAACCAACCACAACCGCCGTAGTATGATAATCGGCATCGGAGCCAACACCACCGACAGTGCCCGGCCGAAATGGGGGAAATACTACATTGCCGGCAATTGGTGTTCTTCCCTGAGCGACACTTATAAATTACCCACCGACAGCTACGAGCGCAATACTTGTCTGGACAACTGGAATTACGGAGTGTACAACAATATATCGGAACCTATCAGTGCCCAGGAAAAAGCTGCGATGAGACTGAGCGAACCCAACAATCCGGGCCTGGTTACAACCCATACCGCTCAGGTCGCTTTCGAAAAAGTATTGGGCACTGCAGGCTGTTCCTTACAACGGGATGAAATTGACCTGCGTATTGTGGATGAAACCCGCCGAGGTACCGCTACTTTTAAGGGCAATTACACTGCAGTGGGTGGTATCATCGACAGCCAGAACGACCTTAAACCGGCCGGTGCCGGCAGCGACTGGAGCCCCTGGCCCACCTTGAACAGCACGGACCCCCCAAAAGACACAGATCGGGATGGTATGCCCGACGCCTGGGAAGAAGCACGGGGACTTAATCCCAGACATCCTCTCGATCGCAACGACATTGCCGAAAACGGCTACACCAACTTAGAAAACTACCTAAATAGTTTAGTTGAAGAAATCGTCCGTCAGGAACTTTCGGACTACGAATTCGTTACCGGTTCCGGTCAAAACGATCTGCCCGCAGCCATAAATCCTCCCATGGTCGCAAAACAAAAAAAAGAGAACAATAAGGTTTGGTACGACCTGAGCGGCCGACCAATCGAGTCGCCAAACGCAAGAGGATTGTATATACGCCGTGGAGAAAAATTAGTCATTCGATAGCCAACAAAACATCAATAAAACCATGAAAATCAGAGCATTCCATAGAAAAAGACACGCATGGCTGCCGGCGGCATTCATCGCTGCGGTTGTAAGCAGTTGCAATGACCACATGTCGGAATATTATGCTCGTCCCGACTGGATCAAGGGAAACTGCTACGAAGTCCTCGAAATGGATGGCAATTATACCATTTTTCTGAAAGGAATCGACAAGGCAGGTTTTCACGATATGGTAGACGGCAAAAGCATAGTAACGGTAATGGCACCGAACGATTCTGCCTTTAGCCTCTATTTGGCTGAACAGGGACTGAACAGCATAGAGGAAATGGATTCCTCCGAGCTGGATAAACTTATTGGTTTCCACCTGATGTACTATGCATACAGTGCAGATAAACTCATCAACTTTCGTCCCGAAGAGGGCGACGATGTTACGGATGAAGAGAAAAAAATCAACGCCGGCATGTACTACAAGCATCGAACTAAAAGCAAGGATCCCAATACCATCGAGTACGACAATAAACGTCAAATGGATGTTACTGTCTTTCACCAAGAGCGTTTTTTGCCTGTGTTCTCGGTCATGTATTTCGACACCAAGATGATCGATGCGGCAGAAAACTATAACTATTTTTTTCCCGATGTGGCATGGAATCCCAACAATGCCGGATTTAACGTGGCGGGCGCAGCAGTCACACAGGCTAATCTGATTACGAGCAACGGCTACATTCATTGCCTGGATCATGTACTTAAACCCTTGAATACCATCTATACCGAATTGAAAAACGACAGTAATTTCAGTCAGTTTCTGAGCTTGTACAAAAAGAAGGAGACCTTCGCCTACAACGCGGAGTTATCTCTGGAATACGGGAACGGAGAGCGTCTGTACGAACACCTGTTCTCCCAGCCCTTACCGAATATTGCCAGTGAATGGCCAACGAACGATTACTCAAAATTGACGGAACTCTCCTCGGTTGGTTACAGTATTTTTGCACCTACCAACGCTGCTCTGAATACATTCTTCGACAATTACTGGGCCAAAGGCGGCTATGCAAAGCTGGACGATGTCAGCCGTGAATCGGTCGAGAAACTGCTTTACAATTGCGTTTATCAGGGAGTCCTCAAAAGCGGCGGCAACTCTTACGACGGCAATTTAGCCTTCCCCGAAGAGATTCGCCGCGGAGACATCATCAATAGTTACGGTGCCGTTATCAATGTGCCTCTCGACGCTGTTCCCCAAAAATACCGCATACTCTGTGAAAACGGACTGCTCTACGGCTGCGAGGAATTAGCTGTCCCCACCATGTTCGCCGCCGTCACCGGCCCGGCCTATCAATACAAGGATTTCAGTCATTACCTTATCATGCTCACTTCCATAGGTGACATCCAAAACACCCTTTGGAGCGACGAGACACAATTGCTCTCGCTGATGCCCGACAATGCCCAGATAGAGGCCATGGGCATAACCTACGACAGCCGCAACAATTACCTGGTTCGCGGTGGTAAAGCCTTAGCTAATGACTTTAAAATCAGTACAACCTATGCCCACCTGGTTGATCTTTCGGCGAGCACCTGCGGCGATACGGAACTCGACTCTACAAGCCCGGGCAAACAACAAGTGTTCAGGGCTTTTTCGCCCGATTACATTTTCTACTGGTATGTGATGGACGGTAAACTGACCAACAGTTTTCGTTTCAACGAGCGCATCTATCCACAACTTAAATCAGACCAGGAGGTGTTTGTTTCTTTCAGCGAATTGCCATCCTACAAAGAGGACGGCAGCTGGAGCAACGGCAAATCCTATACCTACGAAGGATCCATGTTTGTCGGCATGCCTTCGGAGACCACCTACAAGTCGTTCCAGCAAATGATGCAGAACAACAAAGTAGACTCCCTGCTCCCCTACCATGGTTTTGTAAACTTAATGACTATAGCCGGCATGTACGACGGGGCAAAGTTTAATTTCGTTCAGGAGGGAGAAAACCATTTAATGCTTATTCCCGTTAACTCTGCCGTGTTCGACGCCATCGAAAACTCGGCCATCCCCGGATTGAGTTTCGATTCGGCTGCATACGGCGCGGGAAGCAATATTTTCGACTGTTGCTCGGTGGCCGACGACAGTTCAAGATATGTACTGCAAATGTATTTGAAAGACTACTTCGTTCCGCTTGCCACGGCGGGCATCAGCAATTATCCCTATCTCGGCTGGAAAGAAGACACCTCCAAAGGCATGGAATCCCTGAACGTTATTGAAATTTACGATGAAAGCACCAGCCGGGTTACTTACCAGTCGGTAAAAATTGTGATTACGGACAAGGGAGATAAACTCACTGTCCGTCTGCTTGAAAGCGACGAAGAAATCGAGGTATCGGGAGATTATCACTATCTGCCCTTTGTGTTTGAAGATGGTTGTGTTCATTTTATTAACGGCATGTTCTGAATAGTATGAAAAAAATAATCACCCTATTGATTTTATGCTTGCTGCTGATCGGCACAAGCTCAGCTCAAAAGACGCTGACGGGACGTGTCTATGAAAACTTTGGAGGTAAAGAAGAGCTTGCCGTAGGTGTAAACATCTCCTTCAACAACGCTCAAAACCGTATGGTCGAAGGAACAGTCTCCAACAGCAACGGCGAATACAGTCTGCGTGTCCCATTGGGAGGAGGGCCTTATACCGTGGTCTTTTCCTACATCGGAATGAAAACCCAGAGTATTCCCTATAACGGTCAATCTTCGTTGAACGTAGTGCTCGAGGAAGACGCTAAAGCACTGGACGAGGTGGTGGTAGCAGCCAAACAGGAACAAAAAAACGAGATGGGCATCACCCTGAGAGAACAAACGGCCGCTACCGAACGTATACAACTAAGCGAAATTATAGAATTTACTCCTGTCACTTCGGTGGAAGAAGCATTACAGGGCCGTCTGGCCGGTGTGGATATTTTGACCGGAGGCGATCCGGGAGCCAGGAATTCCATTCGCATTCGCGGTACAGCCACACTCAATACCAGTGCAGACCCTTTGATTGTGATCAACGGTGTCCCCTATTCGACCGACATTGACGATTCCTTCAATTTTGCTACGGCCAGTAACGAAGACTACGCTGCCATGCTGAACCTGTCGCCTTACGACATCGAAAGCATAGAAGTATTGAAAGACGCCGCCTCCACGGCCATTTACGGCACATCGGGCGCCAGCGGTGTACTGCTGATAACGACCAAAACAGGATCGAAAGGCAAACCGCGTTTCACTCTGTCTTCGAAGTTCACGGCCAAATTCGAGCCGGAATCGATTCCGATGCTCAACGGTAAGGAATACGTGGCGTTTATCGAAGATGCCATCTGGAATACGGCCAATGCCAAAGGCGTTTCGACCAGTGCCGCTCTGCTGGAGCTGCTGTACGATACGCCGGAAATTAACTTTAACAAGGAATGGCGCTATTTCAACGAATACAACACCAACACCGACTGGCTGGCCGCGGTAGTACAGAATGCTTATACAACGGACAACAACTTTTCGATGAGCGGCGGAGGTGAAAAAGCCACCTATCGTTTCAGTCTTTCTTACGCCGACGAGGACGGAACTACCATAGGGACCAACATGAACCGTTTTTCCAGTACACTCAACATCGGCTACCGCTTCAACGACAAATTGAGGGTGGAAACCGACTTTTCGTATGCCGAAACAGACAAGAAAGCGAACTGGACCGACAATGTCCGTTCGGAAGCCATGCTGAAAATGCCCAACAAAAGTCCCTATTGGATAGACGATATCACGTTGACTCCCACCGATCGTTACTTCAATCGCCAGAATGCGGAGGAATTTCAGGGAGCCTTTACCGGGTCCAAAAACTTCCATCCCATTGCCATGGCCAACGAAAGTTTCAACAACAGCCTGCAACAGGAAGAAAAAATGAACTTTCGCTTGAACTACGATATCTTACCGGGTCTTATCTACACAGGATATGTTTCGATGAAGTTCAAAACCATCAAAAACAGAGCCTTTTTACCCCAGAGTGCCACAGGAGTCACTATGGACAATACTTACGCCAATCGCAGCAGCGATGCCTACAGCGACAACCTGGCACTACAGACCGAAAACAAATTGATTTTCCGCCGCAACTGGAATGGTATTCACAACATTGTGGCTACTGCTTTATGGCGCACCAGCGACAGCCAAAGCAGTAACTACTCCAATACCATTTACGGCGTGGCTTCCAAACATGCTTCCGATCCATCGACCAACGGGGCCATAGTAGAAAGAGGTTCCGGCGATTCACAAGTTCGCTCGATCAGCGGCATCGGTGGTATAAATTATACTTTTCTCAACCGTTACATTCTTTCGGGAACCGTCAACTACGAAGGTAAATCGTCGCTGGGTAAAGCCAACCGCTGGGGATTATTTCCTTCCCTGGGCCTTGCCTGGCATATCAAAGAGGAAAATTTCCTGCAAAACGCCGATTGGCTGAATTCCATGAAATTACGTTGCAGTTATGGCCAGAGCGGCGCCGCTCCTTCCGGAACGGCTCCTTACATGGGAACCTATTCGGCCCTTGGTGACGGTTACCGCGACAATCCTTCCATCGTACCCGTATCGGTGCAATTGAATAAGCTAAAATGGCAAACGGCCAGTGAGTACGACGCCGGTTTTGACGCCGGTTTTTTGGATCAAAGACTCACAGCCACTTTCGACATATATTACAAATACATCACCGATTTGCTTCAGAGAAGGATCGCCATTCCCACTACCAGTGGTTACAATTCTCAGGGCAACAGCATTGCCTATTACAATTCGGGAGAAATGAGCAATACCGGCTGGGAGTTCAGAATAGATTACACGGTTGTTCAAAACGACGACTGGCGCATCACGCTCAATTACAACATAGCCCGCAACATCAACCGCATCGAAAAGTTACCGGAAAACCTGCCTGAAAGCAGTTACAGTTTAAGAAACGGCACCTACGCACAGCGTATCATCGTAGGCGCACCCGTCGGCAGCTTCTTCGGTTACCGTTACCTGGGGGTTTACGACACCACTTTGGAAACTTATGCCCGCGATGCCCGGGGAGCCGTTATGACCGACCTCGACGGCAAACCCATAGTAATGAAAAACGGTACCTATACCTGTTTCCCGGGAGATGCCAAATACCAGGACATCAATCACGACGGCGTTATCAATCAGAGCGATATTGTGTACATAGGCAACGCCAATCCGGTGGTCACCGGCGGCGGAGGATTCACTGCCAAATTCAAACAACTGACCTTAACCGGCTTTTTACATTATCGTTTGGGACAAAAAATTGTCAATCAGGCACGTATGAACAGTGAGGCCATGTACGGCACCGACAATCAGAGCCTGTCGGTATTAAGGCGCTGGCGCAGTCCGGGCGACGACACAGATATACCGAGAGCTCTCTGGCAATACGGTTACAACTACCTGGGCAGCGACCGTTTTGTCGAGGATTGCTCTTTTCTGAGGTTAAAAACCATCTCTTTCTCTTACGGTTTGCCGAAAAATTTCTGCCGGAAAATCAAAGTCAACACCATCAACGCTTTTGTTACGGCTTACGACCTTCTGACTTGGACCAATTATACCGGACAAGACCCGGAGGTAACTCTGCCCTCGAGAGTAACCGATATTGCTATGGACAGGGCTCAGACCCCTCCCAGCAAGAGGATTTCGGGTGGTTTAATCATCAATTTCTAAAGGAGGACTCATTATGAAAAAAATAAAACATCTAGTCGCCGTCGTCCTTGTCATGGCATTGGCCTTTACCCATTCCGCTTGCTCCGATTGGCTCGAAGTTTATCCGCAGAACAACCAGGTAAGCGACTATTACTGGTCCAGCAAAGAAGAAGTGGAAGCCATGCTCAATGGTTGTTACCACTACCTCCGCGAAATGGTTACTTCCCAACTGATTCCTCTGGGCGAACTCAGGGCCGGTCAAATCTTTAGCCGCAGCGGTAACACCAACCTGCAGGAATTTCGTGTCAAAGAAACAGATAACATCAGCAATTGGGGCCCCTTTTACGAGGTCATAAACGTAGCCAACGGTGTTATTTCGAATGCCGAAAAAGTATTGAGCAGAGACGACACTTACGACAAAAACAGGCTGAATGCCCACAAAGCAGAAGCTTATTTCCTTAGGGCTTTGAGTTATTTCTACCTGGTCAGGAACTGGAAAGACGTGCCGCTGGTGCTGTTTCCTTACGAAGACGACTCTCAGGACTATCACATTGCGCAGTCTGACGAAGCCGAAGTGATTGCTCAAATAAAGAAAGACCTGCTGACTGCTTTGGAATCGGGAGCAGCCAAAGAGTATTACGTCAAAGCCTGGGAAAACAAAGGCCGTGCCACCAAATGGGCAATATATGCTTTGCTGGCCGACGTCTGCCTTTGGAGCGAAAGCTATGCGGATGCCGAAAAGTATTGCAGCCTGATTTTAAATTCAAACTCTGCCTACGCCCCCAGCTTCCTTTCGACTCCCTCGCATTCCTCCTGGTTCTCTATTTTTAATCCCGGCAACAGCAACGAATCTATCCTGGAGCTCCAATGGAGCGAAGAAGACGAACAACTCAACGATCTGCCTTATTTGTTCGACCCCTCCAGTTCCAGACGCGTGTACGCCTACTCCAAAAAAATGACGGAGCTGTTTGTGGAGGAATACACCCACACCCAACAACGTATGGCAGAGGCCGTGCGCACCATGTACGGCGGATTCTATTGCAATCCTCCCGCTGCTTATCTGGCTGCAGAAACAGGCTTTGTCTGGAAATATTTCGGCTCCGAAGTGCTGACCGAAAAACGCACTCCGGAACACTATGATCCCAATTTTATACTTTACCGTACAACCGAAGTGATATTAATGAAAGCCGAAGCGCTGATTATGCAAGGGCCTGAGCGTTATTCGGAAGCTCTCGAATTAATAGATCAGGTCCGCAGACGCTCCAATCTGGGTTCTACGGAAATTGATCCGATCAATACCACCGAATTGGAATTGCTCGAATGTTTACTTAACGAACGTGCTACCGAACTGGCCGGCGAAGCCAAAGCCTGGTACGATATGCTGCGTTTCGGCCGCCGCAACGACTACCAATACAAAGAAACCTTCATCACGGCCCGTTTATTGGAATTCAACAAACAGGCCAGTACCAGTTGGTTCCGCTCTGTGCTCCTCGACAACAATGCGCTCTTTCTCCCCGTTTGGGAGCAGGAATTGGAAAACAATCCTCTTCTTGTGCAAAATTCCTATTATGAATAACGAATTCAAGGACTAAGGTTTATGAAAAAGATACATTCCAAACATACAGTGTTACCAATACGATTGCCGGCGTTTGTTCTTACCGTCGTTGCGCTCATTTTCGCGTCGGGAGGCTGCCGGGATCCTTATATGGGTCAAATGTTTGAATTGGACGAAGGCGACGAAACCAAAATCACCAACATTGCTTTTATGGAAAAATACCCCGAAGATTATTCACTGTTTCTGGATTTTCTGAAAGCTGCCGATTATTACAACGCCCTTAACGATGCCAGTTCAACGGTTACCGTTTTTGCTCCCGACAATGCCGCCATGGATTCTTTTATGAAAATAAAAGACATCAGCTCTTTCGATCAACTCGATTCGGCTTATGCACGTCAGGTGATTCAGGTCCACATGCTGCGGGGGAGCCTCAATGAAGCTTCTTTTATCCAATACCTAAACGAAGGAAGCATCGGCATACCTACCCTTTTCGGAGATTACCTGACCTTGAGTTACGGCTTCACTAACCGGGACATCGATGATGTAGACCTGGCCAACAGCAAACCCGAAGACACCTTGTCGATTTACATCAACAATATGGCCTCTGTCAGGGATATAGCTCATCAAACCGTTAACGGCATGGTCTATAAACTGGGGGGAGTAATCCGTCCCCTTATAGAAACGGTGGTGGAAAAAATGCGCGATTACGGAGAATACGAGCTTTTTCTCGAAGCCATCGAACAAGCAGGTATGACCGGCTTGCTGAATATTACCAGCGATACGGTACAGCAAGCGATGGGCGGATATACGGTTAATCCCGTCAACTACACCGTACTGGCCGTTTCCGACGAGACGTTCAGGTCAGCAGGCATCCAAACTATGGATGATCTGGAAAATTACCTGGCAGAAAAAGACCCCGCCGGTCAGAGCGGTATTGCCCGGAGCGACAGCAACAGCGTGGTCCGTCGCTATGTTTCCTACCATATTTTGGCAGGGGCTAACACCAAAAGTTCACTCACTTACAGTTTAACTCCCAACGAAACGAAGGTTTTCGACACCTTCCAAGCTCACGAAATCATCACCATCCAGACCCTAGTCGGCCAAACGTTTATAAACAGAGGCAGCCGGGATGTCTGTGGCTTTGTCCGTTCCGACATCAAAGCGAGCAACGGTTATGTCCACAAAATCGACGGCATTTTACCTGTTTGGTGTCCGGAACCCTCTGTTGTGGTGTGGGATTTTTGCAACAGCACCGATATCGTTGCCATTGCCAACAGCTACGGAGCCGCCAACAATCTGGGTAATCTTTACAGCACACCCAGCGATGCTGCTGAATATAAGGTAGATATAACCAAAAGCAATCCCTACGGAACCATACATTCTTTCGATTATAAGCTAGCCTCCACCAAAGGAACCTGGCTCAGAATAGGTTATTGGAAATGCAAAGCCAATACAGATGCTACGCTGGATTACGAAAACGAATTCAACGCTCATCTGAACAATTTACTCATACTCAATCTGGGCTATACCGGCTGGATAGAGTTCACTACCCCTACCATTGTAAAAGGTACTTATCGGGTAGAATTGTACTATGCGGGGGCCAAGGCGCTGGCCAAGAAATTCTACGGAGGAGGCAGCGCCGTCAAATTCACGCTGGACGACTTCCTGAAACAGCATTACTTGTGGAAAGGTTGGGAGTCGAGTCAACAAGCCGTTCAAGGGGAGGTTTTATTTCCAAATATCACTTTTGAAACTACGCAAAGCCACAGCTTCAAAGCTGTATTTATGGATGCCAATGCTTCCACTATTTCCACTTACCGCCAGATGTGGGATTACGTAAAATTCATTCCTTTAGCCGAAGAGTAAGCTATGCACGCAAAAAGAACGACAATTATGAAAAAACATCAATCCATACTTATCCTCAGTCTTCTAAGTCTAACGCTTGCGTTTACCGCCTGCGGCGATGCCTGGGATAATCATTACGGCAAACAAACGCCGGTTGCCGACGGTAATGTGGAAATTTATCCGGGTAGCCTGAAAGAATTTCTCGCTTCCGCTCCTGAATTCAGCACTCAGCATGCTCTTTTTGCCGATGCGGGCATTTACGACAAGATGCTTCCCGGACAAGAATATACCATTTTGCTTTATCCGGACAACATACTGGACACTACCTCCTATGCCCAAGACAACAGCTACGCCGCTTACTGTATCTGCGACATTGCTCTGTCTCCTGCCGACATGGAAGAGGGCATGGGCATCAGTACCTGGTACGGCAAAAACCTATGGATTAGCCTGCAGGGTGAACAAATAAAAATCAACGACTGCCCGGTCGAAGCCATTACCCGCACCAACAACGCCTTCGTTTACCGGATAAACGAAAAGGTTATTCCTGTCAGACTGTCGGTCTACGACGTTATCAACGGCCTGGACGATGCCAGGTATTCAAAATTTAAGTCGCTGATACGCACGTATGAACGCAGGTATTTTGATCCAGCCAAATGTACGCCGGCAGGCACCAACGAACAGGGTAATACCATCTACTCCGACTCCGTCAAAGGCTGGTCGACAAAGAACATTCTGATGGACCGCTACAGTAAAGACGGCCAGGAAATGTGGAACATGCGCAACGAGTACTACAACAGCACCGTTTTTATACCCGACAACGACATCATTCAGGCAGCCGTAGATACTGCCTTGGCCCGTGTGCCGCTTTGGCTGGGGCGTACAGCCACCGCAGCCGACCGGAACAAATTCGAAAAATGGATAATCAGAGCCTGCTTTGTAGATCGACTGCTCAATGCCGGACAAGTAACCGGTTCCGAAGACATCGATTGTGTGGGAGGCTACCAGAAAGACAGTCTTGAAGGTAAAACAGTATTTGAGGCAGATATGGCCATGTGGCGTCCCTGGGTACAAAAAGTCCGGACCGGCGACATGATTTCGGCCAGTAATGGAAATATCTTCTTTGTCGATTGGCTAAAAATCCCTAATAACGTGGTTATTTACCGTCTGAAAAGCCGTTTCTACGAGCTATGGAACAATATGAACCAGGAACAACGCGACAAGTATTTCCGCTGGGATCACTGGATCGACCCGATGGTTCTGAACGATGCCCAGAGCTCCTTTACATTGAGCGAGACCATGCCTACCATGTACTATCATGTACTGACGGCTATACCCGACAAGGATGCCCGCCGCGATTCGTTGGTCTGCAGCGTTACCTACGACGGCGTTTTGTTTAACCAGAACAATCCACGCGGCAGCCAGATACGGGAATGTCATATCCCTGCCGGCGAATACTACCTGCGTATGGGCTTTAAACACAGCTTACTTTATTCACTCAGTATTCAATTTTGCGACACCCTGTTGGTCGAGGACATGGTTATGTATGCCCAGGGATCGAATTTCCACTTCGACCGCGGATCGGTGTCGGTAGTCGACAATTACGGGGAATCGTCCATCGGTTATCCCGAGGGCTACAACTGGCACGATTGGTCGTCGCTGAGCGAAAAAGCTCAGGCCTACGATACCGACGGTTATCCCGTCGGCATAGTCAACATGAAAGAAGACGGCAATTTTACGATTACCATCTCATCTTCCGACATGAGTTACCTCTATACTTACGGAGCCGACCGGAATACCCACAATATAAGTCAGCTGATGATGTATCACTGGTGCCTACGTCCCACGAAAAACAACTATTGATATGAAAAGAGTTCTTTCAATTAGCGTCGTACTAGTCTTGTGCCTTTCGACCGTAATGGGACAGGGCAATGTTATATACACAAAGGACATGGAAAAGTCTTACGACATTGACCATGCCATTAAGGGAAAAATTCCGGGTCTGCAAGTAGTCGGCAAAAGCGGTATGCCCGGCGAAGGTGCCTATTTAAATTCAGGAGGTATCCATTCTCTGTATGCTGCCAACACCCCCTTGATTGTAGTAAATGGTGTTCCATACATGTACGACACCAAACTTTCAACCGCCATCAACGGATACAGCCGTAGTTTGTTTGCAGCCCTTAATATCAACGATATCCGCAGCATCACTTTATTGACCGGCTCCGATGCAGCCAAATACGGCTCTCTGGGTTCAAACGGGGTGCTTCTCATCGAAACGGAACAGGCCACCAGCGATAACCTGAATACGCGTATTTCGCTTTGCACACAGTACGGACTGCATTTCAAAGGCCGTACCGTCGACGTACTCGATGCCGGCGGATACAAGAATTATCTTCGTTCGGTAGGTCTGTCCCGCTACGGGCAAATGGGGCCTCTCACCACCGATTATCCTTTTCTGCAAACTTCGTCCGACTACCCCAGCGCTTACATCTTCAACAACAACACCGACTGGCAGTCTGAAATTTACCGTCCGGCTCTGGTCACCAACAATGTTTTCCGTGTAGAAGGCGGCGACGAAATTGCCAAATACAATATGAGCGTGGGCTACTCTTCGGACGGAGGCATACTGTACGGCACCCGGACCGATCGTTACCATACATTGATCAACTCGGACATAACGGTCAGCCGCAAAATCGACATTTTCAGTTCGGTCGGACTCTCTTACTTGCGCAGCCAATTGCAGGAACAAGGCATGAACAAAGAAACCAATCCCCTGCTGGCAGCTTGGTTTAAGATGCCCGTACTCAATCCGTATTTTGCGGGCAGCGACGGAGAATTGACAGGGATTTACGCTCCGTACAATTTTTCGAACATCAACGATTTCCCTCAATATCCCTACGAAAACATCAGCAATCCAACTGCTATTGTAAATACACTGGAAGCCGCCGACAAAGTTTACGATGTCAACATCCTGCTTGGACTGAATTACCAACTGACCAACAAGATTAAACTCACGGCGCAATACAACCGGCAATACCGGTATACCCAAGAAGACCTGTTTATACCCGGCACAAACAACCAGGCCATTTATCCCCAATACTACGGAATCGGACGCAACACCGTACGCAAGGCTGTGGCCGAAAACCGGAACAGCTTCTACGGTCTGAACGTCTCTTACCGAAATACCCCGAATCGGATTCACCAATGGGAGATCGACGCCGGAGGCCGCATTATGAGTACCTCTGCCGAATACGATATGTCTTCGGGCTACAATACGGCCAACGATTTCTACAAAACCCTCGATATGACCACAGACGAAGAATATTCCGACGGTTATATCAGTCAGTGGCTCTGGGCCAACTACTACCTCAATACCGGATATACCTGGAAAGAATGGCTGGCGGCCAATCTAAACTTTTCCGTGGACGGATCTTCGGTAAGCGGTATCGATGCTCCGCGGTATTACGTTTACCCGGCAGGCGCCTTACAATTTTTGGCAGCCCGTCTTTCGTTTATTCCCGAATGGATCGATCGGCTCGATCTGAGTGCCGAGTATGCCCTGACGGGAAACAGCCGCTTTTCGAGTAACTACGCCAAAAACTACTACAACAGCTCCAATTTCTTCGCTATGGGATCCATTATACGCGGTGATATTCCCAATACCCTGCTGAAACCCGAGAAACACAACCAATTCAAAGCCGGAATCGATATGAGTTTGTTGAACAAACGCGTTCAACTGAGCGCAGCCGCTTTCAATTCCTACGCTTACGATTTGATTATTCCTCAAAACATTTCGAGCATCTATGCTGCAGATAATTATTACGAGAACTCAGCAGCCGTTTCGACCGACGGCCTCATACTGAGTGTTCGCTTCGTGCCTGTCGAAACCAACAAGTTCAGTTGGACCCTGGGCGGAAACCTTACCACGAATAAAAGCATAGTCAAAGATTTGGGAGAACAGACTTATATGGATATATACTACACCCAATTCTCCGAAGGCGAAGATGCCATAGTAAGACTGGAAGTAGGTGAAACGCCTTATCAGTTTTACGGATACAAGACGAATGGAATATACGAAACAAGCGCGGAAGCCCGGGCAGACAACTACACCTCTGTGTACAACAGTAAATACAAAGCCGGGGATATCCGCTTTGTCGACCGGCACGCAGACGGAATCATCAACGAACAAGACAAACAGTTGCTGGGCAGTACCAGCCCCGATTGTTTCGGTTCACTTTTCACCCAGTTGCGCTTCCGGCAAATCAGTTTAAACGCCCAATTTAATTACCGTATCGGAGGCAAAATTTACAATGCCGTCAGGCGCCAACTGGAATCGATGGATAATTTTCATAACCAATCGGTGGCTGTGCTCAATCGCTGGCAGGCAGAAGGACAGGAAACCACCATGCCTCGCGCTGTCTACGGTGACCCCAGTGGAAACAATGTTTTTTCCGATCGCTGGATCGAAGACGGCTCTTATATTAAACTCGGCAGCCTCAGCCTAAGCTATTCCATTGATCAACCTATCGGCAAACTGTTCCGTTCCGGTACCGTCTGGATAAGCGGAGAAAACCTGCTGACCTTTACCAATTACCTGGGCAACGACCCCGAATTGGCTTACAACTACGACGAAGCCCTTTACGGTATGGATTTCGCCAAAGTGGCCAATCCTATTACTCTTAAAATCGGATTCAACTTGAACTTCTAAGCCCTATGAAAAAATACCTGACCATCCTGAGTCTGTCCGCCATTTTAGGCTTGACATCCTGCGAAGCAATGTTCATCACCGACCCAGACGATATCATCAACGTAGACGATTATATCAGCGAAGACGATGAAATGTACAAAGGCTTTCTCGGCATTATGACGCGCATGCAGCAGGCGGCCGACCATTCCATCATCCTGACCGATACCAGAGGGGATTATTTCGAGGTCACTCCGAACGCGCCGCTCGAATTGCAAAAAATTTACAGTTACGAACCGACCGATGGCAATTCCTATGCCGACCCGGCTCCCTATTATGCAGTGGTCATAGCCTGTAACGACTACATCGACAAAATGCGGGACTACCGCGAAAAAGCCGGCGAAAACATGGACAATAATTCCTCGAGGAATTTCAATGCCCTTATCAGCAGCACCATACGCCTAAAAGTCTGGACCTATCTTAAACTCGGCTCCATCTATGGCGAAGCGATCTGGTTTGACAACCCGCTCGAAGAGAAGATAGATTTATCCGACCATACCGTATTCAGCCGTTGCAACATGAACCAAATCGTCAACCGTTGTCTTCATTTGCTGGACAGCGGACTGGTGCTCTATAAAAACGAAGTGATTTCTTCCAAAATAATTATGGATTGGGCTTCATGGATAAACGAAGAAAAAGTGACCGATAATTACATACACTGGCAATATATGATTCCCGAATACTTGCCTTTACGCTGCGAATTGCTGCTCTGGCGGGGACAGGAAGAGGACTTCAGGTGGGTAAGAGACAACATAATGGACTACCTGTTCAAAGTCCACATGGGAACCATCAACGACGGTGTTAACGTAGCCTTTAACGATTTCCGCTATGCCTGCAACATCCCCATCCGGACCGGGGCAGACAACCTTTACGCTACCGAATATTACCGGATGTTCTACAACGAGCTGTACAATGCCAGCAACTTTACCAATTTTTACCAGGTAATCACCGGCATCATGTACGATTACAAAAACCATCAGACCAATCGTATCATAGAATATTTTTGCCCGCGCAGCCCCGGGAAATATTATTTACGCCCTTCCTCCTACGCTGTGGCAAAGTATCCCGAATCGGACATCAGAGGTATCGTACAACGCAACAATATGGACGTAATAGACGGAGATACTTGTTTCTGCAAGTATTATTATCACCGGGGTGAATGGCTCCGTACCCGTATAGTGGAAATTCACCCGGTCATTCCCTTGTTCAGAGGGCACGACTACCATTTCTACCTGGCCGAAGCCGAAAATCATCTGCATCAGTGGCATCAAGCCGAAGTGATAATGAATGCCGGTGTTACCAATGAATTTGCCGACAAAATCCTGCCCGATTACTGGAACAGCAATTACTCCACCTGGTTCTGCCCTGCCGGCGGTTACGGAGATATCGGCGTAGCGGGCTGTGTTTACGGAAAGATGCGTGATTACCCGGTTCGCAATCTCGTGAAGACCGACAAAACTTCCGACGGGACAGGCCCTTTCTACAACAGTAAAAACGAAGTTTTTGACGAAGATGCCCGCATGCGTGAATACGATCTGCTTATTATGGACGAAGCTCTGGCAGAATACGCCGGAGAAGGCAGAGCCTACGCTATTGTTTGCCGTATGGCCGAACGTTACGGTGCTGAGGCGGTGGTAGATCGTATCGCCGATAAATACAAGGGCGGCCCCTATTACGACCAGGTTCGCAACGCTGTTCTAAGCGGCGACTATTGGGTCAGATGGGACCTTAAAGCAGACGATCTGAACTGATTTTGAGAATCCGGACATTAAATCCGTCCACAACCATGTAGGTATGAAAAGACTTGTCGTTTACACAACATTCATTCTGCTGTTTTGCTTTTGTGTTCGGGCCGAACTAACCGTTATCAGGGCCATACCCCCCGACGGCAGCACCGGAGTCGACATCAACAGTCGGGTGGTGCTTGTCTTCGACAAGAACATTGCCGAAGACCGAGGCATCGCCTGCAGCTTAAACGGCACAGTTGTCGTACCCGCTGTTTCCTCGAAAATGGCCACCTTCATCCTTCCCTGTATGGATTATTCCGTCAGTTATCAATTCCACGCTCCTGCCGGAGCTTTTATCGAAAAAGATAATCCTTCGAATCTTTCTCCCGAAATCAGACTGACATTTACCGCCAAGAGCAGGCCTCAACCCGAAGCCAGGCTTTTTGACGCCATCGTCTCGGCAGACAGCACCGGTGATTATATCAGTGTACAGGCAGCCATCAATGCGGCTCCCGAAAAACGCTCTAAACCCTGGCTGATTTTCGTTCGCAACGGAGTTTATAACGAGGTGATAAGGGTGCCCGAATCCAAACCATACATTCATCTTATAGGCGAAAATGCCGACAGTACCATTATCCGGTATAAAATCTGCTGCACTTTTTTGGTGGACGGAGGCTACACAGGGCCTTTGGAAGAAGCGGAAGCCTTTGGGGCCTACGCTGCTCAATTCAGCGCCGGCTATGCCAGGGGTTCTCTCGGAATTGACGCCATGGCCCATATTGATGCCAAAAATTTTTATTCCGAAAATATCTCTTACATCAATCTCTGGGGCTACGAAGAACGCAATTATCCTCAGGCTCTGGCCGTTTGGTGTACCAAAGACCGCACCGCCTTTTACAACTGCAAAGCCCTGAGCTACCAGGATACCTGGCGTACACCCTCCAGCGGCGGTTACCGCCAATACCTCAAAAATTGCCTGATCGAAGGAAACGTAGATTTCATCTACGACAACGGCGATGTCTTTTTTGATTCCTGCCAGATCAATATTATAAAAAACGACAAAGCCACCGAAGAAGCCGGCTGGATTGTGGCGCCCTCGCACAGCGGGACCAAATGGGGTTATGTGTTTAAAGATTGCAGCCTGAGCGCCGAAAAGAAAGGCGATTCTATTTATCTGGGACGTGCCTGGATAGCCCAACCCAAAGCCGTATTTATCAATTTACAACTTGACGATAAGGTTGTGTTGCGGCCCAAAGGCTGGGATAGTCATTTCGGCCAGGCCATACCCATCATTTTTGCCGATTGGGGTACCCGCAATGCAGACGGCAGCCCGGTTGATCTGAGCCAACGCAACAACTGGTATTGGTACTTGAACGGGAACGACACCGTTCAGGGCTATAGCCGGCAATACCTGAGCGATGAGCAAGCCGCCACCTACACCTTCCATAACGTCATCCCGGGCCCCGACGCCTGGCGGCCCGACCTGATGGCAGAGCGTCTGCCCGCTCCCCATCTGAAAATAGAGTCCGGTCTGTTGAGTTGGAACAGCGTTCCTTTTGCCATCTGTTACGAAATTCGTTACAAGGGTAAATTTGTCTGTTTCACAACAGAGAACAACTACCGGCCTGCAAGCGCCGCCACAGACTATCAGGTTCGCGCAGTAAACGAATGGGGAGGCAGAGGCCTTCTATCGGACTACGCCACAGGTTTAAAATCCACATCCCCGGCCACTGCGAAAATAGTCCGTACTGAATTTTTTGATCTTATGGGGAGGATGATACCCGAAAACAACATTTCCACCGGGAAACAGCTTGTTTTGCGTAAAATAAGCTATTCCGATGGAAATGTAGTGGTAGTTAAGGAAATAAGATAATCCTTTATTCTTCGGGAACGACCAGTTTATACCCCTTTCCGTGAATATTCATAATCTGAATATCGGGATCGTCTTTGAGGTGTTTGCGCAACTTGGTAATGTAAACGTCCATGCTGCGGGCATTGAAATAGGTATTTTCGCCCCAGATGGTCATCAGTGCATAATTGCGCTCCAGAATCTGGTTTTGGTGACTGCACAAAAGGGTGAGTAACTCACATTCCTTGGTGGTCAAACGGGTTTGTTTATCACCGATGGACAAAATTTGCTTGGGCGTGTCAAAAGTAAATTTACCAATATGATAAAGGGTTACTTCTTTGGCTTTTTTACCTTTTACGCGCCTGATAATAGCTTCGATGCGGAACAAGAGCTCTTCCATACTGAAAGGCTTGGTCAGATAATCGTCTGCACCCAGTTTAAATCCGGTCAGAATGTCTTCTTTCATGTTTTTGGCGGTCAAAAACACGATAGGGGTATCGGCATTCATCATCCGAATGTCCTGCGCCAGGGTAAATCCGTCTTTTTTAGGCATCATTACGTCCAACACACAAAGGTCGTACTTTGTTTTCTGGAAAGCCTTGTAACCTTGCTCTCCGTCCAACAAAAGGTCAACAATATATCCCTTGGCCTGCAAATATTCGCAGAGAAGAGATCCTAAATTTCCATCGTCTTCGCACAGCATTATGTGCATCTTTTCTTCTGTCATAGCTGTTTTTTTATTAAGGGTAAATGAATAATGAAACTTGTTCCTACATTGAGCTCGCTTTCGGCGGTGATGCAGCCTTTGTGGTCACTGATTATTTTTTTGACGTAGGCCAGGCCCAGACCGAAACCTTTAACGTTATGAATGTTGCCGCTGGGGGCACGATAAAAGCGTTCAAATACTTTTTTGAGGTACTCTTTTTTGATGCCGATGCCATTGTCCCTGATTCTTATAACCAGGTGATCCTTGAGTTTTCTGCTCTTGACTTCCAATATCAATGGTCTTTCGCCACGGTACTTCAGGGCATTGTCCAACAAATTGAACAGCACGTTGGTTAGATGCATTTCATCGGCAATAACCAGGGCTTCCATTTCGGGAATATCCTCACGGATCTGTCCGCCCATGCTTTCGACCTTGAGTTTAAAGGTAGATACCACGTTTTTCAATACTTTATTCACATCTACTTCTTTGAAACTCAGGGTAGATTTGTCACGTTCGAACAAGGACACCTGCAACACCTTATCTACCTGGAAACTCAGACGTTTGGTCTCGTCGGCTATGACACCCAAAATGTTTTTCATTACCGCAGGCGTCTTGCCGACATCGGCATCGTGCAACATCTGAGAAGCCAACGAGATGGTCGAAATGGGTGTTTTAAACTCATGTGTCATATTGTTTATAAAGTCATTCTTCATATCACTGAGCTTCTTTTGTCGGAATATTACAATAATGACGAAAGCAAAAACCCCCAGTACGACAATAGTAAACAAAACAGACGGCACAAAAATCCACAAGGGATCAAGTATGTATTTGTCTCTGATGGGAAAATACAAATGCAACTTACCGGCTATCGGGCCGGGATCGTTGGGAAACAACACTTGCACATAATCCGCTTTTTGCTCTCCAAAAAGATCGTTGCAACGATACACTTCCTGCTCCTTTTGGTCGCTCACCTTGAAGTGGAAGGGTACGTTATGCAAGCCGTTTTTTTCAAATTCTTTAGCTAAATAATGTTCCAGTTTGTTAAAGTCAACGCGCTGGGCTATAGGCAGATTACTCGATTCATAGAGAATACGCAGTATCACATCTTCCAGTAAAGTTTGTTGATGCAGGTATCTGTCTTTTAGAACATCCTGCATACTTTCGAAGGAATCGGCCATAGTGCCTGGTTCCAAACTCGAAGCAGTGCTCTTGTTTTTTTTCCAGTAATTCAAAACGGAGGGGTCCTTGTCCACCTTCATTTTTTCCAACTTACTGGGAGGCAGGGGAACAGGACTTACTTTGGAGGTAACAGACGAGCGAAGATTCAGTGCCTTACGGTCACGCTCCTCAAGTTCATTTTCAAGGTAACGGCGTGTTTCGTCCTGTTCCAGTATGTATACCACCTGAGACAGGCTGCGACGGACAGCTCCGTCAAATTCATCGGTCTGCATCTTTACCAGCGACTGGATATACATAATCTGCAAGGCTATGAGCGCAGCAAAGGTCATTGCCATTACACCAATCAACAACCAGATGACCGACTTTTTCATGGATAATACTTAATAATGAACGAAAATACGTTAAAAAATTAATACATTTCAATGATTAAAAAACATTAACGTGTATAAAAACGTAAATTAACAAAAAAAACTTAAGCTCCTGAAAATGTAACAACCCGGAACAGTATTTTCGAAAATCACTGTCCCGGGCTGTACTAATAATTTAATTAAGTTTTATTCCTTTTCCTGCTGCTGTGCTTCGTATTCTTTGAGTAGTTTATCCTGTACATCGGCTGGTACCAGTTCGTAACTGGCAAAGCGCATCGTAAAGGAAGCCCTGCCTCCGGTGAGCGAACTCAGCGAAGTGGAATAATTCGACATTTCTTTCAAAGGTACTTTGGCCGAGAGCTTTTCTAAACCTTTTTCGCTCTGCATGCCCATAATGACGGCGCGTCTGCCCTGAAGGTCACCCATTACGTCCCCCATACGATCGCCGGGTACCAGAATTTCTACGTCGTAGATGGGTTCCAAAATTTTGGGAGCAGCGTCCCTAAAAGCTGCACTGAAAGCATTACGGCCGGCCAGCATAAACGAAATTTCGTTAGAGTCTACCGGGTGCATTTTACCATCGTACACAATAACACGAACGTCACGGGCATAAGAGCCGGTCAGAGGGCCCTGTTCCATGCGCCCCATGATTCCCTTGAGAATGGCCGGCAGAAAACGGGCATCGATGGTACCACCCACAATACTGTTAACAAACACGAGCTTACCACCCCATTCCAGATCGTACTCCTGAGTATCGCGATTAGTGACTTTATATTCCTGGCCTCCAAACTTGAACATTTCGGGAATAGGCATGCCTTCGGTATAGGGTTCTACAATCAGATGCACTTCGCCAAACTGTCCGGCACCACCCGATTGTTTTTTGTGCCTATAATCGGCCCGGGCCGATTTAGTGATGGTTTCGCGATATGGAATCCTGGGTTCTGCAAAAGTGATGGCCAATTTGTCTATGTTTTCTATTATCCATTTCAGCGTACGGAGATGAAATTCTCCCTGTCCGTGTACGATGGTTTGCCTTAATTCCTTTGATTGTTCGATAATATAGGTAGGATCTTCTTCATGCATACGATTCAATATGGTCATCATCTTTTCCATATCGGCCTCGTTGACAGGCTTCACCGCACGGCGGTACTTAGGATCTGGGAATTTAATAAAGTCAAACTTATGTTCAACACCTTTGGCGTTGAGCGTATTGCCTGTTCTGAGATCTTTTAATTTGACCGTAGCTCCCATGTCGCCGGCTTGTAATTCCTCCACCTTTATCCTGTTGGCTCCGGCTGTACAGAACAATTGGGTAATACGTTCCCTGGAACTGCGATTGGCATTTTGTAAATCGTCGCCTTCCTTTACCTTGCCGCTCATTACTTTGAAATAGCAGACTTCGCCAATATGCGGCTCAACCGATGTTTTGAAGAAATATAAACTGCAAGGAGCATTGGCGTCGGGAGCGACTTCAACACCTCCGCTGTTTTTGGGTGCCGGCACATCCAAAACACTGGGTGCAATATCTTTCATGAAATCCAATAAACGACTGACTCCTACACCATTGCCACCGCAGACACATACAACGGGGAAAATTCCTTTGGCGGCCAGACCCAATTGTATTCCTTTGCGAATTTCTTCGCTATTGAGGGTGCCATCTTCGAAGAATTTCTCCATCAAGGCTTCGTCGTTTTCGGCAGCAGCTTCAATCAACGCAGCGTGATAAGCCTCGGCTTTGGCTTTGAGGTTGGCCGGAATTTCTCCTACCTGAGGTTCTCCGCCCTCGGCTTTCCAGGTAAAGAGTTTTTGCTCCAGCACATCCACTATAGCGTTGAATCCGGGGCCGGTTTCAACCGGGAATTGCAGAGGCATAACCTTGGAGCCGAAAGCTTCCTTCAACTGCTCCAAAGCTCTGTCGAATTCGGCCTTTTCGTGATCCAACTGATTCAACACGAAGACGATTGGTTTATTGTACTTATCAGCCAGACGAAAACTGTTTTGCGTACCCACTTCGATGCCGTATTGTGTATTCAGGACCAGCAGAGCAGCATCTGTCATGTTTAGTGCAGTTACGGCTCCGCCTACGAAATCGTCCGATCCGGGGCAATCAATCAAATTGAGTTTCTTTCCCTTCCATTCAATGTGAAACACCGTTGAATAAACGGAATATCCATACTCGTGCTCTACGGGGAAATAATCACATACCGTGTTGTTCGCGTTGATATTCCCTTTGCGTTTGACTAATCCACCCTCGAAAAGCATAGCTTCGGCGAGAGTGGTTTTCCCGGCTCCGGCATTTCCTACAATAGCCAGATTTTTGATTTCGTTCGTCTGATAAATTTTCATCTTATTTCTCTGTTTTTAAGGTTCAAAAAAGTGGCGCAAGATAGAAATAATTCTAAAAAGAAACAACAACACAACCGAATTTGAACTAACTTTGTCTCAGCTATTTTCCACTATGTCCGAAGGTTTTGGTCTTTACCTGCATGTTCCCTTTTGCAAAAGCAAATGCGCTTACTGTGATTTCTATTCCCTTTGCGGCACAGAAGGTAAAACTGTTTTTTTGAATTGCCTGTCCAAAGAATCGGGCTCCGAAAAGCAATACATCGACGGGAATCAACCATCGACGATCTACTTTGGAGGCGGCACTCCTTCGCTGCTGAGTGCAAACGATTACAAACTCCTTTTTGAAAGCATCGGCAGGGAGTACGACATCGGCCGTTGTACCGAAATTACGCTGGAAGCCAATCCCGACGATCTTAGTCCCGCTTACCTGAAATCTATTTCAGGCTTGCCCTTCAACAGAATCAGTATAGGCATCCAAAGTTTCAACGACCGGGAACTCCGGGCCCTGGGCCGCAGGCATGATGCCTCGCAAGGCATCGAGGCGGTCGTTCGTTGCCGCGAGGCCGGACTGAACAACATCAGCATCGACCTGATGTTTGGTATTCCGGAACAGAACGAGCTCAGCCTGCAAAGCAATATTGAACAAACGCTGAAACTTGAAGTTCCACATATTTCGGTCTATATGCTCAGTCTGGAGCCCGGGAGCCTGCTTTATAAGGATTGGCAGCAAGGACGTTTTACCGAAATCTCCGACGAAGAGGCCGAAAAACACTATTTTCTTATCAGCGATCAGTTAAAGCAGGCCGGCTACGATCATTACGAAATTTCCAACTTTGCCCGGCCGGGTTTCAGAGCCATTCACAACGCCTCCTACTGGAGCGGCCGGCCTTATCTTGGTTTGGGACCTTCGGCACATTCCTTCAACGGCCGTACCCGCCGCTGGAACCCCGCTTCGCTGGAAACTTACATTCAAGGCATACAAAACCGAAACTTAATTAGAGAAGAGGAAAGCTTAGATCTTTCTACCCGCTACAATGAACTGATTATGACTCGCCTAAGGACCAGTGAGGGATTCACTACCGATGAACTGCTGTCTCTCTACGGCCCCGAGTTGTATGACTATTGCCTTGAGCAGGCCCGGCCTTTAATGGCGGGCGGAATGCTAGAGCACACCGGCGACAGGCTAAAACTGGCTTACCGGGCTTATTTCGTTTCGGACTCCGTAATAAGAGCCTTGTTTTGGGACGACGGTAAGCTCGACAGATGTAAATAAATTCTCCTGACGGCCCAGGCATCCAAAGCGGCGTATTGCAACTGAGCGGCATTGAGTTGTTCCGCATCCCAGTTGGAAAGCCGCTGCGATTTGGAAATCCTCTCTTTAAACAGAATGGCATAGATCTTGAGCAAACTCATCTCTTCGATGCCGTATTGCTTCACATAACTTTGCAGCTCTACTACATTTTGGGGATCAAATTCGGCATAACTGGCCCGCAGCATATGGAAATCGTCTTTGGACGAGAGGCCGACCTTGACAACGCGGGGGTTAGCAAAAAAAGACAACAATTCGGGAGCCAGGCCCGAAGGCTTCAGGCGAAATAAAAAACATTCGTCCTCGCAGGCAAGCTGCATCAACGACACTTTATTTCTGCGGCCTTTGATAAAAGCCGGCCTGGTTTCGGTGTCGAAACCCACTACCTGTTGAGCATTCAATTTCTGTATTACCCATTCGGGGATGTTGGCATCCTGAAACAAATGTATCTTGCCCCGAAATTCCGCCTGGGGATATTTCTGTATTTCTTCTTTGGTGATAGTCGATTTGATTCTGGTCATTCTGTAAGGTTTCTTACCGTCCCCGGGTAAAGAGGAAGACAAAAATACGGCTTTATTTGTAAAAACCCCTGCGGCTCCGTAAGAAATTCTGTATATTTGCCACCTAATTCCAAAGAGGTAACATTTTGCTTTATGGCAGTTAAAAAAAAAGCTTCAAAAGGGTTTTTGTCGGGCATACGCGATTCGGGTTTTATCCGCTTCTGGACTAACGAGCGGACTCGTTTCATCAGCGGCTTGCTGTTGCTGATGGCCATGATTTACTTTAGCATCCTGCTGATTTCTTTCTTTTTTACGGGAGCCGCCGACCAGAGTCTGGTCAAAGACCTGTCTTTTTCAGAGCTCGGAGGAGTAAAGGGTGTCGGCAACTGGGCCGGGACTTTTGGCGCCTGGCTGTCGAACATCATCATGACCAAATGGATGGGTATTTCTTCACTGTTTATAGCCGTCTTTGGCCTGATAGCCGCCTTAAAACTGATGCGGGTACGTACCCCCAATCTGGGCAAAGTTTTTTTTGTGTGCTGTTTCGCACTCATCTGGCTCTCCTTGTTTTTCGGTTTCTTTTTTATCCGCGAAGAAAGCAGCCAATTTTTGTTTTTGGGAGGAGCTCACGGCTATTACATCAGCCGCTGGCTTCAGGAAAGCATTGGTTGGATAGGAACATTTCTGTTCCTTTTGCTCAGTTTGATCGTCTTTTTAGTACTCACCAGCAAAAAAACCATTCCCCTGCTGCGCTCCCTCTTCAAAATGGACTATTTAAAAAATAAGCAGGCCGAATTGGCGGATACCATGGAAGAAGAAGCTGCCACGGAAGGCCCGAAAGACTTGGGTTATACCAAACCGCCCCTTGCCGACGATCCCCAAACTGAAGAAAATGGAGAATTGCCTTCTACCAATGAGGAAGAGGAAAAATCCCCCGGACAGAAAACCCGGGCCGGTAAGGACATCGATATGGATATTATCGTACCAAAAGGCGACGAGAATATCAATGCCGATGAAGAATCAGACGACGAGGAACTGCTGGAACAACTCCGCAAAAAGAAAAACGAAGAATACGATGCCCTGGCCGAATTGGGCGAATACGACCCTAGGGCCGAGCTGAGCAAATTCAAAAATCCGCCTCCGGAAATTTTAAAGCAATACGATGACCGAACGGTGGTAAACCACCAGGAACAAACGGAAAACAAGCGTAAAATTGTCGATGTACTAGAAAGTTTCGGCATACGGATTTCCAGCATTCAGGCCACGGTGGGGCCCACCGTCACCTTGTACGAAATCGTACCGGAACCCGGAATTCGCATCACCAAGATCAAGGGACTCGAAAACGATATCGCACTGAATCTGGCAGCCCTTGGTATTCGCATCATTGCTCCCATTCCGGGCAAAGGCACCATCGGTATAGAAGTGCCCAACCGCGATCCTAAACTGGTATCTATGTTCAGCCTGGTGAAATCGCGCAAATTTCAGGAGACCAAATACGACCTGCCCGTGGTGCTGGGTAAAACCATTATGAACGAAGTGTTTATGTTCGACCTCTGTAAAATGCCGCATATCCTGGTTGCCGGAGCCACCGGACAAGGAAAATCGGTGGGGTTGAACGCATTGATCACTTCCCTTTTGTACAAAAAACATCCCGCGGAACTCAAGTTTGTCTTGGTCGATCCCAAGATGGTGGAATTCAGTATCTATTCTCCCATCGAAAAGCATTACCTGGCCAAACTGCCCGGTGACGAAAACAAGGCCATCATCACTGACTACACCAAAGTCGTCCAGACCCTGCATTCGCTCACCACAGAAATGGACGATCGTTACAAGCTGTTGAATATGGCTCATACCCGCAATATCAAGGAATATAACGCCAAGTTTATAGCTCGCCGGCTCAATCCCGAAAAAGGCCATAAATACATGCCTTACATTGTCATCGTTATCGACGAGTTCGGAGACCTGATTATGACGGCCGGCAAAGAGATCGAACTCCCCATTGCCCGTATTGCCCAAAAAGCCCGTGCCGTAGGTATGCACATGGTGATTGCCACTCAGCGTCCCACAACCAATATCATAACCGGAACCATCAAGGCCAACTTCCCTGCCAGGCTGGCATACAAAGTATCTTCCGCCACCGACTCCAGGACCATTCTCGACGCCAACGGCGCCAACCAGCTTATAGGCAAGGGAGACTCCCTGTTTTCACAGGGCAACGATATGACCCGTATCCAGTGTGCCTTTATTGATACGCCCGAAGTCATCGATATGGTTGAATACATCAGCAGCCAGCGCGGATATCCCACCGCCTTTGAACTGCCCGAATACGTGGACGAAAGCAGCGGAGGCGGCCTGAGCGATGTAGACCTCAGCCTGCGCGATCCTCTTTTCGAAGAAGCCGCCCGTCTGATCGTGATTCACCAGCAAGGATCGACTTCGCTGATTCAGCGCAAATTCTCGATAGGCTACAACCGGGCCGGACGCATTGTCGACCAACTGGAAGCCGCCGGCATCGTCGGTCCCAGCGAAGGCAGCAAGGCCAGGCAGGTACTGGTAGATGATGAACACCATCTGGATCTGCTCTTATCCAATTTAAATCCTTAAAACATGTCAGGACCAAAGAAAACCTTGCCCGGCTTGTTGTTTTTACTCCTGGGGATATGGGCCATCCAGGCTCAAAACCAGGCCCTTACTATCCTGGAAAAAGCCGGCGAAGCATACAACAAAACCAGCGGAGTACACGCTGAATTCAGCATAGAGATGTTTGAATCCGGCGGAGAAAGCGCTGCCCAAATTCAAGGCCAAATTCAACTGAAAGGCGATAAATTCAAACTGGATGTAGGCGAAATGATTACCTGGTTCGACGGTAAGAATCAATGGTTTTATTTGGTAAATATTCAGGAAGTAAACCTAAGCAATCCTGCTCCCGAAGACCTGATGATGATCAATCCTGTTATGGTGTTTCAGCTATATAAATACGGTTTTGACACCCGTTATGCAGGAGAAAAAAAGCTTGGCACGAAAATTGCTCAACAGGTGGAATTGCTCCCTCAGGAGCCCTATTCGGATATTCAGCGTATTGAGGTCTATTTCGACAAGCAAACTTACCAACCCCTGCGCATTCGTATCCGTAATAAAGACCAATCGGGATCTTTGATTAATATTGATAAATATATAACCGACCAGAAATACCCGGACGCTATGTTTGTCTTTCAGCAAAAAGCCTATCCCGGTGCCGTGGTCATAGATTTGAGGTAAAATTATGGAACATGTACGTTGCCTGATTATCGGATCGGGCCCTGCCGGCTATACCGCCGGAATTTACGCCGGTCGGGCCGGACTAAAACCTTTGTTGTTCGAAGGCATGCAAATTGGCGGACAATTGACTACTACCACCGAAGTAGAAAACTTTCCCGGCTACCCACAGGGAGTGAGCGGTTTTCAACTTATGGAAGACCTGCGCAACCAGGCTCAACGTTTCGATTGTGAATGCAGGAGCGGCACGATAACAGCGGCCGACCTCTCGCAGCGTCCCTATGTGCTCACTGTAGACGACGAAACTAAAATCTCATGCGATAGTCTGATCATTGCCACCGGAGCCACTGCCAAATACCTGGGCCTGGCCGATGAACAAAAATACGCGGGTATGGGTGTTTCGGCCTGCGCCACCTGTGACGGCTTTTTTTACCGTCAAAAAACCGTGGCCGTGGTGGGCGGAGGAGACTCAGCCTGCGAAGAAGCCCTTTATCTGTCTACTCTGGCCTCGAAAGTGTACGTAGTGGTGCGCAAGAATTACCTGAGAGCCTCTAAGATAATGCAGGAAAGAACGTTGAACAATCCCAAAATCAGCGTGTTATTTGAACACGAAGTGGTCGGTCTTTACGGAGACAACGGAGTGGAAGGCGCCCATATGCTAAAAAAACGGGAACAGGCCGGTGAAAGCCGTTTTGATCTGCCTATAGACGGTTTGTTTTTAGCCATAGGACATAAACCTCATTCCGATATCTTTGCTCCCTATCTCAAAGTGGACAAGACAGGTTATATAATCACCGAACCCAACACGCCCAAAACAAGTCTGCCCGGTGTTTTTGCCGCTGGCGACGTGGCCGATTCCGTTTACCGGCAGGCTGTTACTGCAGCAGCTTCGGGTTGCAAAGCTGCCATCGAAGCCGAGCGTTATTTGAACGAGCTGTAAAATATTTCAAGTTTTAACTTGGCAGAATTAAAAAAAAGAGCTACTTTTGCGGCTCGATTTCGTGTAAGGTAAAAAGCGGCACTGCCCTGGCATCCCACCTTCCGAAGAATAACTTGTAAATTAGTTAGTTAATGTATGCAATTGTAGACATTGCGGGGCAACAGTTCAAGGCCGAAGCAGGCCGCAGGCTGTATGTACATCGCCTGGAAGCAGAACAAGGTTCTGTGGTAGAGTTTGATAAAGTTCTTTTGGTCGACAACGAAGGAGCCGTACAGGTGGGAACACCTGTCGTAGAAGGTGCCAAAGTAGTGGCCGAAGTCCTTTCTCACCTCAAGGGAGACAAGGTAATTGTCTTCAAGAAGAAAAGAAGAAAAGGCTACAGAAAGAAAAAAGGTCATCGTCAATACCTGACCGAAGTGAAAATCAACGAAATTGTAGTCGCTTAATCCTTTAAATTTTACAGATTATGGCACATAAAAAAGGAGTTGGTAGTTCCAAGAACGGCCGCGAATCGGAAAGCAAACGATTGGGCGTTAAGATCTTTGGCGGACAGTTTGCCAAAGCAGGAAATATTTTGGTTCGTCAGCGCGGCACGGTGCATCATCCGGGCGATAACGTAGGTATCGGTAAAGACCATACTCTCTTTGCCTTGGTCGACGGCACGGTAACTTTTAAGCGCAAAAAAAACGATCGTTCCTTTGTTTCTGTTCTTCCCCAGGAAGAAGCATAAAAGTTTTTAAACGATAATATCACTTAAAGCGGGCAAATTATTGCCCGTTTTTTTTGTGTTGTTTCATTCGCTTGCTTATATTTGTCCTCCGTTTAAGCAATTGCAATCGTTTGTATAACAAATAAATTTCAATAATATGATATCCTCACTGAGTTTTAAAGCCCTCAATTTGAGCTTTACCAATTATCGCACTTATTTGTTCGGTGCTGCCTTTGTAGCCGGCAACTTGCTTTTGCCTCAGCTCTGCCACCTAATGCCCAACGGTGGTTTGATCTGGCTGCCCATTTATTTCTTCACACTGATTGCCGCCTATAAATTTGGCCTGAAGATCGGCTTATTCACGGCGGCCTTGTCTCCTCTTGTGAATTACCTGCTTTTTGGTATGCCGCCCCTGGGTATGCTGCCCATCATCCTGATTAAATCGGGTTTGCTGGCTTTTGCCGCTGCCTTTGTTGCCTCTAAAACCAACAAACTTTCGTTGTTGCATTTGCTGGTGGTAATTCTGGCTTATCAAGTATTGGGAGGTCTGGCTGAATGGGGACTGAGCGGAAGTTTTGCCGCCGCATTGCAAGATTTCAAATTAGGCCTGCCCGGTCTGCTGGTTCAGCTCTTCGGTGGCTGGTTGGTGCTGAAAGCATTGGCAAAATACGAACTGAAATAAAGAACTGAAATAAAAAGCGCAAGCTAAAACAAAAAGTACAAACTGAAACAACCGGTTTGTTTACACAAAAAATTAAAGTGGCTGTCGATTTGATGGCCACTTTTTTTGATGACGATTATCCACCTATGTGAACTTTCACATTCAACTCTGCTCCCCGCCGGATTAGCAACTCCGGTCTGAGTTTTAAATGCTATCTTTGCAGCATTATAAACGTTTTAGAATTCCAGCCTATGTTCCAAAAACTTGTGGCCATTGAGCCGGTCAGTCTGATTCCTTCGGCCGAAAAAAAACTGTCTGATTTTGCCAAAGAAGTTGTTTTATACGATACGATTCCGGATTCCGACCGGGAAATCGCGAGACGTATCGGCGATGCCGATGCCGTATTGTTGAGCTATACCACCCATCTCGGGAAAGGGGCACTAGAGCAGTGCAAACACCTGAAGTACATCGGAATGTGCAATTCGTTGTATTCGCCCGAAAGTGCCAATGTGGATATTTATTACGCCAACAGCCGGGGGATCACGGTGACGGGAATACGCGACTATGGCGACGAGGGCGTGGTGGAATACGTCATCAGTGAGTTGGTGCGCTGCCTGCACGGCTTCGATCAGGTACCCTGGGACGGCATGGCACGTGAAATTACGGGTTTGAAGGCGGGCATTCTGGGGCTGGGCAAGTCGGGCGGCATGATCGCCGATGCCTTGCACTTTTTCGGTGCGGAAATCAGCTATTTTGCCCGGTCAGAGAAAGAAGCAGCCCGGCAAAAAGGCTATCGTTTTTTGCCCTTGAACGATATGCTCAGAGAGAGCGAGGTGGTGTGCTGCTGCTTAAACCGCAACACCGTCTTGATGTACACTCCCCAGTTTGAAGCCTTAGGCAACAAGAAGATACTGTTCAACACGGGGCTTTCACCGGCCTGGGAAGAAGCGCCCTTTTTGCGTTGGTTGGAGGGCGACAATCTTTGTTTTTGCGACACGGTGGGTGCCTTGGGTGGCCCTCACCTGCTCGATCACCCCAAAGTACGCTGTATGCAGGTATCCACAGGGCGTACGCGTCAGGCCTTTGTCCGCTTAAGCGAAAAGGTCTTGCAAAATTTAACCGACTTTACAGGGATTAAGCCCGACTAAAAGACAATCGGGCTTACGATGTTTTGCAGGGTGCTGACCACAGACCAGGCGGCGATGGCCGGTGTGGCACTGAATACGTCAACCACTGCATGCACTTCCTTATTTTTTATTTCCACCCGTTGTGTATCGCCTGTGAATTCGGGGGTTGAAATCATACTGACCTGCAGGTTTTCCGGACCCACCGTAGCCAGCGATGCGGCAACAGCTACATTCAAGTTGGTGGGAAACACATCGATGGCTTCGCGGGCAGTGCCGGTAAAGACGGTCTTGGCTTCCGTTTCCATGCCCGGTTCGTAGAAAGACGACCGTCTGAGGGCTCTAACGCCCTTTATATTAAGAAAATTTGCTGAGGCCTGACCCATGAGAGTGGCTGTGCGTAAGACATCAAAGCCACCTGTGGCGCCGGAAGCAATATACACCCGGACATCGTTGGCGGCAGCACTCTGCTTCACCTGCTCATAAAAAGCGGTGTCGGCAAAGGCACCGATGGAAAGGGTTATGATGGAAGTACCGTTATTGAGCGTTGGCAGGGCCAGTCGCTTCATAGCTGCCGGAGAGGCCGTTTCGACCAGATAGTCGGGCTTCAGAGACAGTAAAGCATTGAGGGTGACGCAGGGTCGGCAATCGCGTCCCGACTGAGCAATTTTTCTTGCCAGACGTTTGGCCTTGTCAATCGTACGGGAATAAACACCCACCAATTCATACTCAGGCAAAAGCCCATCCAAATAAGCATCTGCTACAATATTGGCTAAATAGCCGCTTCCAAAAATGACCAATTTTTTCATGCCCGCAAAGATACGACCTTTAGGGCAAATTTGCCAGCCGCGATCAAGTGAACTTCCTGGAAAAATTCAAGTACAACCACCTCAAAAGCCCGGCTCATTGATTATCTAACTCTACCGTTTTTAGCTGCTGTCCGGACATATTGTAAATTTTATCTTCTTTGACAATTACAATCTGTCCATTCAGTAGGCGCTTGACCGGCTCAGGTGCTTTGATTTCTACCACCTCCCTTACGCCGGATGGTCTGGTGCAATAGAGAGAAATGATAAGGCAGCATTGCTTGGAGCCGAGCTTGAAAGTGAGCTTGTCTGTGGCGGGTGCCGACCCAAGGTCGAAAGTATGCTTTACGAACGTGGCAGTACCGCTGACTTTCGCCGGAAACACATAATCTGTCGATGTATAAGAAACACCGTTCAGCATACTGACATAGGCGTCCACATCGTAGTTGTCGTAGCCGTAGAATACTATTTTTTCTACCGACAGGCCCTGGGGGATGGTAATGGTATATTCCACATTCGCCGAATACTTCACTGTGTTTGAACTTCCTGTTGCGTAGTTTTTACCTCCCGTATTTGAGACGCTGAAACCCTCTTTAAATCTATAGGTCGTAGTCTCGCTGGATTCGTAGGTTGTGGAGGACAGCTCGTAAAGTGTCGCCTCACCGGCTTCATTCTGAGCATCGATCTTATGTT
>Ga0209606_1000524_pt1 | contig 56626 bp, 45 predicted proteins | sample AD_UKC057_MetaG_FD_184412 | JGI IMG/M metagenome (GOLD analysis project Ga0209606, IMG submission 184412) | Active sludge microbial communities of municipal wastewater-treating anaerobic digesters from USA - AD_UKC057_MetaG (SPAdes) (version 2) | ecosystem: Engineered > Bioreactor > Anaerobic >... | reverse complement strand
GAAAATGCTCATGATTTTCTATGCGCTCATTAATCTCTTGATCGGCAAGAGTGATAATTTCTTTTTCCATGATAGCTCCTTATTAATTATGGAGCTAAAATAAAATGCGTAAGAAATTTGTCAAGAAAAATTTAGATATATTTTTTGTCCATTTTTATGTGCAACGGTCTTTTTTATATTAATGAGGGGAAAAGAGGTCTTCAATCAAAGTTTTCAAGTAAAAAAGAAAAAGCAATCGCGAGGATTGCTTTTTCTTTTGTTAGGTAAAAAATACAGAGATCCTGAAGTTGCCGAAATCAGATACCGGTTGAAATTAAGAAAGCTGCAGCAAATGAAATTATGGCATACAATTCAGGATATACGGCTAAAATCAGAGTTTTAGAAAAAACATCATTTCCGTTTCCTATGCTTTCAATGCCGGTGGCTACAACTCTTCCTTGCTGTACTGCAGATAACCAACACACCAAACCGACGATCATTCCTGCGCCTAACATAGCTACAGCTTGAAACATAGTCATTCCTGGCTGGATTTTTTGCTTCATAATAAAGAAAGCACCAAAACCATAAAGACCTTGCGTTCCCGGCAAAGCTGAAAGAATCATGCAATTGGCAAATGCTTCACTCCGTTTTTTCACAGCTGCAATTGTAGACATTCCACCTATAACAGTGCCTAAAGCACTGCCCAGACCGGAAAAACCAACCATAAAGAACATTCCGATCCAAGCTGTATAGAGAGCAATATTGGATGTTAAATGACTAACTACCGCAGCAGATGTTGCTAAACTATCTGGGGACATATTTCCTCCTGTCTATGATTTATTTATTTTATTTTACCGAATGGTTGGTAACGAAGTCCGGGACCAGAAAAACCGGAATTATTAAAAAACTCGACAAAAGTTAAACGCATTGGATGTATAAAAGCGCCCAATCCCGATAATGCTATATTCAAACTGTGCCCGCCTATCATAAATAATAAAAAGATAACCGGCCCTATGATTGGAATAGCACTAAATTGATGCGCCATATCATTAATTACTATACCTAAAATTCCTCCGGAAACACTTAAAGCAAACAGACGAATATATGATAACAGGTCGCCCAAAAAGCCCGTAAAAACACCATACATAATCCATAAGCCGTTAGCAAAGTTTAAAAAGATGTTTTTTCCGGGTAAGTTAAAGAAGAAAATCATAACCAGACCCAGATATATTCCATAGGATGTATAATTCAAAATACGGCCGGGTTTTGCACCCAATAAAGTAGATCCGGCAATGGCAAGACTCACAACAAAGATAGTAATCCCCAAGGTTGAAATCCCGTGCACAATACCCGATTGCTTCATCCGCTTATAGACATTAATAAGCTTACCGGTAACAATTTGAATTACTCCCAAAAGTAAGGCAAAGTTAAATATCTGTCCAGTATTCCTGATTGGAATATACGGATTTAAAAAAGGTATATTCTTTAAGTCATAAGCTAAGAAACTGCCCATGACAAATCCCATAACGATTGTTCCCGCTCCCAAAATCTGTATGAGAGTTAGGAAACGTTGCACACCCGGACTCTTATATTTTTTCTTTATCAACCAGCCCAATAAAATCATGATTACACCGTAACCGGCATCACCGTCACAAAAGCCGAAAAACATTAAATAAAACGGTGCGAAAAACGGTGTCATATCAAGCTCGTTATAATAGGGAAGCATGAACATGTCACCAATTATTTCAAAATTACGCACAAACCAATTATTTCTGAGAAGAACAGGGGGATTATCTTCCGCTTTAGCGTCTTCGGCAAGATATACCACTTCAGATTGTTGAAGCAATTGTAATAAATTGTCTTCCTGTCTTTGCGGAATCCATCCTTGCAAAATTATTACCTGATTATCTGCTTCCTTAATACCTTGCAAAGTGGCTTCTTCATATTCATACAAATGGGAAAGACGCTTTAATTCATCTGTAAACAATTCTATTGCCGTAAGTGCGTTTTCTTTATAGAAAGTATCAATTTCCTTCAGACTTTCCAAAACTTCAGCTTCTTCTTTCTTTAATTCAGCCAACGCAGTCGGAGGCAATTTAAAACTTTCCGCTTCAATTTGACAAGGTTCATCTATTTCATGCAATACGGCAAAATAGATTTGATGTCCGACTTCATTAATTATTCTTAAAGCATATTGCTGTTGCCATTCCGGTTTAAAGTTATATTTGCTGCATATAAAAAGACTAAGCTGTAAACCGTAATCGGCTAATTTCTTATATAGGTCATAATCAAATTCGCCCCAAGGGCTAAGTTCGGCAATTTCTTTCGCTAAGACATTGGATTGAAGAGTGAGGCGTTCTCTTTCCAGATGAGCTTTATCTATTTCTTGTCGTAATTGTAGTGCGTGAAGAGTAGTCGTCTTTTTTGTGCTTTGAGGTGTTATATACTTACGCATAAAAGTGATAGCTTCAGTATATGCCTCAATTTCTTTTTGGGTTTCCTCAAGTTTATCAGTTTTTTCAGCAGTATTTTTGACAATGTGGACCATACCCAATTTTTGAAGAGCAGCAAGAAAATCCTCATAGTCAGAATGATGAATTAGAAATGTGTATTTACGCATCTTTTCAATCATACAGCCTCCTCAGCCTCTAAACGACTTTTAAGGATTTTCTGACTTGATTTGGAAAGATTTTCTTCATCTTCAAGAAACCGTTTAATCTTGCGAATAGCATCTTCGAAACCTGGAATTTGAACCTTTTCGTAGAGATTAACTTTCTGTGTGGTCTTTTTGCGTACTCCGTCCAAAATTTTCATTTTCCTCAGATAAAACTGGCGTTCAATCTTCAAAGCGGAGACGGATTGCAACATTTTTATACCGTCCAGATACCAAGCAGGAGCGTAAAACATAAAATACGGTTTGATGTCATATTCAATTTTGCCCATAATAGGTATTTTTACACCGGCAATTTTTCGGGTTATTATTTCTACTTCTTTTATGGACACTAACGACGGGTCAAACTCTTGCCAAAAGCGCATGTATTTACTCAGTTCCTGCGTGCGGGCTTCTACCTGAGCTTCCAAATCCGCAGCTGCATCTTTTGCTTTTTGGACTTCCATTCGCAAGGCGGATTCTTTATTCTTAAGAGTCGGCAATGCTCTTAAACGAACTTGCAGTTGCTTATTTAATTCCTGCAAAGAGGTTTTATTGTATTGGAATTTGACTTCCATTTACTCCTTCCAGTAAAGAGCCATAAATTCTTCTTTGATTCCTACTTCGGCACGCGAGAAATACTTCCGGAACAATGTCCATGTAGTATCCAACATACTGTCCGTATCCAAATTCACATCGATTGCCAGAATTTTATCGGAATATTCCTTAGCAAAAGCCAAAACGCGTTCGTCATAATCTGTGAGGTCAAAACCGTTTTCCATTTTAGTTTTGGCATTTGCGGCATCGGCATATAATCTGATAGCGGCATTCATTACTTGAGGATGATCCGCTCTCGTCTTTTTACCGATGACTAATTGTTTCAAACGTGAAAGTGAACGGAATGGGTCAACAATAACTTTGGAAATATCAGTATCACGACGCAGGAAAAGTTGTCCTTCCGTAATATAACCCGTGTTATCAGGAATGGCATGTGTAATATCTCCACCCGACAAAGTAGTAACGGCAACGATTGTAATAGAACCGCCGGCAGGGAATTGGACAGCTTTTTCATAAATTTTTGCCAAATCACTGTAAAGTGAACCCGGCATGCTGTCTTTGGAAGGAATTTGATCCATACGGTTGGACACTATACTTAAAGCATCACAATAGAGGGTCATGTCCGTCAGCAAAACCAAAACTTTTTCATTTTTTTCCACGGCAAAATATTCGGCAGCTGTCAGACACATATTAGGAACCAATAATCTTTCCACAGGAGGATTTTCTGTCGTATTCACGAAAGAAATGATTCTATCCAGCACTCCGGCATTTTCAAAAGCGTTTTTAAAGTAGAGATAGTCATCATTGGAAAGACCCATTCCGCCAAGGATGATTTTATCCGCTTGAGCCCGCAGAGCAACCAAAGCCATAACCTGATTGTAAGGCTGGTCGGGATCGGCAAAGAAAGGTATCTTTTGACCAGTGACTAAAGTATTGTTCAGATCAATTCCCGCAATACCGGTCGTTATTAATTCAGAAGGTTGTTTTCTGCGAACGGGATTAACGGATGGACCTCCGATTTCCATTTCCGTGCCTTCAATTTCGGGTCCGCCGTCAATCGGTTCACCGAAGGCATTAAAGAAACGGCCGGCAAGCTGGTCTCCCACATTTAACACCGGCGGTTTTCCCATAAACACGACTTCGGCATCAGTTCCTATATTTTCCGTGCCGGAGAAGACTTGAAGCGTCACTTGATCTCCGATAATTTTCACTACTTGAGCAAGGCGTCCGGAAACACTTGCCATCTCTTCATTTCCGACTCCTGTAGCTTGGACGGTTACAGTGGCTTTTGTTATCTGATTTAATTTTGTATAGATGCGTTGAAAGGCTTGAGTAGCCATTATATTCTCCTTTCAGCGATAACTTCTTCGAGTTCGCTTTCAAATCTGAGAAAATCAGGAGATTTGAATTCGGAATAGTTCATTTGTTTGCATAGGTTTACCATTCTGATGAAATAAGGCATAACCTCATCAAAAACTTCAAATTGAAATTCTGTTTTGCAGATGTTGAGAACTAATTCCAGCATATATTTTTGACGGTCCATAGGGGTGGACTGGTCAATTTTATCGAAACCGTCTTGCTGTAATATTATGCGGTCAATCAGTTCACTTTTCCAATATTTGTCATGATAGGAAAGAGGAACGCCGTCATCACCTAAAATATTAATTTGTTCGTAAGCTTCTCTTCCTCTGAGCAGAACATCTTTTGCATACATCACATCATTAACCCAGGTGGGAGTTACATGGCTGTTAAGATTATCGATTACTTCATCATATTCCAAATATTTTGAGTAACTATCAATGGGGTCAATAGCAGGATAACGTTTACTGTCTGCTCTTTGTTGAGAAAGAGCATAGAAACAGCGAGCGGCTTTTTTAGTAGATTCGGTAACAGGTTCCTTTAAATTTCCGCCTGCGGGAGAAACGGTTCCGATAAAAGTAATGGAACCGGTTTTGTCATTATTGAGAATTACATATCCCGCACGGGCATAAAAGTTGGAAATAATTGCAGGTAAGTCCATGGGAAAAGCATCGGGACCGGGAAGCTCTTCCATCCTGTTTGACATTTCACGCAAAGCTTGTGCCCAACGAGAAGTAGAATCAGCCAACAGTAAAACTTTTAAACCCATATTGCGATAATATTCTGCAATAGTCATTGCCGTATAGACTGAAGCTTCACGTGCGGCCACAGGCATATTGGAAGTATTACAAATAATAATAGTTCGTTCCATTAATGTGCGTCCAGTGCGCGGATCTTCAAGTTCAGGAAAATCAACGAAAAGTTCCACAACTTCATTAGCACGCTCCCCGCAAGCGGCAATAATGATTAAATCCGCATCCGCATTTTTTGCTAAGCTGTGTTGGAGCACAGTTTTTCCGCTACCGAACGGACCGGGAATAAAACCTGTGCCGCCTTCGACTATAGGATTGAGAGTATCGATTGTTCGGATTCCCGTTTCCATCAGAGCAAAGGGACGCGGTTTTTCCTTATAATTTTTTATAGCTACTTTGACTGGCCATTTCTGTGTCATAGTAACATCAATATCTTTGCCGTCTTCATCAGTCAGGATTGCTATGCGGTCATTTACAGTGTAATCCCCTTCGGGAACAAGCTGCTTCAGAGTATATTTTCCCGAGAAGCTAAAAGGAACCATAATTTTATGAGGAATCCAATTTTCTTGCACCTCGCCTAACCAGTCTCCTGCTTCAACCATTATACCTGATTTTGCTAACGGCTTAAAATGCCATTTAACATTTTCATTCAAAGGATCGGTATATTGACCGCGACGCAGAAACACACCTTCCATTTTATTCAGGTCATTTTGCAGACCGTCGTAATTTCTGGAAAGCATACCCGGACCCAGTTTAACTTCTAACATGTGATCAGTAAATTCAGCAGTATCGCCCGGTTTTAAACCTCGTGTGCTTTCAAATACTTGTGTATAAGCAGTATTTTTGACAACTTTAATTACTTCCGACATGAGTTCCGTATCACCCAATTTGATGTAACAGATTTCGTTTTGGGAAACAGGTCCGTCCACATCAATCAGGACGAGATTGGAAATAATACTTTTTACAATTCCTTTCGTCATATATTGTCACCTTTTATTAATTGCAAATTCTTCCGGAAAGCTGAAACTCGCTTCCAGGTCATTTATGATTTGATTGAATTTTTTCTCTCCGACGGATTGGCTTAAGTGAATCCATCTATAAATGATTTCCAGCTTAATATAATAAGCCATAATACGGGGAATCGTAAAATACTCAAAAAAAGTTCTATCGTCCAGCCATTGCCAGCGCAAAGCGTCATAGCCTTTTTCTTTTTCCACGATATCGGTCAATTCCGTCAGACGGGTTAAAGTATCGAACCATGGGAACTCACTGTTCAAGCCAAAATCCGCTACTTTGCTTGTCTTCAATTTTTCTGTTAATTCGTTATTACCAATCAATTTTGCGTTTACGTCCAAGTTATGTTTGCGACAATTCAAGGCGGTAATTATATTGCGCATTGCAGCATCAAAAGTGAACCACTCTCTGACAAACTTATTTTCATGGTGTTCTACCCAATTATAGAAAATGCTGAATAAATCCGTTAAAAGTTCCTGTTTGGTCTTTACTTCGTTTTCTTTAAAGTAATGCATCAAATAATCTATCACCAGAGGCAGAACATGGTCATCTATATGCTTCTTTCTTAAGTTGCTTTGTTCTTTAAGCTCTTTGATATTATCTATCAAGATAATCCATTCTTCACGACTGATAGTATTCTCGTCAATCCAGTCTTCCTCTTTCAGAAGAATATTGACTAAATTAATTAAATCATTGGGAAAAACAAGTAATTTCAATAAATCGTAATCATCCTTATTCAGATGCTCTTCTGCCGATTGAAGAAACATCAAAGGTGTCATCAGAAGCTTCGTATCTTCAAGATGCAAAGCCGGAAGGCCGGTTACGAAATAGTAATATTCGGTAGCCATAAAAAGAGATTATTCTCCAAACAGGATTTGCACTGCCTTTGGTCTTAAATATGCCTTGAAGAAATTGGCAAAATCTTCATCCGTGAAATTAAGTTTATACGAGCCATCAGCCGGAGTGATAGTAATTCCGTTTTTCATTACGGGACTGAAATCAATTTGCAGTTTACCGGCAAAAACTTTTTGGACGGATTCTTTAAAGAAGTTTTCCAATTCTTGTCTTTTATTTTCCGGAATTGTGAGAACTAAATTTGATTCGGGAGACCATTTGCCGAGGATTTCCAGAATTAGCTTTTTTAAAAATTCGCTGTCCTGCATAGCTGCAGTTATTTGTTTATCAATAGTTTCCAGCACAATGGCATTTGTAACTTTGTTCTTTAAGGCTGTTAAAGCTTGTTGAGCAGCCATTTTGAGGTCGGAATGCATCTTTTTATCTAATTCAATAGAATTTTGTTTGGCTTCCTGAATAATTTTTTCTGCTTCTTCTTTCGCTTTTTTTCTAATATCGTCAGCTTCTTTATTTGCCGAAGCCAATATTTTTTCCGCTTCTTCTTTCGCTTTATTCACGCCTTCGTCATAAATCTTTTGCAGCATTTCTTGCAGCTGATCCGCCATGACATACTCCTAATTTACTTTTTTGTTCTTTTTTTTGGATGTCAGAGAAATGTCAATCTAAAAGTTATTCGGAAATTGTCTTCTCTGGAACATAATCAATTTAACTGCAGTTCAAAAAGTTTATCGAGGAAGCTAAATAAAGAAAGCGCTCCCTAAAATGAGAGCGCTTATATTTCTTTATGAATTATCTAAAGTTCCATTCCTTTTTTGACTGCTTTCAGATTCAACTCCAATAATTTCGGATTTTTATCCTTTAGGTAATCCGTTAATTGGGCTTCCAGAGTTTCATATTTAATTACACCGGTTTTGGCAATGACAATTCCGATGGCAATCATATTAAGCACCAGCATATCACCGATCTCATTTGCCAGCTTAGACATGGGTGCAGAGACAATTTTTACGTCGTCTCTGTTAATTCCGTGCGGGCACATATCTGTATTGATTATAATCCAACCGCCGGGACGAACACTGGCTCCAAACTTATCCAAAGAAGGTTGATTCAGAGCCACCAAAATATCCGGATAACTTACTATCGGAGAAGCAATCGGCGAATCGGAAACGACTGTCATGACATTTGCGGTGCCTCCTCTCATTTCAGGTCCGTAAGAAGGAAGCCAGGAAACATTCTTTCCTTCTGCCATTCCGGCTTGAGCAATAAATTTTCCTATTGTGAGAACACCTTGTCCGCCAAATCCTGCACAGATTATTTCGTATTTCATGATTGCACTCCTTCACCTTTATCTCTAAAGCATCCGAGTTTGAAGAACGGCAGCATATTTTCCTTTGCCCAATCTCTTGCCTTATCGGGTTCAATACCCCAATTCGTAGGACAGGTGGAGACAAATTCAATAAAGGTGAATCCCCTATTTTCCTTATTATAAGTAAGAGCTTTTAATACTGCTCTTTTTGCTTTGATAATATCTGCAGGTGAAAGTAATGAAACTCTTTCTATATAATAAGGAGCAACTAAAGTGGAAAGCAATTCGCACATTCTGATGGGGTAACCGATATCATCAACATTTCTGCCGTAAGGAGAAGTCGTAGTCTTCATTCCGGGCAAAGTCGTAGGTGCCATTTGACCGCCGGTCATACCATAAATGGCATTATTGATAAAAAAGACGGAAATGTGTTCACCCCGATTGGCAGAATGCACAATTTCAGCGGTTCCGATTGCTGCTAAATCACCGTCACCCTGATAGGTGAAAACATGCATATCGGGACGAGCGCGTTTAATTCCCGTGGCTACAGCGGGAGCTCTTCCGTGAGCTGCTTCAGCCATATCAAAATCATAAAATTTGTAAGCGAAAACAGCACAACCGACAGGCGCAACTCCTGCCATAGTATTTTGCAAACCGAGTTCATCTATTGCTTCTGCAATTAAACGATGTGCAACTCCATGTTGACATCCCGGGCAGTAAGTAAATGGTTCTTTGGTAAGGGATTTTGGTCTACTGGCTATTACTTGCATTGCTTCCTCCTATAAACTCTCTTCCAGTTTGTGCTCTATTTCCGCAGGTGTAAAAACGATTCCGCCAACTTTACCCCAAAAATCTACGGGCACTTTACCGTTGACTGCTATTTTTACATCGTCTACCATCTGACCCGCATTCAGTTCAAAAACAAATACTTTCTTAACTTTCGGTCCGATGGCAGCTTGAATTTGTTTATAGGGATAGGGCCATAAAGTTATAGGACGAATTAAGCCGACGCTTTTGTCCTTTGCCTTCAGTTCGTCAATAGCGCTTTTGACTATGCGGGAAGTAGTTCCGAAAGCCACGCAGAGAATTTCATTGTCATCAGATACATTATATGTGTCATAGCGCACTTCGTTCTTTTCCACTTCGGCGTATTTTTCAAATAAAGCCAAAACGTGCTTTTCCAGAATTTGCGGGTCCAGCTCCAAGGAATTAATTTCATGATGATGGTGATCATTTTCATCCTTTTTTGGACAAATGCACCAGGAAGTGTGTTGTTCGGCTAAAGCTTTGAGTTCTTCATCAGTTTTAGCTGGTTTGAATTCCACAGGTTCCATCATTTGTCCCAACATACCGTCACCTAAAATCATAACGGGATTGCGGTATTTATCCGCTAAATCAAAAGCGTCGGATGCTAAATCGGCAAATTCCTGAACGGAATTCGGAGCTAAAACGATTAAATGATAATCACCATGTCCGCCGCCTTTAACTGCTTGATTGTAATCTCCCTGACCGGGTTGAATATCGCCCAAACCGGGACCGCCTCTTTGAACATTCACAATTACGGCTGGAACTTCGGCACCTGCCATATAAGATATTCCTTCTTGCTTCAACGAAATTCCGGGTGAGGAAGAGGAAGTCATCACTCTTTTTCCCGCTCCGCCTGCACCATACACCATATTAATCGCGGCAACTTCACTTTCAGCTTGGATAAATGTGCCGTTTACTTTCGGCATCATTTTTGCCATATATTCAATTAATTCACTTTGGGGGGTTATTGGATAAGCGAAATATAAGCGGCAACCTGCTCTGATAGCGGCTTCTGCCACGGCTTCATTTCCTTTCATCAATATTTTTGCCATTTCTTTACCTCACTTTTCCAAAGTAATTGCACAGTCCGGGCACACGATGTAACACAGCTTGCAAGCCGTGCATTCATCTTGATTAAAACACTCGGCATAATGATAGCCCTTTTCATTTATGCTGTCTGAAAAGCGGATTATCTTCTTCGGACAAGTTATCACGCATAATCCGCAACCCTTACAATATGTCGGATCTACCGTCATTTTGGGCATAAACTATCTCCTTTTTCTAATTATTTCTCTGCTATTCATATTCCTTTTTTAGGTCATTTTCTGTCAAGTGAGAAAAATCGACTCCTCTTTTCCTATTTTTCTTGCATTCTTTATAACCACCCCGAGTCCACGCCGAGTCCACGCCGGTGAAGTCGGGGTGGACTCGGGGTGGATACGGCGTGGCTCTTTAGCAAGAGATGTAAAAATAAAGAGAGAGTCATATCCTTAATATATTGAATAATAAAAGGATATAACAGATTGATAAACAATAAGATATAAAATAATATAAGTGTTAACAATCCCTATGGAGCTATAGATTTAAACAATATTATATAATAATGACAGTAATAATCGCTATATTGAACAAATAATTTATTATCAAAAAAGTAGTTATACAATAAAACTATTAAAGAAGAATTTTTGCGTCAATATAGTATTTAAGCTTTCAAATGCTCCTGAATAAAGGATTTATACTCCGGAAGAAGTTTTGCCAAATCAGCATGAGTTCCTTTATGGCAATGACCTTCAGAATCGATAAACATTACTGAATCCGCATAGCGCATAGTGGAAAGCCTGTGGGAAATCATAACACAAGTAATGTCGGGAAAATTTGTATTCAATTCCTGCCAAAGTCTTGCCTCGTTTTCGGCATCCAAAGAGGCTGTAATATCGTCCAAAATTAATAGCTGCGGACGATTGATTAAAGCTCTGGCAATGGTAACACGCTGTTTTTGTCCGCCCGATAAGGTCAAGCCCTTACTTCCGACAGGAGTTTCATCGCCCAAAGGAAAATTGGCAAGTTCCGTTTGTAATTGGGAAATTCGTACCACATCCTCGTATGGGATTGCTCCGGTTTCATTTTTGGCAAAGTTGATATTATCTTTCACTGTTCCCGTAAACAGTAACGCTTCTTGCGGAACAATGCCGATTTGATTGCGCCATTCTTTTATATTATATTCCTCAATCGGAATTCCGTTAATCAAAATCCGCCCTTGAGTGGGATACAAAATACCTGTAATAAGATTGGCAAGAGTGGTTTTTCCTGCACCCGTTGTGCCTAAAATCAACATTTTTTCACCTCTGTGCAAAGTGAAGCTGCAATCTGAAATGACCGGATTCTTTTTTCCGGGATAAGTGAAAGAAACTCCTTCAAAAGTAAGACTTTCAAAAGTTCCGATCTTTCTACCGTTTTCGTTGACGGGATGCTCTATAGGGAAATTCTTTATTTCTTCCAGACGGTCAATATTGACAAATGTCTGTTTACCTGAAACAAACAGCTGCGGCAAATCCAGCAAAGGATATATCATCATTGATAAATAGGTGTAAAACAAAAAGAAAGTTCCGACACTGATAGTGCCTTTAACTGCCATCCACCCGCCGAAAACGATTACTCCTATCTGAGCAAAATAGTCTATGTATCCGTAAATCAAATGCAAAATAGCATTGAGTTTGACCACACTCATTTCAGTTTTAAAGCGCTTGGCGAGGGCTAAATCAAAAAAGCGGTTATATTTTTCTTCACTGACAAAGGCTTTAATGATACGGATGCCACTGAAACTCATTTCCAACTGACTGTTAATATTGCTGATCGCCTGCTGATTTTTCTCAAAATTGTAATAAAGTTTATCGGAAGTAACATAAAAGATAAGCATCATAAGAGGCAAGGAAGCTATGGACAGCAGGGTCAAAAGCCAATTTATACTGAACATTACAACCAAACTGAAAGCTATTATAGCGAATGAATTTACTGCTCTAAAGATGCCTGAACAAAGGAACCAAGCCACTTTTTGACTTTCCCCCAAGTCATCCGTAAAACGCGTGGCAAGGTCTCCTGTCCTGAATTTTTGGAAAAATAAGTAATCTTTGTCCATGACATGTTTGAAGTAATACATTCGCAAAGTATGCTCAAAACGCGCATTCATATAGGCGCGAAAAGCCGGATAAAAGGAAGATAAATACCATGCTATTCCGACTGCCAGAAACAAATGTATTATTCTGTTCACTTCCACCATGGGATTTGGATATTTAGCCGGGAATTTTAAAATGTCGGACAGCAAATCTATCAGCATTTTAAAGATATAGGGATAAGCGATTGAGACAATAGCGCTGACTAAAGTAAAAAGCAAAAGAATGAGGACGAACCACTTCTGTTTAAACCACTGTTTCCAAATCCATTTAATGTGGTAATCCATAAATTATGCCTGACCTATCGAGGAAAAAGTTCCTTTTAACATTTGCAATTCCACTAAGCGTTTATATTCTTCGCTCTTTTGCATAAGTTCCGAATGCGAACCGCGATGAATGATTTCACCGTCTTTAAATAATAAAATCTGGTCTGCATCCAAAACTGAAGTCAATCTGTGTGCCACAATGAGAGCAGTTTTATCGGTCAAAACGCGTTCCATTGATTGCTGAATACGGGTTTCAGTTTGCGGATCTATGCTGGCAGTTGCTTCATCCATAATAATTATTTCCGGAGAAAATGCCAAAGCTCTGGCAAAACTGATAAGCTGTTTTTCGCCTTGAGAAATGTTTTGTCCTCTTTCTGCCAACTCCGCTTTCAAGCCGTCAGGCAAAGATTTGATGAAATCATCCAGCTGGACAATATTAATGGCTTGGCGGATATTTTCTTCGGGAATAGCGTCATTATACACGCGAACATTCTCCAAAATATTACCGGGGAAAAGAAAAATATCCTGCAAGATCAATCCAATTTTTGAACGCCATAAATGTAAATCTAAATCTTTTAGGGGAATACCGTCTACCAAAATCGAACCTTTTTGTGGTTCATAAAATCCGCAAATTAAACCGACAGTCGTTGTTTTCCCACTTCCAGAAGCACCTACCAATGCCAGTTTTTGCCCTTTTCGCAAAGTAAATGATATATCCTTCAACACCCAATCTTCGTCTTTGTAAGCAAACCACACATTTTCAAAGCGAATTTCATGCTGAAACTGCGGAACCAATTTGCCGGGATGAAGTTCTTCTTCTGTCGGTAATGCGGTCAAATCCAAAATTCTTTTCAAAGAAACAAAGGCGCGTTGGATCTGCATTACATTTTCCGAAATACTCATTAAAGGCCAAATTAAGCGTTGGATGTATTGAATAAAGACAAACAGAGTGCCGATGGTCATTGTGCCGATGATTATTTTGGGAGCGGAAAATTTGATTATCATAATGACGAAAACTACATTGAAAAGGAAGAGGAAAATTCCTTCCATACCATATTCAATAAAGGAAGCTTTGGCATCAAGATTCCTTTTTGCCCGCGAAGATTGAAAAAGTAATTTTTCCGCTTTTTTCTGCTGATTGAGTAATTGAATTACTTGCATGCCTTGAACAAAATCTGTCACTTTTGCCGTGATGTCCGCATACATTTCTCTGATGCGTCTGTAAAACTTAGAGAGATACTTTACGACAAAGTAATAAGCTACCATTACCAACAACGCGGGAACTGTCATCAAAAGAGTAATCCTGCTTTCTTTAAACATCAAAACACAATATACTCCGGCAAAAAAGATGATGTTGCTCAAAATTTGAATGGATAAATTGGAAAATAGGGATCTGACTCTTTCGCTGTCATTTTCCACTTTAGCAATTAGTTCTCCAACCGGTTGCGTGTTGAACCATGATAGAGGTGCCTTAAGCAAATGACGAAAAACGTTTCCTTTAAAATTAGTGATAATCTTAATTCCCAGTCTGGACATCAGAATAATCTGCAAGTATGATAAAAATCCCGAAACTACAATAACCGCAATAAAAAATCCCGCATATTTAAACATATCAGGCATATTGTGTTGAGGAATGCTTTTATCAATAATGTGAGCTAAAATCAGGGGGTCTAACAATTGCAGAGATGAGGTCAGCAGCATGGCAAAAAGTCCGAAAGCAAAAAGCCATTTATCCTTTTTTAAATAAGGAATAATTTGGCGGATGTAAAAAAGCCAATTTTGCTCTTTGGATTTCATAAAAACCTTATCTTCTGTCTAATACTAAAAATGGTCGGGATGACTGGATTCGAACCAGCGACCTTTCGGTCCCGAACCGAACGCGCTAAACCGGACTGCGCTACATCCCGACCGTAGTTTTGACCACTTTTACAAGCAAGCCTATCTGTCAAGTCCAAACTTAACAAATTACGGGAATAAATGGGAAAAATTCATGAATGAAAGTTAAAATCAATTTCTTTTAAGTTCTTAATAACTTTGATATTCGGAATTGCTTAACAAATAAAAAGAAGAAAGGCAATTTATTGCAACTGCCTTTCTTCCGCTATGAATTGTGTAATGTCACTAATGAATAGCTTTAAGCAACTTTTCCGCTTCTTCGGCAGTTATTTTTCCCTCTTCCAACATTTCCAATATTTTCATTCTTGCTTTTTCCTGAGCAGCTTCTTCTGAGGAAGCAGAAGCATGAGCGGAAGGACTTTCCTGCCGACGAGAGAAAGTTCTGAAAGGATGGAAAAATTCTTTTCCGTGTTTTATGTGCATACTGATTTGCGGTTTGAACTCTTCTTTATATTTTCCTCTCATCGCCAGCAAAGCTTCTTGAGCGGTTTTGAGCGCATCTTGAATGGTGCGTCCCACATCTTTGGAGATTGTATCAAAGGATTCTTTTACGCTGTCTCTCAATTCAGGATTTTCGATCTTTTCTCTCCAAGCTTTTAACTGATCAAGGGCGCGTTGAAGTTTTTCTCTGGCAGGTTCTTCAGCGATTTTATCTCTCAATTTTTCTAAGCTTTGCGTCAATTGCGAAATTATCCTCAGAATTTCAGCCCAACCCTGTTCTGTGTTATCTATAATCAGTTCCTTGACATGGTCTAATTTACCGTGGAAGAAGTCAGTTCCCAAGACATCGGTAGAACTGATTTTAATCGTTCCCAATTGGGTATTCAGATTAATTTTCAGAGACTGGTCGCCGTTTTGCAGAATGTAGTTATCAAACATTGTCGTTTCTTCACCCATAAAACTGTTTTTTATCTGACCCAAGACAGCGTGCGCTTCCAAATTAAAACCCTGCAAAGGAGAAAGGGCAAGATGAATGGAACCGGTTTCATTGGTGATATTAATTGAACCGCTTTCCACCGGCAAACTTTCATAGAAAACGGAACCATTTTCATTGCGGATATCTGTATTTCTAAATCTGCAATCACGGAATTTCATACTCCCGTTTTCAGATGATGCTTCAAGATTTGTTCCTGTCAGATAATCGGCAGAAACAGAGCCGTTTCTTTGACGTATAGTCAAATCTCCTGAAAGTTTAAATAATTTAATTGAGCCGTTTTCGTTTTTGAAGGAAAAATCTCCTACACAATTGTCCATTTTCAGAGCTCCATTAACGCAGGCTATATTAAGGTCACTTTTAAGATTAGAAGCAGAAATGAAGCCATTTACGGAATTTGCTTCAATCTTAACTTGTTGTGGAACGGAAACGGTTAGTTCACTGTTACGAAGAATATCTGCCATCCGTTTTTCAGGCTCAAGGGCGTGTAGAATTACTTCCACAGTTCCTTCATTTTCTTTTGAAATGACTTCCAGCAAATCTTCCCAAACTACTGATTCAACATCAAGGGAAGAGCGCACAAAAATATCTGACGTAAGATGTAAAGATGCATCTTTTGACTGTTCTAACACGGTATCGGTTAATTCGTTAGTAATAATGACACATTTGATTCCTGTCAGGTCAATGTCTTTTTTTAGCTTGATAGTCTTCATTGTTTTTTCCTCCTTGTGTTAATTATGTCCAGAGCTTCATCCACATCAATGAAACCTTCTCCCAAATCATGCAAAATATCCATATAGTCCAAGGTTTCTTGATTTTGACAACCCAAAGTCTGAATAATTTCAGACAACCTGTTTTTGACGGTCGGATAGGAAATGTTAAGGCGTTTTTCCATTTCTTTAATGTTGCCTTGCACGATCAAGAAAGTCTGAATAAAATCCAATTGACTTTGAGAAAGATGAGCAAATCCGCTCTCTTCAAAATCGCCTCTTAAGATAAGATTACAATCCGTGCACTGATATTCTTTTACTTTTAATTTCCCGTTACAGTATGGACAATTATTAAGTCTCATATTTGCCTCTTAATTTAATACTATGGGTAAGATAAATAATTCCGATTTATTGTCAAGATATTTCTTAATATAATTAATATGAACCTTAACATTGTTAATATTATTCGATTTTCCTGTCAATAGAAAAACCGGTACTGAACGAGTGAGGTTATTAAAGAACAAAAAAAAATAACACGTGCTTAAATCGTAATTATATGCTAAATAGTAAATTAGAAAATTAAAATAATTTTAGGAAAAACTTGACAGAAAAAGACTAAAAAATTATCCAGTATATAAATAATGTAAGGAAGCTGCAAATTGTTCAAAATTAAGAATATGCGGCATAAAACGATTTTTAGTCTTAAAATGGATATTAGTGCCAGTTTATTGGCGTAAGGGCTAAAAACATTGTTTTTGGCTGAAATATGAGTTTTTATTAATCGGGAGAAAAAATTATGCAAGACACAAATTACACTGCCAGTAACATTAAGGTTCTTAAGGGCCTGGAAGCTGTCCGTAAGCGTCCTTCTATGTATATTGGCGGAACAGGAGAAAGAGGGCTGCATCACTTGGTTTATGAGGTTGTGGATAATTCAATTGATGAAGCTTTAGCCGGATATTGCGATGAGATTATCGTCATTATTAAGAAAGACGGAAGTGTGGAAGTTACGGACAATGGACGCGGTATTCCAGTTGACATTCAAAAAGATCTAAATTTACCCGCTGTTCAAGTGGTTCTGACAAATCTGCATGCCGGAGGTAAGTTTGACAATAAATCTTACAAAGTTTCAGGAGGATTGCACGGTGTAGGAGTTTCAGTCGTCAATGCCTTATCGGAATTTTTGGAAGTTAAGATTTACAAAGACGGGAAGATATATTTCCAGAGATTTGAGAGGGGTATTCCCGTTACGGAATTAAAAATTATCGGAGAGTCTGAAAATTCTGGAACGACTGTTACTTTTAAGCCGGATTCGACAATTTTTGAAACCATTGATTTCAGTTTTGATTATTTGACTACACGTTTGCGGGAATTGGCTTTTTTGAATCGAGGTTTGCATATCCAATTGAAAGATGAGCGTTATGACCGTTATCATGATTTTTGTTATGAAGGCGGCATCGTTTCTTTTGTGGAGTTTTTAAATCAAAACAAGAAGCCCTTGTTTCCGAAGCCGATTTACTTTGCAGGCGGAAAAGATGATATCCAATTTGAAGTTGCCATGCAATACAATGAAGGGTATCAGGAAAATATCTTCAGTTTTGCCAATAATATTAATACGATTGAAGGCGGAACTCATTTAAGCGGTTTCAAGAGCGGTCTCACACGCGTTGTTAATACCTATATTAAAAACGGGGATTTCCTCAAAAATGAAAAGATTGCTCCTTCCGGCGAAGATATCAGAGAAGGCTTGACTGCAGTAATCAGTATTAAATTAAGCAATCCGCAATTTGAGGGACAGACCAAAACTAAGTTGCAAAATTCTGATGTTGAAGGCATAGTCAATTCCATTGTGTATGATAAATTGATGACCTATTTTGAAGAAAATCCTGCAATTGCAAAAAACATTGCAATGAAAAGTTTAGTTTCCGCTAGAGCAAGAGAAGCTGCTCGTAAAGCCAGAGAACTTACAAGGAGAAAATCAGTTTTGGAGAGCGGTTCCCTTCCGGGTAAATTGGCAGACTGCACTTCAACCGATCCCACACAAACTGAACTGTTTTTAGTGGAAGGTGATTCTGCGGGAGGAAGTGCAAAACAAGGACGCGATCGTGCTTTCCAAGCTATTCTTCCTCTTTGGGGTAAAATGCTAAATACGGAAAAAGCGAGAGTGGATAAAGTTCTGAATAATGATAAAATACAGCCGATTATTTTAGCCATAGGAGCAGGAATAGGGCAAGATTTTGACATCACAAAAATTCGGTATCATAAAATTATAATTATGGCTGATGCGGATGTGGACGGAGCACATATTTCCACTTTATTACTGACTTTCTTTTACCGCTATATGCGTCCTTTGATTGACAACGGGCACATTTACATAGCCAGGCCACCGTTGTTCCTCATCCGTAAAGGGAAAGAGAAATATTATGTGCATTCCGAAGAAGAAAGAGATCAATTGATTGAGCAATTTGGAGCCAATAATGTTGTCATCCAGCGCTATAAAGGTTTGGGCGAAATGAATCCGGATCAGTTGTGGGAAACGACTTTGGACCCTGAAAGACGCTTAATGACTTTTATCAAAATGGACGATGCCATTGAAGCGGATAGAATGTTCACTATCCTGATGGGAGACGAAGTTGAACCCAGACGACAATTTATTCAAGAAAATGCACGTTACGTCAAAAACCTTGATGTATAAACGGAGAAAAATAAATGACAGATACTAAGATGAAAATTATACCAGTCGAGATAGAAGACCAATTAAAACAAGCTTATCTTGATTATTCCATGAGTGTAATTGTAGCACGCGCCTTACCGGATATCAGAGACGGCTTGAAACCTTCTCAGAGAAGAATTATTTATGCGATGCACGAACTGAATTTAACCCCGGGCGGACATTTCAGAAAATGCGCTAAAATTGCCGGCGATACTTCTGGAAACTATCATCCTCACGGTGAACAAGTTGTTTATCCTACTTTAGTGAGATTAGCTCAGCCTTGGAATATGCGCTATCCGCTGATAGACGGTCAGGGAAACTTCGGTTCCATAGACGGAGACCCTCCTGCAGCGATGCGTTATACTGAAGCCCGCCTGCAAAAAATTACGATGGAAATGCTGGACGAGCTCGGGAAAGATACAGTCAATTTCAAGTCCAATTATGATGAGACAAGAAAAGAACCTGAAGTTTTCCCCAGCAGAATTCCCAACCTATTGGTGAACGGCTCTTCAGGAATTGCTGTGGGAATGGCGACAAATATGCCTCCGCATAATATCGGTGAAGTTTGTGATGCCGTGGTAGCCTTGATTGATAACCCGGATCTGCAAGTTTCAGATTTGATGCAATATATAAAAGGTCCTGATTTTCCCACAGGTGGATTTATTATGGGTCGGGAAGGAATAGAGAATTATTTTACAACGGGACGCGGTTTAATCACTGTGCAGGGAAAAGCTGAAATTGAAATTAACGATAATGAACAAGAATCTATTGTCATAACGGAAATTCCTTATCAGTTAAACAAAAACCTGCTGATTGAACGAATAGTCGAGCTGGTAAAAGAAAAAAGGATAGACGGTATCAGTGACATCAGAGACGAATCGGGGCGTGAAGGCATGCGTTTGGTAATTGTGGTTAAACGCTCTGCAGTGGCGGAAAAAGTCTTAAACCAATTGTATCAATATTCCCAATTGCGCACAACTTATGGAGTAATTAACCTTTGCTTGGTGGACGGTACCCCTCAAGTCGTTACAATGATAGAATTGCTTAATAATTTTATAGAGTTCAGGCATGACATAGTTTTACGACGAACTTTATTTGAACTTAAAAATGCGCAGGATAGATTGCATATATTGGAAGGTTTGCGTATTGCATTAGAAAATTTAGATGATGTAATCCTGACGATTCGAAATGCGCCAAATCCGCAAATTGCGAACGAACAACTCCAACAAAAGTTTGCCCTTTCGGAAATTCAGGCAAAAGCTATTTTAGAGATGAGATTGCAACGTTTAACCGGTTTAGAACGGCAAAAAATTGAGGACGAATACAATGAATTGGTCATAACCATCAAAAAGTTGAAGGAAATAGCTGAACGACGGGATTTGAGAATTGCAATAGTCAAGCAGGAGACATTGGACCTGAGAACCAAATTCGCAGATCAGAGAAGAACTGTAATTACAAATGCCACCGGCAGTTTTGCGATGGAAGATTTGATTCCCAATGAATCTGTCATTGTGACAATCACGCATGAAGGTTATATAAAACGCATGCCACTTTCCGCATACAAAGTTCAGGGAAGAGGTGGAAAAGGTCTTTCCGGAACAAACTTGAAAGAAGGTGATTTCATACAAAACATCTTTGTCACGACTAATCACTCTTACATTCTCTTCTTTACCAACCTGGGAAGATGTTATTGGTTAAAGGTTTATGAAATTCCTGAAGCCGGTCGTCAAGCCAAAGGCAAAGCTATTGTCAATTTGGTCAACTTCATGGAAGGAGAAAAGATAAAAGCGTTTGTTACAGTCAATTCCTTTATGGAGCCGAATTATATTGTTATGTGCACGCGAAACGGATTGATTAAAAAGACTGCTCTTAAAGCATTCAGCAAACCGAGAGCAATGGGAATCTGGGCTATCAAACTGCAGGATAATGATGAATTAATAGATGCGCATATCGTGCAAAACGGAGATGACATCATTTTGGCGACGCATAACGGTTTTTGCAACAGATTCAATGAAAAAGATGCTCGTGAAATGGGAAGACACACTCAAGGCGTCCGAGGAATTAGATTGCGGGAAGGTGATTATGTGATTTCCATGACTGTCGTGCATAATGATGAAGGAACTATTTTGGCTGTCAGTGAAAACGGTTATGGCAAACGTACAGATGTTTCCGCATATAAAGTAACTAAACGAGGTAGTAAGGGTGTAATCACTTTGAAAACAACTGATAGAAACGGCTTCTTGGCTGCCTTAATGAAAGTGCAGGATGAAGATGAACTGGTGATTGTGACCAAGAACGGAATGATAATCAGACAAAAAGTTGGCAATATAAAAACAATCAGTCGCAATACTCAAGGAGTGCGTCTCATTAATTTGAGCGAAAATGACAGAGTCAATGACATTACTAAAATAGAGCCTGAACCGGATGAAGAAGCCATTGATAAGGAAGCCGAACGCTTGACGCAAACTACTCAAGCGGCTTCTGAATGGGAAGCTGATGTTTCCTCCTTGGAAGAAGAATTGAACAATGAAGAAGAAGAAAACGAACAAGAAGAAATTAACGGCTTGGATGATGATTCGGAAGAATAAATTCTGCTCCTGTACTGAAAATTGTCTTGACATAATATATGTTTTAAAGTTATATAAATTATCAAAAAGTTATATGGCTTTGGAGGTATTTTGCTGATTCAAAATTATTTTGAGACACGCTTGGAAATGATTGAAGACAGATTGAAAGAAGTATTATCTTGGCGGGAAAAGCAGACTGCCGAACTCATGGATGCTATGAATTACACTGTTTTTTCCGGAGGGAAAAGATGGCGTCCTTTATTGGTTCTGGCATGTTATGAAATGTTGGAGGGTTTTCAAAAAAAGCAGAGGCTTGCTTCCGTATTAAATGCTGCCTGTGCAATTGAATTACTGCATAACGCCTCCATTATCCATGACGATTTACCCATTTTAATGGATAGAAAAGAACGCAGAGGAAAGGAACCGGTTCATGTAAAATATGGTGACGCTACTGCAATTTTGGCCGGTGATGCACTTTTTACTCTTGCTTTTGAACTGACGGCAGAAATCAAGGATCATGTAAAAGCCAATCAATGCGTTCGTATTTTAGCGCGCGCTTCGAACAGTTACGGGATGATTGGGGGTCAAGTAGTACATTTGGTTAATAGGCATAAAGTAATGAAAATCAATACATTACATTATATAGATATGAAAAAGGTCTGTTCTCTTCTGCAGGCTGCTGCTGAAATTGCTTGTGTTTTGGCTGATACAGATTTTGAAACAAAACAAATCTTAAATTCTTATGCTCAGAGCTTAGGTCTAGCTTATCAGATGATAGAAGACATTATTGAAGATTATGCGGAAACAGACGATTTTAATTTTGATGCGGAAATTATTCCTGTTTCCAAGTCAGGTTATGCCGGTCTTTTGGGTTTTGATAAAGCGCGCAAACAGGCGGAGAAATTATTGGACGATTCCGCACGCCTGATAAGAGGTTTTGACAACAACGAAATATTGAATGAATTTATTCAAATGATAAAGGATCGGCTGCCTTAATGATAGATTGTCACACGCATATTATTCCCGGTTTGGATGACGGTTCCAAGGGAATGGAGAGTTCTATAGAAGCAATCAGGCGAATGGCTGAAGGCGGTGTTTCTGCTGTAATTTGCACGAGTCATTACATGACGGGTTTATACAAATTTTCTGCAGAAGAGTATCAAGCTAAATTTCGGGAACTGGAACAAGAAGTTAAGCACCAGTCGATTCCTGTTACTTTGTATCCGGGTGCGGAAGTATTTTTAACCGCAGGCATTGTTGAAGATATTAAAAAGTATAATCTTACTTTAGCAGGTTCTCATTATGTTCTGTTTGAAACTGATTTGAACAGTTTTCCCGCTGATATGCAAAAGAATATTTTTGAATTGTTGCGTGAAGGTTTCAGACCTGTTTTAGCGCATGCGGAAAGATATGTTCCCGTGATGATGAAATCGCATGAAGCACAAGAGATGATTACCCGCAGCGTATATATCCAAATGAGTGCTGCCAGCGTAGTCGGAGGTTATGGAGAAAAAGTTAAACAGACAGCATGGAAGCTGTTGAATAACGGATGGGTGCACATTTTGGCATCGGATTATCATGCTCACACCTCTTACGGCGCTTTTTTTGAGGCTCGCGATAAAATTATAAAGCATATTGACAAAGATATGGCGGATATTCTTACTATTAATCATCCACAAGCAGTTATCGATGATGAAAAAATAGAATTGGAATATGTCTATATTCAAAATCCGCACCATCATAAACATCACCATCACAATCCTCTTCATGGTTTAGGACTTTAGTCCATGCAAAAAGTCCTGTTGACAGGCATTACCGGTTTCATCGGAAATGCGGTTCTGACCAAATTATTAAAGAATTTTTCTTCTTCCATGGAAATAACTGCGTTAGTCCGTCCAGGAACGGATACTGCCAGATTTGATAAATTTGTCGGAAAAGTCACAATAGTCAATCTTGATTTAAGTGATATAGCAGGTTTGAAAAGCTTTCTCTCAAAATCAGATTTTGATCTGATTATCCACATAGGAGCTTTGCGGGGCGGAAGGAAATTTTCAAAAGCGCAATTTTATGCCAGCAATGTTAAATCAACCGAACAGTTTGTTGATTATGCCAGACTGCATCAAGCACGATTGATTTTTTGTTCATCTGTCGGTGTTTTTGGTGCAATCCCGGATGAATTACCTGCCAATAATGAGAGTCCATACAAAGGTGATAATTACTATCACTATACCAAAATCGCTTGTGAAAAGATAATTAACCGAGCAATTTTAGGTGGACTGGATGCAGTAATTGTTCGTCCTTCCATAACTTACGGAGCGGGAGACATAGGTTTTCCTTTGCAGTTGGTAAAATTAGTTAAATATAGAATTTTTCCCGTTGTTAAGCAAAACTTGTGGATTCATTTGTGCAACATAGATACGATTTCCGAAGCTTTCGTAAAATTGGCTACGGATAAATCGAATGTAACCGGCAAATCTTTTATTGTAGCGGATATGGAACCGGTTCAACTGCAGGATTTGGTCAATTTTATTCACAGGGAAATTTACAACAGTAATTATCCGAAATGGTTAAAAGTTGATGCCGAAATTTTGCATTTGGGAGAAAGAATTTCCCGTTTTTTACATCTGGAACTTTGGACTTCGCGTTTTGAATTGATTTCTCACAGCTGGTTTTATCAGGTTCAGGATGCTTATGAACAGCTTGGTTTGCCAAAACATTATACAATTCCCGATTTCAGTATCGTGATAGATGCTTATCTCAAGCGCAAGAAATAGTTTTTCCGTATGGCTTTACCGATTATCAGCAATTGGCAATCTTATTTTGAACACCGAAACGAAGGTCTGGGTTCTTCCTATGAGCGAATAATTCTAAATCAATTACTGCTCAAGTTGAAAAGGCGATATGATTTACAAAGCATTTTGGAAGCACCGATTTTTGGTTTTACGGGCCTATCGGGACTTAATTCTTATGCCTTATCTCAAGCCGGTTGCAGGGTAGAATTATTGGATCATGATACGGTCAGGGTAGAGTTAATCAATTCTCTTTTGGAAGAATTAAATTCGGAACTGAAAATAAATCTTATATCTTCTTATTTAAAACTGCCTTATAAAGACGCGACTTTTGATTTATCGTGGAATTTTTCCGCTTTATGGTTCGTGGAAGATTTATCTGCTTTCCTGTCCGAATTTACAAGAGTAACGAAAAAAGCTGTTCTTATTTGCGTTCCCAATCAAACAGGATTGGGCTTCAGGTGGCAGAGATCTTCTTCTAAAATCCCTTCTGACCTTGTTTTTCATCCCGAATACGTTAATCCTTCCTTGATAAAAGACACTATGAAGCAAATTGGCTGGTTTTTGGTCAAAGAAGATTACATTGATTGTCCACCGTGGCCTGATATCGGAATGAGCAAAGAAAAAATGCTGGGGAAACTCTTTCCCCAAATTAAGCCATTTTCCGAAAAAGAACCTCCAAAGCAACCTGTTAATATTCTTAATTATTATCTTGGAAAAGAGCCTGATTTTGCTGACAGAATGGAGCGTTTGTCTTATCTGGAAAGAAATGCGCCCGATTGGTTTAAAAAATATTGGTCTCATCACCGCTGGATGCTGTTCGAACCCAAAAGGAAATGAAGAAAAGTAATCTCTCGTTAATTATAGGTTTAGTCGTCGGAATCATTTTACTTGCCGTTTGGTGCGTGAATTTTGATTTCACATATTTGGCTGACGCTTTGCGCAATTTAAAAATAAACTATATAATTTGGGCGGGTATTTTCTATCTCAGCGCCTATTTTGTGCGTTCAATCCGTTGGAATTTGCTGCTGCGAAATCAAGTAGTTCTGAAAATAAAAGATTCATGGCTTATCTCTTGTGCCGGCAATTGGCTGAATTATTTAATTCCGATTAGGGCGGGTGAATTAGCCAAAGCACTCTTGATCAAGCGGATTAAGCATAAAAGTGCAGTTTCCGTTTTACCGTCCGTTTTTATTGATAAATTCTTTGATACGCTGGGCATTTTTTTCATCTTAATTCTTATTCCCTTAATGAAGATCAAAATCTCGCAGGGATTGCTCTATCTTATTATCCTCGTTATCATTGCCTTTCTAATCGTTTTCCTGATATTGATTTTATCTGCTTTGCATAAGCAAAAAATGACCGATATTTTAACTATCTTTTTCGCCTGGCTGCCTAAAAAATGGCGTGAGAAAATCAATGAACTGATAGGTTTATTTATTGATGGTTTGAATATTTTTGAGCATCATTACACGATACTTTTAGCTTGTATGCTGATTACGGCTGTGGGAGTGGTTTTTGACGGTTTGTATTTTTGGTTTGTATTTCGCGCTTTTAATTTGGGGACAGGATTTATGATTGTGCTTTTCGGTTATACTCTCATCAATCTTTCTTACATTATTCCTCAGCCGCCGGCGCAATTAGGAAGCAATGAATGGATGATGATAATAATCTTTTCGCTCGGTTTCGGAATTGACAGAAATGTTGCTTCTGCTGTGATGGTTTTTGCGCATCTATTCACAGCAGTAATTATAACTGTTTTGGGAATTTTGGGATTCAGTTATGCGGGCGTGAAGTCTGCGGGACAGTTAAAAAGGGAGTTGTAATGTCCGATCAATTGGAATTAATAGAAGCTTTGCAGGATAAAAGAAAGCAGCTGTTGACCGAGATCCATAAAGTTATCATCGGTCAGGACAGAGTTATTGATGATTTAATCATAGGTTTGTTTTCCAACGGGCATATGCTGATTGAAGGTGTTCCCGGTTTGGCGAAAACATTGTTGATTTCCACGCTTGCCGAGGTTTTAAATCTGTCTTTCAGCAGGATTCAATTCACGCCTGATCTTATGCCTTCCGATATTACAGGCTCGGAAATTCTCAATCAAGCGTCAAATCGCACCGATAATTACTATGAATTTATCAAAGGTCCGGTTTTTGCCAATCTTGTTTTAGCGGATGAAATCAATCGCACTCCCCCCAAAACACAAGCTGCTTTACTGCAGGCAATGCAGGAAAATCAGGTTACTTACGGAAACAGGACTTGGAAGCTTGACCTTCCGTTTCATGTTATGGCAACGCAGAATCCCATTGAGCAGGAAGGGACATATCCTTTGCCGGAAGCGCAATTAGACCGATTTATGTTTTATATCAACATTGGTTATCCCACTTTGGAAGAGGAAAAACAAATCGTTGCTCAAACAGCCGGCGTGAATGATAATAAGATTAACCGCGTTATGAATGCGGAGGAATTGATTGCAGCGCAAAAAGCTGTGCGTTCCATTCCGGCCGGTGAGCACGTCATTAATTTTGCCGTCAATCTTGTCAGAGCTACGCGTCCGAACGAACCCGGTGCAAGTGACTACATAAAAAAATGGGTGAATTGGGGTGCAGGACCGCGTGCTTCACAATTTCTCATTATTGCCGCAAAAGCAAGAGCGGCATTATTGGGGAGACTTACTCCCGCGGAAGAAGATGTCATTCAAGTGGCTGAAATTGTTCTGCAACATCGTATCATAGTCTCTTTTGCTGCGGAAACGGAAGGGATTTCTTCCAAAGACATCATTAAGCATCTGATTCAAAAAGGATAGGTGAAATCATGCGTCGCTTTCGTATTATATTCCTTCTCGTTTTTCTGCTGTTTTGCGCCTACCTTAACGGGTTTGACGACAAATTTGTCCGCTTGGTCTATCACTCTTCCAATTCCGTAGCCCAGCAGATTAAAGTGTTGGATCAGTATGTCTATGTGTATAACGATTGGTATATTTACATATATAATCTGAAAAATATCTGGAATCCCGTTGTGGAAACTGCCTTTTCCAGTACTTACCCCATAACCGATATCGCCATGCTTGATTACAATAAGCTTTATGTCTGCAGTCATGAACCCACGAATTATATCACGGAAATGGATTCCTTAAATACTTACGGACACATTTTTACCGCATTGAGTTTAATCTGCAACAAAGCCCGTAAAGAAGGCAATCTGCTCTATACTACGCACACGGAAAACGGTTTGGAAATTTTTGATTTAAGCCGGAGTGTTTATCCGCAAAAGATTTCTTCTTTTTCTGAAAATTGGGGTATTTTGGATATGGAAGCGCGTTATCCGCAAGTGCATGTCCTGAACGATTTCGGCTATGTCAATATTGATGTAACCGATGTAACTCAACCCAGAACTCTGGGTTACAACTATGAAATTGTAGGCGGAACGGTTCTCAGCGTGAATCGTAATATTGTCTGGGTAGGCGCCGGTTCTAACCTTTTAGCAATCGAAATTACTTATCCAGAAAAGCCGGTTATCATAAATCGCTATCGTTTCTCTTCCGATATTATTGATTTGGAAGCGAGAGGCAATGAACTTTTCGTTGCTCTGAAGACTTCCGGTCTGCGCATTATGGATATCACCAATCCGAAGAAAATTAACGAAAAAAACAATTACTACATTCGCACCGGGGTCAGTTCGGTTGCTTTGGACGGAGATTACATTTATCTGGGAGCGGGAACGCAGGGCTGGTTCGTATTGGAATACCGCTAACTTTAATTTTCTTTTTTCGTTTCTTTACTTAAAAAATTATTTCCAATTTCCATATAATATTTCCATTCCTAAAATCATAATTCCGAATACAGCTTCATCCAAATAGCCCAATGTATTCAGCATCATTGTTTCTAAATTTAAAGGCAGGATCGGCATCATTTATGAAAATAATGTTGTAACTAATTGTAATACAAAGGATATGGCGGATTTGAATTCAGCTCTTGCTCTTGATTAACGGGGGGTTAACGGAGGGTTAACGTGGGGTAAGCCTCCGCTGACCCTCCGTTGAATACAAGGAAATGATAGCGAAAAATAATTTTCCCAGCAGGAAGTTTTTTCGCAAATCACACTGATAAAATTCCCATTATTTTCTGTGATAATGGCTTGATTTAGGAGGGGAAAATTTGGTTATTACATATGGAATGAATTATTTTATAAATAAATAGAGGGCAAAATGAAAGCTTCTTGACAAAAAAGGTAGAAAGCAAGATATGGATTTTGCCAGGTCCGACGCAATGGATACTCGTGAATCATGTCAGGTCAGGAATGAAGCAGCATTAAGCGATGTTATTCATGTGCCGTCGGTAACCTGGCATTATTGAAAAAAGGTTACAAATGTAGATTTTGCCTTTTAAATTTTAGATATTTAGGACTTAGAAAATGAAAAAACTATTTTTGGTGTTTAATTTACTGGTTGGGATTTTAACATTATTTGCCTATCCCGTCAGGATTGAGAGCTGGCATATCCGTGATGATGTGAAAAGATTAAACGCCATGAATATCAGTGTGGACTATGTAAATCCCGCAACGCAAACTATAATCGCCTATGTTCATGATGATGCTGAATTTTCTTCTTTGCTAAATTCCGGCTTTCAAGCTGAGCAGATTACTTCTGCCGATAGGAAATATGCAAATTTTATTGTGCCAAATCCAGATGAAACCGGTAATCAGACGCGTAATTATTTATCTATTGCTGAATACACTGCTTTTATGCAAAATACAGCTGATCAGTATCCAAATATTTGTCAGCTCATTCAATTTGGGAGCAGTGTGCAAAATCGTCCTCTATATTTTATGCGGATTTCGGATAACATTCCCGTGGAAGAAAACGAACCTGAATTTCGTTATGTGTCTTCCATGCACGGGGATGAAGTTGTGGGATACGATATGCTTATTCGCTTAATTCAATTGCTGACAAGTCAATATGGGATAAATGACAGAATAACAGATATTGTGAATAACACTGAAATTTGGATTTGTCCGCTTTACAATCCGGACGGTTATGTGGCGCACAGTCGTTATAATGCAAACGGAGCAGACTTGAACAGGAATTTTCCTATGCCTGTCGGTTCTCAACATCCGGACGGAATGAGTTGGCAACCGGAAAACATAGCTTTGATGAATCACAGCAATGCTCAAAATATCAACTTTTCAGTAAATTTTCACGGTGGTTCTTTAGTCACAAATTATCCTTGGGATTATACCTATACACTTTGCCCGGATAACGATCTATTCATACAAGCAGCTTTAACTTATTCAATTCATAATACCCCCATGTATAACAGCTCTGAATTTGTTCACGGAATAACAAACGGTGCAGCCTGGTACATTGTTGAAGGCTCTCTTCAGGATTGGGTTTATGCCAATAACGGAGATATGGATTTAACCATTGAAGTCGGTGAAGTCAAATGGCCTGCAGCTTCCAGTTTAGATACTTACTGGAATCAAAATCAGGAATCTATTCTCTCCCTGCTGGAATTCGTTCAAAACGGCGTTTGTGGTGTTGTTACTAACAGTGCGGGCGAACCGTTACACGCTAATATTCATATCAATACGAATTGCATGGACATTATGACTGATCCGCAAATCGGTGATTATCATCGGATACTCTTACCCGGTAATTATACAATAACTGTTTCGGCTGACGGTTATCAGACCGCTATCAGAGATATTAATGTTATTGCAGGCACTGCTACAGTTGCGAATTTCGTCCTTCAACCGGCAGTTATGACCAACTTCTCGGGAACAGTAATCTCCGCTCTCGGAATTCCAATTGCCGGTGCTACGGTGAAAGTGACCTCCGGAACATCGGATTTTTCTGCTTTGACCAACAATTCAGGTGTTTTCAGTATTATAAATTTACCGGCAGGCTTTTGCAACATAAAAATTATTGCTCCCTCTTATGCCGATTTTATTACCGATTTTCAGATTAATGCAGAAAATGAACCTCAGATCTTTGTTCTACCGGAACCTGTATTTTATGATGACTTTGAAAACGGCCTCGCCAATTGGACTGCTCAATCTCCTTGGGCAATCATCACTCAATCTTCTAATCATGTGCTGACTGATTCGCCTTCCGGAAATTACAGTAATAACTCATCAATTTCGGTTACTAATTCAACGCCATTTTCTTTGGTGAATGTCGTTAATCCGAATTTGTCTTTTGATTTGCGTTACGACTTGGAAAGCGGTTATGACTTTTTCTACGTTTATACTTCCGCCAACGGCTCCAATTGGAATACAGTGGCAACTTTTAGCGGAAATGCCACAACTTGGACAAATTATTCATTTTCATTAGCTGCTTATCAAGGTTCAAATCTATACTTAAAGTTTAAACTTGTATCGGACAATAGTGTTAATGCCGATGGCGTTTATCTGGATAATGTTAAAATCTCCGGTTTGCCGACTAACCAAACTGTTTACGGGGACACAGATTCGAACTGGATAATTAATTCTGCCGATTGTTATAATATTTTGGAATATAGTGTTGGGAATAATCCTCTTCCTGAGCTTGATCCGTATCCTTGGGAAGCTTTTAGAGTTGAAGCTGCCGATGTTGATGATGACGGTTTGGTAACCGCTACTGACGCATATTATGTTAATGACAGATTTCAAAATTATTCTTCTGCTTTCCCTGCTCTAAACGGAAATGCAATTGATTTCGATAATCCTGATTACCAATTTCTCTTTTCTGATTCAGTGTTGTCCGTGCAAGCTGATCAGCCTGCAAATCTAAGAGCTATGACTATCAATCTGATAAATAATTCCGATTTAACTATCGCTTCTCTTACTTGGAACGAACAAACTCCGGAACTGATTTGCGCTTGCAGTCCGGATTTCAAGATGGTCAGTTTTATTAATCCTTCCTATGTTAATACCGATTTAACTACTTTATTGCAATTTCAGATTCAGACCGAACAATCAGCTATTCATGCAATGGGAAAATGCAATGCCGATGATTTTGATTTAACAATCCAACAAACAGCTAATGAAGATGAAAACGATGTCCCCGTCCAAACCGCTTTGCTCGGTAACTATCCTAATCCGTTCAGTCAAAGCACATCTATTCGTTTTTCTTTAGCGAAAAATAATATGCGCGCCCAATTATTTGTCTATAATGTTAAGGGACAGTTAGTCCGAACATTGGCTGACGAAACATTCACAAAAGGTATCCATACATATAATTTTGACGGATTGGATAATCATCATCGGAAATTGGGAAACGGCGTCTATTATTACAAATTAATTACACCTGATGCTTCTTATACCGGTAAATTGCTGTTTTATAAATGAAACCTGAATCCAAACCTTCCGAAATTCATCGCAAAGCGCTAAAGCAATATTACTTGGGCATTGCCTTTTTTATTATAGCCGTGCTGGCGCTTGTTGCAATCTTGATAATTCCCGATAAGCAAAAAACTAAACCGGAAGCTGAAGCTTCTTACGGATTTAATCCGCAGGGCATAGTATATTTTACCGATGAAAAAGGCAAGCCCTTATGCGAATTTAGTGCCGAAATAGCTGAAACACCCGAAAAGCAATTAACCGGATTGATGTATCGTGATTCTTTAGCAGCCGATCAAGCTATGCTTTTTTTGATGAACAGAACTGAAATCCAAAATTTCTGGATGAAAAATACATATCTTCCTTTAGACATTATTTTTATCGGTGAGGATAGCACAATTGTCCATATTGCTTCCAATACGACACCTTTTAGTGAAGAGCAAATCAATTCTCAACAGCCCGCTCGCTATGTGGTAGAAGTCAATGCCGGAATTGCTGCTCAAAAAAATATAAAACCCGGATGTAAATTTTCTTGGGAGCGTATATGAAATTTTTCAATTCTAAATCTGCGAGACTTTATTGCCGTTGTCTTTGTTTCTTCTTACTAGCATTATTCCTTATCTTATCTGCATTTTCCTGCCAAAAAACGCGAAAAAAGGAAAATCAATCTTCTGATTATGAAATAGTTGACAAAGCTCCGGAAGTTGATTCTGCCAAAAAAGAAATAGTTAATAATCCTGCTCCCATAAAATATGATTACCATTGGACGGAAAGTAAAAACATTCCTCCGGTAGCTATCGTAATTGATGATTTTGGTCAAATCGGGGGAGATTTATTGCAAGGATTTGCCGAACTGGATGAGAATATCACATTTTCCATTTTGCCTGACCTGCCAAATACTGCAAAATCTGCTCAATTAGCCAATGTCTACGGTCATGAAGTCTTATTGCATATTCCGATGGAAGCATTAGATAAATCGCAAAATCCGGGTAAAATATATATCAAATCCGGAGAAAATGCCGAAGACATAAAAAATGCGATGAATCATTTTTTTGACCAAGTTCCGCAAGCTGTGGGAGCCAATAATCATATGGGCAGCAGTGCTACTTCGGATTATCAAGTTATGAGCTTTGTGCTTAAAGAATTGGATAAAAAAGGGTTGTTTTTCCTCGATAGTAAAACAAGTGCACAATCTGTGGCATTAGCCGCTGCACGTGATAATGGTATCGGTTATGTTGCCAGAGACATTTTCTTGGATGTTCCCGATGTTTCTCCCGCTACTATAAATGCTAAATTGGCAAGTTTGGAAAAATACAAAGGCAGAGAAGAGCCTGTCATTATCATCAGCCATTGTCATAACAAAGCTAAACTGGAAGCGATGCGGACTTTTGTTTCCCAGTTGAAAGTGATGGGTATCAGATTAATTCCCGTTTCGGAAGCTGTGGGGAAATTTCAATTGCCTGCTTGAGTATTTCGTTTATCTTCTTTTTAGTCTTTTTAGTTTCCGGGCCTTATTAATTTTATCTTTTATAGATAGACAAAAGGAAAAAAGAAAAGGAGTTTTTCTTGAATAAAATTCACATTTTGGCGGAAGATGTCCGAAACAAAATTGCTGCCGGAGAAGTGATTGAGCGACCTGTTTCAGTAATAAAAGAATTGGTGGAAAACGCTTTAGATGCTCAAGCCACACAAATAACTGTCGCAGTGGAAAATGGAGGAAAGGATTTTATTCAAGTTATAGATAACGGCACAGGTATGAGTGCGGACGATGCTCTGTTGGCTTTTGAAAGACATTCAACCAGCAAAATCCGAACTGCGGACGACATTATTCATATTGATACTTTAGGTTTTCGCGGAGAAGCTTTACCCAGTATTGCCGCTGTCAGTCGTTTAACTTTAATTACTCGTGAAGCAAATAGTGACACTGCTTCTCAACTTGATTTTGCCGACGGCAAATTATTTGAAGTGAAACAAACTTCGGCAAATCCGGGCACAACCGTTACGGTGAAAGGATTGTTCAAGAATCTTCCTGCCCGCCGTAAATTTTTGCGTTCCGAAACTGCAGAACTTAATCATATTTTGAAATATTTCCATTATCAGTCTTTGCTCTATCCGGAAATCTCTTTCAAACTTATAATTAACGGGAAAGAAAAGCTCCATTACAATAAAGTTGATAATATTAATGCAAGACTTTCCGATGTTTTCGGCAGCGGATTTTTTGAACAGGATATCATCCCGATAAATTATAATCAGGGTAATCTTTCAGCCGAAGGTTACATTTTTGGCTTGGAAGAAAATCAAATAAGTCTGTTGGATGACAGATATATTTTTATAAACGGACGCTACATCAGCGATAAGACTATTTTTCATGCTGTCAGGTCAGCTTATGCACCTTTTATAGCCAAAACTCGTATGTGGGAAAAAGGCAATACTCCACCTTACCTTTTATTTTTCAATTTTTCGCCCGAATTAATTGATTTTAATGTGCATCCCGCTAAATTGGAAGTTCGGTTCAGGGATCAACAATTGGTGCACTCTTTTGTTAAAAATGTGATAACTGAAGCTCTGACGCGATATGAAGAAGATAAATTTGAAACCGCAAAAAGGAAATTTGAACATGCTTCCGATACCGATAAGGCAACAAATGTTGAGCGTGAAATATATAAAAGCAGAGCGGAAATCCCTCATTTCTCCGAATATAAAAGCCAATGGAGCAATCTTTATCAAGCCGATATAATTAAAGAAAAAGAACCTTCTGCCGCTCAAGTCGTTCCTCTTGTTAATCCGGAAAAAAGAGCCGGAAATGAACAAACTGATTTATTTCCCGAAATGCCGGACGACTCGTTTTCTTTGCCTGTTCAAGATGAATTGCAGGATAATTATGTTCCTCCGTGGCAGCTTCACAACAGCTATATTTTTTTGCAGGTGGAAGACGGTTTGGTAGTTATTGACCAACATGCAGCTCATGAACGCATTTTGTATGAAAGAATTATGAAACGCACGGAAGATACTCCCGCAGTTCGACAAAAACTTGCTTTGCCGATTGTGATAGATCTGCCTCCCTATATAAAACCTTTGTTGCAGGAAAAACTGGACGAAAATCAAGCTTTACTGGAAAAAATTGGTTTCAGCTTAAAAAAATTCAGCGGAAGTTCAATCGTGATAGAAGAAATTCCAGCTGAATTAAGTGACAGCCATGGCGGACAAATATTTCTGGAAATTCTGCAAAACTTACAAGACGAATTAGAAGAAAATCCCGATTTCCGTGAAAGCTTGGCAAAATCCGTTGCTTGCAAAGCTGCAATTAAAGCCGGTCAACCTCTTTCTCAACAAGCTATGCTTGATTTGGTGAAAGATTTATTCACTTGCCGAACTCCTTATTTTTGTCCGCATGGTAGACCTCTGATGTTCAAAATGACTTTGCAGGACTTTGAGAAGCGCTTCAAACGCATTCTATGATTCCGATTATTACGATTGAAGGTGCGACAGCTACAGGTAAAACTCAGCTTGCTTTACAAATAGCGGAAAAACTTGATGCGGAAATTATTTCTGCGGATTCGCGCCAAGTTTATCAATATTTAGATATAGGAACTGCTAAACCATCCGCTTCAGAATTGGCTAAAGTTAAGCATCATTTGATCAGCATTATCACTCCTGATCAAAAATATAATGCCGGACTTTTCAGTAAGCAGGCTTTGGAGATTTGTCACAAATTGCGGAGTCAAAATAAAATTCCTATTGTCTGCGGTGGAACTGGCTTGTATGTGAAAGCATTATTGGAAGGTTTGTTTCCCGCTGATGTGCATAATCATCAAGTAAGGCTTGATTTAGAAAAAGAGCTTCAGGCAAATGGTTTGGAACAGCTTTATGCAGAATTGGCGAATGTTGACCCTTTCGCCGCCCAAAAAATAAATTGCCGGGATAAACAACGTATTTTAAGGGCATTGGAAGTATTTAGAGCTTCCGGTTTGCCCATAAGTCAGCATTGGAAAAAACAAAATACGGAAAGCAAGCTTTTTCCTTTTAAAATTTACCTTAACGAAGAAAGGCAAACTCTGTATAAACGCATAAACGACAGAGTGGAAGCAATGCTCAAAGCTGGTTTACTGGATGAAATAAAGTCTGTTTTGGCAAAAGGGTTTTCTTGGTCTGATCCGGGTTTTAATACCGTCGGTTATAAAGAATTTCAGCCTTATTTTGAAGGCAGTGCAGACCTTAGTTCCTGCGTCGTTTTAGCTCAGCAGCATACAAGAAATTATGCTAAAAGGCAGTTTACTTGGTATCGTAAATGCAATTTCCATTTGTCAGAAGCCTATTCTTCGATTAATTTAGATAATGTGCTTTTGTTAGTCAAAAAACATAGAGAAAAAATATCTTCAGGGGAATGTAATGGAAGTTATCGCTCAAGTTTATAATTGGGAAATTACAAGAACAGAATTGGACTTTGAAGTAGAAATCATCAAAGAATTATATCCCGATGCTGACAAAGAAGAAGTAAGGACTTATGCTTTCACGCAATTAATAGACCGTTACCTTCTGATGAAGGAAGCAATCAATCACGGGTTTACCGTTACAGATGAAGAATTGGAAAATGCTATGTTGGATTTGATCGATGACATTGATTCTCCGGCAACAAGTATTCTTACAGACCGCAAGAATCGTGGTGAGCAATTGGAGCGCGTTCTGAAAAGCAATCTGATTATCCAAAAATATTTGAACTTTTTAAAACGCGGCTGTGAAGATTGTACTGATGAGCAGCTGCTTCAATTTTATCAGGAAAGAAAAGACTTTTTCTGTCAGGAAGAAGAAGTGAGGATTTCTCAACTCATGGTTAAGGGCACGGATATAAAATCTCTGGAAAAGATACAAAAAATGCGAGAAGGGATTAAGTGCCTTGATGATTTTCTTCACCTTACGATTGAATGCGCAAACGGAAAAGAGGGAATTTACGGCGGAGACTTGGGATTTTTCCCTCGCGGAAGATTACAACCTGCTTTAGAAGAAGTTGTATTTAATCTTGATTGCAATGAAGTTAGCCCCCCTATTTTAACCAAGCAGGGTTATCGAATTCTTACGGTAACGGAAAAAAGAGGCAGTAAGTTAATTCCTTTTGAAGCGATTAAAGATTGTTTAAAAGCAAGTTTGCACGAAATTAAAGAAGAATTGCTCGTCTCAAAAATTTTATCCTCCGCCAAAGAAAATTGCCAAAATACCTTAAAAATATACGATCAAGCTCTTTTATAACAGCCAATTAAGATAATAATCACTTAATAAGCAAAAACTATCCCGCTATTGGGAAAAACCCATTCGTTGTCCGATGTCTTAACTGTAATGCAATTACCCGTTTTGATTATTTTGGGATACTTATTCTTACCTGAGAAAACAGTCTGCGTCTCAATCTGTTTTATTGTCGCAGGATAAATGAAGCGCACTTCCACTCCCTTGGTCAATTCAGTAATATAAATGCTTAATTGATGAGAAGCTTTCGGATATAAAGTCACGGTTTCAATTTGGAATGTTACATCTTTGCCGATTAAAGTAGCTAATTGCGAATGCGAACAATGAATTTCCAAACAACCTTGACGCAGTTTGGGTGTGGTGTTCAGCAGGAGATTTCCGACTTTTACATTAGTTACGGTAAATTGCTCTGTAGTCAAATCAAAATTGGAATCCATCAACCATCTGTATTCCACATCCCTTCGCAAAAAATAGCGTTTAAGTTCGGCATCGTTATTGGCACATACAACTAAGAAATAATCGCTTTGCAACTCTTTCGTGAATTGCAAGCGTGTTTTTGCAAGATAAAATTCCGGCATTGCATCATTTTCTTGAAATTCAATTGTGTGAATGAAATTGCGCCTGTATTGGATATCTTTATCCTTATTGTAGAAAAATCCGCGCAGGACTTCTCTGTAAATCAAATCTGCCAATTCTTCATCCTGAAGTCTTTGATTGATTGCGGAATTGATAATGCTGCTTAATTTAACGGCGGAAAAATCTGAGGAAACAAATTCCCTTCTGGAAAGAGGCGCTTGACTTACCAGTTTCCCTTTTGCATAGTAATATCTTTTGGCTCTGCGGCCTATTTGACACAACAATTCATAAGCAGAGCCTCCATACTCGGCTGTTAATTGTTCGGCTCTTAATCGGTCAAATCCTCCCCCCAATAAAATTACTTCCATTCCGATTTTAGCTTCCGGAAAGCCTGTAAGGTCAATCGTTATCATGTCCATACTGACTTTACCGATTACCCTGCAAATTTGTCCTTCTACCGCCACTATGCCTTTATTGGACAAAAGGAAATCATAACCGTCCGCATAACCGATTGGAATAATTCCGTATTGACCGTCAACGGGGGCTCGCCAAGTTCTGTTGTAACCTACATATTCGCCTTTTTTAATTTCTTTGATTTGCGTGAGTGCGGATTTGAAAGTCATAACGGATTTCAATTCTACAGGCTGTTTTTCTCGCGAAGCTGTGTAGACGCCGTATGTCATTATTCCCAATCTGACCAGATTTGTGGCAGGTGAATTGTGTCTGAAGATAGCGGAACTGTTGGCAAGGTGGACATATTTTGGGAGAGGAGAAATCTTTTTCAGCAGGCGTTCAAATTGCTTAACTTGCTTTTCGGAAAATTCATAATCTTGTTCACTGGCTGCAAAATGGGAAAACACACCTTCCACTTCAAGAGACTTCATTTTTTTGATATTTTCCCAAGCTGCGGGAAATTCTTCTGTTCGGAAACCGCTTCTGTGCATTCCGGTATCAATTTTCACGTGCACAACCGCTTTAATATTCTCTTTTTGGGCTGCTTGATTGAGAGCTTGCGCAAAATTAAGGTCGGATATTGTGCAAGCTAAATTAGATTGCAAAATTACGGGAATTTCTTCTTTCAAGGCAGGGGACAAAATAAGGATGGGAGCCTTAATTCCTTGTATTCGAAGCAGTTTACCTTCTTCCGGATTGGCAACGCCCAAATAAACAGCACCCTCTTCCAACGCTATTTTGGCAATTTCATAGGCTCCGTGTCCATAAGCATCCGCTTTTACTATTTGCAACCAATTTTGATGTGGGAGCAGAAAGCGTTTCAATTCTTTTACATTATTCCGGTAATTATCCAAGCTGATATCTACTCTGCTGCGTTCACTCATCATTATTTTTTTCTCTGTTTTAGAAATATTTTGCGGCAATTTCCGCCAGTTCTGAACGCTCACCTTTAGTAAGAGTTACATGTCCGACGATTTCTTCGTTTTTCAATTTTTCCACTGCAATGCTTAGTCCGTTGGAAAGTGAATCCAGATAGGGAATATCTATCTGATAAGGGTCACCTGTTAGGACGATTTTAGTATTTTTTCCTGCGCGAGTGATAATGGTCTTCATCTCATGCGGAGTTAGGTTTTGTCCTTCGTCAATAATGATAAACTGATCGGGAAGACTGCGTCCGCGAATGTAAGTGAGCGGTTCCAGCTCTATAATTCCGTAATCAAGAAAATCGTTTAGGTCCGTCCTTTTTTTCTTGTCTCTGGAGCTGTTGTTTTGAGGCAAGCGGTTCTCGTCATGCAAAGAGAGAAGAATATCCATATTATCGTAAATAGGTTGCATCCAAGGATTGAATTTTTCGCTTTTTGTTCCGGGTAAATATCCTATATCTTTACCCAAAGGTGAAATTGGGCGAGAGATTACGAGCCTGCTGTATTTATTGTCTTCCACCACTTTCTTCAGTCCGGCTGCCATTGCCAATAAAGTTTTTCCCGTTCCTGCAATTCCTGAAAGCGAAACTAAACGGACATAGTCATCAAGCAATAAATCCAGTGCCATTGTCTGCTCTTCATTGAGCGGTTTCAAACCATATACTTCTCCGCCCTTATAACCCTTTAGAAGAGATATAATATTATGAGCTTTGTTGTAACGAGTAAGAATGACTTCCTTACCTTTTTCAGTATGAACTTTAACAAATTCATTCGGATAAAATTCTCCAAAGTGATTTGCGAGATAACCCTTATTCTGCAACTCGTGTAAATCAGTTTCAGTTATCTCCAGTTCGACATAGCCGGTGTAAAGTTCCTCGAAACGCAAGGCGTCATTTTCAAAATTTTCCGCATTAATACCTATGCAATCTGCTTTGATTCGCACATTTGCATCTTTTGAAACTAAAGTTACTTTAGCGTCCGGATATTTGTTTTTCATATATAGAGCGGTTCCGATGATCAGATTGTCATTACGATCAAGGAAGAGCAATTTTTTTACAATATCCGTAACTTCATTATTAACGGTTACCTGTAAAGTCCCGCCATGAGGAAGCGGGACACCGTCTTGCAAACTTCCGGTTTTTCTTAACGAATCTAAATAACGCCCTATTTGACGTGCATTACGACTTTTTTCGTCCAATCCTTTCTTGAATTGGTCAATTTCTTCAATTACGACAATGGGAATGACCACCCTGTGCTCGTCAAAGGCAAAAATGCTTTGCGGATTATGGATCAGGACATTAGTATCCAAGACAAATATTTTTTCCACTATCTTACTCCTTTTTATAATAGACTTTTTTATCAGCAGGCAGGTTCATTGTCAAGACATTTGCTCATCTTTCTTTGTTGCATTTTGCATTTGAGTAATATCTTATTGACAAAAATGGCTGTTTTACGAATAAAGAAAAAGTAGAAGGGAAGGATAAATCGGCTTTTGTTTTATCCGAAGGAGCAAAAATGTCTTCTGATTATATCTTGATTAAGACTTACGACAATAATTTTGAAGCTGATTTAGCGAAGGGATTATTAGAAGAAAACGGTATACCCGTAAAATTGAATAATGAGATATTTAACAGTATTTATGCCACTTTTGCGGGTGATATGTTTCATTTGGAACTTTGGGTGCCAGAAGACCTTGCTGAGACGGCAAATGAATTGTTGGAAGCCGGTCAGGACGGTTTTTTCGCTCAAAAGGTTCTGCAGGAGACCGGTGCCCTTATGGAAGGTCATTTTCAACTCACTTCCGGTTTGCATAGTGACAGATATATAGAAAAAATCAGGATTCTGCAAAACCCTCAACAAGCTTCCGACCTTTGCAAATTATTGGCGAATCATTTTGCCACAGAGGAATTTGAGGCAGTAGTCGGTCCCGCATACGGAGGAATTGCATTAGCGTTTGAAGTAGCAAGGCAATTGGGAAAGCAATTTATCTTCACTCAGAGGAAAGACGAAAAGATGACCATCCGTAGCGGATTCGATATTTCTGAACTTAAGCATGCCATTGTAATTGAAGATATAGTCACGACCGGCAGCAGCACCAAAGAAGTAATTTCCTGCTTACAAGATTTAGGGATAAAAGTTATTGGCGTAGGTGCAATTGTTGACCGTTCCGACGGTTCGGTCGATTTCGGATGTCCTTTTTTTCCGCTTTTGACTTTGGACCTTCCTGCATGGGAAAAAGACAACTGCGAATTATGCAAAGCGGGAATTCAGTTAACAATTCCTGGAAGCAGCGATAAGAAATGAAAGATTACGATAAACAAGAAGTTACATCTGCAGCCGATAAAGAAGCGAAAACTTCTCAACCGGTCGTGTATGATTTCTTTGCACCGTATTATGATTATCATATGCGGCATGTTGATTACAATCATTGGGCGCGTAAATTCCTTTCTTTGTATTGGCATTTTCTGCATTCGCAGCCGCAGGATATTTTGGAACTTGCATGCGGAACCGGTAATATTTCCGAACTCTTAGTTGCCATGGGCTATAAAGTAACGGGGACAGACCGTTCGGCAGGAATGTTGAAATGCGCTTCCCAAAAGCAATTCAAACCGATACTTAAGCAGGCGGAAATGACGCAAATTGAAGAAGAGAATGCATATGACCTGATTTTGACCGCTTTTGACAGTATCAATTATCTTGTGAAAGATGAAGATATTAAACGCCTTTTTACGGCTGTAGCAAAAGCTTTGCGCCCGCACGGCCTCTTTATTTTTGACATTTCAACCCATAAAAACAGCGTTGAAAACTTCTCTGATTACCTCAACCTTGATGAAACCGAAGATTATACTTTAATTCACAAAGCGAGATATGAGATGGAACGGCACTTGCAAAAAACTGATATAATCGTCTTTCAGCGCGAGGGTGAACATTATGTCCGATTTGAAGAAAAGCATGTGCAAAGAGTATATTTTGTGCCTGAATTATTGAATTTATTTGCCTCTTCGCCTCTTGAATGTATCGGCGTCTTCAATATGATAAGCGATAGAAATCTGCTCAAAGACAATGTAAATAAACTTGATTACCAATTCTGCCGGCTCTTTTTAGTATGTTGCAGGAGAAACAATGCAGCTTGAATATCTGCATCAGCTCTATATTAATGAGCAATCTTTGCATGAGCGGTATAATTTCATTGCCGGAATTGATGAAGCAGGACGCGGTCCGATAGCTGGTCCGGTTGTAATAGCAGCAGTTATTCTTGATTTTAAGCATCCGATTTCCGGCATCAACGATTCCAAAAAACTTTCCTCTCGCAAAAGGGAAGAACTGTTTCTTAAAATTACTCAACAGGCAATTGATTTTGCCGTAGTGGAAATAAGCTCTGCTCAAATAGACAAAGTTAATATTCTGCAAGCTGTTTTGGAAGGAATGCGGGAAGCGATAAATGCTTTATCCGTGAAACCTGAATTGTGCTTAATTGACGGCAATATTTTACCTTCCGGTTTATCCTTTCGCGCCCAAGCTTGTATAAAAGGAGACGCAATTTACGCTTCCATAGCAGCAGCTTCCATTCTTGCCAAAGTTACGCGGGATAAAATAATGCTTGAGCAGGATGCCGTTTTTCCGCAATACGGCTTCGCCCGACATAAAGGATATCCCACTTCGCAGCATTTGCAGGCATTGAAAATTTACGGTCCCTGTCCTTTGCATCGCTTTTCCTATCAGCCCGTTAAGGATAGCATAAGACTTCTTTCCGGCAACAAAGATACTGATAAAATGAAAAGCAAAATTTCCGGAATTTTAAGTCCGGAAACGAACTAAGATAAAAGGAAAATCATTATGGCAACTATTCCGCGCGGAGAAAGACCGGTAATTGTGATAACGGGTAGTCGTAATGCGGGGAAATCTTCTCTGATAAATGCGCTTACGGGGCAGGAAATTGCCATTGTTTCAGAAGTTGCGGGCACAACCACAGACCCCGTTGCCAAACATTATGAACTGCTGCCTTTGGGTCCTGTCACTTTTTACGATACTGCCGGAATTGACGATACAGGTGAACTCGGCAAAAAAAGAATTCAAGCTGCGCGCAAAGTTTTATATCGTGCGGATATTGCTTTGCTGGTTATCGGCACGGGAAATTTGGAACAGTCGGATTATCAATTAATTCAAACGGTGCAAGAGCTGAAAATACCTCTGCTTGTCGTTTTCAATAAAATTGATTTGATTTCCCCGCAAAAAAGTGCTTTGGAAAATTGTAAAAAGAACGGGATAAATTATCGTCTCGTGTCTTCAGTTACGCATGAAGGCATTGATGAACTTAAAAATGACCTTATGAATTTGGCTCCCGATTTTTTGAAAAGGCAAAAACCTTTGGTCGGAGATTTAATTAAAGCCGGAAATCATGTGATATTAGTTACGCCTATTGATTTAGAAGCACCCAAAGGTAGACTTATTTTGCCTCAAGTTCAAGTTATCAGAGATCTTTTAGACCACAATGCAATAGTAACTGTCATTAAGGAAACCGAATTAAATATGGCTTTGAAAAGTTTGAAAAATCCGCCTTCTTTAGTTATTACCGATTCTCAAGTGGTGCAAAAAGTAGCCCTTGAAACACCCGAAGAAATTCCTCTGACAACCTTTTCCATTCTTTTTGCCCGTTATAAAGGTGAACTTGAACCTTTTTTGAAAGGTATCCGCAAAATTGATGAACTCAAGGACGGAGACAAAATTCTAATTGCGGAATCTTGTTCTCATCATGTTAAATGCGACGATATCGGCAGATTCAAAATTCCTGATTGGCTAAATCAATACACAGGCAAAAAACTTATTTACGAAGTCTGTTCCGGACATGATTTTCCGGAAAATTTGGACAGTTTTGCTTTAGTTATTCATTGCGGAGCTTGCATGACCAATCCTGCTGAGATGACACACCGCATTTTGGAATGCGAAAGAAGAGGCATTCCTATAACTAACTATGGAATGACAATTTCCAAAGTTCAGGGATTACTGGATAGAGTAATCAGAATTTTTTCTTTACAACCGCCAAGACAAAAGTAAAGGCTTACTTGATATGAGTAAAGATAAAGAATTAATTAAGAAAGAGATAGATGAACTGAAAAAAACAATCCAAGAACATAATATTCGCTATTATCAATATACGCAGCCCGTTATCAGTGATTACGAGTATGACCAATTGGTGAATCGTCTGAAAACTTTACTTGCTGAATATCCTGAATTTCGTGAAGAAGCTGTAAAATTGGAACAAGTGGGCAACGATTTAACTCCTGCCGCAAAGACCATTCCTCATAAGCAAAGAATGTTCAGTTTGGACAATGCATATTCTTTGGAAGAAGTGGATGATTTTTTGAATAAGATAGCTCAGGAAGAAGGAAAATTTCCCGTTGTCACTTTAGAGCACAAGATAGACGGCTTCAGCATCAATCTTTTTTACGATAAAGGTAATCTTATTTACGCAACAACAAGAGGAGACGGCTTTACCGGCGAAGTTGTAACTGAAAATGTCAAAACCATTTCTTCCATACCTCAGAGCATTGATTTTGGCGGACAAATTGAAATCAGGGGTGAGATTTATTATCCCGTCAGCGTTTTTCTTGCCATAAATCAAGAACGAAGTGAAAGAGGAGAAAGGCTTTTTGCCAATCCTCGTAATGCGGCAGCGGGAACTATTAAGCTTAAAGATGTCAAACAAGTAGCCGAACGCAAGCTGGAAGCCTTTTTTTACGCGAAAGGGTATTCTTCCGAACAAGTAGCAAATTCACAAGCGGCACTTTTAAAGCAGCTTAAGAATTGGGGCTTTCCGGTTGAGGGACATTATATTACAACCGATAATTTAAATGAGCTGCATGCTTATTGTGATGAATGGGAGAGAAGGCGTTCGGAATTACCTTATGAAATAGACGGCATTGTAATTAAAATAGATGATTTTGCTCTGCAGGAAAAATTGGGTTATACAAATAAAAGTCCCCGTTGGGCAATTGCCTATAAATTCAAACCGGAAGTGAAGGAAACCGTATTACTCAAAGTGGAATATCAAGTCGGCAGAACCGGAGCAGTCACCCCCGTAGCGGTTCTTCAACCCGTGTATATTGCAGGTTCCACCGTGTCACGCGCAACTTTACATAATGCGGATGAAATCAAGAGATTGGATTTGCACGAAGGAGACACAGTCAAACTGATAAAATCCGGCGAAATTATTCCCAAAATACTTTCGGTCAATCCGGAAAAGAGAAAACCGAATGCACCTCCGATTAAATTCATTGAAACCTGTCCCGTTTGTCACAGTCAATTGTTCAAAGAAGCGGAAGGTGTTATTTATTATTGTTCAAACAGCAAATGTCCCGCTCAATTGCAAAGGCAGATTGAGCATTTTGCTTCTCGTAATGCCATGGATATAACAGGTTTGGGTGAAAGTTTGATTGCGCGTTTAATTGAATTGGGCTACTTGCGTTGTATAGAAGACATCTATCGTCTGGACTATGATAAAATTGCAGAGCTGGACAGATTGGGCAAAAAATCGGCGGCTAATTTGGAAGCGGCAATCAATGCCACAAGGCAAGTCAAATTTGACCGTGTGCTTTACGCATTGGGCATCAGATTTGTCGGAACTAAGACTGCCGGACTGTTAGCGGAGCACTTTACTGATATAGATTCTTTAATGAAAGCGGATGTAGATACTTTGATGACTGTTCCGGAAATTGGTATCAAGATTGCTCAGTCCGTTTACGACTTTTTCCAAGTTCCGGAAAATCTGGCTATGATAGATTTTCTGAAGCAAGTCGGATTGCAATTCAGTCTGGAAAAACCAAAAAGCCAAGGGCTTCTCAACGGCAAAACGTTCCTGATTACCGGCACTTTACCTCATTATGAACGCAAAGACATGGAAGAGCTGATTGAGGCTAACGGCGGGAAAATGCTCAGTTCCGTCAGTAAAAATCTGCAATATTTAATTGTCGGAGAGAATCCCGGTTCCAAACTTGAGAAAGCGAAAGCTCTGGGAACTGTGAAGTTGATTGACGAACAGGAAATACTCCGCATGATGGGAAAGTCAATCTGATGGTCTTAAAACGTTATATCCTGAAAGAGCACATAGCACCGTTTTTTCTTTCCTTATTCGTTGTGACTTTTGTCCTCATGATTGATAAGATGATAGATTTTATGAATACCATCATTACGAAAAGGCTTGATTTCGGCACAGTAATGCAGGTTTTCGGATTATCGTTGCCTTATATGTTGGCATTATCGGTTCCGATGGCAGTTTTGGTAGCCACGATTTTAGCTTTTGGCAGAATGGCAGTTGACCGCGAAATAGCCGCTATGAAAGCCAGCGGAATTAATATTTACAGCTTAATCGGACCACTTTTGGGTGTTGCACTTTTACTGACGGGACTGATGACCTATTTCAATCATGTTACCTTGCCGGAAACTAATCACAAACTGAAGAACCTGACTCTCAAAATCGCTTATTACAAACCGATGACTATTATTAAAGCCGGCGAATTTACCAATATTGCTGATTACACGATTTACGTGCAAAAAAATCTGGAAACCGAACTGCTGGGTATCGTCATTTACGACCGTAAGGAAACCCGCTTCCCGCGAACAATTTACGCTAAAAGCGGTCAAATTAAACAATGGGATAACGGAAACAGCCTGCAGGTTACTCTTCATAACGGTGAAATGCATGAAAGAGATGAGCAGAATGCCGGACAATATCAAGTTCGCGCTTTCAAAGATTTTACCCTGTATATTCGTAATCTGGGTAATCAAATGGATTTTGCCGAAACTGACTATCGCAGCGATCGTGAAATGACTTATGCGGAAATTCAAGCCGCAATAAAAGACAAACAAAGGGAAATCGCTCAAAAAACAGCTCTGGTTGAGCAATATAACCGCCGTTTGAACATCCTGAAACTTAATTCTTCTTCGCTTAACAATCAAATGGAAACCAGACGCCTCAACGCTATGCTTAAAATGGAACAGGACAGATTAGCCGAACTTCATAACGACTTAGATTCCATAAAAGTTGAGTATCACAAAAAGTTTGCCCTCGCTTTTGCAATTATAATTTTTGTGCTGATAGGTATCCCTTTGGGTTTAATGACACGCAGCAGCGGCATAGGAGCTGCATTTTCCGTCAGTTCACTCATCTTCCTTGTCTACTACATTGCCCTTACCGGCGGAGAACAAATGGCTGACCGCGGCTACATTTCACCTTTTCTTTCCATGTGGTTTTCCAATATAATTTTCTTGATTTTAGCTATAGGACTGATTATTGCCTCCATTTACGAAAGAAAACTTATAGACTTACACGCTTTGGTGTGGAAAATTGAACACAAACGCAAAAAGAATACACCTTTACCGGACGAAGTTTTGCATTGAGTAAATAATGAGAATTTTAGATAAATACATCACTCGCGAATACCTGAAAACCTTCTTAATCCTGCTGTTCTCACTTTCTGTCGTTTTTATTGCCATTGATGTTATAGACAATCTTCCGCGTCTGCTAAGGCACGGTGCAACCTTTCAAGAAGCCTTCTATTATTATCTTTTGCGCCTGCCGTATCTGTTGATTTTGACCACTCCGGTAACAATCCTGCTGACAGGTTTGTTTTTAATGAATACTTTGGCAAAATATAACGAGAGCGTTGCAATCAGAGCTGCGGGAATCAGCATTAAAAGATCAATGTTACCCCTTTTCGGATTCGGCTTAGTAATGAGCATAATAGTTGCCCTGTTCGGTGAATTTGTTTTGCCGATGGCGGAAGCAAAACGCGCATATATTTACGAAGTCCAAATCAAAGGCGAACAACCGGAAGACCAATTGCTCAAAGCCAAAATTCACTTTCAAGGGAAAAATGGTCTGTTTTATTATTTCGGTTTTTTTGACGGTTACAAAAACACTATCCGCATAATTGACATCACTCAAATCGATCCTGCCAACGGGGAAATCACTCTTCGCATTACTGCGGCGGGAGCAACTTGGCAATTCAATCACTGGATTGTGCAGGATTGTGAAATAAGACGCTTTCGCAATCACGTTCCAATTTCTTGGCAGCATTTTGATTCCACTGTTTTACCGGAAATGGATGTCCAACCTCAAGATTTTGTCAGGCTCACGAAAAAAACGCTCTCCATGAATTTCGTCGAATTGCGTAATTATATCAATCGGCTGAAAAAAGTTGGCGATGATTACAGCAGGGAACTTGTTGATTTACACATGAAAATTGCTTATCCGCTCACCAATTTGATCGTCATTTTTTTCTTTATTCCCGTTGCTACCTCAAATCTGCGCAGTAAGGGAAGAGGATTGATTTTTATGCTCGGAATTTTGGTCTGTTTTATTTATTTGACCGTTCTGCGTATTTTCCAAAGTCTCGGTTACAATCACATTTTATCTCCTGCCATAGCAGCTTGGGCTCCCAATATCTTTTTCACTGTTTTAGGCTTTTTCTTCCTTCAAAAAGCAGAAATCTGACCCTCTTAATCCGAAGCAGATCATCAGCATACCAAAAGTATATCAAAAGCATATTAAATGTATTCAAATCAACATTTGATATACATTTGGTATATATTTGATCTGCTTTTGTTCTGCTTTTGAGCTTAAGGAAAATAAGAGGAGAAATCTAAAATTGAAAATTGAACTTATAAGCAGCAGTTTGGGATTTAATGAAATCAACATAATCTCTGATTATTCATTATGATTTTTAAGTTTGTGAATAAAGAAAGGAAAATATTAAATCCGCTTCCGCTTGACAGCAAGGCAAGAATGATTATTATTGTAATAGAATAAGAAAAATAAAAAGAAGGAGGTCATTAATGCTTTACTTGGGTGATATAACCTTTCTGCTATTAATTCCAGCATTGATTTTGGCGTTTTATGCTCATGCCAAAGTTCAGGGTAATTATGCGCGTTATGCAAAAGTGCGAGGTTTGGTAGGAATGACTGGTGCTGAAGTGGCACGAATAATTTTGGATCGGAACGGATTGCAAGATGTAAAAATCGTGCCGATAGAAGGTAAATTAACTGATAATTATGATCCTCGCAGCAGAGAATTGCATTTATCCAAAGAAGTTTATGCGGGCAATTCCGTTTCGGCAATGAGTATAGCGGCACATGAATGCGGACATGCCATTCAGCATGCTCTGGGTTACAAACCTATTGTTCTCAGAGCCAGAATTCTTCCTCTGGCAAATCTTGGTTGCAATTTAGCCTTTCCGTTATTTATAGCGGGTTTGATTTTTTCCCTGAAAGGCTTGATGGATATAGGCATCTTGCTTTTTCTTGCCGCTTTGCTGTTTCAGATGGTAACTTTGCCCGTGGAATATAACGCTTCCCAACGCGCTTTGGAACAGTTGAGCGACAGAATAATCATTGCCGATGAAGAGATGATGGGTGCCAAAAAAGTATTGAATGCTGCGGCTTTAACTTATGTGGCAGCTACTTTGATGGCATTGTTGAATTTGTTACGCTTGCTTTTATTACGCAATGCCAGAAATTAGTTAATTTTGCGGAAAATGCAGAGATAAATTGATACGAAAAGAGCGACTACGGTTCTGCGTTTTTTGCTCACCGGTGATTTAAACCGCTTAGCACGTCTGTTAAGAGTTTTAGGCTATGATGCGGTTGTAACTTTAAAAACGAACAAAAAGAATTTGGAAAATCTTTGCCGTCTGCAAAACAGGATTTTACTAACGCGTATTAAGCTTCCGGAAAAGTTGCCTCAAGGGTCAAGACTTCTTTTCATCAATTCCGAAAAACCGCTTGAGCAATTGCGACAAGTGATTTCAGATTTGGGACTGAAAGAATATAAACCTTTCAGTCGTTGTCTTGATTGTAACCGTTTGCTGGAACTAATTGACAAAGACCGAGTTTTAAACCTGCTTCCGGAAAAAGTTCAAGAACGGCAAAATTTCTTTACTCGCTGTCCGCATTGCCATAAAATATATTGGCAAGGAACGCATTATGATGCGATGCTTAAAACTTTGTCCTCGGTGATTGATAATCCGGAAAACAGAAATTGACTTGGATGAAGATTTATTTTTTCTTCATAATAAGGAGTAATGCTTATCCGGCAAACAATTCCAGATTATAGTCATTAATTTAGTTTGACAGAATTTCTTGCTTTCCGCAAGGTAAAAAATATAAATCAGGAAATTGATAATATATTGCTAACTTCATGAGTAAGGATAGAATTGATGTCATTTGTTCATTTGCATAACCACACCCAATACAGTCTTTTAGACGGTGCTTGTCGGATAGACAGAATGGTGAAACGGGCAAAACAATACGAAATGCCCGCTTTAGCCATAACCGATCACGGCAATATGTTCGGCGCCATTGAATTTTATAATGCCTGTCGCGAAGAAAAGATAAAACCGATTTTGGGCTTGGAGGCATACATAGTCAATAAAAGTTTTGCCGAAGAAAACAAAAAAAACGAAAATCGCTATCATTTAATTCTGCTGGCTATGAATGATCAAGGTTATCACAATTTAATCAAGTTAAGTTCAAAGTCCTATCTGGAAGGCTTTTATTACAAACCGCGGATCAATAAAGAATTATTGGAACAATATAACGAAGGCTTGATTTGCCTCAGTGCATGCATTCAGGGAGAAATTGCTCAGCAGTTACTTAAGGGACAAGTTGATCAAGCTCGTAAAGCGGCAAAATGGTATAAAAATCTCTTTGGAGACCGCTATTATCTGGAAATTCAAAGTCATGGTTTGGAAGAAGAAAATACCGTGATGCCGCAGATTATTTCCCTAAGTAAGGAATTGGACATTCCGCTCGTTCTGACTAACGATTGTCATTATCTGCAACAGTCGGACAGTGAAGCGCATGATATCTTGTTATGTATCCAGACAGGAAAAAGTTTAACTGATCCCAATCGGATGAAATATAATACTAATCAATTATTTTTTCGTAGTCCGGAAGAAATGAAACAACTTTTCCCGGAATTACCTGAAGCCTATAATAACACATTGGAAATTGCAGAAAGAGTAGATTTTGAACTAAGGTATGAGAACTTCCTTCTTCCTTCTGTTGAAACTCCGCCTGAATTTGAAAGCATGTATGATTACTTAAGAGCTTTGTGTTTGGAAGGCATTAAAAAGAAATACGGTGAACCTACACAGGAAATAACTGACCGCTTAAATTACGAATTGGATTTGGTTCATCGGATGGGATTTGACGGATACTTTTTAGTGGTGAAGGATTTCATTGATAATGCACGCCTTCAACAAGTTCCCGTCGGACCGGGAAGAGGTTCTGCAGCGGGAAGTATTATTGCTTATCTTTTGGATATTACAAAAATTGATCCCTTGAAGTATAATTTGATGTTTGAACGCTTTTTAAATCCGGACAGGATAAGCATGCCGGATATTGACATTGATTTTTGCGCTCAAGGTCGAAGCAAAGTGATTGATTATGTGGTCCAAAAATACGGAAGGAACAGTGTAACTCAGATTATCACTTTTTCCACTTTGGGTCCGAAATCCGTGATAAAAGATGTGGCACGCGTTTTAGGCGTTTCCGCTACGGAAGCGAATAAAATGACCAAAGCTATTCCTTCTTCCGCAAAAACTTTGGTTGATGCGGTCAAAAGTTCAACGGATTTTGTCGCTATTATGAATAGTAATGACCTTTACGCAAGTATATTAAAATATAGCTATGTGCTGGAAGGTTTAGTAAGGCAGACGGGGATTCATGCCGCAGGCGTTGTTATCGTTCCCGGTGATTTAACCGATTATGTTCCTTTGGCGGTAAGTTCCCAGAAAGATAATGAAAATGCGGTGCTGGTGCAATATGAAGGAAAATGTCTGGAGCAATTGAAAATCCTGAAAATAGATTTTTTGGGGTTGAAAACATTGACTTTGATTCATAAGGCAATTGACTTAATAGAAGAAGCGCAAAATGTCAAAATTGACATAGATAACCTGCCTTTGGACGATAAAAAGACTTATGAATTGCTTGCGAAAGGCCAGACAGACGGCATTTTTCAGTTTGAATCCGACGGCATGAAAAAATATTTAATAAATCTGAAACCCAATCAATTTGAAGATTTAATTGCGATGGTAGCTCTTTATCGTCCGGGTCCTATGGCTTCCATTGATACTTACATTCGCCGCAAACACGGGAAAGAAAAAATAGTTTATGACCATCCACTGTGCGAACATATTCTTAAAGAAACTTACGGGGTAACAGTCTATCAGGAGCAAGTGATGCAAATTGCTCGTGAAATGGCGGGTTTTACCGGTGGTGAAGCAGATTCTTTACGCAGTGCCATGTCTAAGAAAAAAGCCGATTTAATGGAACAATTCAGGCATAAATTTCACGACGGGGCATCGGCAAATAAAGTTCCCGAAAAAGTAATTAATAAAATATGGGACGATTGGTCAACTTTTGCGGAATATGCTTTCAACAAAAGTCACGCTACCTGTTATGCATTGGTAGCATATCAAACCGCTTGGCTGAAAGCTCATTATCCCGTGGAATTTATGGCTGCTCTTCTTTCGCTGGAAGATAATCCGGATAAAATTCCCTATTTTTTGGAAGAATGCAAGAGGATGAAAATCAAAATTATACCGCCCAACATCAATATAAGTCAATGCGATTTTTCCGTGCAAGGGAAAGAAATTCGTTTCGGTTTAAGAGCGATTAAAAATTTGGGTGAAAACACCATACGGGCAATTGTGGAAGAAAGAGAGAAAAAGGGTCCCTACAAGAGCATATTTGATTTGTGCATGCGATTGGACAGTTTTTCTGTTAATAAAACTGTGTTGGAGAGTTTGACAGCATCAGGTGCGATGGATGATTTGGAAGGAACAAGAGCACAAAAATGGAATGCCATAGAACTTGCATTGGAACATGGTGGTGAACATCAGCGCGATTTTAAGCGCGGTCAGACTTTATTATTTGACTTATTGGACGATGAGGATAAGAATAATACCGATAATCCTCCTCTTCCGGAAGCGAGTAATTGGTCGCATTTAAAGCAGTTAGAAATGGAAAAGAGCGTTTTGGGCTTTTATCTTTCCGGGCATCCTCTGGAACCGTATAAGGAACTTATCGAATTATTGACGACAAACAGAGCCAAAAATGAAGAAAAAGGGAACGGCAAAGATGTGCGCGTTGTGGGAATAGTGGTGAATGTGACCAAGAAAAAAGGGAATAAAGGCAATCCCATGGCTTTTGTGGAAATGGAAGATCTGGTCGGCAAATATGAGCTTGCACTCTTTAATTATGACTATGAACAATTTCTTAATCAGTTAGAAGTCGGCAAGTTATTTTATATAGTAGGCAATCGTTCTCAATATAATAACGGGGAGGAAAAGGCATATAGAATTATTCCCAAAAAAATCTTTGCTTTTGATGCTTTGCCTTTTTGTCTGAAAGGAGAAGTAACTTTGGAATTGAAAGAGAACGATGTTAACGAGGAATTTATAAAATACATTAATAAATTGAAAAATAAAGCATCCGGACATTTTAATATGAAACTCAAGGTCAAAACAAAAGATTTTAACACGCTAATTCTACAGACACAGGCTGTTCAAATCTTTCCCGACCGTGATTTTATCAGATGGTGTGCGGAAAATAATTATAAAGTTAAAGCGGAAGTGGAGTATGAAGATTAGAGGCATTCTGATTTTTTTGATGTTCCTTTTTCCTCTTTGCCTTAATTTAGCGGCGCAAAATGTGATTGTGAATAAATATCCGGATAAGTCTACTATGTATATTTTACTGCCTTACGAATTATTTATCTTTGCGGCTGAAACTTCCATAGCTGATTATCAAATGAGCGTTAATCTCACCGACAATGCCAAAAAACAAGTTTATCAAGGCATAATATCAATTTCAGTCCAGGACGATAAAGAACTGAAAGGCAGGACATTTTTGGAGGATATATCTTTTTCCGCACCTGCAGGTCAATATAAATTAGTGCTGCTGTTGCACAATCGCAAGCTGGGCGATAAAAAAGAAAAACAATTTCAGATTACTGTTCCTGCCGATTCTTCTTCAGTTAATTCTCTTGTTGTCGGCGAAACAAAATTTTATAAATTTTATTTAACCGATTTAACCCGGCCGATAAAAGAACTTTTAACCTGCAAATTAATTGTTGATACCTATAAACAATGCGATAGTTTAGCCCTGTCGGTAACTATAGACGGAAAAGAAGAATATTTTCCTATTCCGCGTTCGTCAGGTTATACTTATGATCTTTTACCCCTGATGGAGAAAGGGAAAATTACTTCTCTAAAAATTATTACTTATCTGAACGGAGCACAAAAAGAAACAAGGGATGTACTGAATGCGGCAGTCGGTGAGTTCAATCAACTGTATTCGCTAAAAGATCAATTGCTCCAAATAAAATATATAGCTACGCAAAATGAATGGAAGACTGTTAAATCTATTGCGGAAAAGGACGCAGCAAAAGCAATCGAGTATTTTTGGTCTCTGCATGATAACTCGCCGAATGATGAGAGAAATGATTTGCGGGATATGTTTCAGGAAAGAGTAAAAAGGGCAGATGAATTATTTTCCGTGCATAAAAATATTCCGGGATGGAAAACTGACAGAGGCAGAATATACATTATAAAAGGTCCGCCGGATGAAATGTCCGAAGAAGTTTATCCGGTGGGAAGACCGCCATATATTCTTTGGTATTATTACAAAGAAAACTTAATTTATCGTTTTGAGGATAGGTCTGGTTATGGAAACTATACTTTGCAGGCTGAAATCAGCGAGTTTTAAAGCATTATTGCTTGTTCTGACGCTTTCTTGCCTTTGGCTGAATGCTTTTGCGGCAGAGCACTTGGGAATTTTTGTCGATGCCAAGCGGTATTTTGACTATAATAAAAACACAAAATATGTCATTGATTATCAAATTCCATATAAAAATTTGATGTTTCTGAAACGGGAAAACGGATACTTTGCCGAAATGCAGGTGAAGATTTTCATTGCCTATCCGGACAGTGAAAACTTTATATTACTCAAGGAATTTACCGATAATATAGGAGTTTCCCAAAAATATGACATCACTTCCACTGGCAAATCATATTTGGATAGAATATCTCTAACATTGGCTAAATCAGGTTATCGCCTCAAACTTCAATTTCAAGATTTAAATTCCGGTTTGGCTTACGAATGGATTTATAAAGCAGTAAATCTTAATTCCGATGATATCTTAAGTGATTTGGAAATTGTTACTGCTAATCTACCCGATTCTACAATTTATGCACAAAAATTCAAGCGCAACGGGAAAACTGCTTTACCTGATGTTTCCGGAATTATAGCAAAAGGCTTGATAGATAGTGTCTACATCTTTGGAGAAGCCTATTTTCCGAAAGAGGGAAAATTAAAATTGACAGTTATGAAAGACAGCAGTGAAGTCCTTATTCAAAGCAAAGAATTAAAACCGAGTAATACTATTGTTCCTTATACTTTTCCTCTTAATATCGCAAATTTAAGCGCAGGTAAATATATTGCTGCCGTTAATGCTTCTGATGGAACTCAAGAGCAATCCAGACAATTGATGTTTCTTTTGACGGAACAGGCTGAAAATTTATATTATGTTTTCCTTGATGAAGATGAAGAATACGAACTGCTCAGCAAATTAGTTTCGGCAAAATCACCTTCAAATTGGAAATCCATGTCTAAAGAAGCAAAAAGAAGATACACATCAAGCATGTGGACTTATCTCGCCATGCAGCAAAATATGCCCGTCGACCAAGTTGTTGCCGAATACAAACAAAGGATAGATTATTGCAATAAACATTTTTCCCATTTTGAAAAAGGATGGAAAACTGATATGGGAAGAATTTATATTCGCAACGGCCGTCCCGATGATATAGAATCCGATACCAGTTCCGATTACGGCAGATTAGGCAGAAAAGATTATCAGATTTGGAAATACACGGGCAGATTACATTCCGTTTATTTATTTATTGATATCCCGATGAACGGAAATTATAAATTAATGTATGTGGATAATGACGATTTGGAAAGCACTAATCCGAATTGGCGGAAATATTTGGGTTCCGACTTTGATGAATCAAAATTAGAAAATTAATCTCTGATAATTATCTGAATCTTGTGAAAATTCCGGCTTGAAAGCATCCTTGTAATGCTTAATGCTGTAAGTTTCATCGTCAGGAAAATAAAAAACGACAATGAGATCAAAGCGCACGGAACATTTTGAATATTGCTGATGTTTTTGTAGAAATTCCATAGCGGTATAGGTCAAATTCTTTTTTTTGGATTTTGTAATGCTGTTTTCCGCTGTTTTATAGTCGTGCTTTGATCTGGTTTTTACTTCTGCAACAATTAACTCAGTTTGATAAAGAGCTACAAGGTCAATTTCACCCCGAGAACCTTTAAAATTTGAAGAAAGAATATTGCAGCCCAAACTTTTCAGATAAAGGGCTGCTAACTCTTCTCCTTTTTTTGCCAAGGTTTTAACATTATTGATTTTCATAAAAGTAATAAAAAAAACTTGACTTAAAAAATGTCAAATAGATAATGGTAACAGGTAAGGAGAATAAGAAATTTTAGGAGGATAATATGAAGAGAATTTTATTGCTGAGCTTATTCCTTTTGACGGTTGCAGCCGGCATTCAAGCTGCTCCATACAGCACGTTGGGAGAGTTGAATGTGCCTGATGCATATGTTTTACCGCATAAGGCAGCCGAGTTAACTTTTACGAATTATTTTAGGAGGGAGTATTCCGATTTTGTGGGACAGCCGCCTTACGAGTATTATCCTATGGGGAAGATTTCCTTA
>Ga0209606_1000523_pt1 | contig 56631 bp, 43 predicted proteins | sample AD_UKC057_MetaG_FD_184412 | JGI IMG/M metagenome (GOLD analysis project Ga0209606, IMG submission 184412) | Active sludge microbial communities of municipal wastewater-treating anaerobic digesters from USA - AD_UKC057_MetaG (SPAdes) (version 2) | ecosystem: Engineered > Bioreactor > Anaerobic >... | reverse complement strand
CACCCCTTCAGGTGGACATGACTCTCACCGATGAGATGATAGTCAAATGGATTGATTGTGCCGTGGAAATGGCAAAAGCAAACGCTATTGAAATTGAAGACAGCACAGCAAACAAGAACTAAACCTCTCTAAGATGATTTCGTACAGAAAGCGGAAAGTTGAATAATCGAGATGACTCCGTGATGGGGTAGTGGGGTATGCGCCGAAATTTTTACAGGGAATCGGTTTTTCAGAATATCGGCAAGGGATCAATGGCAAATTAATAAGACATTAAAAGATATAAACTCAGACACAATTCAAGCACAATGGATAAAAACAATAATAGAAATCAGCAAGTTACAAAGGCACAATGGATAGGCAATCCAATGCCCCCTTTACCAAAGAGGCTTTACAGCATTAAGGAAAGTGCTGTCTATCTTGGTCGGACTCCTTGTGCTGTCCGGGAAATGCTCTGGAAGGGCAAGATACCATACATTAAAGACGGTAAAAGAATCCTGTTAGACATTAACGATATGAACGAATGGATTGACCGAAACAAGACCAGAACAATTTATTAAATATTTTATTTTACCTATTGACTTATAGACCAATGGTCTATATACTAAAGCCATGAAAGCAGAAGAACTAAGACAATGGAGAGAGGCTAACGGATACAGTCAGGGCAGACTAGCTAATGCTTTGTCGGTCGATGTTATGACGGTAAGCCGTTGGGAACGTGGAGTTAGGGGGATTCCTTCATTCCTGAGATTAGCATTGAGCTACTTGGAACTGAAGGGAGATAAACCCGAACCTAAACCAAACCAGAGAAAGAAAAAGTAAATGGAAAGGAGAAAGAACTATGGGAAGCATTTACAAGCGAGGAGACGTTTTCTGGATTCAGTATTACCGCAATGGTAAGCCATACAGAGAAACGGCTAAGACGAAAAAAGAGAGTGAGGCTAAGAGATTCTTGAAACTCAGAGAGGGAGAAATTGCAAATGGTAAAATTCCCGGCATTCATTTCGACAAGGTTAGATTCAATGACCTTTCGGATGATTTCCTTGCTGATTACCGCATTAACGAAAAAAAGTCTCTTGATAGAGCCGAACTCAGCGTTAGACAATTAAAAACCTTCTTTGATAATTTCAGGGTGCCTGAGATAACGACTCCGATGATTCAGAAATATATTGAGCAACGCTTGTCTGACAAGAAGAGCAATGCAACAATCAATAGAGAGTTGTCGGCATTGAAGAGAATCTTAAATCTTGGATTACGGCAGACACCACCAAAGGTTGACAGGGTGCCTTATATTCCAATGTTGAAAGAGAACAATGTCAGAAAGGGATTCTTTGAGCATGGTGAATTTATCGCATTAAGAGAGGCATTACCTGAGTATCTGAAGGGCTTTGTTACCTTTGCCTATAAGACAGGATGGAGAGTCTCTGAGATTGAAAATTTATGTTGGAATCAAGTTGATCTTGAAAACAGCATTGTTAGAATTGAGTCTGGAGAGACTAAGAACAATGAAGCACGGACGGTGTATCTTGATGAAGAACTGAAAGCAATACTCCTGAACCAGAAAGCCATACACAAGGAACATGCAAAGAAAAATGAGAAGATATGCCATTACGTTTTTGTAAATGAAGATGGCACCGACAAGATAAGGAACTTCAGAAAGTCTTGGAAATCTGCTTGTAAGAAAGCCAAAATTGGAGACAAGCTCTTCCATGACTTCAGAAGAACTGCCGTCAGAAATATGGTCAGAGCCGGGATTCCTGAGAGAGTTGCCATGATGATTTCAGGACATAAAACACGGTCAGTTTTTGAACGTTATAACGTAGTGAGTGAAACAGATTTAAGAATTGCCTCTCAAAAGCATGAAGCCTATCTTGAAGCTCAATTAAGCACAAAACCGCATACAATTAATCAAATCCCTTCCGATATAAGCAAACAATCCGTTGTAAGTAATTGATTTTATGGTGCCCCTGGCGCGAGTCGAACGCGCGGCACACGGATTAGGAATCCGTTGCTCTATCCTTCTGAGCTACAGGGGCAACCTTGTTTCGCAGAATTTTCCGCGCTTTAACATGATTTGACCGGTTCTGTCAATTACCCGGGCATGTACAAATATCGTCGGTCAGGAAATGATAATGCCGGGAATGACAGGGCGCCACTCTTTTATGGTATAAAAAATTTCTCAATGCATGATGTGCGGGAAGCTCAAGGAGAGCGGCCTAGCGCAGGATGAACGGATCAATCCGAACAATAAAATAATGCCTGCTGAGAGGCGATCTCGAGCAGGCATTAAACTGGATGGCTTTTGAGCCGTTAATGATTAAGCACACTAACGCATAAAACGGTGTTGCTTGTCAAGACCTTTACGGTATTTTCTTAAAAAAGGATGTTTGTTTAAACGAATCCATATATGATTTTCAGGGAAACCGGAAAAAAGGAGGATCGTTCATGAAAAAGCCTTTTTATTTTTGACTCTTGACAAAACTTTTAAATAGAGTATAGCGTATCTCCCATACAAAAACTTGGTCCATAAACCAGGTCCCTAAAATCTTTGAAAGGAGGTTCACGGTTGATGAAAAAAATATTTGCTATTTTTGTTGCTATGCTGTTTGTTGCCTCACTGTCATTGGCAGTCGTTGGTTGCAAAAAAGCTGAGGAGACAGCACCTGCAGAGGCTCCGGCAGTTGAAGCACCTGCACCTGAAGCCGCTCCGGCACCTGCACCTGAAGCCGCTCCGGCACCTGCACCTGAAGCTGCTCCGGCTCCTGAAGCCGCTCCTGCTGCCAAATAATTGCTTTGATACAAAGCAACCTTTATCAATAAATCGGGCATTCATTCTGTGAATGTCCGATTTATTATTTTTACCTGTTTTTAAAAGGCGTGACGTGTCTGCAAACGTAATCATGACTGCCGCAGATGATTTTTGTGACGGTCAATGTTTCCTTGACAGTCCGGGACAGATTGCCTATATTTCATCGACTTGCAAAAAAAATTACAGTCATAAAGTTCTTGCTGAATGAGGATCGTTTCCGATGGGAAAAAGAAAAACCCTGCTTTGGGTTTTTTCCATGATGGTTATATCTGCACTGGTTGTCGTTTTTCAAACGGAGCTGTCCGTTTGTAAAGAGGCTGTCAACAAAGAAACGGGTCAGGAAACTAAAGTCCGGAGAGGCCCTTATGCTGATGCAAAAATAACCTTCAGGATTATTCCTTCGGCCAGTAATACGTATGGATATGATATTTTGATGAACGGCAAAACTTTTATCCATCAGCCGAATATACCGGCTTTGCCGGGAAACAAAGGATTTGCAACCCCGGACAAAGCCGCAAAAGTGGCTTCATTGGTGGCGGCTAAAATCAGAAACAACGATATGCCGCCCGTCGTGACGATGGATGATTTAAACAGGATGGGGGTACTGAAATAACATCCATCAAGAGATGATGGGTGAAGATACCAGCAGGAGAGATTCCGTATGAAAAAATATGTTCTGGTCATCGTGGTCTTATTCTTAAGTTTTCTTCATGTCGGTATGCTTTACGCGGAAAAGAAGGCGGATTTCGGCGGAGCAGGCCGGTATGCAGCTGTCGGTTTTGCCATCGACGGCAAAGGGTATGTCGGCACGGGATATGATGGTTCAACGGCCTATAAAGATTTTTGGGAATATGATCCGGTTGCCAATGTCTGGACCCAGAAGGCGGATTTCGGCGGTGGAAAGCGGTATGCGGCTGCGGGGTTTGTTATCGACGGCAAGGGATATGTCGGTACAGGGTATGACGATTCAATAAACTACAAGGATTTTTGGGCATACGATCCGGTTGCTAATGTCTGGACCCGGAAAACGGATTTCGGCGGCGTAATCAGAAATGGTGCCGTCGGGTTTGCCGTTGGCGATATTGGATATATCGGTACCGGAGGTGACGGTTCGACAAATTACAAGGATTTTTGGGCATACGATCCGATGGCCGATGCCTGGACGCAAAAGACTGAATTTGGAGGAGAAGAGAGAATTTTTGCCGTCGGTTTTTCCATCGGCAGCAAAGGGTACGTCGGTACAGGATTGAATGGTGCGACAAAATTTAAAGATTTTTGGGTATACGATCCGGCGACCGATGCCTGGGTGCAAAAGATAAATGCCGGCGAAACAGCCCGGTATGGTGCGGTCGGTTTTCCCATGGACGATAAGGGGTATGTCGGTATGGGAGGTGACGGCGCGACAGCCTATAAAGATTTTGGAGAGTACAATCCGGCCACCGACACCTGGACTCCAAAAGTTGATTTCGAAGGAGCGGCAAGAGGTTTAGCCGTCGGTTTTTCCATCGGCAGCAAAGGCTACATCGGGTTAGGATTGAGCGAAACGGCGAAGCACAAAGACTTTTGGCAGTACGATCCCAACCTTGATAAAACCCCTGATCCGTTTACGTTTGTCGATCAAACGGAGGTTGACTGGAACCGCACGATTACATCCAACACCATTACCGTATCCGGCGTTGATGCAAGCGTTGTCATCTCCATTACAGGAGGCACATACTCCATCAACGGCGGCGATTACACCAGTGAAGATGGGACTGTCAATAACGGGGATACCGTGACGGTCAGGCAGACATCGTCTTCCGTTTTTCATACGACCACCGATGCCGAACTGACTATCGGTGACATCTCCGATACTTTCAGTGTGACCACGAAATACCTGTATGATGCAGGCGACAACGGGCCCTGTTTTATTGCGACAGCGGCATTCGGATCGCCCATGGCCGGCCAGGTTGAAATCCTTCGCTGGTTCAGAGACAATTATCTGCTGACCAATGATGCCGGACGAAAGTTTGTTGCCTGGTATTACCGCTACGGTTTTCTGGCAGCCAATTTTATCAAAGATAAACCTCTGATCAGGGCGACAGTGCGGTGGGCACTTTACCCCTTAATCGGATTTGCCCTTCTGCTGATGTCCGGCACGTGGCCTTTTGTGATGATCGGGATACTTTTGTCGACTTTCATTTGTCTGCGGGTACGATCAGGCAAATCAAAACCGGTTTAAAAGATCGATTTGGATCAACATGACAGCTCCTGAACATTTCAAAGTTGGGGAGCTGTTTTCTTTAATCCGTCAACAACCCTGCCTGTCAACCGGTCGTGGATTTTTGATAGAACCATTTTCTGGAATGATCAAAAAACGGCTGCACGAAAACGGAAGATATGCTAGAAAAACCGATATTATAAAATGGAGATCGTAAGTGAAAAAGATTGATAAAACACTGCTGGATATTCGCAGTTTTGAAGGTGAGGGCTACCAGCCGCTGATTGATTGCGATCAATGGCGTGTGGCGATTCTGCGTTATTGTGATGAACTGCTGCCTGAACGCATTTTCGCCGTGCAGCGGCACAATGAAACCGATGAGGTGTTTGTGCTTTTGGAAGGGCGCTGCATCCTTTTTCTGGGAGAAGGAAAAGATACGGTCACGTCGATTACAGCCGTCGATATGCAGCCTCGGAAAATTTACAACGTTAAGCGCGGCGTCTGGCACAGTCATACGCTGGATAGGGATACCTCCGTGCTGATTGTGGAAAATCGCGACACAACAGTTACAAACTCGCCGAAAATCATTCTAAATGATGACCATCGCCGGAAAATTGTGGATATCACACGCGAGTTGTGGCTTGAAGAAAATCAATAATCGTTTGAGCAATGAAAAAAGGACGATGTGGAGAAAGTCCGATCTAACCTGCCGGTAAATTTTTAAGCGGTTTGCAAACCGTCCGTTACCGCGATGCTTTCATCGCCGCGAGGTTCGTTATTTTCTGAACGGTTTTAAAACGATCACGCAGAATGGGCGCTGCTGTGGTCAGATTCATTTCTCAATGCGCATCAACGCAGGCAGGGATTTCTCAACCAATGGATCTTCTCTTGCCGTTCGATTAATTTGAGGTCTTCCCTCTTTCGGCCAGATCTTCCAACTCGGCTCGGTTGAGCAATCGGATACCGGCATCTTCTTCCTCGATAAGCTTTTTCGCCTTCATATTGCTCAAGGCTCTGGAAAGTGATTCCGGCACCGTCCCCAGAATGTTGGAAAGTTGTAATTTGGAAATGTTAAGTTTGACGAAATGCTTGTTGCCCTGTTCCTGCGCAAGATAAAGCAGATAGGAGGCGAGGCGGCCGGGTATTTCCTTGAGGGACAGATTTTCCACCTGGACGGTGAATTCACGCAAGCGCATGGAAAGCAGCGCCAGAATATTCATGGTGAGATCCGGCTTGCCGGAAATGAGCTCAATGAATTTTATCCGGTCGAAAAATAAAAGATGCGTTTTGGAAAGCGCCCGGGCATTGGCGGGAAAAGACTTGCCGGAAAAAACGGGTACCGCGCCGATGGTTTCGCCCTCCTTTACAATATGGAAAATCTGTTCTTTGCCGTCGGGAGAGAGTTTGTAAACATTGACGCTACCGGCGGCAACTAGATAAAATCCGACACCGTTGTCTCCATCATAAAAAATAATATCGCCTTTATTGTAATGTTTATCGACTGCAATTTTTTCGATTTCTGTGATATACTCTTGAGGCAATCCACCGAAAAGCTGGCTTCTGATTAGAATATCCCGCGCTTTTTTCATAGGTTACGTCCTTCGGAGAAAAAATATATCGTTTTCTTAACATAAGTCAAGGAAACGCGTTAGTTTTTTAACTATACTCACCAACAAAAAGACAAATAATCTTTTACAGGGAGGTTTCATATGTTTTGCTATCAATGTCAGGAAACGGTTAAAAATCAGGGATGCACGGTCAAAGGTGTTTGCGGCAAGCCCGATGCAACAGCGGCCCTTCAGGATATTCTCATTTATGTGTGCAAGGGTATTGCGGTCGCCGCTGAAAAATTAAATGCGGTGGATAAAAAAGCAAGTCGTTATGTTTGCGAGGCGCTTTTCACCACCATTACCAACGTAGCCTGGGACGATGGTCGCATAATTGATAAAATTGAAGAAGGACTGAAGATCCGTGACGAGGTCAACGCAAAGGCGGCTTCCTCCCTGTCGGGCGCACAGCCTGACTGTGTCACATGGACACCGAAAAGTAGAGAAGAGATTATGGCTAAGGCCATGTCGGAGGAAGTGCGCATCAATGCCGCGTCGAATGAGGACGTAACCTCCCTGCGATCCCTGCTCATTTTCGGACTCAAGGGCATTGCTGCCTACGCGGAACATGCCGCCGTTTTGGGCTATGAGAAAGATGATGTCTATGCCTTCATCATGGAAGCGCTGGCATCCACCACAAAAGATCTTTCCGTGGAGGCAATGATTGCCATGGTCATGAAAGCCGGTGAGTCGGCTGTGAACACCATGGCGCTTCTGGATGAGGCCAATACCAAAACCTACGGGAATCCCGAAATTACGGAAGTCAACATTGGCGTTCGCAATAATCCCGGCATTCTGATTTCAGGCCACGACCTGAAGGATATGGAAGAGTTGCTCAGGCAAACGGAAGGTGCCGGCGTGGATGTGTATACGCACGGCGAGATGCTGCCGGCCAACTATTATCCGGCGTTTAAAAAATACAGTCATTTCGTGGGCAACTACGGCTCGTCGTGGTGGCATCAGAACGAGGAGTTTGAAACCTTCAACGGTCCGATTATTCTGACCACCAATTGTTTGATTCCGATAAAAAAAGACAATACGTATTTGAACCGTCTGTTTACGACCAGCGTTGTCAACTATCCCGGAGCCAAACATATCGCGGATAGGCCCGCAGGCGGCGCAAAGGATTTCTCGGATGTCATCGCTATGGCGAAGACCTGCCCCCCGCCCAAGGAAATTGAAACCGGCAAGATTGTCGGTGGATTTGCGCATAACCAGGTGCTGGCGCTCGCCGACAAGGTCGTCACCGCCGTGAAATCGGGTGCGATCAAACGCTTTGTCGTTATGGCTGGTTGCGATGGAAGACAAAAAGCTCGCGGCTACTTTACCGAAGTCGCCGAAGCGCTGCCCAAAGACACCGTGATTCTGACCGCAGGCTGCGCCAAGTATCGCTACAACAAATTGCCGCTGGGCGATATCGGCGGCATTCCCAGAGTGCTCGATGCAGGACAGTGCAATGACTCCTACTCGCTGGCGGTGATCGCGTTGAAGCTGAAGGAAGTTTTCGGCCTCAAAGACATCAACGAATTGCCGATTTCCTTTGATATCGCCTGGTACGAGCAGAAGGCGGTGGCCGTGCTGTTGGCCCTGCTGTATCTCAACGTCAAGGGAATCCGCCTGGGCCCGACGCTGCCGGCCTTCTTGTCACCCACGGTTGCGAAGGTGCTGGTGGAAAAATTCGATATCAAACCGATCGGCACAGTCGCGGATGATGTTGCCGCTATGATGGCCGGCAAATAATCGATGGCCGATCATTAAACTCGGTGATTCTCCCGGATGAAAAATTCGGGAGAGTCACCAGCAGAAAGAGAGAATCGTGAAAAAAGAGAGGAATTCCCCTGTGTCGTCAGAAAGAAACGAACAGAATATAGTGATCGTGTCCCGCGGCAATGAAGTGATTGAAACCATAACCCTCGGCGGTCATATGATCATCGGACGCGCCGCGGGTGCGGATATTCAGCTTGAAGATACCGCCCTGTCGCGCATTCACGCCATGTTTCAGAAGGACGCGGGCCGCTGGTTTCTGGTGGATCTCAACAGCCTCAACGGCACGTTGCTGAACGGCCGGAAGATCGCCCCTATGCAGCCGACAGCGGTTAATTCAGGAGATATTGCCGAATTGGGTGAGTATATATTGAGATTTCAAATTGAATCTCAACCGGTCGCGCCTGACCAGACGCGTCCGCGTTTTGTGACGCCCGACATTGAACCGCCTCCGTCAGCCAGTCCGCTCCTGGAAAATTTGGTCGAAAGACATCACGAAATTCCTCTGTGGACGCAAGGAGATATTCAACTGAAGATCGCCGATATCATCGACGAAACGGATGATGTCAAGACATTTCGACTGGTCGGCTTGTCGCCGGTTCTGTTTTCCTTCAAACCCGGTCAGTTCGTCACCATCAAGGTGAACATCAACGGCACGGACGTGCGCCGTTCTTACACGATCTCATCGAGCCCTTCGCGTCCACACTGCCTGGAAATGACGATCAAGCGCACACCGCAGGGCCTGGTCTCGAACTGGATGCACGACCATGTGAAGCTCGGCGACCATCTTGCCGTGCACGGTCCGTCGGGATTGTTTTCGTGCTTTAACTACCCGTCGCAAAAGATTCTGTTTATCGGTGCGGGCAGCGGGATCACACCGGTCATGTCCATGCTCCGCTGGATCGTGGACACGGCGGCCGATGTGGACGCGCGCCTGCTGGTATCTGCCAAGTCTCCGCGCGAGATCATCTTCAAAAACGAGCTTGACTGGATGTCGTCGCGCCACAGCGGCATCCGCGTGGGTATAACCTGCACCAGCCGCGTCACCGGCGCGGATGCATGGACTGGTCTGACCGGCCGCTGTGACGAGAAAATGCTGAAACTGTTCACGCCGGATATTCTGGAGCGGCATATTTTCATGTGCGGTCCTTCGCCGTTCATGGAAGCGGTTAAGGAAAATTTAAAATTACTCGGTTTTAATCTTGCCCATCTGCACACGGAAAGTTTTGGCGAAGGGCGGGTGGCCAAAGGGGAGAAGGTTGATGCGCGCGACGTTCCAAAGCCGCCTATCTCGGCAGTTCAGCCGGTTGAAAGCGCACCGGCGGAGACGCCGAAAGCGGCAAGCTTTCAGGTGAACTTCATCAAGTCGGGAAAATCCATATCGACCGCGGGAGATGCGACGTTGCTTGAACTGGCGGAAGCGAACGGTGTGGAGATTGAATACGCGTGCCGGTCCGGCGTCTGCGGGACATGCAAATCTAAACTGAACAAGGGCAAGGTAGAAATGAGTGAAAACGAACTGTCCGATGAGGAAAAAGCGGACGGATACATCTACCCCTGTGTGGCACATCCGGTGTCGGATGTAGAAATAGAGGCATAAATTATGAAAATATTACGCAAGATTATCGAGATTGAAGAAGAATTGTGTAACGGTTGCGGCAATTGCGTGACCGGCTGCGCCGAGGGCGCTCTGCAAATCATCGACGGCAAGGCCAAGGTGGTATCGGAGACGTTCTGCGACGGCCTGGGTGCCTGTATCGGCGAATGCCCTACGGGTGCGCTGAAAATTGTCGAGCGCGAAGCGTCTCCGTTTGATGAAGAAGCCGTCAAAAAACATCTGGCAAAAAAGGAAAAAGAACCGGAGACGATGCCTTGCGGTTGTCCGTCAACTCACATTCAGATTTTTGACAAACCCTCCGCCTGCGCAGAGGCCAATAAGCCGAAACACTTCGACAATGTGGAACAAGAATCCGTTCTCACCCACTGGCCGATTCAGATCAAATTAATTCCGGCCAGTGCCCCCTTCCTGAAAGGCGGCGACCTGCTGATCCTTGCGGACTGCACGGCCGTCGCCTTTCCCACCCTTCATCGCGATTTAATGAAGGGAAAAGTGGTGATGATGGGATGTCCGAAATTTGACGATGTCCCGGAGTATGTGCAAAAATTTGCCGACATCTTCAAAACCGCCGGAATCAGGAGCGTCACCGTGGTGGTGATGGAGGTGCCCTGCTGTTCGGGAATGCCGATGATTGTCAAAAAAGGCATGGAGGCGGCAGGCAAGGAGATTCCCATGAAAGAAATCGTGCTGAGCTTGAGGGGAAAGATCTTAAAGTCTTCATGAAGGACAATGGAACAGGAATTTAAAACCGTCAGTGTGATGATTGATCTTTACTGCCGCGGTCATCATGACAGTCGGGATCATCGTTGCGTTGACTGCGAAGCGTTGCTGACCTACGTCGGACAACGCCTGGAAAAATGTCCACTCAAGACGAATAAGCCCAAATGCTCAAAATGTCCCGTCCACTGCTATAAACCGGACATGCGGGAAAAAATCAAAGCGGTGATGCGGTATGCCGGTCCGCGCATGATTTATCGCCATCCCATTCTGGCGGGAAAACATTTTCTGAATAAAAATTGATACAGGACTCAGACCACCGTCAGCAGAACATAGGCGACGGAAAACCGGCCGCTTTCCGGTATAAAGCAGAGAAGTTTCTGTCCGCTCTTCAATTGACCCGACTGGAACAATTCTTCCATGATCACGTAAATGGAAGCAGACCCCGTGTTGCCCTTGTAGGCCAGGTTGGTAAACCACTTTTCAAAGGGAATTCTGAAACCGATTCCTTCCATGGCGTTAAAGATTTTTTCCCGGAAGAAATCCGATGAATAATGAGGAAGGTACCAGTCTATGTCATCCGGTTTTATTTTTCTTCGTTCAACGGTATGGGAAAGGCCCAGATCGATCATCACGCGGACGATTTCCCGGTTGAGCAGTTCGGTGTCCTGCTTGAGAGCGAAATAATTACTGCTCAGCGCCTCTTCCAGCGAATGAAGCTGACGCCAGCCGATCACTGTGCCGTCTTCTTTTTTGTGCGCGCCGGCGTACATGCAGGTTTTCATCTGTCCCGCATAAGCAATGTTTTCGATCCAGTCCACGCGCAACGAAAGACCGTTTCGGTTTTTTTTGCCGGACATAAAAACGGCGCCGGCCGCGTCGGAGAGCATCCAGCGCAGGAAATCCGACTCAAAGGGCAGGACGGGATGATTCTTGAAATCGCGATCGCCATGGAGATGCTCAAAAAAATTCGACTTGATCAAGGATGATGCCAGTTCCGAGCCGGTAGACACGGCGTTGTCGCTCAGCCCCAGAGCGACGTTGGCATAAGCGGTCTTGAATGACGTGATGCCGCACAGGCAGATGCCCGCGGTTGTGATGACTTCGCACGACGGGATGCCCAGTTCGCCCTGCACCATCAGACCGTGACCGGGGAGAAGCACGTCGGGAGTGGAGGTTCCGCAACAGAGCATCTGGATGTCGTTGACCGAAAAGCCTTCATAGGGTTTCAATCTGCGTACGGCTTCGGCGGTCAGCCGGGCATTGGTGTAGTTGAGTTCGCCCGTTTTGCGGTCAATGGCGTAATAGCGTTTTTCGATGCCGTTATTTTTCAAAATTCTGTTTTTTATCCGGGAGGGAATATTGTGCACGGCGCCCAGCACCGTTTCCATTTCGTCGTTAGTCACCGGATCGTTGGGCAGAAACGCGGCAATGTCGTTGATGTAAACGTCCATAAAGTCCTTTCTTTAAGTGGTTTTGTGCGGCTGACGATGCAGTCTTTTGACCATATCGGCAAATGTTTTATAGAACCGGGCTTCCGGCATTTTTGTTTTCGTTACGGCGTTCGTAAACGTATAGTAATCCAGATCGTCAGTGACAATATCTTTTTTCATCTTTTCATAAAGCGGCGTGCCCGGAATGGGCGTTAAAACCGAAATCACCGGAATCTGGATTTTATGGGCGACAATAAACGCCTCCAGTTTTTCGAAATCGCTTTCGTCATAATCGGGCGAGGCGATGAAATCGCCGACCATGATGATGCCCAGGTCATGCAGAATTTCAATGGCCTCATGGATGACGCGTCCCTGATATTTTTTGTTATAGCCGTCAAGGCGAGCGTCCTGAAAATCCTCAAAACCGATCACCACCGCGTAAAGTCCGGCCTCTTTCCATTTTTTCATCAGATCCGGATTTTTGACGATTGTGTCGGCCCGGACATCGGCAAAAAACTTTTTCCGGATACCGGATTGCATGATTTTTGCGTAAAGGTCAAGCGATAAAGACAGATTACCGAACGTGTTGGCGTCCACCATTCTGATGAAGGGAATATCGCCGAGCAATTGAATATCGCGAAGGACGGCCCCGGCGGAGTGGTTCAAATATTTTCCTCCCGTCATTTCCGGAATGGTGCAGAAAGAACACCGGTGCGTGCAGCCGTAGGCGGTAATAACAAAACCCATCGTCAGACCGAGATGTTCCAGGAAATAGCGATCTCTGTATTGGGCGACCAGATCGTAGCGGGGTGGGATATCATCCATTAAATCCTTTTCATCGAACGATCGTTTTGTATAGGCCAGCGGCGCGCCGGGCGCGCATCTGGCAATGCCGGCCAGACCCGTTGGTTCACGGCCGAAAGCCAGATGATCAATCAGGTCGCGGAAACTCTTCTTGGCCAGCCCGACGGCAATGTAATCGAAGTCAGCACGGTTAAAATATTCCGGGTTGTAGGTGGCGTGATTTCCGCCGATCACGACGATGGCATTGCTTTTTTCTTTTACTCCGCGGGCAATGCCGATAACCGTATTGGCTTCGCAGGTGAGCGACGTCAGGCCGACTACATCGGGCTGAAAATCATCGAAGGCCTTCCAGAGGGCGCCGTCCGGTTCGCATTTCAAATCCATAATCATCACGTCATGATCGATCAGCGGACCGGCCAGCACTTCCAGATTAAAAGGTTCTCCCTTAAAAATCTGTTTCAGCGATGTGATTCCGTATTCTTCTTCGGGGATGCTCCTCCCGCAGTTGGGAGGATTGATCAGCATAATTTTCAGTTTTTTTTTAGTCATCAAAGCCGGTTGTTTGCCGCGAAAATTCTGGATTAAACAACACCGCCGCAAGCAGCGAAGTATCCAAAGAAACTTGCGCCCCAAGGGTCGGGGAATTAGACCCACAATTATCCCGCTCGGCCTATAGTGACCTTTAGGTTATTCGCCTCGGGGATAATTCGACCATCAAATTTCAGTACACTTCCACCGCTTTGCGGGATAGTTCGACCTATGCTTCAATCTTCGCTTCGCTCGATTTTAGCAAGTCTCACTACGTTTCTGAAATTTGGGTCTCATTAAAAAAGCTCTCTTTTCAGGGAGAGCTTTAAGTGCTTATCATAAATTGAACACTCTGGCAAACAGGGAATCGCGCTGCCGTCCAATGTACCAGTCCTTTGGGGGGCTTCCATCTAATTGCGCGACTCGATGCGTACCAGATAACCTTCGGATACCGGCGGCAGTTCCGCCGCGTTGGCCTCGTCCGTATCAATATGCATTTCCAGTTTATAATTGGGTTTGACGCGTACCAGCACATCGCCGAAAATAAGTTCGCGGTCGCCTTCGATGCGCACCATGACGATATCTTTGTCCTTGACGCCGTATAGTTCGGCGTCTTCCGGTGTCATGTGGATGTGCCGCATCGCGCAGATGACGCCTTCGGGAATTTCGATCCGTCCCGCCGGTCCCTCCAGAATGATGCCGGGCGTACCGTCCAGATCGCCCGACTCACGCACGGGAGCATCGATGCCGAGCTGAAATTCCTCCGTACGGGATATTTCCACCTGCGTTTTGAGTCGTTCCGGCCCGATGATGCGGACGTTGTTGACCCGGCCGCGGGGCCCGACGAGATCGACGGTTTCGTTGGCGGCAAATTCGCTGTCAATGTAGAGGGGCGATTTGGATGTCAGAACATATCCCGGTCCGAACAGCGCTTCCACATCCGATTTGCTTAAATGCGCGTGGCGCACGGAGACCGAAACGCGGATGGGACGCCGGTCCGTGGCCAGCAGGTGATGTTTGATGGAACTTGTATAATCCAGCGCGCGGGCGCACTGCCTGGCGATCATCAGTTCCTCGTCCGTCGCGATGACCAGAATCTGGGTATTCGCGTAGCGCGCGCTGATATCGCAGACCGGTTTTTCCGCATGGACTTCGCAACGATCGTTGCGGACTTTATCGATGGCAAATCCCAGTTTCTCCAGGCCCTGCACACAGCGGGAACGGATGCTGCGGTTGTTCTCGCCGATACCGCCGGTGAAAATCAACGCATCGGCTCCGCCCAGAACGCCGTGATACGCTCCGATGTATTTCTTGATGCGGTAACAGAACGCTTTAATGGCCAGAAGCGCGCGGGCGTTGTCGGCATCTGCTGCGGCGATAATTTCCCGCATATCGGAACTCACGCCGGAAATACCCAGAAGCCCGCTTTTGTTGTTCAGCATTTTGTCCAATGCATCGATGTCCAGATGATGCTGACGCATCAGATAGGGGATGATCCCCGGATCAAGATCGCCGATGCGCGTGCCCATGATCAGCCCCTCCAGCGGGCTGAAGCCCATGGAGGTGTCGATGGAATGTCCCCGCTGAATAGCGCACACGCTGGCCCCGTTGCCCAGGTGGCAGGAAATGAGATTCAGGCGTCTCATCGGAGTCTCCAGATACTCGGCAGCCTTTGAGGCGACATATTCATGCGAGTTTCCGTGAAAGCCGAATTTCCTTACGCCGGCGGTGAAAAATTCATGAGGCAGGCCGTAAATGGCGGCTTCGTCCGGAATGGCGCTGTGAAACGAGGTGTCGAAAACGGCCACATGCGGGATATCCGGCAGCGCTTTTTGGCAGGCATCGATACCAGCCAGCATGGCGGGATGATGCAGCGGCATCAGGGGAATAAGCCGCCGGATTTCGTCAATCACGCTCTGATCAATGACCACGGGGCCGCGGTACAGCGAGCCGCCGTGACCGATGCGGTGCGCCACGGCGTCGATTTCCTCCAGGTTCTTAATCGGCGTTCCTTCCATGCCGGTTATTGCCTGAAGGACAAAGTCCAACGCGGCGCGATGATCCGGCGCCTCAATTTTCGTCAACTGTTTTTTGTCACCGCAGGCGCACGCATGATCTGCCTCTTTCGTGCCGATGCGCGAGACCGCGCCGCTCATGAGCGATTGCTCGGCGTTGAGGTCAAAAACCTCATATTTTAATGATGAACTGCCGCTGTTGATGACGAGAACTTTCATGTTGGATCCTCTTGCCGGGGTTGGGTTAAGAGTCCTTTGCTCAAAAGACCGGGGACGCGGCTTGCCTTGCTTCCCGTATGAAAATGACTTTCAGAAAGTATAGGAAAAGCGAAAAGGCCTGTCAATGAAAAATCCGGACCTTCCGGTTACGGATGTCCCGAACGGTTTGGGGAATAAAAAAAATAACTGAACTCCGATAAAACATGTGCTACAACCAGCAGGCGATTTCCCGCTTTTTTGAAAATTCAAACCCGGGATGGCTGGGATTCCCTGATGAAAAGAATGGAGGCATAGACTTTTGCTGCCCGATATCAAAACCGTCGAATTATTCCGTATCGGTGTTTTGCACATCAGTCCTTTCGGTGTGCTGGCCGCTACAGGCATTCTGACCGGTCGCGCGCTGGCGTTGCATCGGGCGAAGCAGGCGGGTATTCCCGAAGAAGACATGGATGATGCCCTGCTCTATACGTTGCTGTCGGCATTCTTTTTTGCACACATTGCCGAAGCCGTTTTTTATCATCCCGATCAGATTATGCGGCAGGGGCCTGTTTACCTGCTGAAGTTCTGGAAAGGGCTCAGTTCTTTCGGAGGCTTTTTCGGCGGACTCTTCGGGTTCATGTTTTTCGTTTATCGAAGAAAAATCCGCTCGCCTCTGCTTTTTGCCGAATGCATCCTTCAGGGACTGGTTCTGGGATGGATTTTCGGCAGACTCGGCTGCACGATTATTTTTGATCATCCCGGCCAATTAAGCGATTTTTTCCTGGCCTTTCAACAGCCGGGCGGCGCACGGCATAATCTCGGGTTTTATGAATTCCTGCTGACCTTGCTTGTCCTTTTCCCCGTGACGCTTGTTCTGCACCGCCTGCAGGCCAGACCGGGAAGTTATACCGCCGCGGTTTTGATTCTCTATACGCCGGTGAGATTTTTTCTGGATTTTCTCCGTCTCGACGCTGCACAAAACGGGGATATACGGTATGGGGCGCTCACGCCCGGACAATATGGAAGCATGATCCTGTTTGTGCTGGGAGTGGCTATTGCGTATCGACTGATGACCTCTCTGCCGCTGCCTTCCGGCATCGTTCAACCGGTCAAGAAGAAAAAAAAGAAAAATAAAGAGCGATAGAAAGAAACTCCACGTCAAAAAACATCGCATCAGACAGAATATTTTTGCAGATATCTTTATTGGCGTGATCGTCTGGCGGCGAGTTTGATAATCAAATCAGAAGGTGTTCGCGTAAGCCATCCGTTGCTGATACGGTGCCAGAACAGAAGAGACCTGGCCATCAAGCCGGGTACGAAGAGAAACTTCCTTCCTTGGATGCCGCGGACAATTGCCTTTGCCGCCTGTTCCGGTGTCAGCAGACCGGCAAGATTCTTTACGATCCGCGCCTCGGGCGGGAGTGTCTTTGCTTCTTCTTCGATAAAAGGAGTCTTAACTTCCGGCGGACAAATGAGCGTCACGTTAATATTAAACCGCTTGAGTTCGCTGCGCAGGCATTCCGAAAATCCCACGATGGCATATTTACTTGTACAGTACAGAGAATAACCGTACATGCCGATCAATCCGGCAACGGATGCAATATTAACGATGTGACCCCCGCCCTTTTGTTTCATGAAAGGCAGAATGGCGCTTACGGTATTCCGGGTGCCGTACACATTGATTTTGAGTAACCTGTCGAATTGTTCGTAGGAAATATTTTCAAAATAATCCCCGGAACCGACACCGGCGCTGTTGATTAAAATATCGGGAACGCCGAATTTTTCGACGGCCAGTTTGATTTTCTGCTGAACATCATCATTGTCCGCGACGTCCATGGAGACGGCGTTGACCTTCTGAGAAGAGCTTTTCATTTTTGTTTTGACCGTCTTGCATGCTTCATCCAGCATCTTCTGCCCTCGGGCAAATAAAACAAGGTTGCATCCCTGCGCCGCGAGTAAATTGGCCGTTGCCAGACCGATGCCGCTGGACCCTCCGGTCATAAAGGCGAGTTTATTGGAAAAGCCGCTCATCATTGTCCTCCCGACATGTCATAATCTGATCTGAAAGAAGCCTGATCCGGAATGGTTCTTGCGCGCCCGGATTGTTTCAATCGCTGCACACGATTCTGCGAAAGAAAGCATCTTCATGGCGGCGGTTTTTGTGCGATTGGACTTTCTTTATATCCTAAAATTCATTTTTCTGCAGAAGAATTTTAACAAGTTGGATTGATCAGGCTGGGGCATTCTTTTCCGGTCGGAGTTTCTCTCAGGGCATTTTTCGGTCGATTCGCAGCTTTCTGTAGTACAATTGCGTGCGATGAGTGCGGATTTTGCGAAATGTCCGCAGGTCAAAGATATTCCGGATAAAGGCTTGAAAAAAACGTCTTTTCTGGAGTATAGGAAACATCACAACCGGTGAGTCCGGCGTCCGTTGAAAAGGGGGTAATGTTTCCCGGCGAAACGTGCATGGATATAAGCTAAACGGAGATAGTTGTACGGGCAGGGATTTGCACGCCGGCAGATCACGACCGGTGTCCGGAAGATCGAGGAAAACAAATGACCGGAATACACTATTTTAAACAGAGGGGCTGATACGATTATGAAAAAAACGAAACAAACCACCGCGGCAGAAAGACAATATCTGATCGAAAAGGAAAAGTTTGTTCCCGTATCGCAGTATTTCGGGGAGGACACCTTTAACCGAAAGGCCATGAGGGAAAGACTTCCCAAAGAGGCTTTCAAGAAGCTGATGGACGCGATCGAAGCGCGCAAAACCATCGACGCAAAGACAGCCGATGTCGTGGCTGAGGCCATGAAGAAATGGGCTCTGGAAAAAGGGGCCACCCACTTTGCCCACTGGTTCCAGCCCATGACCGGGATGACCGCGGAAAAACACGACGCATTTATCGAACCCTGCGGCGACCATCAGGTGGTGGAAAAATTTTCCGGCAAACAGCTCGTTCAGGGGGAACCGGATGCATCCAGTTTTCCGTCCGGCGGTATCCGCGCCACCTTTGAAGCCCGCGGCTACACCGCCTGGGACATGTCCTCTCCGGCCTTTATCAAACGCAACGGCATTTCCACGACCCTGTGCATTCCGACCGTTTTTATCTCCTACACCGGACAGGCCCTGGACAAAAAAACGCCGCTTTTACGTTCCATCCGCGCGTTGAGCAAAAGCGCCGTTCAAATGCTCAATATCCTGGGAGTCAAAAACGTCAAAAGAGTTTTTCCCAACCTTGGCCCCGAGCAGGAATATTTTCTGATTGACATGGATTACTACTTCAAGCGTCCGGATCTGGTTTTGGGCGGAAGAACGGTCGTCGGCGCTCCTCCGGCAAAAGGCCAGGAACTGGAAGATCAGTACTTTGGCAGCATCAAGGAGCGGATATCCTCCTATATGCACGATGTGGAAGAGGAGCTTTTCAAGCTGGGCATACCGGCGAAGACGCGTCACAACGAAGTTGCCCCGAGCCAGTATGAAATTGCGCCGGTTTACGAGGAAGCCAATCTGGCCATCGATCACAACCAGATGGTCATGGACACCCTCAGATCCGTTGCCAAAAAACACCGGCTGGCGGCCCTGCTGCATGAAAAGCCCTTTGCCAGGATCAACGGATCCGGCAAACACGTCAACTGGTCCATTTCGGATGACCAAGGCAACAACCTGCTCAACCCGGGGAAAACACCGCAGGACAATATTCAGTTTCTGGTATTCCTGATTGCGACAGTTCGCGCCGTGTACAGGCATGCCGACATTTTGCGGGCCTCCGTGGCCACTTATGGCAATGATCACCGCCTGGGTGCCAACGAGGCGCCGCCGGCCATCATCTCCGTGTTTCTGGGGGAAAAACTGACGCAGATTCTGGAAAATATCCAGAGGGGAAAAGTGACCAAGGCAACCAATGCGGATCTGATTGATTTGGGGATTTTCTCACTGCCGACGCTCAGCAAAGACAATACCGACCGCAACAGGACATCGCCTTTTGCCTTTACTGGCGATAAATTCGAATTCCGTGCCGTAGGGTCATCGCAGAACATTTCCTTCCCGGCGATGGTCATTAATACAATCGTGGCGGAAAGCCTCGATGAGCTGGCTGAAAAAATCAAAACGAAGAACTCCAAGAACATCAATCAGGCTGTTCTGGAAGTTTTGAAAGAAGAAATCAGCTATTCGAAAGCGGTATTGTTCAACGGCGACAACTACAGCAGGGAATGGGAAATCGAAGCGGCCCGGAGGGGCCTGCCGAACGAAAAAACCACGCCTACCGCCCTGAAGGCCCTGACGACGGTCAAGGCGTTGAATCTTTTTGAAAAATATCAGGTTCTCTCCAATCCGGAGCTCAAGTCCCGGCAGTTGATTCACGTTGACCGCTACATCAAGGATTTGGAAATCGAAGTTAAATGTCTCAATACTCTGTGTACGAGCCAGATCATTCCGGCTGCCGTGGTGTATCAGAAAAAGTTGGCTGATGCGATCAACAGCACCAGGCAAGCGCTGGGGAATGCCGCTTCTGTAACGGCGGAGATTGAGCTGTTGAAGAAAATCACCGATCTGATCAACAGCATCCATGCAACGAACAAAGAGATTCAGGTGAAAATCGAGGCGGCCAATGCTCTGCATGATGAGCAGAAGAAAGCGGAGATGCTCAGCGCCAAGGTCAAGCCAATGATGGAGGAACTGCGCGAGTATGCGGATGCCCTGGAGATCCTGGTTGATGACGATATCTGGCCTGTCCCGAAATTCTGGGAAATGCTGTTTATCAGTTGATAGATGCCATGGGACGGAAACGGTCCGGACGACAATTCCCCGGCTCTTTGCTCATTGACGAAACGGAGAAAAAAAGATAGACAACCGCACCTTCGGCGCATACGGCAATGCGGCTGCCGCTTTTGAGGCGGCTGCGGAATATCAGGCCGGTGCCGCAGGCCTTTGGCGCGCGGGATCATGCATCAGCGGCATCCGGAGCCCGCAGGCAAAAATAGTCGTATGCGTAGTATATGAAAACCAAGGAACAGGAGAAGGAGAAGACAACGTGATTCTGATCATCGATTTCGGATCTCAATACAACCAGCTTATTGCCCGCCGGGTCAGGGAAAATCATGTGTACTGCCAGATTGAACCGCCCGGAATTTCCATAGCCGCCATCCGGGAGATGGAACCGGAGGGAATAATTTTATCGGGCGGACCGGCAAGCATCTACAGCAAAGGCGCGCCGCGGGTGGATAAAAAAATCTTCAAACTGGGTATTCCCGTGCTGGGCATCTGTTACGGTCTGCAATACATGATCGACTCTCTGGGGGGGAAGGTGATCAGCTCTCCGAAACGCGAATACGGATTTGCCGAGCTTCTGGTCAAAACACAAAAAGGTATTTTCAGGGGCGTTGCCCGGAAAACTCCCTGCTGGATGAGTCACGGCGATTCCATCGGAGAGCTGCCCAAAGGATTTGCCGTGACGGCAACCACGGCCAATACGGCGGTGGCGGCGGCGCAAGATGTTCGGCGGCATTTTTACGGCCTGCAGTTTCATCCGGAGGTTGTTCATACCCGGGATGGCAGAATCATGCTGGCCAATTTTCTTTTCGGAATCTGCCGGTGTAAAAAAACCTGGTCCATGCAGTCCTTTGTCCAGGAAGCCGTAAACGACATCCGGCGGCAGGTAGGCCGTGAAAAAGTCCTTCTCGGACTTTCCGGCGGCGTGGATTCGTCCGTTGCTGCCGTGCTGTTGCATAAGGCGATCGGCAAACAACTGACCTGTGTTTTTGTGGACAACGGTGTCTTGCGAGAAGGGGAAGCGCAGCGCGTGATCGGGATGTTCAAAAAACATTTGCAGATCAATCTGCGCTTTGCACGGGCCGGCAAAATATTTCTGAAAAAACTGAAGGGCGTGACGGACCCGGAAAGGAAACGCAAAATCATCGGCCGTACCTTCATCGAGGTATTTAATCGCGAAGCACGCAAAATCAAAAATGTGAAATTTCTGGCTCAAGGAACCCTGTATCCGGATTTAATCGAATCGTGTTCGGCGTTCGGCGGTCCCAGCGCCGTGATCAAATCGCATCATAATGTCGGCGGCCTTCCCAAAACCATGAGCCTGCAACTGATAGAACCGCTGAAGCATTTATTCAAGGATGAAGTAAGGCTTTTGGGAAAAGAACTGGGTCTGGCGGACGATGTCGTCTGGCGGCAGCCGTTTCCCGGGCCGGGTCTGGCCATCCGGATTATCGGTGAGGTGACGCCGCAGCGCCTGTCGATTTTGCGAAAAGCCGATACGATTCTCTGGGAAGAAATCCGCGCCAGAAAGTTGTATTACAAACTGTGGCAGTCCTTTGCCGTTCTTCTGCCGATCAAGAGCGTCGGCATTATGGGCGATCAGCGCACCTATGAAAACATTTTGTCGATTCGCGCGGTCACCAGCGACGACGCCATGACGGCCGACTGGGCGCCGCTGCCGCACGATGTTCTGGCCCGGATATCCAACCGGATTATCAACGAAGTCCGCGGCGTCAATCGTGTTGTTTACGACATCAGTTCCAAACCGCCCAGCACCATCGAATGGGAATAGGTCGCGGTAATGCCGGGACGCTCGCAGTAAAATAGATTTTTGGAGCGGGCGAGACAATCATTATCGAAGTGCGTTTTTCATGCAGTTGTTTTCCAGGCTTTCACTGGTCATTTCGTCAACGATTTTCTGTTGTTTCAGGATGGACTGTTCGGCAAACAGAGGATCCGTCTCGCCGTATTTGTTCTGAATAAACACGATAGACTCCTCTGCGGTTCGGAGACGGGTCGCAATGGTGCTGCATTTATCCAGTCCCCATCGGGCTTCAATACCGGCTTCGGGATCGGAAGCAATCCATTTGAAGTTTTCCAGCACGTGTCTTAAAGTCACAAAGCGGCCGGGAGTAATTTGCAGGCGAATGCCCTCCATTTTATGAAGCACGTCATTTCTGTCCAGGTGATTCCTGGCAATAATTTGTTCAAGGTAGTGCAACAGAAAACCGATAAAGTCATCCCGATTGTACGTGCTGTAAATTTCCCACAAAAGAGAGCCTTCCGGACATTCTATGCCATGACATTTTATATAACCTTTAAGAACAATCGGGACACGTTCATTTAACCGGCGATAGAGCGTCATCATTATTTTTTCCGCCTTTTCGCCGGGCTCATAGACTGCCGGGTTGATTCGCTTTTCCACCGCTTCGAGATAATTGGAATATCCTTTCGTGAAAGCCGGCAGGTACTGTTCATCGGAATAGAACGGCTGCTCCTCCAGCGGAAGGTACCGCCACGTGTTGCCGTCCGAGACCGGCCAGCGGAACTTCAGTAAGCCGGAAATATAATCGGCATTCGGATTGGGCAAGAGAAAATCCTTGAGCCTTAATCCCTGAAGCCTTGCCGGTGAACTGGCTTCAAAGGTTTGGACCGGATGGGTGGTGCTCCCGTCCATGACGACATGGCTCACAATACCGGCATGATCTCTGGCAAAAAGGAAAACGGTTCCCGGTGTTACGGAGTGCCGGCCGATTTTTATCGGATACGTATCGGACGGCAGGGTCTGTGTGGAGGTTGATGACAATACGCTCATTAATGCCGCCCGGAAACGTCTGTCTTTATGCCAGTGCGGATTTGTCGGTAGATGGCTCCAGTCTTTGGACCAGTGTCCGATGAACCGGTTATCAACTGTACTTGCGGCTGCCGGGAGATGATGGATGCGTGCATAGATCCACCGCATGGCATAGGGAACGTCGGCACAGTCCACGCGAATATTATGGCGAATGAAAAAATCCTCCGTAACGCTTTCTTCTATCCAGATGCCGTATCGGTATTCGTCATGAATCGTCCACCGGTGCCGGCCGACTTTCCATACCTGAGCATCCGATTCCTGAACAACATTACCGTATGCAAATGATGTCATAAGCGTACAGGCCGCGGAGCATATCAGTATGCAGCGAAGAAAAAACATTATCACCCCGGTCCGCAGAACTCCGAAAATCATGAAAACCATACCATCAATTATTTTTTATACAAGAAAAACATCAACCGCGTTTTTGCCCTGCGACGGTGAAAGTCATATTCGGGAAACATGGCAAAACCGGTAAAAATAGAACGGGGGAAATTACCGTCGGTATCTGATTTTTGTCCGTTTGTGATTTGTGTTAATACGATATGGAGGTATTGACCAGAAGATAAATCATAGTTGAACTTTGACTTTTGATAATGACATAGTCATCGGTAACATTCTCGATGATTCCCTCGCTGGCAAAAGGTTCTGCCGCTCCGAAATTAATTACGCACTTGGTATGGCTTGCGGTAAACGTACATTCCCTTCCAATCTGCTTCTCCAAGAGTTCTTTGTAAGTCATTGTGCGATTCCTTTCTTCAAAAAGTTATTTTCGTCACACGTTGATGGCTTTTCGAAAGTCCTCTTCATCAAGAGCATTACACCGTCAACCATTATTCGTAATTATAATAGCACGATTCCAATTTTTTTAAAGAATAAAATAGGGATTTTTTCTCTTGATACGCGCCTTTTAAGGGGCGACCTCTGATTCTCTAGCCTGTGCAAATTCTGTCTCTGCCCTGATGTTTTGCCTGGTACATGATCTTGTCCACCCGGCGAACAAAGACTTTCATATCCTCTCTGGGGATGTACTGCGAGAGACCGACGCTTACTGTCATAAAAATTTCCTGATCCGACACGGGGGAAAACGAAGTTTTTCTAAGCGTTTCCTGGATTCTTGTTGCTGTTGTTATTCCAGCCTCCGCTTTTGTCATCGGCAGTAGAATTACGAATTCTTCGCCGCCGTACCGATAGGCGGAATCGGAATCGCGCAGGCATCGTTTGATGACATGACCGATCCTGGATAACACCTGATCGCCCTCAAGGTGCCCATAGGTGTCGTTGAAATTCTTGAATTTATCGAGATCCAGCATCAGCAGGGTCAACGGCTGGTTGTAACGATTGGCTCTTTCAATTTCCTTTTCCAGTTGAGCGTAAAAATGTCTGGAATTGAAAAGTTGCGTCAGATCGTCAATGATGCTCAGCTCGATATATTTTTTTTCGCTTTCTTTGACGGTGGCAAGAGAGAGGGCCACCTTTTTTCTGAGCCGGGTGATGTATCCGCCGACCAGTGAAAACCAGGGCAAAACAGTTGCCAGGATGGCAATATTCAATATTTCTACCTTATAATTAAGGGATTCGGGACGATTGATATAAAGCAGCAAAATAACGCCGGTGTAGCCGGCAACGGTGAAAAACGAGAGAAAAAGAAATTCCCTGACATTAAACTTGAAAAGGCCCAGAATAAAAATAATCAGAAAGTCCATCAACACCGCGCTTCTAACGGAATCGGCGTAATACAAAACCTCCAAAAGCCAGCACGTGGCGATTACGATCTGGAGAAGCGTCAGACTGGGATCCTTGAATCTTTTGTTCAATCCGGTCCTGAACATTACATATAATATAATATTACAGGCCAGAATCCCCAGCTGGGAAACAACCAGTACGCGCAAAGGAACGGGGGAAAATCCCAGAATATAGCCGAGGATCACCAGAGAACAAATCATGACGTACGATGAGAAGGCGATGAAAAATCTTTTGATTCTCAACGCCTGCTTGCGATCGTCTTTGGGAATTATACTGAAGATATATATTCTCCTTTATAAGCCGGTTCGTTGTGTTTGCCGACTGTCCGGATTATTTCAAAAAAAGAGTGTCTTACTGCAATCCGTTTCAACGCCCCCTGGTTGTTCGCAAGTCGCGTGCCGGACCGGCATGCACCGATGTTCACACCCCTGAAAATTTTTTTGATGCGCATTTATATTACCAAGTTCTGAATATGTCAATGATGATCAGCCTGGAATTTAGCAATGCTCAACAACAGGCGTCGTTTGTGATCCGTCTGTTGATCACCGGAAATGCGATGGGCCCCCTGCAATCCCGATTGGCCGAGGGAGGGCGAGGCAATCCGGGTCTATTAAATGATTTACTTAACAACTTTTTTTGAGTATATTTGTTTCAATCCAGAAAGGGAGATGTTGCGGTAATAAAAAAATATTCATGATCAATATCTTTCCTGAAAATGACTACAATCAGACTTTAAGAATCAAGCGCTTCCTCATCGCTTTTGGCGCGTATGTGATGTGGAACGCCATTACCATTGCCAGTTATTTACTGGGACTGACAAAAGTGCCGTTATCCATCCTGGTTGCCGGAGTCACCGCAAATATTGTTGTCAATATTCTTCTGTATGCCGTGTTCAGAACCGGATTCAATAAAAAAGCCAAAGATCCGAGTCTGACTCTTCTTCAAATGGTGATTGCCACCTTCTGGATTATGGTGGTCATGTACTATGCCTACGAGGCCAGAGGCGCGTGCCTTCTCGTTTACATGGTTGTGCTCGTGTTCGGATTTTTCCGGTTGCGCGTCCGGCAGTTCCTGCTGTTGTCGTTATACGCGTTGGTTAACTATTCGGCTGTTATTTTTCTTGTTTACAAGCTGCACCCGGAATTGATCAATCCCAAACTGGATTTATTGAACATTATCGTCCTGGCCATTATTCTGCCGTGGTTTGCCATGATCGGCGGATACATCAACGGACTCCGCGCCAGCATAACCAATGCCCTTACGACCATCGAGCGGCTGACGGACAACATCAAAGATGTTATTTTCGTGGTGGATATGAATCTGATCTACACCTATGTCAGTCCGTCGGTCAAAACCCTGAGAGGCTACGAACCGGAAGACGTAATGAAACAGAATCTTGCCGATTCCTTTGCGCCCACCTCCCTGGACACCGCGATGGAAACGTTGTCCGAAATGATGGAGATGGGCAAATCCAAAAGCCAGGATTCCCCTGAGAGAACCCTGCTCCTGGAAATCAACCGGAAAGACGGAAATCCCGTGTGGACGGAAACCAAGTTTTCCCTGGTCAGAGACAAGGAACAATACATCACCGGGGTTCTGGGCGTCAGCCGGGATATTTCCGAGCGCAAGCGTGCCGAGGAACAATACCGTCTTCTGGCGGATCATATGACCGACCAGGTGTGGCTCTTCGATCTGAACTTGAAGTTTCAATATTTCAGCCCGTCTTCGGAGAAGGCATCAGGATACACGTTTACCGAGATTAAAGAGATCTCCCTGGATAAACTTCTCACCGAAGAATCTTTCCAAAAAGCGCTGGAAATGTTTTCAGAGGAAATGGCCAAGGCGGAGATTGTCCCCCCCCCGCCCGACTATAAGCGTTCCTTGGAAGTTGAATTTCGCTGCAAGGACGGTCGTCTCATATCGCTCGATACCACGTTAAGTTTCATTCAGGATAAAAATGGGAAACCTTTATCCATCCTGGGCGAAAGCCGCGATGTGACCGAACGTAAGCGCGCCGAGGCGCAGATCCAATACCTGGCAACACACGATAATCTGACCCAGTTGCCCAACCGCATGATGTTCAACCATTTGCTGAATCAGGCCATTAAGTCCGCCAAACGCAACAAGCGTCAGCTGGCGCTTCTCTTTATTGATCTCGACCGGTTCAAAATCATCAATGACACCATGGGGCATGATGCCGGCGACAGACTATTGAAAGAGATGGCCAAACGATTTCGGCAAACCCTGCGCGCCGCTGACGTGATCGGACGCCCCAAGGATAAAGAAGATGTTGTCGGACGTCTGGGAGGCGATGAATTCATCATCCTCATCGAGGATGTAACCGACCTGGCCAACGTCGCCATCGTCGCCCAGAAAATCCTCGGCACCGTCATGAAACCGATGGTTCTGCTGGGTGAAGAATGCCGCGTCACATCGAGCATCGGCATCAGTGTGTACCCTACGGATGGAGAGGATGAACAGACCCTGATGAAGAAAGCGGATATGGCCATGTACTTTGCCAAGGAAGAAGGGAAGAACAACTACCAGTTTTATTCACAGAACATTCAGTCGCAGTCCTACGAGCGTTTTTCCATCGAAACCAATCTGCGCCGGGCGCTGGAACGCCACGAATTGTATCTGGATTATCAGGCCAAGATGGACTTCAAATCCGGCACGATCACGGGTGTGGAAGCCCTGCTGCGCTGGAACAGCCCGCAGCTGGGGTCCATCACGCCGACCCAATTTATTCCGGTCGCCGAAGAAACCGGCATCATCGTGCCCATCGGCCGGTGGGTCTTAAAAACCGCCTGCGTACAGAACGTCGCCTGGCAGCGCCAGGGCCTGCCGCCCATCCGGGTGGCGGTCAATTTATCGCTTCGTCAGTTGATGGATGATAAGGCTCTAGAAGATATCAAAAATGCTTTGGACGAATCCGGTATGTCGCCGAATCTTCTGGAGCTGGAAATCACGGAAAGCATGATCATGTTCAAACCCGAACGCCTGATCGGTGTGCTGACCAAAATAAAGGAGATGGGTGTGCGCCTTGCCCTTGATGATTTCGGCACCGGCTATTCATCCCTTTCCCAGATCAAGCATCTCCCTATCGATACCCTCAAGGTGGACAGATCGTTCATCCGTAATCTTCCTCATGATTCCGACGACAAGGCGATCATTGAAGCCATCATTGCCATGGGCAAGACGCTGAGCCTTAATATTGTTGCCGAAGGTGTGGAGACACTGGAACAGGATCATTTCCTGCGGGAGAAAATCTGCGACGAAATGCAGGGATTTTATTTCAGCAAGCCTGTTGCACCGGATCAGTTTGCCGATCTGCTGCGCCAGTACAATTTCCCTTCATAAAAAAATTTCCTGAACATTAGCCGAAGAAAAACTCTCAGCCGTCTCTCCAAAAATATTTACGCGCCGGGGTTTGAAAAAACGGCTTGGGTTGTGTTCTACAGAGGGGGGGGCGTTGAAAGATTGCCGGATTCGGTCCGTGTCGGCGGTCATGGTGGCGTACTAATTTTTTTCGCCAGGCCGCTGCGACGCGATGTTGGACGGCCTACGGCCAGCTTCAGAATGTCCGCGCTGCCGTATATAAGAAGAGTCTTCTTCGCGCGGGTAACCGCCGTATAGATAAGTTCCCTGGTCAACACGGGGGTGTCCTGCTCGGGCAGAATAAGCGAGACATTTTCGAATTCTGACCCTTGGGCTTTATGCACCGTCATGGCGAAAGCCGTTTGATGAGCCGGCAAGGAAGAAGGAGGCACAAAACGCAACCCTCCGTCTTTGTCCATGAACCAGACGCGACGATGACCGTCTTTCGTCTTGAGGGCCACACCGATGTCGCCGTTGAATACCCCAAGGCCATAATCATTCTCCGTAATCATAATCGGACGACCGTCATACCAAGGCCCCTCACCAGGTCCTTCTCCCGATATCTTCAGGCGTAACTGCCGCGCTATGACGTCATTGATACCGTTGACACCCCGTCTGCCGTTACGGATGACGCAAAGGACGCAGAATTTTTCGTAAGCGGCAAGCACCTTCTCCGGATCGCCCTGATTTACCGCCTCAACAAACGGTTCAAACCCCTTGACAAGAGCCCCTACAACACGCGACGGCAGTCCTTCATCAAAGGCTTCCCACTTGATGTTATCCCCTTTTTCATTTTGAAGCCATTCGATGAGTTGTTCCCCCTCACCGTTAACGACAAGGCCCGCCACTTTAGCTATGGGCGACGCTGCGCTGAACCGGTAATTCTCCTTGAGCCAGACAACACAACTGGACAACGGCCCTTTCTCGTTTGGTTGAGCGTTGAGAGGTGGTGTGCCGCTTCCTGTCGAAAGCTTGTCCATATTGTCAGGAACCGATGTCTGCTGCGCCAGTTCTGCGAATACCGCTCCGGCTTCGACCGCCGCCAACTGATCCTTATCCCCCAGCAAAACAATTCCAGTATCCGGATGCAGTGCGGAAAACAGCCTTGAGGCCAAGGATAAATCAATCATGGATGCTTCATCGACGACAATCAAATCATAGGGCAGGGGGTTGTTTTCGTTAAAGCGGAACGTATTGCCAGCCGGGCTGGCTCCCAGCAGCATATGAATGGTGGAGGCCCGCTCGGGCATGCGTTTCCTTAACTCCGCGTCAAGTGTGCTCATCTGACTGCGCATCGACTCTTCCATTCTTGCCGCCGCTTTGCCGGTCGGCGCGACAAGCGCGATTCGCGGGGGATGATCATTTATCGCCAGTGCCGCGATGAGGGCTGTTACGATGGTTGTTTTGCCGGTACCGGGTCCTCCGCTGATGATCGTCAGGCGGTTCGTGAATGCCATTTCTACCGCAATTTTCTGCCAGTCCGGCCGGCCGGATAGTTCCCTTGCATTTTCCGCAAACCGTTTTTCGAGAAACTGTCGCGATTCGGCGCTGACTGTCCGCGCCGCGGGCCCCGGTAACCGCCTGATAATTGCATCGGCCAGTTTCCGCTCATAGGCAAAGTACCGGTACAGGTAGATTTGTCCTTCATCGTCATACACGAGGGGCAATTTTTTATCCGCCCCGGCGGATGAGGCCACCAAAGAAGCATCCAGCAGCTTTCGTACATCCTGTGCCGGCTTGCCTTCCGCTGCGGCCAGCAGAGAGAAATTCGCGCAGACATCGCCTTCGGCCAGGGCTTGAGCGCACGCCCTGGCGGCATCGCCCGCTGTGCGCGCCGCCTCTTCCGTAGCACCAAGGGTCAAAGAAAGGCGCTTCAGAAAATCCGCAAGTCCCCTGGACAGGGGCGATGCATAATCGGCCGCAGGTATGTTTTCATGTTTTCTCATCAACGCTATACGGTCCTCCGGTTTTCTGAAGAGAACAGGGCATCCAGTGATTCGATCAGCGCCGGCTCGGGCAGTTTATGCCAGATACCTGCCGAAGGCCATGCCGGACGAACGCCACGGACAAAGAGATACAGAATGCCTCCCATGTGCCGGCTGTAATCATATTTGCTGATACGCAGTTTCAAGTAACGATGAAGAGCGATAAGATAGATCAGGCCCTGAAATTCATAGGCATGATTGAACATTGCCTCATCGACGGACGACCGGGAATACTCCGCGGCACTGATGCCCAGCTTGTTCGATTTCCAATCCAGTACGTACCATTTGCCCGCGTGTTCAAAGACAAGATCAATGAAACCCCGCAGGTAACCTTCGAGATCGGGAAAATCCAGCGGGGGAATCCGGCAGCCGTGTTTGTCGAGAAGATTCTTAAGTTTTGCGTGATCAAGGTGACGTACCGAATAGGCGAACTCGAATTCGGAAAATCTTTTTGCCCTGGCAACGTCGCCGAGTTTAAACCCGGTTGGCAGAGGGGTGCTCATGACATCTTTCAGCATACCGTGAATCCGGCTGACCTGATCATCGCGCTTTTCTAAGGCATCCACCGGCGGATAATTCGCCAGCACGTTGGTGATGATGTCTTTCCATCCGCTTTCGTCCTGAAAGTCAATCCTTTCGAAAACGGCATGCAGACAATGTCCTGTTGTGGTACCGGCCGGAAAATCGATGATATCGCCCGAAAGCTTTGCCCGGAGGACTTGAGGCGGATCATGATCTTCAATCGCAAGGGGGATGACGTCATAATCCTGTGTCGCCGGTTCGTGTTGCCTTCCTCCTTCAAGGGAGGAGGCGGTAAGCGATGAGTAACTGGATATTTTCCAGGCCACACCCGGCAGTCTGCCGACCTTCCGGGCTTCATATTTTCTCTTCTCTTTGCAAATAACCGGACGGACTGTCTCTTTTTTATCCGGCCACGGAATCCCTCCGATCCCTTTGTTTGATGTCAGGAGTCTCTGCCATGCCTGATGCATGGAATCAACGGTCACCTCTTTTTTTTCCGCCCACACGCCGTGTTTTATCTCATCGCCGGCGACGATCCAGTTCAGGATGCTCTTCTTCGCCTTTTTTTCCGTTGCACCCTTTCCCGACGGTTGCCAGAAAGGACCAGCGACAATATAGCAGCGGTTTGCCGCCCTCGTCAGCGCAACATAAATCAGTCGCACCCGTTCTTCGCCGGCCTCGTCTTCCTGTTTTTTCTTTTTTTCGTCGTCGGTTGCATAATCAAGCACCAGGGTATCGCCCTCGTGATAGGTGCAGACCTCATCCTTCAATGACCGGCTGCGGTCGCTCCAGACGAACGGGCAAAAGACAATCGGCCATTCCAGGCCTTTGGCCTTGTGTTTGGTGACGACCTGAACAAGATTTTCGTCGCTTTCCAGCCTCAGCTGCGCCACATCCTCCTCGTCCCCGGCGGAACGCTTTTCACTCAGCCAGCGCAAAAGCGCTTCAATGCCGCGGTGCGTCTCCTCTGCACCTGTTGCAAGTTCCATCAGGTGCATCAGGTTGGTTATTTTTCTCTCCCCGTTCTTCAGCGGCAAAAGCCGTTCGATAACCCTCTCCTGTGCAATCAGCCTGCGCCACATGGCGCCGAAACCGCTGCCGAGCCATGCCTGCCGGTATTCATTCACCTGTCCGACAATCCGGTTAAATTCGGTCTCATCGGCATTCAGATCGGCCAGCTCCCTGCTGCCGAATCCAAGCAGCATCGTGGACAACGCCGCCCGCAAAAGCCCGGCTTGAGATGGCTCGGCGATCGCCCGCAGGACGGTCTTCATTTCTTCAGCTTCAACGGTTGCAAAAACACTGCGTTCGGTCAGATCCACACTGCCGATGCCATAATCCGCAAGTGCCTCTTTAACCTGTCTTCCCTGCGCCTTTGTGCGCACGAGAACAGCGATATCACGCGGCTGCAAGTTCTCATCGCCTATCTGGATGGTGCCCCGCATTCCTCCGTCGATCAGTCGGGCCATTTCCTTTGCCGTTGCAGCGAGTGCAAGCGACCGGGCGTCCCCCGCTTTAAGGGGTTCTGCTTTCGACCCGGTCTTGAAAAGCCAGACGGAAAAAGGTTCGCGCGGTTCAGGATCCCCCTGAAGTTCCTTCAGGGGCTTGGTGCCCCTCCTGACGTCGCGGTACGGAATCTTTTCACCATCGCCAAAGACGTTCTTGTTTGCGCCGAATACCGCATTGATGGCAAAGATCAGCTTTTCTTCCGATCGCTGATTATGGATCATGGTCCATTGACGCTGGGCCTGACGCCGAGCGGCGAGGTATGTGTTCAGGTCGGCGTTGCGGAAAGAATAGATCGCTTGTTTCGGATCGCCCACCATGAAAAGGGTTCCTTTGTCAAAGTAAATGGCGCGGAAAATTTCAAGCTGCAGCGGGTCGGTATCCTGGAATTCGTCGATCAGGGCCACCGGAAAGCGTTTTCTCAATACTCCGGCCAGCCATGGGAATTGTCCCAAGGTGAGAACGTCATGCAAATTATAAAGCATGTCATTGTAGGAAATCACATGGCGATCCTGCTTGGTTTTGCGGATGGCGCGGGGCGCCGTTTTCAAAATGAATCTTTTAATCCAGACCGCCCTTCGTGACGCCGGATTTTCTGAGGGATTTGTTTCGGGCATGACCAGCTTTGCCAGCGGCCTGTTAAGCAGGCGCCGTATTTCACCGGCAATCCATGACGGGTTTATCTTATTTTGCAGCAGCGCGTTGATTTCATCCGCCGTGTAGTGTTGCGTCATGCACCGCCAGTAATCCGCCGCCGTTTCCCGGATGATCTCCGAATCGTCCGCCTCCACCTCGACGTTGAACGGCTGGACTGCCGAGAAAGGAAGCTCACCGAGGGTGCGCTGACAGAAGGAATGAATGGTAAAGATCGCGGATTCCTCGAAGGACAACAAGGCATTTTTCAAATTTTCTCCGGCCTTGGCCCTGATCCCGAGCCGGTCCATTCTGCTGAGAAAACCTGCGGCAAACGGGTCCGGAGACAGGCAGCGGCCAGTATCGAGGCAATGCTGCACTTCCACCATCCTGTCGCGGATACGGCTGCGCAGTTCGGCAGTGGCCGCATTGGTGAAGGTCACCACGAGGATCTGATCCACCGGGAGATCCATCTCGGCAATCAGGCGCACATAAAGTCCGCAGATGGCCCACGTCTTTCCCGTTCCTGCCGATGCCTCGATGTTGGCGATCCCGTTAAGATCGCATGTGAAAACATCCAGAGGTTCCACCTTTTTATTTTTTCCGGCCACGCTTTTCCCCTTTTTCTTCTTCGGTGACAATTTTTTCTAATTTTTCATTGGCGAGGATGGGCGCAAAAACACAGTGTGCAATTTCCTTAAAGCGTTCATTCAGAACATCGTCCGCCTCCAGTCCCCGCCATGCCAGAGCATGCCAGGGATCAGCACTCTCCGCTTTACCGCCGGCATTGAACCCTCCGGACCACTTGCTCTTTGCCGCGTTCATATCCTTTTGCACGAATTTCCATGCTGATTTTCTGAAAAAGGGCACTGGCTCGAACAGTCCGTCTCTGTAGAGCGCCAGCAGGTTGCCGAGATGCTTTGCGGCCTGTTCCCAGGCAATATCCCCGAAGATTAAATCGCCGTCAAGCGCAACGTGCCTGGTCTGCGGCAAGACACCCTCGGGCCGGCAGACGCATAAAACCAGATGCCGGACCCAGGCATTCAGATGGTCGAAATCCCTGAGATCGTCGCACCGGTAAAAGACAAGGCCGCAAAGACGGAGTTCCATCAGATCGGCATTGAGTTGCCAGGTTTCTCCTTCAACATCAATGGATAGCAAGGAATAAACCGGCTGCAATTTTTCCCCGGTTGTTGCCGAAAGCAACCTTTCGGCAAGCAACGACACTTTCGGCCAGATGCCTGACAGGGCGGCCTCGCAGGCACTTCCCGGAGGCGAACTCGGGGAAGCCTGCAGGATAGCCAGGGCATCCTGAATTGTGATGACGCGCTTCTGTTTCCGGCATGCCTCGATAATCATCGCCGCCGCATCACGTTCCTCTGAAAATTCAAAGAGGAGCGGTTCTTCATCGGCGATAACATCCTCTTCCTGTGGAAGCTGTATCCGGAGCTGTCTGCGCAGGAAAAATCTGCTCGGATTCATCAGGAAGTAGGACAGGTCGTCCACGGTTAACGTTGTCGACTCCGTATCCGGGCTTTTGGGAGGCGCCCCATAACCGTTGAAGAAAGGTGTCTTCGGATCAGGCATATCCTCCTCTTGCTCATCACTTCTTAAATCCGCTTTCTTTTTCACCGGTGTCGACTTGCTGCCACGATTCAAGGCCGTTGCATACTGACCGACATAGCTGAAAAGCCGCGGATCGGAATGATCAAAATACCGCCTCGAAAAAGGCTGCAACGGGTGATCCACCGTCAGCTGCCTGCGGGCTGTTGCCAGATCGTTGGCTGTGGCGTTTTCCGGTGCCATCGCCAGGCTGAGGTAATCCAGAAGTTTCGCGACCAGGACGGACGGCGGCATTATGGCGTTGTCGCGCTGGTCGCGGCCGGTGTAGGAAATATGCAGAATCTCGCCGGCAGCCAGAAGGGCGTCCAGGAAAATGCCCCGCTCCTCAAGATTTCTTTGCCGGTCGCCGCGTCTTGGTTCTGCCTTCGGGATAAGATCGAATTCCGGAGAATATGCGCGCCCTGGGAACGAACCGTCATTCATGCCCACAAGACAAACCACCCGGTACCGGATGCCGCGCATCGCCGACAGCGAGGCAAAGGTAACCGTTCCGGACGGCACCGCCCCGCGTCTTCTAACGTCCGCATCGGCCAGCGCGGCCTTGATCACACGGCTGGAAATTGCCTTTGTCAGGTTTGCCGCACGCCAGTTATCTGCCAGTTCAGCAATGGCGCCGACAAGTTGGTCATACGCCCCCTGGGCATCTCTTCCGCATTCGGTAAAATCGGCGAGCATCCGGTTGAGAAGGTCCTGCCAATCATTGGCCGGCAGCGGATTTTTCAGCCGGTTTTTCCAAAATGCCAGCCTTTCCACAAAAAGCCATAATTGACCCAGTGTCTCCGCCCGCGATCCCTCCAAGTCCTCATAAGGAAAATAGCCGGCAATCGGTTCATCAAGGCACGGAATGGCAACCCCGAGCAGCATCGAATCCAGGCCTCTGCGGAATGTATGCCTGTCTTCGTCCGCCAGGCCGAGTTCCCGCCTGTGTTCGCCGTCAATCCCCCAGAAGATCCCGGAACCGTTCAGCCAGCTCCGGATGCTGTTGAGACGGTCATTGTCCACCCCGAAGCGGCTGGCGACCAGCGGCTGGCTCAGAAGATCAAAGACAAGGCTGGCCGGCATCCGCGAGGCCGTCAGATCAAGCAGTCCCATAAGCATGTTCAGGTAGGGATTGGTTCCGGCCATTGCCCTGCCGGATATGATGTAGGGAATGAAACGATCCTTGGGCACTGTCCCGAAAACCGCATCGACGGCCGGGCCCAGTTCATCGATGTCCGGCGTGAGCACGACGACATCATCCACGCTCAGTGTCTGGTCTGCACAAAACAATGACAGCAACCTGTCGTGCAGAACCTCCAGTTCCCGTACGGTGCCGTGACAACAGTGGATTTCCACACTCCGGTCGTTGTGCGGCAACTGCACGCTGCCGGGATCCAGCTCCTGCATGTTGAAAATGGACCTCTGTAGTTGCGCGAGCAGCGCCTGACCCTCCGGCTCGATAAAACGACTCGTCTCCAGTGTGTTTGCTGACGACGCGTCATCATATATCAGATCAATGGCCGATTGCGTTGACCGGCCCCAGTCAGCCAGCAGAGGATTGCCGACCTCCGTGTGCGCGTCCCGTCCGATCTTTTTAAGATAGGCAAGCTGTTTGGGCGGTACGATATCAAACCAGTATTCCCGGCAGGGATTGAGCAGGTAAAAGGTAATGTCCATGACCTCCGAAAGCCTGCGGATGGTCTGAAGGTAAATCGGCGGGATGACAGGCAGCGCAAAAATCGCCGCCCTGCCGGGCAGGTCCGATGCTGCTCCCGGTGTTTTGCCCGTCATGATTTTATCAAGAAATATTTTCAGCGGGTGGGTGCTGCCCAGCTTGAGCTCTTGTGTGACGGTACGCCAGATTTCCATCTGCCATTCCTCGTAAACCTTCGCTTCATCCGCGCACTCCTCCCGGAAATCCTTTATTCTTTTTCCTTCACTCCATGCCACCAGCCAATCCGGACGATACGTCGCGTAATGATCAAACACATGCGCCACGGACCGGGCCAATTCAAAAAGCATCAGATCATCCGCTTTTTGAATGAACCCGGCCAGGCGCGGGTAGGCGGCTAACCGGTTGTCGCCGAGGATTCGGAGGATCATCCACGTCATGATTTCAGGATCAACGGCAGACCGTTCCGGCACCTTGTCATCGACAAGCCTTGCCAGTTTCCACAGCCAGCTGCCGGGGTAATCGAACGCCACATTGGCGCAGATGCCTTTTTCGTCAGCAATGGCCAGTTGAAGATAGCGCGATATCGCCGTTCCCGGCACAACGACATGTTGCGCTTCAAACGGATCGGCAGGAATACGGGAAAGGTCCTCAAGGAGGATATCCTTCAGAATTTCAAGACGATTGGAAAAGACGACATGAAGGCCCATAATGTTGAACTTTCAAATTTTTTTCAAAACAAAACAATTAACACAGATCATCATTTGATGATGGAATGCTGTGTCAATCACTACCATGTTTTATGAATGCAAAGCAAGGCCTCACCGACATGGGCACGTCGCATGATGTTGGACGAACCACTGGCAATATGAATATGCCAGATTTTTCGGAGAAGCAGAACCGTCGGGGCATTGACCGGATGCAGATTTCCGGATATCCTTTGATTCCCGAAGTGGCGCAGACAAAATATAAAATATTTGTTAACAGATTTTTCAGGGAACATGTTAAGTTAATTGAACATGAAAAGTGTAATCTTTGCCTGAATGATGTCAATTATTTCATAAACCTGCTGGAATCAACGGTGGAGCATTATCATTTTAATGACTGAACGGTGTTGAGAAGAAATGATCCATATTATACCAGTCAATAAACTCAGTGCGAGAGCCTTAAGAGGCGTCATAGAAGAATTTATATCCAGAGCCGGGACGGACTATGGCGCTGTTGATGCTTCCATGGAGACAAAATTCAAGCAGGCAAAAGCCTCCTTGCTGAATGGATCGGTTGTGCTTGTTTTTGATGACGAGACGGAAACCACAAATATGTTTAGGGCCGATGATCCTATCCTGAAAAAAATTGATGCTATACCCGAAGACACGGAAACGCAGGAAGCGATTCTGGCTGAAATGATCAAACCAGAAAAATGAATGTACAATTTTATCACAGTGCCCTAAAAAAAGAGGTCACAAACCGGTTTTACGGCTTGCAACCCCTTGATTTTACTGGTGGGTCAGGGCAGAATTGAACTGCCGACACTCGGATTTTCAGCGTGTTATTTCAATAACTTACGTAAAACACCATAAAATAACATAAAGAAATCTTGAAACATTTTAGATGTGCCTCTATGGTGTTTTATAGCGTTTTTTGTAAATTTGGTCACAATTTGGTCACAAGATTCTTGATCAAAATTCTAAATTAGGGGGAAGTATGAAAAAGATTGCATTATTTTCTATTCTAATTTGTTTATTCTTCATTCAAGGTTGTGTGCGCGGGCAATGGATCAATACAAAATTTTCTCCCATTAATCCAACTTCAGGTGGTTACATAAAAAACTATACGTTAGGTGAAAAAAGAACAGCATTTATAGGTCAAGAAATTATAAAAGTTCAAAAATGTGATTTCTTTCAAAAAACATTTATTTCTCTTCAAGATATTTCTGCTGCTGCAAAATACAGGGCTTCTAATCTTAGTATCGTTCATAGTAAGGATAATCACCAATATATAATTCACGGAACTGTTATTTTTAACGATAAAACACATTATGTAACAAGAGGTTCTGATGGTTCTTACACCTGGGGCATTTTAGTATTGGATGATGGAAGTATTATTAATAATGTATTGTATAGCTATGATTATGAAATGCTATACTTATCCGATTCTATCATAATTACCCCCAGCAAGCTTAATTATTCACATTCATGTGTTCGTGGCACACCGTCGGCAATATCATGTGAACTTATTTTTGCAGGTAAAAATAATGTATCATTAAACACAACATATAAAGAATATTCTTACAATGATCTTGCAAGGCCAGCATTTTTTCAGAATCTGACATATCAAGCAAATGCACAACAAATCAGGTTCAAAGATTTTTTAATTCAGATACATGATGTTACCAATGAACAGATTACTTATACCGTCCTTGAAGATGGTTTGAAATAGAAGGCCGGATATTAATTCCTAGATAGATGAAGGGGCTAGGGTAGCTCCCGACAAAGCGGCAATATCCCGACGCTTGCCCCTTCAAACTACACCGGGATAATTGCGAGGGATAGGCAATGTCAAAATTAAATGTCAGAAATATTCACTCTCCTAATTTAGATGACCATATATATCATTTACCGAATGAGGGGCCCGGATACGACGATTTAAAACAGCTTTACGCATGGTCGTTTGATGATGCATGGAAAGCGCAAAACGAATGGAAGGCAAAGAATACACGAGGTAGAGGGCCGTTGTTTAGATGGCTAGGTGCGCAGGAACTTAAAGAACTATATAATACGCATAAGGCCGGTAATAGCGCGGCGATTCTCGAAGCAATTTTTTTATGTTCAATGAACTCATTACCTATTCCACGTTGGTGTGAAATGGCTTATATTACAGCTTATCGAAAAGTGCGGCAATACAAAGCCAAAAGTTGGGATGATGTTTTCGGACGACCACACCCGAAGGGAATGCATCTTGAAACAAAAAGACAAGAGCGGGAAAAGGGATTTAAGGTTTACGATATGATAGAAAAAATAAAACAAGATGATCCCACTACACCTATTGATGGTTTTCTATTTGAGACGATAGGCCGCAAATTGGGTATTGGTGGAAAAACGCTGACGGAAACTTATTATTACAAAGAGTTAACTTTTCGGAAGCGATATAAATGCGACGGCTGCGGGAAAAGATACGCTCATTGGCACGATATAAACAAAGATGGTTTTTGTAATTATTGCGAGGATAAAAAGAAGGCTCTCGACAAGAATAAAACAATAAAACAAAGTCCTTAGTTATTCCCATAAAAATTTAAAAACTTTCGGGAATATTATTTTAGTTTTTCATGATTTACTTAGGCCGTGGTTGGTTGACCACGGCTTTTTTGTTTTACAAAATTTATTTTGGAGGTTTTGAAAATGCAAGATCAAGAATCATTAAACGTTAAAGAAGTCACCGGTGAAGAGTTATTAACTGGTGATGAGTTATGTCACAAATTAAAAATTAAAAAAAGTTTCCTTTATGCCCCGGTAAGACGAAAGGGGCCGAATGCTATCCCCTGTATCAGAGTCGGTAAATATCTTAGGTATCACTTACAAACAGTTCAAGCCCACTTTGCAAAACAGAATGAGGCTCAATGACCGAAAAAGAAATCATCAAGAGGAAAATTTTTCTGAAGCGGCAATTAATTCAGATCACAGAGAAAGAAATAAAAATTCTTGAAGATGAATTAAATCATAGGGGAATCATCGGACATGAAGACAATGCAAGCGGCTTTGAATTACGCCGGGAAAAATAATTATTCTATTATCCCGTTACAAAGGAATAAGAAGCCTTATTTCCAATGGACTGATTTTCAGCACAGAAAGGCCTCATCAGACGAAATAAAAGCATGGTGGAGTAAATGGCCTAATGCCATGATTGGAATTGTCACAGGGCAAATTTCAGGCTTGTTTGTTGTTGATTGCGATACACAGAAGGGCTTTGACACTGTTCAGGAACTCTTGCCCGATTCTTTGGAAATTCCCACAGCAAGAACACCGCGCGGGGGCTGGCACTTATATTTCCAATATCCCACAGATTCCGGCTTGACTGTTCAAGCGGCCATAATGCCCGGTGTTGATATACGCGGAGAAGGCGGCTACATCATTGCCGCGCCTTCAATGAATGGCAATGGTAAGGGTTATGAATGGCTTGACGGTTTATCTTTAGCAGAGATCACACCACCGCCGCTGCCTAATGCGCTTCTAAGCGCATTTAATAATATAATAAATAATTCTATATATAGGGGTGAAGTCAAAACTGAAGTCAGTGCCTCTAAAATGTTTGAGAATGGCCGCCGGGACAATGACCTTTTTCATGTCAGTAATTGCCTTGTCAAAGGTGGTATGCCGAAAGAAGAAATTGAACAAGTCCTTGAAAAACTTATATTTTCATGGGGTGAAAATCCTGATAGTAAATGGATTCAGGCAAAAATTGAGTCCGCTTTTCAACGTGCCAATAAAAGAGAAAGGAACTTGGCGAAGGAAGTATTAGACTTCATATCTGTTACAAATGGTTACTTTTCTGTTACTGACTGTTATACAGTGTTACAAGTTGTTACAAAAGAAGATAAGACTGCGGTGCGCGTTGCGCTTAGCAGACTAAAAGACAAAGACAAGGTTATTGAAAAGCACGGCAATAAAGACGGTGTTTATCGCCGGATTGAAAACGAAATTGAAGAAGTTAATTTCCTAAACGCACCCACAGATGAATTTTCAATCAGTTTACCATTAGGCATTGATTCTTACTGCAAACTTTATCCCGGAAATATTGTTGTAGTGGCTGGAAGTAAATCTTCAGGCAAGACGGCTTTTCTTTTGAATATAGTCAAAGAGAATATGAAACGGTATGAGGTTGTTTATCTCAATTCTGAAATGGGTGACACTGAATTTCGGAAACGTCTTGAACTATTTGAAGATGTAAAACTTCAAGACTGGAAATTTCGTGCTTATCACAGAATGGCAAACTTTGCCGATTTGATTACCCCGGAAAAGAAAATATTCATAGTTGATTTCTTGGAAGTTACTACGGACTTTTGGAAAGTCGCACAATACATTCAAGAGATTCATAGGAAGCTGAAAGAAGGCATTTGCATAATCGCATTGCAGAAATCAGAGGGGAAAGACAATGGCCGGGGCGGTGACTTCAGCAAGGAAAAGGCGCGGCTTTATATAGCACTTGATTATTTACCAGAGCAAAAGACTAACCGTCTAAAGATAGTTGACGCTAAGGCATGGCAAACAGAAATAAACCCGCGCGGTATGTTTAGAGAATACAAACTTATTCACGGTTCAAAGTTTGTTAAGGAAAGCAAATGGCAGAATTAGAATAGGGGCGGTCAAAAATGTCCATGGCACTAAGCTTAAAAGGAACCCCATGTTTTCCCATTCGCATAATTTTTTTGATTTCTGATTAATTAATCAAACAGAAATCAAACAATAAATAGGAGGAAAACATAATGGCTAAAGGTGGTTATAGAATAAATGCAGGAAGGCCAAAAGGTTCAAAGACTAAAATTAAATCAAAGCTAAAATCAAAGAAGGATCAAATATCCGATATGCTCAATGACCTTTGGGGTAACTTGCAAGCGGAAAACTTAGACCCTTTGGATTATATGCTGAAAGTTATGAACGATCCGAATGAACCGAAAGAACGGCGGGATCGTATGGCAATAGCGGCGGCTCCCTTTTGCCATGCCAAAGCAACTGAAAGCAAGGGGAAAAAGCAAGAGCAAGAGATTAGAGCAAAGGCGGCTGGTGCTGGCAAGTTTGCCGCTGGCAAACCGCCGTTGAAGTTGCTGAAATAAATATTACATAAATGGGAAGACTATTTCTTTTGGCTTTTTGGATTTTGATACTTTTTCAAGAGGTCTTGAATGGCTTCTTCCAATAGATCATTTTGCCGCTTATCAGTTTCGGCGGAAAGGATTTTCAGCTTTTTGATAATATCAGCGTCAAGAGTCGTATTATAGTTTTTTCGATTTTTTTCCATGCTGGAGTTATTAGCACATGATTATATAGAAATCAATTCTTGCATTTATCTATAAACATTGATACATAGATATATAGAAAATCTCAAGGCATAGGAAAATGAAAAATAACTTATTACATACACCCCGGAAGATTCCCACCAATGGTGACATGGTGGGCAGACCCTATGACTGTGAGAGGTCTTCCGGGGTTTTTTTATTTCTGGAGGTTAAATCATGGCTTGCATAAGTAAAAGACGCGGGCGATATGTTGTTGACTGCTATGACCAAAACGGCAAACGCTACAGGAAAACGCTGAAGGCTGGCATGACAAAAGAAGCCGCAAGAAAAGAACTGTATGAGATCGAATTAAAAATTGAGAGACGAACTTTTCTTCACGAAAAGAAAACCCCTCTTTTTTCTGAAGTGGCTGAAAAATGGCTGGAATATAAAAAAACGCGTTGCCGTGAAACTACGTGGGAAATGTATGACGGTCACCTAAAAAACCACTTTTCAGACTTGAATGACAAAAGAATAAATCTGATTACCACGGCAACCATTGAACAATTTATTACGGCAAGGCAATCTGGAAAAATGGCATTGGCTACGTTAAGAAAGCTTATGGTTACGTTAAATCAAATTATGAAATACGCGGTCAGGCATAAAATGATTGACTTTAATCCTGTCAGGGACGCTGAAAGACCGAAATCAACCGGCAAGATTGAACAATCAAGCGAAATCGGAATATTGACACCTAAACAAATTCGCGCCTTGCTGGAAGCTGAACCAGACCAAAAATATAAATTGATATTCTTAACGGCCATTTTAACCGGTTTGCGACAAGGTGAAATTTTAGGGCTTAAATGGTCAGATATTGATTTCACGAATAAACAGATCAATGTAAAGCGAACCTATAACCATGATCGTTTCTTTGAACCAAAGACAAAACAGAGCATAAGAAAAGTTGATATGTCACCGCTATTGGTAAAGGAACTTGCACAATGGAAATTACAAGGGGCAATCACACAGCAAGATCAAAGCACTGAAGCAACCACTGAAGAAAACGAATTTAAAGACCTTATTTTCAAATCTGAAGCCGGTACGCCGATAAGCTGTTATAATATGTTGCGGCGGCATTACGTACCGGCGTTAAAGAAGGCGGAAGTACCGTATATTAAATTTCACGCGTTACGGCACACATACGCAAGTCTTTTAATTGACCAAAAGGAAAACATTAAATACATTCAGAATCAATTAGGACATTCGACACCTAATATCACTCTGGCTGTGTATGCTCATTTAATGAGAGGCGAAAATCAAGAGGCTGTTTGTCGGCTGGAAAATGCAATTTTTGAAACAACTGGTCACAATTTGGTCACAAATAAAAAAGAAGGGGTCAGCGCGAATGGCTAACCCCTTGATTTTAATGGTGGGTCAGGGCAGAATTGAACTGCCGACACTCGGATTTTCAGTCCGATGCTCTACCGACTGAGCTACCGACCCGATTGGTTAAAAATACTGACTCCGTCTATAGAATAAGCGTCCTTTTGTCAAGGCCTTTTTGTGAAATTCCCGGCTGTTTGCCGTCTAATTTTCATTAGTTTCAGGCGGTTTTGTCTGTTGTGCCTTCGGTGGCGACCATGTCGGCTCGGCGATGGATACGCCAGCGCTTTGTTCGTAACTTTCTCTCCTGATGACAACCGTTCCGGCAATTTTGTCATGCCATCCCTGTTTTCGTCGATCAAATGCAACCCAGATAAAACCGAGATATAAGATATTTGATACCAGATAGCCCACCGATCTTAGAAACGCTGTTCCGAAAGAAATGGGTGTTCCTTCCGTGGAAACAACCTGCATGCCCAGAAGGCTTTTCCCCGGTGTGCGGCCCGTCGCGCCATGAAAATATGTAAAATAACCGATATTGAGCAGAATATAAAATAACCACAGAGAAATCATCGCGGGAGAAAGAGATTCGGCATTGCCGAGGCTGGCTAGAAATTTTTCACCGTTGGCTGATACGGCGCCGCTGAAGAATGCCATTGAGGCAATGAAGAAAAGAAAGATAAAGATGAAACAGATAATGGTACCGTCGATGGTAAAGGCGACCAGACGTCGCCAGAAACCTGCGTATGGATGAAAAGCCATGTCATGCCTCCTGTGATGTTGAACTGAAGATTCCTTTTTCGTATTGAATGATGGATATGATTGCCGTTGCCGCTGTTTCTACTTTTAAGATTTGTCTGCCCAGGCTGACGGAAAAGAACCCGGCCTCTTTTGTTTTTTCGATTTCGTCTTTTGAAAAACCGCCTTCCGGTCCGACGACAATAAAAAAATCCCCGCAGGCCTCCAGAGTGTCATCCGTCAGCATATCCTTGATGGTCTTCCGGGATTCTTCTTCCCAGAAAATCAGTTTCAAAGCCTTGGGAGAACACCGGGAAAGCATTTCCGGAAAAGATAAAATTTTTGTAACCTCCGTGATGTAAGCGCTGTGGCTCGCCCGGGCGGCCTCGTGCGCTATTTTCTGCCAGCGGGTCTGTTTCCGGGGATTTTTTTCATCGGCAATATGGCTGACCGACCGCACGGCATGAAAAGGAATAATCATGTCCGCTCCCAGTTCGGCGGCGCTTTTAACGATCGTGTCCATTTTTTTCCCTTTGGTGATGGCCTGCGCCAGGGTGATGCTGATGTCCCTGTTAACGGAGGGAATCGCTTTCCCCAAGTCGACGAGCACCGATTTTGCCGAAAAATTTTTGATGGTCGCTTCGTATTCCCGCCCGAAGCCGTCAAAAATATGTATCCGGTCGCCCTCCTTGAGGCGCATGACCTTTTTCAGGTATTTTACATTGTCTTCTCCCAGCGCGCAGCTGTTTTTATTTTCCAGAGATTCCGGACTGTATATACGGGGGACGGTCAAGGCCTGTTTTCCTTTATAGATGGTTTATCTGAAGATTGCCGTTTGCAGGGTGCTGTCAGCAGGCGGATGTCTTTTTGAGCACGTAACAGACCCATTCCTTTTCCGTGATTGTCCGTTGCAGTTCAAGAGGTGTTGCGGCATATTCCTGCGCGACTTTTCCGGCATCTTGTTCAATGATGCCGGAAAGGATCATGTAGCCGTCCGGCATCAGTAATTGCGTCAGATGCTGCCGGTGGGTCAGCAGTAGATTCGACGTGAGGTTGGCGATAATCAGATTACGGGGTTTGTCAATGGCAGCCAGATTTTTATTGATGGTGCGGACGGCGTGCCGCACATCATTAATGGCCGCGTTTTCACCAGCAATTTCGACGGCTTTCCGGTCGATATCCGCACAGAGAACATCCTGTGCTCCCATTTTGGCGGCGGTAATGCCGAGGATGCCGGTGCCGCAACCGACATCCAGCACTTTCCATTCTTTAATGGAACGGTCGTTCATGATGATATCTTCAACCGCTTCAATGCACATTCTGGTGGACGCATGCTGGCCGGTGCCGAATGCCATGCCGGGATCGATTTCAATAACGATGTCTCGACTGGAAGGCGTGTATCGTTCCCATGTCGGTTTGACAACGATGTTGTTGCTGACCCGGATGGGTTTAAAATATTTTTTCCACTGTTCTCCCCAGTCGGGATCGCAGATGGTTTCGGTTGTAAATGACGGTTTTCCCAGATCGGGGAATATTTCGGCCAGGCTGTCGATGTATTTTTGCAGTGCCGCCAGTTTTTTATCGCTGCGGCTGTCGAGCGGGAAATAGGCTTTCAGGATGTCTTCCGCAACCGGTTCGGGAAAGTCTGAACCGACGGCCTGAGAGGACTGCGATTCCTGAAACACGCCCTGAACACCGGATTCCGTGAGAAAATTTCCCAGCGCCTCCATCAGTTCCGGGGGAGCCGATATATCGATTTTCAGCCATTTGCCGGTTTCTTTTTCTGTCATGAAAGCCCGTCCTGTTTTTTTATAAAATATATATTTTTTTAAGTAATATTTCAAGCGTCCTGACGAAAACATGAAAAGAATATCCTCCGTCCCGGGGGAATATAGGGTTGACAGAAGAGCCGGTTTTTCTTATAAAATGGACATCGCGATTTTTCCGTCAGGATCCGTCAATTATTAGCGAGTGTTTTATTAACTTTCAATATTGCGGAGAGAAAATATGAAGATGAAAATAGCAGTATTGACCGGCGGCGGAGATTGTCCCGGTTTGAACGGGGCAATTAAATGGGTTACAAAAAGCGCGCTCGATCCGCGGCTGGCGGCCAACCGGTCGGTTTCCTTCGACGTTATCGGTATTGTGGAAGGCTGGAAAGGGCTTATCGACGTTGATCCGGAGGATGAAAAAAGCCGCGCCCGCCACTTGAAACATTTGGACGAAGAAATCGTCCGGACATGGGATCGATACGGCGGCACGAATCTGGGGACATCGCGAACCAACCCCTTTAATCCTAAAAATGACCGGTCCGCCCGGGTCCTTGAGAATATAAAAAAGCTCGGCATCGACGCCATCGTCGCCATCGGCGGGGAAGACACGCTGGGTGTTGCGTACAAACTGCATAAAATAGGCATCAAAACGGTGGGCATTCCCAAAACCATCGATATGGATCTGGCGGGGACGGAATATTCGCTTGGTTTTGACACGGCGATTAACATTATCACTGAGGAAATTGACCGTCTCCGGACAACGGCGGGGTCCCACGGCCGCATCTTCGTGGTGGAAACCATGGGACGGCATGCCGGTTGGCTCGCGCTGCGCGGCGGCGAATGCAGCGGCGCCTATATCATTCTGATTCCGGAACATCCCTTCGATATGGATAAAGTCTGCTTGCTGTTGCGCGAAAGAAAAGGCCGGGAAATAAATTATTCCATCATTGTGGTTGCCGAAGGCGCCAAACTTGCGGGGAAACAGGAATTTTTAAAAGATTCTCATATTGATGATTTCGGTCATGTCTCCGTCGGCGGAGCGGGCAGTTTTGTTGCCGCAGAAATTGAAAAGAGGACCGGATTGGAAGCCCGTCATATCAGCCTGAGTCATCTTCAGCGCGGAGGAACGCCTTCAGCGCATGACCGTATGATGGCCCGGTGGTTCGGCATTGCGGCGGTGGACATGATTGTCAAGGAAGATTTCGGACGCATGGTTACCCTGGAACGCGGTGATATCGGCACAGCGCCTTTGGCCGGAGTAGTCAATAAACTGAAACTTGTTGACGTGGAAAAATACTACGACACCGAAAGATACAACGGAAGACGAACTATATTTTAGTGAGCCAAGCTGAAAACGAGCGCAGCGAAGTTTGAAGCGTAAGGCGAACTATCCCCGAAGCGAGGTGGCGCGGGATGTGAGCCAAGCTGAAAACGAGCGCAGCGAAGTTTGAAGCGTAAGGCGAACTATCCCCAGGCGCGTAGCGCCGTGGGATTCTAGGAAAAGTGCACTGAAGCTTGCTGGTCGAACTATCCAATCCTGACGTGTCGAAATTGGAAACCATTTTCCGGATCGTAACCAGATAAAATGAAATCGCGGCATTGCATCCGCAACAAAATCATTGCTGATTTACGGTTTCTTCCTTTTAAAAATTATATTAAGTTTATGTGGCGTTCTCGTTTGTTTTGTGCTTAAGGAAACGCATAGTCACCTATTCTTCTAATCTTTTTGAAAAACAGCTTTTTGCATATATGGCTTATAAAAGAATGTCCTTGAATATAAACGGTATTTCGAGAAAGTTTTCCAAACTGGCCTATTCTCTTTCCGAATTAGCGGAAAACTTTTCCCTCATTCCTAATAACGATCCCAAGCAGGCTTTGCGCATTAAACGTTTTTTCATTTCAATATTTGTCTATCTTCTGAACATGCCGCTTTCTTATCTGGCGTACACCGGCGGCCTGATGGAGTTTAAAGAGCTCGTATGGGGTTGGAGTATCACGACGATTTTGATGATTATTTTGTATATCGTTTTTCGCAGCGGCCTTAATAAAAGAATGAAGGATCCCAGCCTGACCTTTGCCCAAATATCCGTTGCCAGTCTGGTTGTCATGTATGGCCTGTTCTTTGTTCCGGAAGCCAAGGGAATTCTTTTTGCGGTGTATGTTCTTATTCTGTTGTTCGGAACCTTTCGCCTGGACACACGTCAGTTTTTAAAAGCCAGCGCGTTTATTCTGGGGACATATGCGGTGGATATCTGTCTGCTTCAGATTTACCGGCCGGAGGCTATTCATCTCAAATTGGAGGTTCTTTACTGGTTCGCTCTGGGTGTTGTTCTTGCTTCCGTTTCTTTCATCGGCGGCAACATCAGCGCTTTGCGCCGTGATCTGGCTGTGAGCCACAAGCAGCTTCAGGCCTCTGTGGAAAAAATCCAGGCCATGGCGATACATGATGACCTGACGGGCTTTTATAATCGTCGTCATCTTATGGAGCTTCTTGAATCCGAGCATAACCGCTCGGTCCGTACCGGCGCGGTTTTTTCTCTGGCGATGATTGATCTTGATAAATTCAAAAATATTAATGACAAGTTCGGACACCAGGCCGGAGATGATGTTTTGATGACGTTTTCCAATGTGATCCGCAATGTTTTGCGAAAAACCGATTTCTGCGGCCGCTACGGGGGAGAGGAATTTCTGATTGTTCTGACGCAAACAGATCTGGAAGAGGCCAGAATTTTTGCCGAACGTATCCGTGCCTGCATTGAAGATTGTCTCGTTTTTGATCTGGAGCCCGACCGTCAATTGAAGGTAACGGTTTCCATCGGTTTGGCTGAACATTTAAAAAATGAAGGGATTGACCGGACCATTTTCCGCGCCGATGAAGCCATGTACAAGGCTAAAAAGAACGGACGCAACCGCGTGGAGTATTCGGAATAGCAGAAAACCCGTCGCCTTCGACTCTGATTCGGGATCATCCTTAAATTATTTTCAGAAAAAATCTCTGCCCGTCCAATTAATTTTTTCGTTTGTTTTTCCCGCTTGACAAACATTTTCAATTTATTTTAAGAAGAGAACAAATTGTACGTTCTTCATCTCACACTGTACGTTTCTCCCTCCGGACAAATCCATATAATATAAATTTTTTACATTAAAATAAAGATAGTTAGCTGTGCAGGATTTTCTTCGTTCTTAATTCTAAATCAGGGGAGGAAGGGGTTTATGAAAAAAATCGTTGTATTTTTATCTGTTTGTGTATTGGTTTTTTTTATGGCTGTAAGCGGCATGACTGCCGTCTGGCCTCCGGCAGGCTTCACGGAAAGCGTGGCGGACCAAAACATCGCGTTTCCGCAAACGAAGGCAACGGCCGTGACTGTTTTTGCACCCCTGCCGGCGTCGTGTCCATCCCACCCGGCAGCCTGCGACAAACTCAATTTTCTCAGAATCAGGCATATTCACGGACCGGACAATCCCTCCAACGCGGATAGAATTCTGATCGCGCAACCGGGTATTCTGGAGGGCGCATCGGCATTCTACAATGTCGCGGCCAATCTGGTGACGCGAGCATACGATGAGAAAGGCAAATTTGTGGAATTTTGGGCGATTGACAGACGATCAAATTGTCTCGAAGACATGAACGGCCTCAGGCTGGCAAGGGAAACCGGCAATCTGCGCGACATGGTGGATTATTATTACCGGAACAAACTGTACCACGGGCAGTATTTCCAGGGGTATTTTAAACCCTTGAGCGACGACGTGAAATGGCTCGTTGAAATGGGCATGGAGCAGACCCTGAAGGACTGGAACGAGATCATCACGCGCGGCATTCCCGACCCGACGGTTCGTCAGCAGAGAGTCTACATCGGCGGTCACTCTCTTGGCGGATTTCTGACAGGCGCTTATGCCTGTGCCGATTTTGACGGCGATCCGACAACACTTGCCGACGCGGGATACAATCAGGCTGCCGGCTATTTCGCTCTGGATTCCCTGATTACATCCGATCCGCTGCTTTCCGTGCAGGGAGGGGACTCGGCCACTCTGCGCTATCTGATGAGCAAGATACCCGACAGCGCTGTCTATTTAATGCGGAAGGGTTTGTTTGAACGATTTATCTTTCTTTCCGGCGTCATTACTCCTGAAATCATGAATCTACTGACCGGTGTCGGCTATGCTGCCATGGTCGCACCGAATGCAGAAACAGATTTAATATCGTATTTGCCGGCCTCAACCAGTGTCAAAAACTGCTACCGGTTTTACCATTCAAAAAATATATGGGATTACGCATTGGTCACTCCCTCCATCTACAAGTTCCGGTACACCAATCAGGCTTTGATGGCCCTGTTTATGGATGACAACGCAATGCCGATTAATATCATTCAGGCAAGCATGGGTTTTTTTGCGGGGGGAACGGTTGCGGAAAAACACTTTCCCTTCGGAAGCGGGGGAACGCTCGCCATTGCAAACAACAGCGGTACTGCCCTGAAAAAAGGACCGCTCTATCGATGGATCAATTACGATGAAATCGAAGGGTCTGCGATTCCGAACAACAATGACGGCGTGCCCTTTACTTCTGCCGCCAAGGAAGTAACCGATGCAAAGGATCTGGCGCGGTCTTTAGGCGCGCTGCCGATGGACTTTGTGGAAAAATATTTTCCGATGCGGCTGGCGGTCGAGTCTATGATGGGCAGCGATGTGATCGTGCATCCGGACGGTATTTCCCAACGGCCCGTTATTAATATTGTTGCGGGTGACGGCGCGAAACTCGGTTTGGACCAGTTGTCGCCGGATTCGCCCATTATCCCCGGATATAATCATCTGGACGTCCTGACGGCGGCAGCTGTACAAAATGACGGCGAACCGGAAAAGGTGACCACACATCTACTCGATTTCATCTTTTAACAGTTTCTTCGTAGAGAAAACCTGAACAAATCACGGCGTCCATAAATGGACGCCGCGATGCTTTCATCTTATACGTTCTTGAATTTTACCCCCCTTCGTGATAGCTATTCCCAAAATGCTTTTGGCCGCGGCCCGTCGGGCGAAAGGACGAAAACTATTGAAATATTACCCTGTTTTTTTGGACATCAAGGACAAAATTTGCGTCATCGTCGGCGGCGGCGAAGTCGCCTTCAGAAAAGCTGAAAGACTTCTGGAGTGTGGCGCGAAAGTCTCCATTATCAGTCCGAAACTTGTCCGGGAGCTTGCCGCGCTCAAAGAGAAGAATCTGATTTCCCACATTGCCGCCGAATATGCCGGCGACTTGATTGACCGGGCTGTCCTGATTATCGGGGCGACCGATGACGAAAAGATCAACGCCCTCATAGCGCAGGATGCACGGGCCAGGGGCATACCTGTAAATATTGTCGACGATCCGCAAAAATGCGATTTTATTCTGCCCGCCATCGCCCAGAGAGGCGATCTGGTCATGGCTATCGGCACCGGCGGCAAAAGCCCGGCACTGGCGCGTCATTTACGGGAAGAGCTTGAAGAACAATACGGCAGGGAATACGCAATATTGCTGAATATTTTAGGAACCCTGCGCACCAAGATGGAAAAAAACGCCGGAATCGGCAGAGACTGGTTTGATGCCTTGATGGCGGCAGGCATCCTGGAATTGATCAAAGCCAAAGACAGCCAGAAAGTGCAGGATATCGTCAAGAAAATAACCGGTGAGGAGGTGGAATGTGAGTTTCGTTAATCTTGAAATGTTATCGTTTAACACTGCCCTTGTCCTCTGCGGCGCAAGCACCATCGGTTATCTGTCTTCGCTTCTTGTCAAAAAAGTAAAACTGGCTAAAATGTCCACTTGGGTTCTTGCCGCTGCTTTTGCATTTCTGACCGTTAAATTCTTTTTTGTCATGGTTAATTCTTCTTGGTTTGTAAATCCCGACTCCAAGGATTTTCTTTCCCTTTGTGCCTGGGCGGTGTGCGCAGTTTATCTGGTATTGCAATTTAAAACGAAAACCAGAGTGCTCGGGGCCTTTATTTCGCCGTTGATCCTGCTTTTTTTGATTGCGGCCGCCGGAGAGGAAGCGGGCAAATCTATTCGTCCGCAGAATCTGCAAAGCGGGCTGACCGCCGCCCATTTATTTTTGACCATTTTCGGGGAAGTGCTTTTTGTCATCGCTTCCTGCGCCGGATTGATGTTCATCATGCAAAATCGTCTGCTGAAGAGCAAGAAGTTAAGCGGTATGAGCAGACTTCTGCCTTCTTTAAACGATCTCGATAGAATCAACCATTTGTGTCTTTTATGGGGATTCCCGATTTTGAGTGTGGGCATTATTGCCGGAGTGATTTTCGCGGAGATGAGTTGGAAAACCGGCTGGCTGACCGATCCAAAAATCATCTGGACGTTTGCCGCCTGGATGATTTACGGTTTTCTGCTGCATCAGCGTCTGGCTATCGGCTGGAAGGGTTACCGGATGGCTCTCATTTCCGGGATCACCTTTATTCTTCTTATCGTGTCTTACGTTGGCGTGAAAATTTGCTGTCCGACGTTGCATAACTTTATTTAAATATGATTGTACTGACTGGTCTGAATCATAAAACAGCCCCCCTAGCTGTCCGGGAAAAAATTTTCGCCGGCTGTCAGGAGAAAAAAGATTTGCTCCCGGCGCTGCGTTCCATCGGCGGCGTGGAGGAGGTGCTGTATCTTTCCACCTGCAATCGTGTGGAGATTCTCGCCAGTGTTGCGGAAGACGGCAACGCTCTCAAAGAACTCAGCGGATTCCTGGCACGAAACGGCGGTTTGAACCAGGCCGAAGCTGCCAATAGCTTTTATGAATATCGAGGCGAAGACGCGGTGCGCCACATTTTCCGAGTGGCGTCCAGCCTTGATTCGATGGTTATGGGCGAAGCGCAGATTCTCGGGCAGGTGAAGGATGCCTATCGCGAAGCGCTGGCCGAATACGCTACCGGCGTCGTTATAAACCGTCTGATGCACTGCTCTTTCCGCGCGGCCAAACGCGTCCGCTCCGAAACCGGCATTGCCGTCAATCCCGTTTCGGTGAGCCACGCCGCGGTGGAGCTGGCCAAGAAAATCTTTGGAACGCTTACCGGCAAAATAATCCTGCTGATCGGCGCCGGAGAGATGGCGGAGCTCACCGGCACACAACTCATTGAAAAAGGCGCTCAGTCGATTATCGTGGCCAACCGGTCGCTGGCACAGGCCGAACTGTTGGCGGAAAAATTCCACGGTGAAGCGGTGGCGCTCGATGCCTTGGAGAAGAAGCTCATTGAGGCTGATATCGTCATCAGTTCCACGGGCGCTCCTGATTTTATTGTTACCGCTGATATGCTTAAAAAAATTCATCACCGGCGTAAAAACCGCCTGCTGTTTCTGATTGATATTGCCGTTCCGCGCGACATTGATCCGGACGCCAGTGAGCTGGAGAATGTTTATCTGTACAACATCGACAACCTTCAGGACATCGTTGACGAAAACATCAACGCCCGCCGGAAAGAGGCGATCAAGGCGGAAAAAATTATAGACGAGGAATTGGAGAGGTTCATCAACTGGCAGAAGGAACTCGAATCCGTGCCGACAATCGTCTCCCTGCGCAACAAGGCAGATGATATCGTCAAGGCCGAAATAGAAAAAGCTTCCGGCTGGATGAATGATTTGAAAAAAGAAGATCAGGAGAAAATCGAGATTCTGATCAACTCCATCGTGAACAAGGTGCTGCATTCTCCGGTATCGGTGATGAAGGAAGAAAGCTCCGAATTCAGCTCCCGCGACATCGTCGCGGCGGTGAGAAGATTGTTTCGGTTGGATTGATGAAAAGCAGTAAAACGTAAAGGGTGAATGGTGAATGACAAATATTAAAGTAGGTACACGCGGCAGCAAGCTTGCTCTGACGCAAACCAATTTTGTTGCTGAGAAATTAAAAAAAATAATGCCGAACGCGAACATTGAAATTTGTGTTATCAAAACCAGCGGCGACATTATGCAGGATGTGTCGCTGCTGACCATCGGAGGCCAGGGCGTTTTTGTCAAGGAAATTGAAGAGGCTCTGCTTTCGGAAAAAATCGATCTGGCGGTACACAGCATGAAAGATGTGCCGGGAGAAAATCCGGAAGGATTGATATTCGCGGCGATTCTGCCGCGCGAAGATGTGCGCGATGTTCTGGTCTCGCGAAACAACATCAAATTGGAATTCATGCCGAAAGGAGCAAAAATCGGCACCGGATCGCAGCGGCGCGGCGCGCAGATCAAAGCGCTGCTGCCTGATGTGAGTATTGTGCCGCTCAGGGGCAATATCGAAACCAGAATTAAAAAAATTGAAACGGAAAATATCAACGGTGTAATTTTAGCGGCAGCGGGGATGAAAAGGAACGGACTGGCTGAAAAGATAACGCAGTTTCTGCCGGTGGAAACGATGCTCCCGGCAGTCGGTCAGGGAGCGTTGGGTTTGCAGATTCGCAAGGACGATACCGAACTGGCGAAGGCCTGCGCCGCATTGAATGACACAACAACGGCGGCGGAAGTTGCCGCCGAACGCGCGTTTCTGCGGGCGCTGGGCGGTGGATGCCGCCTGCCGATCGCAGCACTGGGAAAACTGGACGGCCGGATGCTGACGCTCGAAGGCATGGTCGCGGCACCGAACGGTTCCACGATGATTCGTGAAAAATTAAGCGGTACGATAAATGACGTGGAAGCAATGGGCAAGAAACTGGCGGAAATCGTTCTGGACAAGGGCGGCCGAAGACTGATGGATTTGATGTGCTGATATTAATATGTCATTTCGAAGCCCAGCAAGAAATCTTGTTTTTATAAGATTGGTTTTTTAAGATTCCTCACATACGTTCGGAATGACAAATGGACAATGATGAAAAAGAATAAAAAAGGAAAAGTTTATATCGTTGGCGCCGGACCGGGCGATGCAGGGCTGATGACGCTCAAGGGTATTGATTGCCTGCGGGAAGCGGATGTCGTCATTTACGATTATCTGGTCAGCAAGGATTTGTTAAAATACGCAAAAAGCGATGCCCGCTTTATTTACGTCGGCAAACAGGGCGGCGCCCATACCCTGTCGCAATGGCAGATCAACGATCTGCTGGTGAAGGAAGCTAAAGCGGGTAATGTTGTCGCACGCCTCAAAGGCGGCGATCCTTTTATCTTCGGCCGCGGCGGAGAAGAGGCGGAAAAGCTAGTCGCCAACAAAATATCCTTTGAAATAGTTCCCGGCGTCACCTCGGCGATTGCCGTTCCCGCTTATGCCGGAATACCGCTGACGCACCGAGGTCTGACATCCACCGTAGCGTTTGTTACCGGCCACGAAGACCCGACCAAAGAAAAAAGCGATATCAACTGGTCTGCTCTGTCCCGCATCGGGACGCTGGTGTTTCTTATGGGCATGAAGAATATCGAAAAAATCGTCCGGGAATTGAAAGACAACGGCCGATCACCCAAAACCCCGGCCGCGCTGATTCGCTGGGGCACAACGCCCAGGCAGAAAATTCTCGAGGGCACTCTGGCCGATATCGTCAATCTGGCGAAAGATCGAAAATTTGTACCCCCGGCGATTCTTATCGTGGGCGAGGTGGTTGCTCTGCGCGATAGATTACAGTGGTTTGATTCAAAGCCGCTTTTCGGCAAAGGTGTTGTGATTACGAGGCCCGAAAAGCAGGCCGATGATCTGGCGCAACTGCTGATCAAAGAAGGAGCAACCCCGATTCATTTTCCGACCATCAAGATTGTTCCTCCGCTTTCCTGGCGCGAACTGGATAAAGCCATAAAAAAACTGGATGATTACGACTGGCTGATATTCACCAGCGCGAATGGTGTCGCCTATTTCTTTGAAAGGCTTTCGGCCAAAGGCAAAGACATCCGCGACTTGAAGGGTATCAAAATTTGTTGTATCGGTCCGGCTACAGCCAGACAGGTTCAAGACAAGGGAATCCGGGTTGATCTTATTCCCGGAGAATTTATTTCGGAAGGAATTTTGAAGTCCTTTGCCCGCAAAAAACTGAAAGGAAAGAAAATACTTCTTGCCAGAGCTGCAGAGGCGCGCGATGTTCTTCCCGAAGGACTCAAAAAGCTTGGCGCGCGCGTTGATGTCGCGACAGCCTACGTGACGGTAACCTCGGGAAGAAAGAAAAATGAACTGGAAGATCTCTTTAATGAAAATCAGGTGGATGTGATTACCTTTACAAGTTCTTCAACAGTGAATAACTTTAGGAAAATAATGGGAAGCGGTTTTCGGCTGCCCGAAGGAGTGAAAATTGCCAGTATCGGGCCGGTGACCGCTGCAACCGCCAGGAAAGCAGGATTCCCCGTTGATATTCATCAGGAAGAATATACCATGGAGGGACTGGTGAACGCCTTAAATGCGTACTTCGGAAAAAAATCTTCAGGCAAAAGAGGCAAAAATAAATGATAGGAATCTCCAAATTATAT